>Ga0335078_10005221_pt1 | contig 19195 bp, 14 predicted proteins | sample Lox_Sample_32_FD_206711 | JGI IMG/M metagenome (GOLD analysis project Ga0335078, IMG submission 206711) | Soil microbial communities from Loxahatchee National Wildlife Refuge, Florida, United States - Lox_Sample_3.2 | ecosystem: Environmental > Terrestrial > Soil > Wetlands | place: USA... | reverse complement strand
TTGCTCGTTCGAGCTGCTGGGCTCGGCCAAACCGCTGAAGCATCGCGCGCCGGTGCATCTCCATGCCGGGACTGCGGAAGTGGAGGCAGAGTTTCGCCGCTTGCAGGGGACGGAATCGCTGAAGCCCGGCCAGAGCGCGCATGTCCGGCTGCTGCTCAAGGAGCCGCTGGTGCTGGCGCCCGGCGATCGCTTTATCGTGCGGATGTTCTCTCCGGTGGTCACGATAGGCGGTGGAGTCGTGGTGGATATCGCGCCTCCGCGGCGCGACACCGTCGAACGGCTGCGGATTCTGGAGACTGCATCGGACGCGGAAAAGATCGCGCTGCTCGCCGCCGAATCGCGCCACGGCATCGGAATGCAAGAACTCGCGGTGCGCACCGGGCTGCTCGAAGCGGAGATAGAACATGCGGCCTCGGGGCCGAATCTGATCGTCCTTAAATCGCCGCAGTTTTGGGTGCTTGACGCGCAGTGGGCGGCCAAACAAATCGAAGCCATTCATGAGCAGCTTAAGCAATTCCATCGGCGGAATCCGCTGCTGGCGGGAGTGTCGCGGGAGGAACTGCGAACCAAGCTGCTGCCCGGTGCACCGGCCTGGCTTTTCGACGCGCTGATCGGGCGCGCAAAGACGGTGGTTTCGGATGGCGAGGCCCTGCGATTGGCTTCGCACAAGATCGCTTTTCGCGAAGACGAGGAAGTCGCCGCGCGAAAGATCGAAGCCGCGTTTCGCGAGGCTGGACTGGCGGTGCCGTCGCTGAACGAGGTGCTGGGAAAATCGGGAGTGGAAGCAGCGCGGGCACGCACATTGCTCCAGTTGCTTCTCAAGGACAAGCGGTTGGTGCGGATCAGCGATGAACTGGTGTTCCATTCCTCGGCCGTACAGTCGCTTCGCGCGATGCTCTTGCAAAAGAAAGGCCAGCGCTTCGCGGTCCCGGAGTTCAAAGACTGGACTGGCATCTCGCGAAAATACGCGATTCCGCTGCTCGAGTTTCTGGACCGAGAACGCGTTACGAAACGAGAGGGCGATGCGCGCGTGGTTTTGTAACGGTGATAAATCCTAACTTTTTTGTAACGTTCGGCTGCCCAAGACTGCGCAAAAAGTCCCGGATCCGATCAGCTCGTGAGACTTGACAGTGGGCGAACAAAAGGCGAATACTATGAGCCATGCTGTTCGAGACCGATCCTCCCCCCGGGCTCGTCGGGATAGCGCGGTTGGCGGCCTCGAGCGATCTCCTTGCGGCCAAGCGGAGTGTTGAGTATCTGGAGCTGGAAACCCGGAGGTTCATCGGGCGCGGCTCGGGACGGATGCGTTCGATCTGGACGCTGAATCCCTATCGCGGTTGCGAGTTTGGATGCAAGTACTGCTACGCGCGCTACGCGCACGAGTTCATGGAGCTGCGCGATCCCGACTTGTTCGAGCGAAAGATCTACGCCAAGAAATTTCGGAAGGACGCGTTCGCGTGCGAATTGCGGCGGCTGAAACCGGGCGAGACCATCTGGATGGGAACGGCGACGGATCCGTATCAGCCAGCCGAGCGACGCTTTCAGATCACGAAGAAAATGCTCCAGGTTCTCGCGGGCGAGCGCGGATTCGATTTGGGGCTCACCACCAAATCCGATCTGGTGGCGCGCGATGTAGAGCTTTTGGCGGAAATCGGGCGCAAGAATACGATCGGCGTGCACCTGACGATCACGACGCTGGACGAGGGACTGGCGCGGCTGCTGGAGCCGCGCGCGCCTCGGCCTGAGCTGCGCGTGCGTGCGTTGAAGATACTTACCGATGCCGGCGTGCGTGTTTCGGTGCTGGCGCATCCGGTGATGCCGCTGATCAATGACAGCGAGAAGAATCTGGAAGCAGTCTGCGCCGCGGCCGAGGCGAACGGAGCTGCGGCATTCAGCGCGGGGCCGCTGTTCCTGAAACCATGCGCGCAGCAGGTGTTCTTTCCGTTTCTCAAGGAGCATTTTCCGCACCTGGTGCGGCGTTACCGCGAGCGATTCGAAAAGCACGCGTACTTGAACGGTGCGTACGTGGAAATCATCGAAGAGCGCGTGAAGAAAATCTGTTCGCGCCACCGCATGAACCCATGGAATCCGCCGGAATGGCCGGTTAGCGATCAGATGGAGCTGTTCGAAGATGGCAACCAGGAACGCAAGCGGCCTCGGCGGGACTTCACTTTACAACGCAAAGTAAAAACCGTATAATCGTCTCATGGCTACCGTCCAGTCGATTCGCGGGCCCAGGCCCGAGGCGATCTCGCTGCATGTCCACGCCATGGACAATCTGCAATTCATCCGGGAGACGATGGAGCGCGCCGGATCGTTCACAGCGGTGCCAGGCTGGGGGATTTTCGCCGTCGGCCTGAGTGCGCTGCTGGCGGCTGCAATTGCCTGGCGCTTGAGCGGGGCGCTGTGGCTTACGGCGTGGCTCACCGAAGGTGCATTCGCGATCGCGCTGGGAGCCCTCGCGATGAAGCGCAAGGCCGATTTGGCCGGAACACCGTGGCTATCCACCCCGGCACGCAGATTCGTGCTGAGCTTTGCGCCGCCTTTCCTGGTGGGTGGGCTGCTCACCGTCGTGCTGTATCGCGCCGGCCTCTTCAGCGCAATTCCGGGCACCTGGATGCTGCTCTACGGCACGGGCGTGGTGACGGGCGGGGCATTTTCGGTGCGCGTGGTTCCAGTGATGGGTTTGTGCTTTATGCTGACCGGGGCGCTGGCACTATTTTGTCCGTTGGAATGGGGCACGGCGTCGCTAGTGGCCGGTTTCGGCGGGCTGCATTTGATTTTTGGATTCATCATCGCGAAGAAATACGGCGGGTAACATGGCAAAACAGAACACGATTCGAAAGGACGCTCCGTCCGAGAAAACAACCGGCGGCTGGATGCCGGGTGGCGGAAAGGCGCTGGCCGAGCTGGACCGGCTGATCCACGAGCGCATGCGGCTGGGTATTGTGAGCGCGCTGGCGGCCAACCGGTCACTGACATTTAACGAACTGAAGAAGCTGCTCAAAACCACCGATGGAAATCTGAGCGTGCATGCGCGCAAGCTGGAGGAAGCCGAATACATCGCGTGCACCAAGTCGTTCGAGGGGCGAATGCCGAAGACGGAATATCGTTTGACTGAGGCTGGGCGGCGGGCGCTCGAAAAATATTTGAGCCACATGGAAGCGCTGATCCAGGCAATGCGCGAACTGTAGGCGAGTTTTTTTGGAGCGATACTTTATGTCTCAAAGAACTTCAAAGCTGCCGGAGGGGATCCACGCCGCCATCATCATGGACGGCAACGGACGCTGGGCCTCTGCGCGCGCGCTTCCACGTGTGGCAGGACATCGTGCCGGCGCGGACGCGCTGCGGCGGACGGTGGAAGCGGCGCCCGATCTCGGCATTCGTACGCTGACGGTCTATGCGTTTTCTTCAGACAACTGGCAGCGCCCGCCCGATGAGGTGTCGGCGCTGATGAAGATGTTCCATCTATACTTGCGGCGCGAGCAGGCGCGTTGCGTGGCGAACGGCGTCCGGGTTTCCGTGATCGGCCGGCGCGACCGGCTGCCGCGCTTGCTGCTGCCGATCATCGAAGGCTGCGAACAAGCGACCGCGGGGGCGCGCAAACTGCACTTGCGGCTGGCGGTGGATTATTCTTCGCGCGATGCGATCCTGGATGCGGCGGCGAAATTGAAGAAGCCCGGCAACCGCGAAGAGCTCACGCGAGCGCTCGGGACTGAAGACGTCGACCTGCTGATCCGGACCGGCGGCGAAAAGCGTCTGAGCGATTTCATGTTGTGGGAATGTGCTTACGCCGAGCTGGTGTTCACGCCGCTGATGTGGCCGGATTTTTCGGCCGAGGATTTGGCCGAAGCGGTGTCGGAATTTCGATCGCGCGAGCGGCGGTTTGGGGCGCTGCCGAAAGTTGCGATAGGTTAGCCTTCGCCCGCGGCCTGGCGCAGGATCGGCTTGAGATTCAGATTGCGGATCAGCCGATGCAGGTAGTTGGGATGCAGCCCAAGCAAACGCGCGGCTTCGGTGTAGTTCCCTCCGGCCTGTTCGACCGCCGCCAGGATCACGTTCTTCTTGGCTTCCCGAACCGTGTCGTGGAACGCGCTCACGGGCGACGTTCCCGTCGATGGCTCCGCGCGTTCCAACACCACTTCCGGCAGATCCTCGGGAAGAATCAAATCGGATGAGCCCAGCACCACGGCGCGCTCGATTGCATTCTCCAACTCGCGGACATTGCCGGGCCAATCGTAATTCACCAGGAACGCACGCGCTTGCGGTGAGATGCCGAGCACATTGCGATTCGCCCGTTTTGAGTATTTCGAAGCGAAGTAACTCGCGAGCAGCGAAATATCGTCGCGGCGCTCGCGCAGCGCTGGCATGCGCACCGAGACCACGTTCAAGCGATAGAACAGATCCTCGCGGAAACGTCCCTTCTTGACTTCTTCTTCCAGATCGCGATTAGTGGCGGCGATCAGACGGACGTCCAGCTTAATGGTCTTAGTGCTGCCAACGCGCTCGAACTCGCGCTCCTGAAGAACCCGCAGCAATTTGGCCTGGAGCATGGGCGCCAGCTCGCCGATCTCGTCAAGAAACACGGTGCCGCCCTCGGCAGTTTCGAGCTTGCCTTTCTTCTGCGCGATCGCGCCGGTGAAGGAGCCTTTTTCGTGGCCGAACAATTCGCTTTCAAGCAGATTTTCCGCCAATGCCGCGCAATTGATAGCCACGTAGGGTTTCGAAGCTCGGCTGCTATTGCGATGAATCGCCCGCGCCACCAGCTCCTTACCGGTTCCGCTCTCGCCGAAGACCATTACAGTGGAATCCTTCGGCGCGACGCGGCTGATGAACTGGTAAACCTCGCGCATGCGAGGGCTCTCGCCCACCATGTTGTGCTCGACGTTGATCTCCGACTGCAATCGCCGATTTTCTTCCTCGAGCCACTCCATCCTGCGCGCGCCATCCAGCGCCGGAGCGGCGATGCTTCCCATGGCGGTGAGAAGCTGCAAGTGATCCTCGTCGAAGCGCGCCTCGGGATTGCTTGCGTCGAGATAGATTACACCGATCACGCGGTCGAAGACTTCGAGCGGCACCGCGAGCACGCTGCGAATGTGGCGGACGATGACGCTCTCGGCCGAAGCGAAGGCGCCAGCGGCGGGTAGATCGTTGCAAAGCACGGCCACCCCTTCGGCCAAAACTTGTGCCACGATGGTACGGCTGGCTTGGACGGCGTGGTTTTGTCCGGAGCGGCGGTCCCAGCCGAAGATCGAGGTGGGCTCTTCGATGCCCTGATCGCAGAGCAGGATCGCGGCGCGGTCGGCCGGGGCCACTTCGAAAATCAGTTCGAGGACTTGCTTTTCCAGAGCCGTCAAACCGCGAACCGAATTCACGATCTTGCTGATGCGCAGCAGCACGTCGAGGTCGCGCACCATGCGCGTGGTGGGCTTGATTTTTTCGAGATCGCGCAGATAGCGCGCGTCTTGCTTGCGCAGAATGATGGTGGATCCCGCGCCGGTCGCGGTCTGATCGAATTCCACCGACGATGCGTTCGGCGTGGGCGTGCTGTCAGGAAGCACAAAGACAAATAACGAGCTGCCAATCTTGATTTCGTCGCCCGATTCGAGGATACGCTCGGTCACGGGAACGCCGTTCACGAACGTGCTATTGCGGCTATTCAGATCGCGAATCTTGAAATGTTCGGCATTACGCTGGATCAGGCAGTGGCGGCGGGAGACGGAGGCGTCGAGGAGTGAAACCGCGTTGGAAGGCTCGCGCCCAATGGAGACTTCGTCTTCCGCCAAAGGGATGCTGTTGCCCTTGAGCGGGCCGGCCACGGCTTCCAACTCAGCAGTTTCGACCATTTCCCGGTGGTATGAGTATAGCGAATCGCTAGGAAAATTCCAGTACTCCAGAAGGCGTATGCGATTCGAGCGGAAGCCGCGAAAGACTTACTGACGCTGCGCGGGGGCCGAAACTCTTAGAACTCGCTGGCTATTCCCGGGAAATCCCAGGTGCGAACGAAAGCGCGAAGCGCATTTCGCCAACAATTGCCTGGGGCGCTGAAGCTGCGGCGCTGAAGCTTGACAACCCCTTGAATTCGACATACGCTGGCTGGCGTAATCCAAGGAGGTGAAAATGATGCGCGCTCTTGTAGTCACGCTGCTCGCGATCCCCGTGTCCGGGAATTTCCTGTTTGGCCAAGCGACGGCGCCCAAGATTCCGTTCGAATCCGTTCCGCAGCCTTTGAAGTACTCGCCCGATATGAATCTGGGCGAAGTCCTGTCGGTGGCGGTGAATTCGAAAGGCCACGTGCTGGTGGTGAATCATCCGGGCAGCAGCGCATCGGGGCCGCTATACGGAAACGCGTCGACGCAACTGCTCGAGTTCGACGAGAATGGCAAGTTCGTGCGCGAGGTTGGACGCAACGTGTACGGGCTCGGCTATGCGCACAGCGCGCGATTCGACAAGTACGACAATCTGTGGATTGTCGACAAAGGCACGCACGCAGTGATTCGGTTTAATCCGGCCGGTTATGTGACATTAAATCTCGGACGGCGGCCCGAGGGCCCAGACGAGCCGAATTATTACAAGGGTAATGGCCTGGGGTTCGGCGGGCAGGACAGGCCGGCGCCGCCGCATGTGGACGGCATGTTCCGCGCGCCGACTGACATCGCTTTCGATAGCGACGACAACATTTACATCAGCGACGGCTACATCAACTCGCGCGTAGCCAAGTACGACAAGCACGGTAATTGGATCAAATCGTGGGGTTCGCGCGGGCGAGGCGGCGAACATGCGAACGAGAATCCCAGCCAGTTCAACATCCCGCACAATATCGGGATCGACCGCGGGAACAATGTGTATGTTGCCGATCGCGGAAACCGGCGCATTCAGGTTTTCGATCGCGACGGCAATTTTGAGCGCTTTATTTTTCTGAACGTGCCGTATGACAAGATGCGTCACCCGGTGCTGGGGAATCTGGCGCCGCATCCGCCTGACGAGACGCAGCCTTGGACCATCTGCATCACGCAGGGGCCGACGCAGTATTTATTCACTTCCGATTCCGAGCCTGGACGGATTTATAAACTGACGCTGGATGGGAAGATCGTGGGGACGTATGGCGAGTCGGGGCACGATCTCGGGCAGTTCAATTGGACGCACGGGCTAGCGTGTCCGTCGGAGAACACGCTGTACGTCGCGGACATGAATAACTGGCGCGTACAGAAGCTGGTGGTGGGGTCGGAAAAATCGCGGACAGCGACCGGCACTCGCTAAACTCGCTGCTGCACAGGAGGGCGAGTTACTTCGTGATTGTGCCGCAGGCGATGCGCGGTCCCGCGTTGCCCGCCGGATCGCTCTTCATGTCGTCGGCCATGCCGTGAATCATCAGCGCCGTGCCGCCGTTGGCGAAAACAGAATTCGCGCCGTCGCCGAGCGTGACGTTCGGATCGACCACGGTGGTCTTCGCCGTGCCTTTGGCCGACACCGTGAAGTTGGCCATATCGCCATTGTGCGGACCTTCGGGATTCTGCAGGCCGTGTTTCTTGCCGCTAGGATTGAAGTGTCCGCCGGCGGTAGTGAATGCAGGCCCTTCGCACTTGGCGTTTTGATGGATGTGGATGGCATGCTCGCCCGGAGGCAGGTTCTTGAGGTTGAGTTTGATCTGAACTCCCGCGCCTTTCGCGCTGATCACCGCTGTGCCTACGTCCTGTCCTTTCGCATCTTTCATCTGTACGGTAACCGATTTGGTTGCGGCCACCAGCACAAGTGCGGACAGTCCCACGACAGCCAATATGCGTTTGCTCATTTTGTTTGTCCCACGCCTCCCGAGTTCTTTTATACCACTTGGCGGAAGGCGCCGCGATGTAAGAATGCGGGCGCGAGGCCGCGGCCGCGGCGAACTCGCGCGCTAGGAGCCGAGGTTACCGCGGACGATTCGGCGGATCGATTTTGACGGCCGAATGAGCGGGTGCGCCGGCCTCCGTCAGATTGATGGTGTATCCGGCAACTAACAGGGAGCCGGTACGCGAAGTTGTTCCCGTGTTTGGCGTGGCTAAGTAAGTGGCGGTACCGCTGCCCGTATCGGACGCGCCGGCTGTGATGCTCAACCATGACGCTTCGCTGGCGGCCGTCCAGTGGCAGCCTTGCGACGTGGCGACTGTAACCGTGCCGACGAAGCCCTGGCGAGTCGAAGTAACTGGACCAAGCGAAAGCTGATAGCTGCACGCCGAGGTCGCACCAGCCTGATTCACGGTGAAGCTGAGTCCGGCGATGGTCAGCGTTCCGCTGCGCGACGCGCTCGTGGTGTTCGCGGAGACCGAGTAAGTCACGGTTGCCGATCCGGCGCCCGACTTCGCGCTGGTGATCGAGACCCAGGAGACGTTGCTTGCCGCGGTCCAGGTTGCGGTTGACGGGCTGGCCGTGAGCGCGACGCTGCTGGTTCCGCCGCCGGCTGCGACGCTAACCGAGGTGGGATTCAAAGAATAAGAGGCGCTGGCAGCGGCCTGGCTCACCGATTCGGTCAAGCCCGCCACGGTGATGCCGCCGTTTCGAACCGCCGTCGTGCTATTCGCGGCCACGGTGAAGTTCACTTTGCCGCTGCCGGTGCCCGAACCCGGCGTTGCGATTGCGATCCAGCTTGAGCTGCTTCCCGTCGTCCACGCGCAGCCGGTCTGCGTGGTGATGGTGAACGCGAAGCTGCCGCCGGACGCTCCCGCGCTGGTGGAGGTTGGATTCAACGTGTAGGTGCAGTTCTGCTGCACTGCGACAGCAAGTGGTACGTTTTGATTCAAGCCTGCGCCGGATGCGGTGATGGAGAGATTGTACGTGCCCGCTGCGAGAGAACTCGTGGAGCTTAGCTTCAAAGTGGACGAGCCGGATCCGGGTGCCAGAAGACTCGTGGGGGTAAAGCTGACGGTGAGGCCCGCCGGCAGAGTTCCCGCGGAGAAGGTAACGGAGGAGTTGAACCCACCGCTTACCGAAACGCTCAGTGTCACCGATGCGCTGGAGCCGGGCGCGAACGAAACGGAGGGAGCGCTGGCGCTCAATTGGAATGACGGAGTCGAGGTCACTCCGCCGCCCCAGTGATTCACGAGCAGCGCTGCATCCACCGAGCCGAGGCCAGTGGCGAGATCGTAACCCGCGCCTGCATTGAAACCGGTCTGCCCCGGCACGGAGTTGTTTCCCGATGTCGCATCATGAAATACCGCCGGGCCGGCGTTCGCTTGATTCGCGGCCAAGGTGTACAGTTCGGGATTGGCATTGCCCAGCCGCGTAGATGCTTTCTGAGCCGCCAGCGTCATCAGGCCGCCGAGCGCCGGCGTCGGAGCCGATGTTCCGCCCACGGCGTACAGGCTGCCGTTCATTTCGATGATGTAGGCGTCGTGCGTGGACGCGTTCAGCGAAACATCCGGGACGTCGCGCCGTCCATCGGCTGGCACGCCCGGCGCAGATTGCCACGCTGGTTTGGAATATATTTGGCTCGCGCCGCCGCCGCCCGCCCACAGATCCGACCCTCCTGCCACCGTGCCGCTCTGGTTCCACGCGGCTTCGGGAATATAGCCCAGCGCCGATGCGAGTGTGGAGCTGTTCGACGCCGACCAATACGCGCTGGGGTTTGCCGTATCGGCGAACTGAGTTCCCCCCACGCAGGTGCTGTAGGGCGAGGAGCACAATCCGTTCACCGTCGCTCCCTGGACTGCTGTCGTCGACGACGGACTGTCGCAACCGGCCGCGCCGCTGTCGCCCGCCGCGACCAGCACGGTTATGCCTTGCGCGGCCGCCTGCTGCCACAGGCTGTTCCAGAATTGATTCCCGGCCGTGCCGATGGCCGCTTCGCAATTGCCGAAGCTCAGCGTCATCACCGGCGCGAGGTTGTGGTTCACGATGTACTGCGATGAGAGCGTGATGCCATCGCTCGTATTCGTGGATGCCGATACCACAAACTGGATGGACGCTTTGGGGGCCGATGCGCCGGACCATTCGACGTCCAGCGTAGCTTCGGTCTGTTCGCCCGATGAGAGCACGCCCGGATTGGTGCCGTTCACGATGACCGTGGGATTGTTCACAGGCAGCCCGAACTGGCTGCGAAAACTCTGCACGTCGGAAAGGTTCAAGTTGCTGCGGCCCGCGACTGCAACCGACTGGCCGGTGCCGTCGATCGATTGCGTGTACAGGCTGGCGGAGTCATAGATGGTTGCGAAATCAGCGGGTGCAAGATAGTGCGAGCCGCCGGAAGTGAATTCAGGCTGCGGCGATCCGATCGGCGCCAGGCCGCGATGCATCGGCTGGGACTCGAAATCGTTCAGTGAGACGACGCCGGTGACGACTTCCGAGAACGCCTGCGGGATGCTCGGGTCCTGAGCGTTGGCGGAATGCCGGTCGCCATTCACGTGATAAGTGTGCACTTCGGTATGAAACGCCGCCTGGACCTGGCTCGCCGTCCCGCTGAAAACGATTTGGCGGTGCGACGCGTTCGCCGGTTCCACCTGAAATCCGTGCGCCGTCAGCCACGCGACCAGCGTGTCCAGGTCGCTTTCGGCGATTCCGAAACGCGCTCCGAAATCTTCCGGTGTGAGCCAGCGCCTGTAATCCGGCGACTGCGGGTCCTGTTGGGCCGCGAGCAGCGCCTCGAGCGCGGCTTCTTGCGCGACGTCCGGCTTCAGCAGCAGGATCATGCGGTCCATGCGTGTCTCGGCGGGCGCGACGCCGGCGTCGAACTCCGCGCGTGCCAGCGGATGCACATTGCCGGACCGTACGACGGTGAGCGCGTCGTCTACCACGCCCGTGACGCGGACAGACGGCCGGACCGAATGGAAGTCGGGCTTCTGTGCGCTGGCGATCCCCAGGCAAGCAAAGAATGATATGAGAGCGGCTAAGGTACGTTCGTGACGCGAGTTCATCCACTCTTCTCATCGACTCGGGAATGAGCCGAGAGAGCGAATTGATACTTACCCGGAAGGACGGTTTTGGAGGGAAAAAGACTTAGCTCGGTCTACTCGCAGTACTAGAGTATTTCCAGGATCAGGCACTTCAAGTACATCGTCTCGGGCACCGTGAGCAGAACCGGATGATCTTGTGCCTGGGTACGCCGTTCGACAACCCGCAGACGGCGGTGAGTGTCAAGCGACGCCGACGCGACGATCTCGAGCAGCACCGCTTCGCTCACGTGATGGGAACACGAACAGGTTACTAGGATCCCCCCAGTCGCGAGTAACTCGAGCGCGCGGCGATTGATCTCGCGGTAGCCTCGCACCGCCGCATCGATGTTCCCGCGCGACTTGGCGAAAGCGGGTGGATCGAGAACCACCAAGTCGAACCGGTGATGCGCGGCGGCGTGCCCGGTCAGCAGTTCGAAAACGTCGGCCTCGCGGAAGTCGATGTTCGAGATGCCGTTCGTCTCAGCGTTTCGGCGGGCGGTTTCCAGATTTGGTCCCGAGCTGTCAACCGCTTCGACCGAATCGCAGCGCGCCGCCAGATGCAAAGCGAAGCCGCCTGTGGAGGTGAAACAATCGAGCGCGCGTCCGTGCGCGTAACGCGCCGCCGCAACGTAATTCTGGCGCTGATCGAGAAAGATGCCGGTCTTTTGGCCGTGCAGCAAGTCGGCGTGGAGCTTAAGGCCGTTCATTTCGACCGCCAGGTTCTCTGGAATCTCTCCCGCGATCAATCCCGACACCAGCGGCAATTCTTCGCGCTTGCGAACCGCCGCGTCGTTCCGCTCGACGATGGCGCGCGGCTGGAAAAGCTCTTCAAGACAACTGACGATGTCGGTTTTCGCGCGATCCATGCCTTGATCGAGCGTCTGGATGGTGAAGCAGGAGCCGTAGCGATCGATGATCAGGCCCGGGAGCAGATCCGCCTCAGCGTGAACCAGGCGATAGGCGTCAGTCCCGCTGACGATGCGTCTCCGGTAGGCCTCGGCCGCCGCGATGCGCGTCAGATAAAACGCTCGATCGATGGACTGCACGCGATCGGTCAGCATCCGCAGCGCAATCTGCGACGAACTGCTGTAGTGCGCGACGCCGAGCGCTGCGCCCTTGTGATCGACCACCAGCACGGCCTCGCCTGCCTCAGCCTGCCCGCGATCGAGCAAGTCGCTCGCGAAGATCCACGGATGCCCGGCCGAAACGCGGCCTGCGGCTTTTCGATTCACTCGGACTGGGTGCAAACTTCAGTGTACTGAGAGACGGCGCGCTTACCGCATGTTCTGCAGCCGCGCAATGCGATCGGCCGTCGACGGATGGGTGGAAAAAAGTCGCATCATGGCGTCGCCGCTGAACGGCTTGACGATAAAAAGGTGCGCCGTGGCTGGATTCACGTCCGTCATCGGAATACGCTTGGACCCGCTTTCGAGTTTCGTCAGCGCCGAGATGAGCTCAGCCGGATTGTGCGTGACGTGCGCCGAGGTTTCATCCGCCGCATACTCGCGTGTGCGAGAGATCCACATCTGGATTAGGGCCGCCGCAAGCGGTGCGAGGATCAGCATGATCAGACCGGCCCATGGATTCCCCCTGCGGTCTTCATCGTCACGGCTGCCGCCGAACCAAAAGGCCATGCGCGCGAGAAAGGTGATCGCAGCTGCGATGGTCGCCGCTACCGAGCTGGTCAGGATGTCGCGATTCTTGACGTGCCCCAGCTCGTGCGCCACCACGCCTTCGAGCTCGGAATCATTCATCAGGCGCAGGATGCCGGCGGTGAATGCGACCGAGGCGTGCTCGGGATTGCGGCCGGTGGCAAACGCGTTCGGCGATTCATCAGGAATCAGCCACAGCTTCGGCATCGGCAGCTCCATGCGCTGCGTTAGGCTCTGCACCAGCGGAAACACGCGTGCGTAGATTTCCGGATTCTCTGTCGGCGTAACGGGCTGCGCGGCGTACATCGAGAGCGCCATTTTGTCGGAGAAATAATACCCGAAGAAATTCAGGGCGACGGCGATTGCAAGCGCCATATATAAGCCGTTGCGCCCCCCGAACATCTCACCCAGGAAGAGGAGTAGGCCGCTCATCAGCCCGAGCATCAGCGCCGTCTTGAGTCCGTTCATTATGCGACCTGCTGATTCGATTATCGCGTGCGCCCGTGCGGTGCGAAATAACTAGATGGCTCGCACACGGTTTACCGGCGGCTGGAAAAAATTCCAGTGAAAAGCGCGGTCTATGTGCTGAAGCCAATGAAAACAAGATCCTTTCGGCCATGGAGGACGGTTTGCAGGAGACCGACCTCAAGGAGCTTATGAGTATGTTCCGGTTTTTGCTGATCCCAGGTATTCTGCTTTGCGGTTCCGCACTCTATGCTCAGGCGCCCGCACCCGAGGCGCCGGATGGCCAACCGATTTTTCGCGTCACGGTAGTGGAGCGAACCACCAACGCCGTGAGCTATCGCCATCGCGATGGATGGACGAAAGTCGACTTGCGTGGAACGCCGCTCGCGCCCGACGCTACCGGTCATGCCGACGTCAACAGCCGGCCCGGTTACATCGAAGCGAAAACAGAAATGCATAAGCTGTTGCCGGCATCCCAATACGGGCCCGAGTATCTGACTTACGTGCTGTGGGCGATTACGCCCGAGGGCCGGGCGAAGAATCTCGGCGAGGTGGTGCTCGACAACGGCGGCGGCTCACATCTCGACGTGACCACCGATCTGCAGGCCTTCGCGCTGATCGTCACGGCGGAACCATACTTCGGCGTCTCGCAGCCGAGCGATGTGGTGGTGATGGAGAACTTCGTGCGGCAGGACACGCTTGGGAAAATCGAGCAGATGAGCGTGAAGTACGACCTGCTGAAGCGCGGAACTTATGTGATGGCCACCGCGCCGGGCAAGTTCCATCCGGTGCATGTGGATAAGCGCGTGCCACTGCAATTGTTCGAAGCGCAGAACGCGCTCGAGATCGCGCGCGCCGCGAATGCGGACAACTATGCCAGGGACACGTTCGACAATGCCGCCGATCTGCTGCGCCAGGCCGAGGCGTACCAAGCGCGCAAGGAGGTCGGATCTCGGCCGGTGATCATGACGTCGCGCGAATCGGTGCAAGCATCCGAGACCGCGCGTTTGCTGGCCATCAAGCGGCAGAACGACGAAGAGGTGGCTCGCGAAAAGAAGGAAGCTGCGGATCGTGAGGCGGCTGCGCGGGCGCAGGCCGATGAAGCAGCGCGCCAGAAGGCCATCGCCGACGCACAGGCTGCCGATTCAGCCCGACAGGCCGAAACCGAAGCTCGCCGCGCCGCCGAGGCGAAAGCTGCCGCCGAAGCCGCTCGAGCAAATGAAGAAGCCGAGCGTCTGCGTGCTCAGCAAGCCGCGTTGGCCGCACAAGAGCAACAACGCCAGGCCGAGCAGGCTCGTCAGTTGCAGGAGCAGGCCGAGCTGAAAGCGCAGGAAGCCGATCGTTTACGCCAGCAGTCCGAACAGGCCCAGCAGCAGCTTCGCCAGCAACTACTGCAGCAGTTCAACGTGATTCTGGAAACGCGCGACACCGCCCGCGGCCTGATCGTCAACATGTCAGACGTGCTGTTCGATTTCAACAAGTACACGCTGCGCCCGGAAGCGCGCGAGAAGCTGGCCAAGATTTCGGGCATCATTCTGTCGCACCCAGGCCTGAAGCTCGAAGTGGATGGCTACACGGATAGCATCGGCACCGACGAATACAACATGAAGCTGTCGGAGCAGCGCGCGGGTGCGGTGCGAGATTACCTTACGGGGCAGGGATTGACGGGCGACAATGTGACGGCGTTGGGATTCGGCAAAGACAATCCGGTCGCCTCGAATGACAACGCGGCTGGCCGCCAGAAGAACCGGCGCGTCGAAATGGTGGTCTCGGGCGATATCATCGGGACGCCAATCGGCGCGACTCGGTAGACACCTAGCAAACCTGCAGAAAAACAAAACTGCCCGCCGATGTTCTGGCGGGCAGTCGCAGTTCGGATATCGCTCCGAGCTTAGTTGTTACTGACTTGCACTTTGATCGCTTTCGGCTTCGCGATTTCTTTCTTCGGCAGCGTGACAGTCAGCACGCCACTGTTGAAGTCGGCGCGGACATGCTCGGGATCGATGGTCTCCGGGACAGTGAAATATCTTACAAACGATCCGTAGCTCCGCTCCAGCCGATGGAAACCCTTCCCGCGCTCCTCATTGGCAAACTTACGCTCACCTTTCAGCGTCAGGGTGCCGTTCTCAAGCTGAATATCGATGTCCTTCTGGTCTACGCCCGGCACATCAGCCTTCAAGACTAACTCATTGTCTGTCTCGAATATATCGACGGCGGGGGACCATGGACGAGTGCCTGGCTGATCGCTGAACAGGCGGTTCACGCTGTCCTGGAACAGCCGCAGTCCGGTCGGAAAATCATCGACATCGGCAAACGGGGTGTACTTAATGAGTGGCATAAATTGTGTTCATCCTCCTAGATGCTGCTTCCAACACAAATATAAAACATGAGCATATGATTGTCAAGAAATCTTCTAATAAAATTTTCTTGGCGTCAGCCGTAACTAGGACTGAAAAGGTCCGCTATACTATTTGTGGGTTCATTCCCTGTAACAGACCGCAGGAACTTGGCGTGCCTAAGAGACCGTCTAAGAGTGATCGCATGATGCAACTCAATGTCAACAAGCCCCTGGGGACTGCGCCAAATCCCGCTTTCGCACCCAAAACTCTTGCTCAATTGGGGCGGGGCGAATCGGGCGTGTTGGATCGTCTCGATCTTCCCGAGGACATCGCCCGCCGTTTGATGGAATTAGGATTTCTGCCCGGCCAGGTGATTGTACCGGCACGCAGCGCTCCGGGGGGCGGCCCGCGCGTCTATCGCGTGGACGGATCGGAAGTGGCGCTGAGGCGTGAAACGGCCTCGCGACTGATCCTGCGCTCCAGTTCGAAAAGTAATCCAAGAAAAACATGAGCGATTGCCACGATTGCGGGAATTGCGCGGTGGTTGCGGGCCCGGCGCCCGGCAAGCATGGTTCCGCTCACCCGCACGTAGTGGCGATCATCGGTCCGCCGAACTCTGGCAAGTCGACACTCTTCAATCGGCTCACCGGGCTGCGCCAGAAGGTCGCGAATTTTCCTGGCGTGACGGTGGAGCAGCGCGTAGGACGTGCCCGCACACGCGGCGCCCGCGAAGTGGTTCTGGTCGATCTGCCGGGCGTCTATAGCTTGAGCCCGCGCTCGGAAGACGAACAGGTCACGCGCGACGTCCTGGCCGGCGAAATGGAGGGCATCCCCAAGCCCGATGCCGTGCTGCTGATTCTGGATTGCACGAATCTGGGCAGGCATCTGGTTTTGGCCGCCCCAATACTCAGCCTGAAGCTGCCGACGCTGGTGATCCTGAATATGGCCGACGATCTGGCGAGCCGTGGCGGCAAGGTGGACACGGCGGAACTGGCGATGGAGTTGGGCGCGCCGGTGGCGCTGATCAGCGCGGCTAAAGGGCAAGGCGTCGAAAAGGTTTTTCAGTTCATGGAAGGCACCGCCGGCGGCACAACGTCGCTGGCTGCTCCCAAAGTGCAGCTCCCGGTTTTGCAGGACATCCCGAAGTGCCGGCAATGGGCGCATCAAGTAGGCAGCGGCGCGGCGTATCAGGCTCCCGCACCTCCAATGTGGACGCGGCGGCTGGACGCGATCTTCTTGCATCCGGTGGCTGGAATCGCGATTTTCGCGATTGTCGTCGCGGCCGTTTTTCAAACCATCTTCAGCTTGGCGAAGCCGCTCATGGACGGCCTCCAGGCGCTCATCCAAACATCCGGCCAATGGATCGAAAGCACGCTTCCGGATTCGGTGTTCCGGTCGCTGCTGGTGGATGGCGTGTGGCACGGCGTCGGCTCGGTGATCGTCTTCTTGCCGCAGATTCTGCTGCTGTTCCTCTTCATCGGGATTCTCGAAGACTCCGGGTACCTGGCGCGCGCGGCCCTGATCGCAGATCGCACCATGTCAAAATTCGGGTTGCAGGGGAAGTCGTTCATCCCGCTGCTTTCGGCATATGCCTGCGCGGTCCCCGCGATCATGGCGACGCGGACTATTGAAAGCAAGCGCGACCGTCTGGCCACCATCCTCATCGCTCCCCTGATGACCTGCTCGGCGCGGCTTCCGGTGTACACGCTGATCATCGCGGCATTTATTCCGCAACATCCGCTGATCGGCCCGCTGCTTGGCACGCAGGCCGGTGCGCTGCTGGGACTTTATGTGCTCGGGTTTGCCGCGGCCGTTGTCACCGCGAAAGTGCTGAAGTCATCGGTGCTTAAGAGCGAACGCACGCCGTTCGTGTTGGAGATGCCGCCGTATCGGATGCCGACGCTGCGGTCGCTCGGTATCCGGTTGTACGATCGTTCGAAGATTTTCCTGCACCGCGCCGGCACCGTGATTCTCGTCGTTGCCATCGTGCTGTGGGTGATGCTGCATCTGCCGCTGCACAACGGCAAGGCGCCCGAGATCGGCAGGAGCTTCGCGGGAATGATCGGTCACGCGGCCGAGCCCGTGATCAAGCCGCTCGGATTCAACTGGAAAATCGGCATCGGCCTCATCAGTTCGCTGGCAGCTCGTGAGGTGATTGTGGGAACGCTCGGTACTATTTATTCAGTCGAAGGAACCGCGGATTCCACGGGGCTCCGCCAAGCGCTTCAAAGCGAGCTCACTCCCGGCGGTGCGATCGCGCTGTTGATCTTCTTCGCGTTTGCCATGCAGTGCATGTCGACCGTTGCGGTGGTGCGTCGCGAGACCGGAGGCTGGAAATGGCCGGCGATTCAATTCGCCTACATGACTTTCCTGGCCTACGTGTGCGCGCTGGTGACGAACGAAGTGGTTGGATCCGGCATGCTGAGAGCTATCGCCCGGCTTTGACGAACGCGAGCGCCCAGATTCCTAAGATTCCAGCGAGTGTCAGGATCGCGCCCCAGATCGCGGATCGCGGCCGGTAGTTCATCTGGATGCGATGCTTTCCAGCCGGAGCTATGATTCCGCGCAGCGCGCCGTCTACCTGCCGAATCGCCGCGCGCCTTCCGTCGATGGTTGCGGTCCACCCGGGCGCATAACTCTCGCTGACCACCATCATTCCATCGCAAGCGAGCGTAGCGTCCAGCGTGATCGATCCTGAGGTGTGCCGAGTTACTTGTACCTGATCGTCCTCGGTGGCGCAGCCTGCCATCGCCGTTGCGGGCGTAGTGATCAGGACGTTGTGGCGCAAGTCGAAACTCGGATCCTCAATGAATTTGTTCACATCCCTACTCGCAACCAGCGTCGCCCGATGTACGATCCACGCGCGCGGGAGAACCTCCGGGTTGCGATAGATCTTGATGCCGGTCGCGCCTTCGAACACCGATACCTGCGCGGGATTCGAGGGCTTCTTGGAGATGTAGTATGCGACGTTCAGCAGCTCCTTGTCGCGATCCTTCCAGGACTCAAGCGAGTACACGTTCGAGAGCACGCTAGCGGTGTAACCGGTGAGAACGTCGATGCCGTACCAGTCGCCGAAATTCTGCGGCAGCTCGTTTTCATCGATGTCCACTCGAAAAGGACCAGGCTGCTGCCTCAGATATTCGGCGAGGTCGGCGTTGGCTCCGAATTTTTCCGGGAATCGATGGCCGTTGGTGGCCTGCGCGAATACGTAGCCGGAGTCGTTGCTCAACTCAATGAGCAGCAGGATGAAGAGGAGGGCCACAGTGTGGCGCCTGGCGAGCCGTCCTTTGAGGAACGCGAACAGAACGCCTGCCACCAGCAGCGCCAGCAATCCAGTGAGCGCCACGCGGTCATCGAAATCGAATTTCAGCTTATTCGCGATGCCGGTTTGGAGTAGAAATCCCCAAATCACGATGCCGAACGCAGCTGTTCCTGTAACAATGCGGACTTTCCAGCGCGAGCGATGCTCGAGGTCGAACAAACCGTCGAGCCCCGCGGCAATCGGAACGACCAGCCCGAGTTGGAACAGGAAAATCGCGGCCGCCGGCACGCGCGCTTTCTCGAACATCGGTACGAGGGAATAGAGGAGGCCGTGAAAAACATTGTGAAATCCGAGCGAAAGCAGAAGGCCAGCGAGCGCGATGGTGGTTGAGATGCGGACAGCGCGATCGCGCCATGCCAGCGCGTAGCCGGCCAGAGCGAGCGCCATCGCGGCTACGCCCACGAACGGATCGCCATTTTCGCCGACGCCGGGGATAAAGATCCCGATCAGCGTGTTGGGCGGCAGCGAATACTTGGTGTCCACCGAGTAAGGAACCTTTTCGTTCCAGGTAAC
>Ga0335078_10005220_pt1 | contig 19197 bp, 18 predicted proteins | sample Lox_Sample_32_FD_206711 | JGI IMG/M metagenome (GOLD analysis project Ga0335078, IMG submission 206711) | Soil microbial communities from Loxahatchee National Wildlife Refuge, Florida, United States - Lox_Sample_3.2 | ecosystem: Environmental > Terrestrial > Soil > Wetlands | place: USA... | reverse complement strand
CATCACGCTTTCCATCAACGGCCGCGAGCACGCCATTGCCGTCGAGCCGCGGCGCACGCTCGCCGACGCCATCCGCGAGGATTGCGGGCAGACCGGCACGCATATCGGCTGCGAGCACGGCGTCTGCGGCGCCTGCACCGTGATTGTCGACGGCGCGCCGGTACGCTCCTGCCTGATGTTCGCCGTGCAAGCCGACGGCAAACCGATCCGTACCGTGGAAGGCTTGGCTTCCGGCGACACTCTGCACGCGATGCAGCAGGCCTTTATGGATCACCACGGCCTGCAATGCGGCTTTTGCACCCCCGGTTTTCTGATGCTGGCGGTCGGAGCGCTCGAGCGCGAGCCCGACATGCCCGACGATGAGTTGCTCGACGTGCTGTCGTCGAACCTCTGCCGCTGCACCGGTTATCAGAACATCGTCAAGGCCGTGCGCGCCGCGGCCAAGGAGATGCGGCGCAAATGAGGTGCGCCTGCGCCTGCCCCGCTCAGTGTTTGCGAGCCGGCAATTGCAGCGCGCTGGCGATATCCCTCGGCCGCCGGCCGCCGATGACTTGGGCGGTGCAACGCTGGCCGGTCTTGCAGTCGACGGTGCAGTCGGTGCCAGGCTTGCCGTGACAGTCGGTGCCGCAGCCATAGCCCTCGGCATATTGCGAGAATGAGCCGCCCGCTTTTGTACAAGCGTCTTTGACCTGGTCGGCGCTATATTTCGGCAGGGTGATGTCGTTAGCCAAAGCCGAACCACAGCAGCCAAGCATGCCCACGACGATGAGAGCGGCGGTAACGTTGCGCACGGCAGCCTCCAACGTTTTGCGTCGCTCCCCGGCGGCTATGTTAAGGGTATGCGCGTGACGCGCCAAGGGATGACGCAGCAGATGCAAAAATTTGTCGGGCGCTCGGTCCAACGGCTCGAGGACCGCCCGCTCATCGCCGGCCAAGGCCGCTTCGCCGCCGATATCTCGTTTCCCGGGCAATGGGTGATGCGCGTCGTGCGCTCGCCCGTCGCGCACGGCAAAGTCCTGTCGATCGACACGCGCGCGGCGCTGGCGCTGCCCGGCGTCCACGCGGTGTGGACCGCGCGCGACGTCGCGCACATTCCGCCAATCCCATTCCGCCTCACCGGCCTCACCGCGCTCGAACCGTACCGGCAGCCGGTGCTGGCGAAAGACGTCGTGCGCTATGTTGGCGAGCCGGTCGCGCTGGTCTTTGCCGCGAATGCATACCTTGCCGAAGATGCCGCCGATCTGGTCGAGGTTTCGATTAAGCCACGCCAAGCAGCGCTATTCGCGGCCGACGAACCGGTCGACTACGAGCATGAAAGCCTGCAACTGACGAGCGAGCCGACCGTCCTGCAAAAAACCTATGGCGACGTGGACGCGGCCTTCCGCGACGCGCATGCCGTTGTTTCGCTGGTGCTTTCCGTCGGGCGCCATTCCGGCGTGCCGCTCGAGACGCGCGGCGCCATCGCCCGCTACGACGAAGCGCACGACGTGCTCGAACTGCACGGCGCCGCCAAGGTGCCGCATTGGAACCGTGACACACTCGCGCAAATGCTCGGGCGCAAACGTCAATCTGTGCAGCTTTACGAGGGCCATGTCGGCGGCGGCTTCGGCATTCGCGGCGAAATTTATCCGGAAGACGTTCTGGTGTGCGCGGCCGCGCTTAAATTCCGCAAGGCCATCAAATGGATCGAGGACCGGCGCGAGCACCTGATCGCGGCCAATCATTCGCGCGAGCAGCAGCATCGCGTGCGCGCGGCGATTGACGCGCGCGGGCAAATCCTTGCCATTGAAGACGAATTTTTCCACGACAACGGCGCCTATATGCGCACGCATGCGGCGACCGTGCCCGATCTCACCGCCGCCATGCTGCCCGGTCCCTATCGCGTGCCGGCTTACCGCGCCGTGGGCCACATCAGGCTCACGAATAAGACGCCCTGCGGCACCTATCGCGCGCCCGGCCGCTTCGAATCGAGCTTCGTGCGCGAACGCCTCATGGATGCGATCGCGGCGCAAATCGGCGTCAGCGCCGTGGACATCCGCAAACGCAATCTCATCGGCAAGAGCGCGATGCCCTACGCGCTCGGCCTCGACACGCTCGGAACGCACATTGTGTACGATTCCGGCGATTACGCCTTGCTGCTTGATAAGGCTCTCACATTGGCCAACTGGGAGCCATTGCAGGACGACCTCCGCAAGCGCCGCGCGGCCGGAGAGATGGTCGGCGCGGGCGTCGCCATGTTCGTGGAAAAAAGCGGGCTAGGTCCGTTCGATACGGTCAAAATCGAAGCAAACTCGGATGGTTCGCTCGAAGTGATCACCGGCGTCGCCTCGCTCGGGCAAGGCGTGGAAACCGCGATGGCGCAGATCTGCGCCGATGCGCTCGGCGTCGATTACAAAGATGTGCGCGTCGTGCACGGTCATACCGATCGCATCGATAAAGGCATGGGCGCCTTCGCCTCGCGCGTCACCGTGATGTGCGGCGAAGCCACCCGCATGGCCGCGGCAAAATTGCGCGAAGAAGTGCTTCTCCTCGCTGCAGAACTTCTGCAGACGAAGAAAGAATTGCTGACAATTCTCGCGGGAAAAATCACAGGCACCGATTATTCCTCCGGCCCCTCGATTTCCCTTGCCGAACTCGCGCGCCAGCGTCCGCTTGCCGCCGAGGCGACCTTCGAGTCCACGCACATGGTCTACCCCTACGGCGTGCACATCGCGGTTGTGCGTGTCGACGCCGACACCGGCGGCGTTACCGTCGAGCGTTACGCCATCGCCTACGACGTCGGCCGCGCCGTCAATCCGCGGCTGGTCGAGGGCCAGCTCGCCGGCGGGCTGGCGCAGGGCATCGGCGGCGCGCTGTTCGAGGAGTTCCTCTACGACGAGAATGGTGAACCGCTGGCGGTTTCCTTCGCCGATTATCTGATGCCGACCGCGCGCGAAGTGCCGGAGCTTGCCATCCTCGTCACCGAGGATGCGCCGAGCCCGCTCAATACACTCGGCTTGAAAGGCGCCGGCGAAGGCGGCGCCAATCCGGTCGGCGCGGCGATCGCGTCGGCGATCGACGACGCGTTGCAGCGCCCCGGCGCGGTGACGCGCCTGCCGGTCACGCCGCAGCGGCTCAAGGCGTTGATGGCCGCGCGGTGACGTCGGATCAGGTTTTGGCCTTGGAGGCGTTCAGCGCCACGGCGGCGCGGATGAGCGCCTTGAACGCCTTGGCGTCAATCTCATCGCCCTCGCAGAAGTCCATCGCCCGCCGCACATTGCCGTCGAGGCTGGCGTTGAAAAGGCCGGATGGATCCTTGAGCGCCGCGCCTCTGGCGAAGGTCAGTTTTACTTTGTCCTTGTAGGTCTCACCGGTACAAATAATGCCGTCGTGCTCCCACACTGCAACGCCGAGCGGGTTTGACGGTTTTCGCCATTTCACCTCTTCGACCACGCCGGGATCGGCCTCTTTGATGAAGGCGCGGAGACGCGCGAGCATCGCGCCGCGCCAATCGCCCAGCGCTTTGATGCGCGCGTCAATCAGCCGAGACGGTGATGGTCCTTTTTTCGAGCTGCTGCTCTTCGTCACGTGAGCTACGCTTCACGCCTTAAAATCCGGCCGATAGCCGTCGGCGGTCTTTTCGACGTAGCCGGCAAAGGGTGCCCCGACATGACCGGGCAACACCAGCGCGCCGCTTGACGCGCAATAGTCGAGCACTTTGCGGCGCGACACGCGCGCCTGCGCTGCGTCGGAGTTCTTGGGGAAATTCCAGTCCGGATAATAGACCTGCAGCAGATGATGCCAGACGTCGCCGATGAAGGCGGCGCGCGCGCCCTTGCTTTCCAGCTTGAAGAACACGTGGCCCGGCGAGTGCCCGGGGGCCGAATCGATCTCGATGAAATCGTTGAGCCGGAAAGCGCCGCTGTCGACCAGATCGGCCTTGCCGTATTCGAGGATCGGCACGACGCATTCACGGAAGGTGCCGAGCTCGGCAGGCCCTTCTTTCGGATCGGCGTCGACCTTGGAAAAATAATCGACGTCCGGCTTGGAAAAGACGTAGCGCGCATTGGGGAAGGTCGGCACCCATTTGCCATCCCTCTGCTGGGTGTTCCAGCCGACGTGATCGTGATGCAGATGCGTGCACATCACCAGATCGATGTCCTGCGGCCGCGCGCCCGCCGCCGCCAGCCGCTCGAGATAGGGCTCGTTGAGCATGTGCCAGAACGGCCGGCCGGGCTTGACCTTGTTGTTGCCGCAGCAGCTGTCGATCAGGATGGTCTTGCCGCCGATCTTGAGCAGCCAGCTGTGCACGGACAGGCGCATTTTGCCGGTGGCCGCCTCGTAATGGTGCGGCGCCAGCCAATGTTTGTGCTGCTCGAATTGCGCATCGGTCATCTCGCCGAACACGTCGCGCAGCAGGTAGCTCGGGACGTTGGTTTCCTCGACCCGGGTGATGGTGGCCTCGCCCACCGTGAATGTCCGCAGTTTGTCGCGTTCGATGAGGCCCATGGCGCCGCTCCGCTGGTGTTTTCTTGCAAGGCGCGCAGTCTAGGGCGGTTTGATCGCGCTGTCATTCCGCGGCGCGGCACGCCGGCGGGTTCACCTGGCGCGTGAATTTATTTGGCGCGTGAAAAATAGTCCGGCCAACGCCACAGCCGCACGGCGATCGACTTTTGCTGGACCTCGTTGCGCTCTTTGGCGATGGCGAGAAAAAGGAATGCAACCGCGATCGTGAACATCAGCGCCCCGACGCTGAGCGTCGTCAGCCAGGCGCTGGCATAGATCTGGTTGTCCGCGCTCCAGGGCAATAGACCGCTGAGCGGCGTGCGCAGCAGGACCAGCGCGCCATAGGCGCCCAGGGTCAGGATCGTCGGCCAGCGCGAGATCAGAGGATCCTCGCGGTTGCGCCAGAACTCATAGGCGCTCAGCCACGTATAGGTCGTAATGATGCCGCAGCCGAGCAGCACCCGCAGGCTCTGGGATCCAGCGACGAACGGGATGCGGCTCGCGACCAACCAAAGCACGGCGCCGGCGACGAGCCCGAACGGCTGCACCGAGCGGCCGCCGAAAACACGCGCTCCCGTCCAGGTGATGGCGAAAGAGATGAACAAGGCGGCGTTGGCGGCGTCGATGGTGATCACGTCGGGCGCCGTGCCGTACCTGCCGAAAAGGAACATCGAGAAGGCCCGCAGCAGATAGGAAAATCCCCACCAGACGACGGCATAGATGCTGGTGTTCTGCACCCAGGCGAATAACAGCAGCAGCCCGAGCATGGCTTCGATATCGACGGTCACCGCAAGCAGCGTGTCTATGCCGACTTCCATTGGCCGCATCCACCTGATCGACTTGTCGTCGAGGCATTCTCTATTTGCAATCCTAGCGACCATGAAATGAAGAAACGAATAATGCCGCGACATCGCGCCGACACGATTTCCGCGACGCTTCCGCGGTCCGTTGCATTCGATGAAAATTCGGTCGCGCGCGGCCGAAAATGCGGAGGATGATACCGCTACACCGTCAGATACGCCCGCTGCACGTCCTGATCGGTATCGAGTTGCGCCATCGTCCCATGCCAGCGGATTTGGCCCTTCTCCAAGACATAGACGCGATCGGAAACCAGGCGGGCAAAATGAATGTTCTGCTCCGACAGCAGGATCGACAGGCCCTCTTTCTTCAGTTCGACGATGGTCGCGGCCATCCGCTCGACGATCAGCGGCGCCACGCCTTCCGAGGGCTCGTCGAGCAACACTAGCAGCGGATTTCCCATCAGCGTGCGCGCGACGGTGAGCATCTGCTGTTCACCGCCGCTCATGCGGTCGCCGAGCCGGTCGGGCATTTCGGCGAGATTGGGAAATAGCGCGAACAGCTTTTCCGGCGTCCAGGCCGCCGCCGGGACGCCATCGGCGAAGCGTCGCGGCGGCTGCCGGCCGACATCGAGATTTTCCATGACGGTGAGATCGGAGAAGATGCGCCGGTCCTCGGGGGTGTAACCGAGGCCGCGGCGCGCTATCTCGAACGGTTTCAAGCGAGAGATGTCATCGCCATTGAAACGCACCGTGCCCCGCTTTTCGGCGACGAGACCCATGATGGATTTCATGGTGGTCGACTTGCCGGCGCCGTTGCGGCCCATCAGCGCCACCACCTCGCCACGACCGACCTCGAAAGAAAGGTCGTAAAGAATGCGCGCGGCGCCGTACCAGGCGCTGAGAGATTCGATCGTGAGCACGGCTTCGCTCATCGCGCGGCTCCGGCGAAGGTCTTGCCGGTGCCGAAATAGACCTCGCGCACCTGGCGGTCGTCGCGGATCGCGGCGGCGTCACCGTCCGCGATCAGCCGGCCACGCGCCAAGACGATGATGCGGTCGGCGAAGGCAAACACCACGTCCATCGAGTGCTCGGTGAACAGCACCGAAATCTTTTGCTCGACCACCAACTTCTTGACCAAGGCGATGAGATCGTGCCGCTCGCGTGCGGCCATGCCCGCCGTCGGTTCGTCCATCAGCAGCAGCCGCGGCGCGTTGGCGAGCGCGATGGCGAGCTCGACGCGCTTGACGTCGCCATAGGCGAGCTCGCGGCTCGGCCGGTCGGCGGCCTCGCGCATGCCAACCTGGGCAAGCAGGTCGAGCGCGCGCTTGCGATGGAACGAGGCGGCCGGCCGCCAGAGCCGGTGGACGTCGCCCGAGTGCGAGATCAGCGCCATTTGCACGTTCTCGGCAACCGTCATCGAATGGAAGGTCGCGGCGATCTGAAACGTGCGGCCGACGCCAAGCCGCCAGATGGCGCGCGGCTCGAGCCCGGCGATGTTCTTGCCCGCGAACAACACTTCCCCGGCATCCGGCGCGAGCTGGCCGTTGATGGTGTTGAAGCAAGTCGTCTTGCCGGCGCCGTTCGGTCCGATCATGGCGAGGAATTCGCCCACGCCGATTGAGAAGCTGACATCGTTGACGGCGATCACGCCGCCGAACGCTTTCGACAGCGAGCGGATTTCGAGTACGCTCATTGCCGCACCCTCCGCCAAAGCGTGGCGAAGCCGCCGACGAGGCCTTGCGGAAACGCCAGCACCAAAACCAGGATGATGATGCCGAGCAGCGCGCGCCAATACTCGGTCTGCCGCATCACCAGGTCTTGCAGCGTGGTGAACACGCTGGCGCCGACGATCGGCCCGCTGAGCGTCTGCACGCCGCCCAGCAGCACCATGACGAGACCGTCGATGGAGCGGCTGACATGGATCGTCTCCGGCGAAATCGAGCCCTTGGCAAAGGCAAACAGTCCGCCGGCGACGCCGCAGACCGCGCCGGCGATGGCAAAGCCGAGCCAGTGCACGCGTTTCACGTCGATGCCGATCGCTTCGGCGCGCAGCGCGGAATCGCGGCCGGCGCGCATGGCATAGCCGAACGGCGCAAAGAGAAAGCGGCGCAGCAGCAATACCGCGGCGACGGTCAACGCCAGCGTCAGCAGATAGTAGACCCAGGCCCTGTCGAACGGCGGCGGCGGCCACACGCCGATCACGCCATTGGAGCCGCCGGTCAGCTCCTCCCATTGGAAGACGGCCGCCCATACGATCTGGGCGAAGGCCAAAGTGAGCATGGCGAGATAGACGCCGGAGAGCCGCACGGCGAACCAGCCGAACAACAGCGCGCCGGCGAGCGCAACGAGCGGCGCGGCAATCAGCGCCAAGCCCATCGGCAGGGCGAGCCCCTTCACCAACAGCGCCGCTCCATAGGCGCCGAGGCCGAAATAGGCGGCGTGGCCGAACGAATGCATGCCGCCCGGCCCCATGATGAAATGCAGCGACGTGGCAAAAATCACCGCGATCAAGACGTCGATGCCGAGGATCATGAGATAAGGCGAGCTTTGCGCCAGCACCGGCAGCGACAACAGCAGCGCAAGCGCGACGAAGCCGAGCGCCTTGAGCGCGCCGGTCGCCGGACGCAGCGGATCTTCGGGCTCGGCGACCGAGCGCACGGCAGCTTGCGGGCGGCCGAGCAGACCATAGGGGCGCGCGATGAGCACCACCGCCATGACCAGGAATTCGGCAACCAGGGTGAACTTGGAGAAGTTCACCGCGACGAAGCCGAAATTGACGACGCCAATGCCGATACAGATCGCCTTCACTTCGGCGATGATCACGGCGGCGAGATAAGCGCCGGTGATCGAGCCCATGCCGCCGACCACGACCACCACGAAAGCGTCGCTGATCGCAGTCAGGTCGATGCCGAGATTGGCCGGCTCGCGCGGCACCTGCAGCGCGCCGCCGAAGCCGGCGAGCGCCGCGCCGAGCGCGAACACGGCGGTGAACAGAAGCGCCTGATTGACGCCGAGCGCGCCGACCATCTCGCGGTCCTGGGTCGCCGCGCGGATGAGGCGGCCGAAGCGGGTCCTGGCCAGCGCAAAATGCAGCAGCAGCAACACGACGGGTCCGATGGCGGCAAGGAAGAGATCGTAGCTCGGCAGGCGGCGGCCGAGCACCTCGACGGCGCCGGTGAGGCCGGGCGCGCGCGGCCCCAGCAGATCGTCCGGACCCCAAATGTAGAGCGTCACATCGTTGATGATCAGCACCAGCGCGAAGGTGGCGAGCAATTGGAACAGCTCCGGCGCGCGGTAGATGCGCCGCAAGAGCACGATCTCGATTGCCGCGCCGATGGCGCCGACGACCACGGCCGTCGCCACCAGGCCGCCCCAGAAGCCGAGCGCGCCGCCGATCTTGGTGGCGAAGGAATAGGCGATATAGGTCCCCAGCATGTAGAGGGACCCGTGCGCGATATTGACGATGCGGGTGACGCCGAAGATCAGCGACAATCCGGCGGCGACAAAAAACAGGCCGGAGGCGCCGGTGAGGCCGTTGAGGGCCTGGAAGAGGAAGGCGGAGACACTCATCGGCTTTGCTTCCCTCTCCCCGCAATCCTTCGATGTCATTCCGGCCGCGCGCTTGTGCGCGAGCCGGAATCCATAATCTCAGACAGGGCTTATGGATTCCGGGCTCGCGGGCTTGCGCCCGCGCCCCGGAATGACAGCGTGATATGGCTCGACTCGGAGAGCAAGCTCAATCCGCGGCGGCGGGCCTGAGCTTCTTGACGTCGGCGTCGGGCGGCATCACCGAGGCGCCGTCGACATATTTGAAGTCGACCATGGTGCCCTTGCCGTTCTCCAGCGCGATCTTGCCGACGAAGCAGCCCATGGTCGCCTGGTGGTCGATCGCGCGGTAATAGAACGGGCCGAACGGGCCGTCGATCTTGAGGCCTTTGAACGCGGCGACAAGCTTCTCCGCATCGGTCGAGCCCGCTTTGGCGATGGCGGCGGCCGCCGACTTGATCGTCACATAGCCGACCACGGAGCCGAGCCGCGGGTAGTCGTGATACTTCGCCTGGTAGGCTTTGAGAAAAGCGACGTGCTCGGGGATGGTGATCTTGTTCCAGGGATAGCCGGTGACGATCCAGCCGACCGGCGCCTCGTCCTTGAGCGGATCGAGATATTCCGGCTCGCCCGAGAGCAGGCTCACCACGGTGCGGTTCTTGAAGATGCCGCGGGTCGAGCCTTCGCGCACCAGCTTGGCGAGGTCGCCGCCGAATTCGACGTTGAAGATGCCGTCGGGCTTGGCGTCGTCGATTGCCTGGGCCACGGCACCGGCGTCGATCTTGCCGAGCGGCGTCGCCTGCTCGGTGACGAATTCGACGTCGGGCTGCTTGGCCTTGAGCAGTTCCTTGAACGCGGCAGCCGCCGCCTGGCCGTATTCGAAATTCGGATAGACCAGCGCCCAGCGCTTCTTCTTGGCGGCGACGGTATCCGGCATCAGCATGGCGACCTGCATGTAGGTCGAGGCGCGCAGACGGAAGGTGTATTTATTGCCGTCCTGCCAGGTGATCTTGTCGGTGAGCGGTTCGGCGGCGAGGAAGACGACCTTCTTCTGTCCGGCGAAATTGGTCACCGCCAGACCGACATTGGAGAGGAACGTGCCGGCGAGCATGGAGACGCCTTCGCGCGTCACCAGTTCCTCGGCGGCGCGCACCGCCTCGCCCGGATTGGCGCCGTCGTCGCGCGAGATCACCTCGATTTTTTTACCGAGCACGCCGCCCTTGGCGTTGATCTCGTCGACGGCCATTTCCATGCCCTTCTTGTAAGGGTCGAGGAAGGCCGGGAACGCCTTGTAGCTGTTGAGCTCGCCGATTTTGATGGTTTGTTGCGCCATCGCCGGCGCGGCAAGACTGGCGGCGAGAACGAAAGACACGAATAAACGCCTGTGCATGGCCGGACTCCTGGATGCCATTTACACAAAGTGTCCGACCGCCGCCGCCAGCTTGTCAATCGCGCGGAGAGGGCAGGAATGCGTCGCTGCTATGCGAACTTCAGCCCTTCGGCTTGTCGCGGAATTTGTCCATCAGCGGCTTGTCCTGGCCGCCGTCGATTTCGATCATGGTGCCGTTGACCATGCTCATCAACGGCGACGCCAGCATGACGACGAGGTTGGCCACCTCCTCGACCTCGGCGATGCGGCCCATGGGGATCGAGGCGGGCGCGAGCTTGTCGGCCTCTTCGTAGGTGATCTTCATGTCGCGCGACATCGCCTTGACCAGTCCCTCCCAGCGCTCGGTGCGCACCGGCCCCGGATTGACGGCAACGAAGGAAATGCCCTCCTTGCCGTATTGACCGGCGAGCGAGAGCGTCAAGTTTTGTCCCGCGGCGTTTGCCGCCCCCGGGCAGATTTCCCAATAGGACGGTTTCACGCCGTCATTGCCGATGAGGTTGACGACGCGGCCGCCGCCCTGGGCGCGCATAATGGGGAGCACGTAGCGAAGGCAGCGAACGTAACCCATGAATTTAAGCTGAAGGCCCTTGTCCCAATCGTCTTCGGTCAGATGCTCGATGACGCCGCCGGCGGCCGAGCCGGCATTGTTGACCATGATATCGACGCGTCCGAGCGCCTTCGCGCCCTGCTCGACGAAATTCCTGGCGTCCTTGTCCTGGCGCAAATCGGCGGGAATGGCGACGATCTTGCGCCCGGTGGCCTTGCCGATCTCGGCGGCGACGGCTTCAAGCGGGCCGGCCCGGCGCGCACAGATGGCGACGTCGACGCCTTCCTTGGCGAGCGCGAGCGCGATGCCCTTGCCGATGCCTTCCGAGCCGCCGGTCACCAGCGCGGTTTTGCCGTTGAGTTTGAGGTCCATGGTGCCTCCCGATTTGCCTATTTTGGTTTGTGCGCCAGCCAGCGGCCGGCTTCCGCCGCAGCGATCAGTTCGGCGACCGCCGCATTGAATTTCGCCGGCTCCTCGCTGGTGATGGTGTGGCCGGAGCGCGGGATGACGCAAAGCCCGGCGGTCGGCACCGTGCGCTTCAAGTAAATGCTGCCGTCGACACACCACTCGTCCTCGTCGCCGACCAGCACCAGCAGCGGCACCGAAAATGTCTTCAGCTCGGTTTCCATCTCCCAGAGCGAGGGACGTTTCGCCTGCAAGTTCTCCATGACCAGCGCGTGGCCCTTTGACGAATGCTCGCCGAGCATTCTGATGAATTCGGCGTAGCCGCGCGGGTCCTTGTTTTTGTGCGCCTGCCGCGTCGGCCCATCGCCGTAGCGCGCGGCGGCCACCGCCATGGTCTCGGTGGCAAACATCTTGCCGGTCTCGCGCGAGGCCGCCCTCGCCTCCTCGACTTTGGCGGGATCGGCGCTCGAACCGTAGCCGCAGCCGGCCGCCGTCACCGACAAACAGCGCCCGGGATACTTGATGCCGACGTGCAGCGCCGTCGACGCGCCCATCGAATGGCCGACGATATGCGCCTTGTCGATCTTCAACGCATCCATCACCGCAACGACATCGTCGCGGAAATGGTTCTGGCTGTATTTGTTCGCGTCGTCCGGGATGTCGGATGGCAGATAGCCGCGTTGGCTGTAGGTGACGCAGCGGTGCGCGCGCGCAAAGAAGCGCATCTGCGGCTCCCACGTGCGCCAGTCGCCGGCATATTCGTGTACGAAGACGACGGCCGAGCCGCTGCCCGCCTCTTCATAAAACAACCGAGTGCCGTCGCCTGTGCTGATGTGCGGCATTCCGCTCTCCGATCGGACCCGGCAATTAGTTGCACGCAACCGAAAGCGGAGTAAAGTCTGTGCCAGCCAGTTTGAGGCCCAACCAATTGCGGCGCTTAAGACCGCAGATGATAATCCACGGGGGAGTTGTCATGTTCAAAATGTCACGACGCGGCATCGCCGTGCTGGCGATGTGTCTTGCCTTCGCCTTGTCCGCATCAGCCGCCGCGCAAGCGCAGGAAAAGCCGACGATCAAGGTCTCCTCGCTGACGCTGCCGGTGTTCAACCCGCTAGTGTGGAACATCATGAAGGCGCGCGGCTTCGACGCCAAGCACGGCTTTACCCTCGACATCCACGCTTATCCCTCGATCGCCGCTTTCTATGCCGCTTTCGCCACCGGCGAGACCGACGCCTTGATCGGCGGGCCGACGGTGTTCCAGAAGCTCTATAACGAAGGCGTACCGGTGCGCATCATCGGCTCCGGCTTCACGCTCGGCGATCTCGTCATCTTCGCCAGGGATCCCAAGATCAAGTCGCTCGCCGACCTCAAGGGCAAACAGCTCGCCATCGACATGGGCGGCTCGCAATACCAGGTGGTCAAGATTTATTGCGGCGCCAAGGGCATCGACCTCGGCAAGGATATCACCGCGGTCAACGCCAATTTCGCCGTGGCGCGCGCGCAGCTTGAGGCCGGCCGCGTCGACGCCGCGCTCGTGATCGAACCGCTCGCCAGCATCATCACCAAGCAGCGGCCGGACTGGCACGTCATCTTCAACGGCGCGCAAGGCTGGAAGGAGATCACCGGCGAAGCCGGCTGGGAAATCGTGCCGGCGATGCGCGCGGATTTCATCGCCAAGCATCCCGACGCGCCGAAAATGCTGATCGCCGCGCTGCAAGACGTCGCCAACGTCATGCACCATGAAACGGCGGCGGGCGACAAAATCGCGGTCGAAACCACCAAGCTGCCGCCCGGTATCCTCACCGCGGCGATCGACAGCGGCCGGCTGCAGTTCATCGTCAAGCCGGCGTCCGATCCGACGGTGCACAAATCGATCCGCGACATGATGGACCGCGCGGTGAAGGCGGGCTTCTATCCGAAGGCGGCTGACGAGAAGATCTTCTACGGCCAATAAATGTCGCCAGCAGGGCATGACGAAGCGCTCACGGATCGCACGCCCGTTCCGGACCTGATCTTTCCGCGGCAGACGCTCGTCTCCCTGCTTGTCTTCGCGGTTTGCTGGGAGACGCTGTCGCATCTTGCGCCTTATCTCGGGATTCCGCCCTTTGCGGTCCCGAGCTTCGTCACCATCGCCAAGAGCCTCGTCCAGATCACGCCGATCGACATCGCGGTGACGCTGGCGCGCGTCATCGGCGCGCTTGTCGTCTCTTTCCTGCTCGGCGTCTTTCTGGCGATGGCGATGTACCGCTCCGAGGCGCTCGACAACTATCTGCACCCGATGATCCGCATCCTCATGGCGGTGCCGGTGGTGTCGTGGATCCTGTTTGCGGTCTTATGGTTTCCCGGCGTCGAATTCCGCATCGGCTTCGTACTGGTGGTGGTGTGCGGGCCGGTGTTCCTGGTCGATTCGCTCGATGCCATGCGCGGCGTGCCGCGCGAATTGCGCCACATGATGCAGTCGTTCCGGCCGACGACGCTGCAATATTTCGTCAAGCTGATGCTGCCGGCGATCGTGCCGAGCATCTTCACCGCCTGGAAGGTGAACATCAGCCTGGCCATCCGCGTCGTCACCATTGCCGAACTGGTCGGCGCGGTGACCGGCATCGGCCACCAATTGTCGGTCGCGGAGGAGTTGTTCTCGGTGTCCGACGTGTTCGCCTGGACGCTGGTGCTGGTGGTGCTGCTCTTTCTGCTCGAAGCGGTCGTTGCGCGCGTCGAAAAGCGCCTCTTGCGGTGGCGGCCATGACGGTCTCGACGGGCGGCCCGCCGCCGATCGAAGTGCGTGGCCTACGTAAGGTCTTCCGACAGGCGACGTCGGGCCAGACCGTCGTGGCCATCGACCGGCTCGACCTTACTGTCGCGCCGCGCGAAGTCGTCGCCATCGTCGGGCAGACCGGCTGCGGCAAATCCACCTTCTTCGATCTTGCCATCGGTCTCGAAGCGCCGACCGACGGCTCGATTCTGATCGGCGACAAGAGCCCGCATAGCGACTTCGATTTTTTCCGCGGCAAGATCGCGACCGTGTTCCAGCAGGACCGGCTGCTGCCCTGGCGCACGGCACTCGACAACGCCAAGCTGCCGCTCGAACTGATCGGTCTGCCCGAGGACGCCCAGCGCGAGCGCGCCCTCACCTGGCTCAACCGGCTCGGCCTCGGCGCCTTCGTCAACGCCTATCCGCACGAACTCTCCGGCGGCATGCGCCAGCGCGTCGCCATTGCCCGCGCGTTCTCGGTGCAACCGAACATCCTGCTCGCCGACGAAGCCTTCGGCCATCTCGACGAGGTGACGGCGGGCGAATTGCGCGAGACCTTCCTTAAGCTCGCGCGCGAATGCGGCTCGACCGCAATCCTGATCACGCATCAACTGGAAGAAGCCATCGCCGTCGGCGACCGCATCGTGGTGTTCGGCAAGTCGGCGAAGCTGCTCGCCGACATCCACGTCGAAAAATGGCCGAAGGAGAAATACGGTGTTCTGCGCGAGGCGATCCAGGCGACGCTGCAGGGCAACGCGCCGGACGCAAGGCTCAATCGCGCATAACCATTAGCCATTCGTCCCCGCGAAAGCGGCGACCCAGGCCCTGCCTTCAAATGTGCAAAATCGCCTTCGCGGCATCCCCCACCGCCTCGACCGACATATCGGCGTCAAGGAAGCACACGATGCGGCAGGGGCAGCTTTCCAGCCCCTCGTAGCGCCAGGGAAAAGCGCCGATCAGGCAGCGCTTGCCGAGCATCATCTCGATGTCGCCGCCGAGATTTTCCGCGTGCAGCAAGCCCTCCTGAAACGCCCAGGAGTGGAACGGGAACACGTCTTGCGTGACGCGACGGCCGGACTTCTTGTGGGTGAATTCGAAAGTGCCAAAGAATTCTCCCGGCGTCTTGCCGTGCTTCCTGGCGAACTCGGCGGCGAGATCGGGCCGCATCGAACGGATCGAGGTGTTCATGGCGTGGTCGCAGGAACCCGTGTCCATGCCCCACCACTTGATCTTCCTCTTCAGCATCCAGTGCAGCGTGTCGAGATTGGGGCCGGGGTGGTAGCAGAAGTACTTCACCAGATCCTGCTGCGGCTGGCCTTCGTAGTGCTTGTGCCAGCCGGTATGCAAAATGAGGATGTCGCCCTCGCGGATGTCGGCGCTGGCGCTCTCGATGATCTCCGGCGTGATCACCGCCCAGTCGTGCATGCGCTTGGAAATGTCGACCACGACGCCGCGGTTGACCAGATAATCGAGCGGCAGATGCGCCATGTCGCCGTGGCGGTTGTCGGTCGCGTGCATGGCGCCGTCGAAATGGGTGCCGACGTGTAGCGCCGTCTCGATGCGCTGCGCCGCGATCATCTGCGTCTGCAGATTCTGCGCATAGTACATCCGGTTGCCGGCATAGCCGACCCAGCCGGGCGTGTGCACGTTCATGACGTGCGAGAGATCAACGATTTTCATGACGCATCTCTTCCTCGTGCGATGAATTCAGTCGATCATATCAGCGCGCGAAGCGCCAGCCGCGCGCCGAGCAGCAGCAGCGCGATGAAAAACCACAGGCGGAAGGTCTCCGGCGCGAGCTTGCCGCGCAGAAATTGACCAAGCGGCATGCCGAGAAACGCCGCCGCCAGCGCCACAACCGCCGGCCATGCAAGCGACAAGTTGAACTCGCCGAGATAATAGAGCGCACCTGCGAGCGCAGCGGTCGCGACCGTGAAGTACAAGCCAAGCCCTTGCACCAATGCGTCGCGCCCGAGGCGCAGCGCCTGGATGTATGGCACACCGGGAATGGTGAACACGCCCGTCGCCACCGAGATAATGCCGGCCACAATACCGGCCACGAACCCGGTCCAGCCTCGCCCGCGCTGCGGAACCGCAAATTCGACCTTGAACAGGCCGAGCGCGGCGTAGGCGGCGAGCACGATGCCAAGCCAGACGGTCGCCCGCGCCCCGTTGCCGTGCGGCAGAATCACCGCCCCGACAGCGATGCCGATGCACACGCCGACCAGCAGCGGCCACAGCAGGCGCAAAAGTGCGCGAAGTTCCCCGCCCGCCAGCCCCTGCCAGGCATTGGTGGCGAACGAGGGCACCACCATGATCGCCGCCGCCTGCGCCGGCGTCACCATCAACCCAAGCAGGCCGATGGCGACCGTCGGCAGTCCCATGCCGATCACGCCTTTGACGAAACCCGCAAGCACATAGGCGCCGGCAACCGCGGCGAGAAAATGCAAATCCAACCGGCCCTCCCAAGGCGGCGGCGACCATGCGCGAAGCGGCAGCGCCCCGCAATACGGCAGTCTGCAACCCAGCCTCCAGTTTTCGCGAACGCACTTCATGAGTCGGCGGCATCTTCATTGCCGCCACCGGCACTTCGGTGCCATACTTTGGCAAAACGCTTCGCCGCCTCGATGCGGCTTCAGGGAGGATCATGTGCGCTTTCTTCTCGCTTTACTGGCGGCACTGACATTTGCACCCGGCGCCTGGGCGCAGAGCGATTACCCCAACCGGCCGATCCACATCATCGTCTGCGTACCGGCGGGCGGCGGCGTCGACACCGTGACCCGCATCGTCGCCAACGGCCTGCAGCAAAAGCTCGGCCAGCCTGTGGTGGTGGAAAATCGCGCCGGCGCCGCCGGCAATATCGGCGCCGAAGCGGTCTACACCTCCGATCCGGACGGCTACACGCTGCTCGCCGCGCAGCCTTCGCCGCTGACGGTGAACCCGCTGCTTTATAAGAAGATGAGCTTCGATCCGACCCAGTTCGAGCCCGTGGCGATCATGACCACGGTCGCCAACGTGCTGCTGGTGCGCGAGGACTTCCCGGCGAAGACGGCGCAGGAGTTCATCGCCTATGCCAAAGCCAACCCGGGCAAGATCAACTATGCCTCGCAAGGCATCGGCACCACCTCGCATCTGACCGCGGCGCTGTTCGAGAAAGTGACCGGCACCAAGCTGGTGCACGTGCCTTACAAGGGCACGGCCCCGGCGCTCAACGATCTCATTGCCGGCCACGTCGATATGATCTTCATGGAACTCGCCTCCGCCATCAAGTTGCATCAAGCGCATAAGGCGCGCATTGTGGCGGTGGCGACCGCGCAGCGCATTCCGAGCCTACCCGACATTCCGACGCTCAACGAGGCGGGCGTGAAGAATTTCGAGTCAGGCACCTGGAACGCCATCGCCGCGCCGCCGAAGACGCCGGCAGCGATCGTCGACAAGCTGAACAAGGCGGTCAACGACGTGCTGGCGATGCCCGACGTGAAGGAGAAATTCGCCAAGCTCAATTTGCATCCGGCGGGCGGCACGCCGGCCGAGGCCAAAGCCTTCATCAAGAAAGAGACGCAGACCTGGGGCCACGTGATCAAGGAAGCGCACGTCCCGGCGCATTAGCGACGCCAGAGGGAGCACGACCCATGGGCAAGTTCCTCATCGAACCGCATTTCCGCCTGCAGGAGTGGATCGCGCACGACAAGGGCTATTTTGCCGACGAAGGCCTCGATTACGAATTTCGCGAGCTGATCAAGTCGAGCGACGGCAAGCACCACGACAAGGGCGACAAGGTCGGCGCCATGCAGTCGTTCGAGGCGGGGCGCAAGGCCGACGTCTCCTGCGCCTGTCATTGGACCATCAATGTCGCCGCCTCGCAGGGGCTCGGCCGCATGTCGCGCGACGTCTATTCGGTGGCGACCGCGGGCATTTTCGTGCAGCCGGACTCCAAGATCAAAACGCCGGAGGATCTCGCCGGCGTGCCGATCTCCGTCGGCTATCAGTCCGGCAGCCATTACGCGACCATCCAGGCGCTCGAGCAGTTCATTCCGCAGGAAAAGATGAACCTAGCCTATGCCGACGGCATGCTGTTCGCGCGCATGGACAAACTGCTCGATGGCTCGGCGCCGGCGGTGCACCTGTTCAACGGGCCGTATTACTTCGCCGAGCAACTCGGCTACCGCAAAATTCTCGACGCCACCTTCATGATCGGGATGATGATCCACGGCGATCCGGAGCCGGAGAATTTGCGCAAGTTCTACCGTGCGCTGCGCCGCGCCCAGCGCGATCTCGATCTGCGGCCCGAACTCTACACGCACTACTATTTGAAGGAATTCCCCGAGCGCTATCACGCGCGCATGGACACGCGGCGCTGGGGCCCGGGCGAGCGGCTAGTGTTCGAGCCGTACAGCAAGGACATCTACGAGCAGTCGCGCGCATGGATCGCCGCGCACGGCATTTTCCCCGACGGCAATCTGGGCAGCGGCCGCTACGAGCAGGCGACTTACGCGTCCGGCTGAGGACGCCGCCTCCCCTTGAAAACGAGCGCCCGGTTTGCCAAGCAAGCCGGGGCGGCGATCGTTCGCAAGCCCAGGCGCAGCATTCGCAACATTCCGCGAGGTCATCCATGGCCGGCCCCATGATCCCCAAAGACCGCGCCGACTATTCGGCGATCGTCGATCGGCCGCCGCTCAAGCTGCCGGGCGGCGCCCGTATCGTGTTCTGGTCCATCGTCAATTACGAAGTGTGGGACATCGGCAAGCCGATGGCGCGGCAATTACTCCCCGCCCCGACCGGGGTGCCGCTGATGCCCGACGTCGTGCATTGGGGCTTCCACGAATACGGCATGCGCGTCGGCTGCTGGCGCTTCCACGCACTGTTCAAAAAACTCGGCATCAAACCGACGCTCGCCGCCAATGCGCGCATCTGCGAGGATTACCCGCGCGTCGCCGCGCAAGCGCGCGACGAGGGCTGGGAATTCATGGGCCACGCCTATGAGCAGGGCCCGATCCACAAAGAGGCCGACCAGGCCGGCATGATCAACCGCACCATGGACATCATGGAGAAGTTCTGCGGCAAGCGGCCGGTCGGTTGGCTCGGGCCCGGCCTGACGCAGACGCTGGAAACGCCCGACCTCCTCGCCGCCGCCGGCGTCAAATATATCGGCGATTGGGTCTATGACGACGAGCCGACGGTGATCAAAACCACGCACGGCCCGCTGGTGACGCTGCCCTACACCATCGAATGCAACGACATTCCGGTGATGATCATCCAGCACCACAACAGC
>Ga0335078_10005219_pt1 | contig 19197 bp, 16 predicted proteins | sample Lox_Sample_32_FD_206711 | JGI IMG/M metagenome (GOLD analysis project Ga0335078, IMG submission 206711) | Soil microbial communities from Loxahatchee National Wildlife Refuge, Florida, United States - Lox_Sample_3.2 | ecosystem: Environmental > Terrestrial > Soil > Wetlands | place: USA... | reverse complement strand
TCCTCCAATCACGAATAAGGGATGGCCCGATGTCACAGGCCGGGACCTTGTACTGAACAAGTCCTTATAGGACAGGAAGACCACGATTCCCAAGATCGGAGAATTCCAGCCGCACGTTCGCGACGACGGCTTCTTCCTGGAGCAGGCCAACGGCGGCGAATGCCGGGGTCGAATCCGCCGAATAAGGCGCTGGGCTCGCCGTATGAGCGGCCAGGCAAACGGCGCACGTTGCGGCATCGGTGCGGGTGGAGTGGGTGTGGGTAGACTCCTGCGCGACCGTCCATAGCAGTAAGGACAGGCAGAGCCACGCCGAGAATCGGACCCAAATCCGCATTGATACCGTAAATTTTGTGTCGTATCTCAATCTAAATCCCGATCTTGCGCTTCATCCTCATTGCTGGCGTCATCCCTGAGCGCAGCCGTTTTTCAGGCGGAGCGAAGAGCCTACCCTGAGCCGCATGGCGAAGGGATCTCCCGTCACGAGGCTGCCAGGGGAGATCCCTCGGCCCGCTGGCGAAAACGCGGGCACTTCGGGATGACGCCTACTGACACTGGCGAATGAGACTGAGCCACTACCTAATTTCGTTCCTGCTTCGGGATTAGACTCTTTTTAGCGTATAACGGTTATCCGGCGGAAGCAACGTCGGGCAAGTTACTATAGAAAGTGGTGCATGTCCCGTCGCCGAGGTATCCATTCTGCGGGACGGGCCACGGTCTGAAATCTAGAGTTTTGTAAAGTTTGCAAAAAGGCGAGATTTTCGTCAGGGATCATTCGCGCTCCGGAAAAGCAATCATTCCATTACGAGGTAAGCATGTCAGAACCCACCTACGAAGAACTGAAAGCCAAGCTGGCTCAACTGGAAAAGGAAGTCGAAACCAAGAAACGCAGCGGAGATCTGATCTTTAAGGTCGGCGAAAAAGGCGGCGTGAGCGTCTACGGATTGGGCCGTTTCCCGGTCACTCTCTACTACGAGCAATGGAACCGCCTTCTCGGTGCCGCCAACGATATCAAGGCGTTCATGGAAGAGAACAAGTCGAAGCTGAAGCTTAAGGAGCAGGGATAGGAGCGGGCCCACCTTTCCCATCTTGGGTGGAGTAGGTACCAGCGCAAGCAAGGCGGCGAATCTTGGGCCTACCCTCCCGAATCTAATCCTCGATGCAACTTCGCAAAGGCATTCTCGGCTTTATCGCCGTCATCCAGGCGATTCTCTTCCTGACTCATTTCTTTCTCTACAGGACTTTGACTTTCCGCCTCGCTTCCGGCCCGCAGAAGTTGTGGCTCGCGGTGGGTCTTGGCGTGTTGTCAGTCAGTTTCGTGGCCGCCTCATTGCTGGCGTTCAACTACACATCTGCCCCAGTGCGCGCGTTCTACAAGGCTTCTGCGATCTGGATGGGCTTCCTGAGTTTCTTGTTTCTCGCCGCAGTGCTCGCCTGGATCCTTTTCGGCGTAACGGCACTCGCGGGATGGCCGCTCGACTTTCACCGGATGGTCGAGATCCTGTTCTCACTGGGCATCGCAGTGGGTCTGTTCGGACTTTTCAATGCCAGTTGGACCCGGATTACGCGCATCCGCGTGCGCCTGGAAAAACTCCCTGATACGTGGCGAGGGCGCAGGGCTGCGCTGGTCAGCGATATTCATTTAGGCCACGTCCGCAACCGGAATTTCCTCGAGCGCCTGGTCGCTAAGATCCTCCGCGAGGAACCGGACGCGATCTTCATCGCCGGGGACCTCTACGACGGCACTGCGATTGACGCTGCGCGGGCTGCGGAGCCGCTGAGCCAGCTTACCGCGCCCCATGGCGTGTATTTTGTGGCCGGGAATCACGAGCAGTTCGGGGATGACACCAAGTATTTGAACGCCGTCGAAGCCGCGGGTGTTCGCGTCCTCAAGAATGAGCGTGTGACGGTGGATGGCCTCCAGATTGTCGGCGTGCCCTACCGCAACGCCACTTCCAATGGCGATCTCGCGTCCGTTCTGCGCCGTGTACCGCTGGATCGCGACCGGGCCAGCATTCTGCTGACTCATGCCCCCGATCATCCGGAAGCTGCCGAGGCCGCGGGATTCTCTCTTCAACTCTCGGGCCATACGCATCTTGGCCAGTTCATTCCCTGGAGTTGGATGGCCCGCCGGATTTATCGCCAGTTCGTCTATGGCCTGAGCCGCATCGGCAAAATGCAGGTGTTCACCTCAAGCGGGGCTGGTACATGGGGGCCTCCTCTGCGCCTGGGGTCGAATCCGGAGATCGTGATGCTGGAATTCGAATAAGAGAATTCGCACAAAGAACCTGAATAACAAAGGGAATCTCAGTAATGCCTCAGTTTGGAATGCCAATCGTATCGTCACTGTTGTTAAAGGCGTCATCCAGAGCGCAGCCGTTTTTCAGGCGGAGCGAGGGATCTCCCACTAGCAGGCAGTGTGCCACGCGAGATCCCTCGGCCCGCTGTTGAAAACGCGGGCCTTCGGGATGACGCCTTTGAGACTGGGAATTCAAACTGAGTCGCCACCGGAATCTCCCGGCTGGTTACTGTCCGGCATCTGTTCACGAAATGTTCACGGTAGATTCCGCAGTTTCCGGTTTATAATGAAAAGACTGTGCCAAAGTACTCCATCGTTGTCCCTCTGCATAACGAGGAAGAGAACGTCACCGACCTCTACGACCGCCTGAAAGTGGTCATGGAAGCCCACGGCGAGACCTTCGAAATCGTTCTCGTCGACGATGGCTCAAGCGATCACACCTTCGCGATGCTGCGGGAAATCGCCGCGGTCGACAGTCGCGTTACGGTGGTCAAGCTGCGCCGTAACTTCGGCCAAACCGCCGGACTAGCGGCTGGTTTCGACCACGCGCGCGGCGAGTACATCATCGCCATGGATGGCGATCTGCAGCACGACCCGTCCGATATCCCGATGTTTTTGGAGAAGATTGCCGCCGGCTATGACATCGTGAGCGGATGGCGCAAGAACCGCGTCGATAACTTCTGGATGCGCCGCATTCCGTCGCGGATTGCGAACTGGATGATGGCCAAGATCTCAGGCGTCGACATTCACGACTTCGGTACGACATTCAAAGCCTACCGCCGCGACATTCTGGAGCAAGTGCCGCTGTACGGCGAGTTGCACCGGTTCATTCCGGCTCTGGCCTCGTGGCACGGGGCGACGATCTGTGAAGTGCCGATTCGCAACGTGAACCGGGAGCGCGGCGTCTCGCACTACGGCATCACGCGCACCTTCCGCGTATTCTTCGATCTTCTTACCATCCGCTTCCTGCTGCGCTACCTGTCGCGTCCACTGCATTTCTTTGGCGGCTTCGGGATGATGAGCATTTTCGCGGGCAGCGCTCTGGTGTTGTGGCTGGGCGTGGAAAAATTCCTACGTCACGTTCCGGTCATGGCCACCCACGGTCCGCTGATGATGGCGGCGCTTGGCCTGCTGCTCGGCGGCCTGAATCTGCTCGCCATCGGACTCCTTGGCGAAATGCAGGTCCGGCACTACCACGAACCGAGCCGCCGCGCGCCGTATTCCGTGGATCGAGTTCTGCGCTCGCAGAACGAAGAGCACAGCGTTTCGGAATAATCTGCCCGGTGCGAGTTCGGCGGCGTGTCGTTGCCGATTCACAATTTACAATTCTTTGCCGTGAGGTCCACTGCGACCACGATATGATCCTGCGATGCGTTCTCGCTTCGTCTTCTTCCTGTGTCTGCTTCTTGCCACCGAACTGATCGCACAGACCGCCCAGTCGTCCGCGCCTTCGAAGGAAGACACAACTCGCGTGCCCGGTGCAGAGTGGGAGAGCGCCAAACCAGAATCCATGGGCTATTCCGCGGCTCGTTTGGAAGCGGTACGGGCCTGGATCAAAGCCCAGCAGACGACAGCGATGATGGTCGTGGTTCACGGCAAGGTCATTTTCGAGTACGGCGATTTGAAACTGGTGAGCAAAGTGGCGTCGGTGCGGAAGAGCGTGCTCTCGATGCTTTATGGGAACTACGTGTTCAGCGGAAAAATCGACTTGGGGAAAACCGTGAAACAACTTGGCCTCGACGACAAAGAACCATTCCTGCCGATTGAGGAAAAGGCGACGTTGGAGCAACTGCTCACCGCCCGCTCCGGAATCTACATTGCTTCCGGCAATAAGCAACTAGACGCGCTGACGCCGAAGCGCGGCAGCGAATATCCGGGATCTCACTACGTCTACAACAACTGGGACTTCGACGCCGCGTTTACCGCTTTCGAAAAACTCACAGAAAAAAACGTCTATGAGGCTCTCCAAACAGACCTCGCCGTCCCGATTGGCATGCAGGATTACGATCCCAAGGCTCAGAAGAAGCTCCCGACTGTCTCGGTGCATCCCGAGTATGCGATGTATCTTTCCACCCGCGACATGGCGAGGCTCGGGCAGCTCGCGCTCCGGTACGGCGAATGGAATGGCAAGCAACTGGTCCCCGCCGACTGGATTCGTTACTCGACGAGCATCATCACGCCGTTTGACGAACTGAATCCGACCAGCCTGCACGTGCGGGGGCGTCCGGACCGCTGGGCCTACGGTTCGCTCTGGTGGGTGTGGGACGCTCCGGTGTTTCCCGGCAGCACCTACAACGGGCCGCTCCAGGGCGCCTACTCGGCGATGGGATCGGGCGGACAGTACATCACGGTCATCCCGTTTGAAGACATGGTCATCGTCCACAAAGTCGATATCGACAAGGACTACCGCGCCGACATTTCTCCCATGGGTTATGACGCGATTCTTTCCATGGTGCTTGACTCCAAATGCGATAAGGCGTGCCCGTGAGAAGTGAGCCCGATTGGGCGAAATCTGGGCTTTCTCACTCCCACTGAGCGGCTGGCTGCCCCTTCAGTACCCACACGATGAAATCGGTGGTAGGAGGCGTGCCCCCTAGCTCGCGTAGCCGCGTCGCATTCTGTCCGCGATGGTAATGGCTGTGCATGGCTGCCTGCATGAGCGCCTTCCGTCGCGCAAGCTTCGCGGGAGGCCGGAACCAGGGTACTTCGATGATTTCTTCCAGCTGTGCCGGGCTGAATGCCTGGAGCGCGTCTTTCAATTGCGCCAGGCCGTCTTTCGCATAGGCTTTCAAGTCCGCCATGGTGGGGAAGTCTTCCATCTTTTTCATCGCGAACTCCTCGGTCCGCGGGCCGGTGATCCACAAGAATCCATGCTGTACCAGATGAATGTGATACAGCCGTTCTCGGATAGCCTTGTCACTCAGCGCGGCAGGATGAGCTTCAAAAGCGTGCCAGTGTTCGGCATCGGCCCACTCCTGATGTGCGTACATCTCTTCCAGATACGAACTCACAGCCCCTCCTCTGCTCCGATAACCATGACTACTCCGGTAACCATCACCACACGCGGCACACTTTGTCAGATGGCTTCACCATCGGTTGTCCCTCTTTGCACGAGAATGCTTCTTTGAACTCGGGCATGTTCACCACCACGCCGTTAATGCGGAAACGAGCCGACGAATGCGGGTCAGTCAGAGCCCGCACGCGCAGGTCTTCCGGACGCTCGTTGGCGCAATCCCACTGCGCGAAGCCCACGAAGAAGCGCTGCTCTGGCGTGAGGCCGTCGATCGGCTCCAGATGCTTGTCCTTCGTAGCGTCCTTCCACGCCATGAACGCCAGGATCTCGCCGCCGAGGTCGGCCACGTTTTCGCCCAGCGTCAGCTTGCCGTTGAGGTGAACATCTTCGACAGAAATATAGCTGGAGTACTGATCCTCGACGCACTTGGTGCGCGCATCGAACTTTTCCCGATCTTCCTTCGTCCACCAATCTTTGAGGTTTCCCTTGGCGTCAAACTGGCTGCCTTCGTCGTCGAAGCCGTGGGTCAGTTCGTGGCCGATGGTGCCTCCGGTGTCGCCGTAGTTGGGCGCGGCGTCCATCTTGCGGTCGTAGACCGGGGGCTGCAGCACCCCGGCGGGGAAGTTGATGTCATTCATCTGCGGGTTGTAGTACGCATCGACCGTGGGCGCGGAAATGTCCCACTCGCCGTGATCGACGGGCTTGCCGATCTTGTCGGTGTCGCGGCGGTTCTCGAACTGGTGCGTCCGTTTTACATTGCCGGCAAAATCCTTGGGATCGATCTTGACTGAACTGTAGTCGCGCCACTTGTCGGGGTAGCCGATCTTGTTGCGGATGCCGGCGAGCTTGGTGAGCGCCTGCTGTTTGGTCTCAGGGCTCATCCAGTCGAGGGCGCGAATGCGCTGGCCCATCGCGTCTTCAATGCGGCGCACCATGTCGACCGTGTCCTGCTTGAGTTCGGGCCCAAAGACCTTCGCCACGTACACCTGCCCCAGCGCCTCGCCCAGATCGTAGTCTACGTATTGAACGCAACGCTTCCAGCGCGGTTGCATTTCCTTGGCGCCGTGCAGGTATTTGCGGTAGAACTCGAAATTTTCCTGCACGAAAGGTGAGGACAGATACGGTGAGGAGACATCGGCGACGTGGAAGCGCAGATAAGTTTTCCAGCTTGCGACCGGCTCGCTCGCGAGCAGTGTGTTGACCTCTTTGATGAATTCCGGTGCGTCCACATTCAGAATGGCAAACTCGGGATACCGCATCTCGCGGTAGTAGCCGGCCCAGTCGAAGTTCGGTGCAAGCTGCTGCAGGCCGGCCAGCTTCATCTTGTGGACCAGGTTGTGCGGATTGCGCCGCTCCACGCGCGTTTGCGAAGCTTTGGCCATGGCCGTTTCCAGGCGCATCACGGTGTCGGCGTTCTGTTTGGCCGTGGCCGGGCTGTCGCCCAACAGCTGGAACACCTTTTCCACGTGCTGCAGGTAGTGCTCCCGCGTCTCTTTCGACTTGGCGTCGTCCTTCAGGTAATAGTCGCGATCGGGCATGCTGAGCCCGCCCTGATCGAGATCAGCGATCACGCTTTCGGAGTCGTCCGGATCCTGTGATGAACCCGCCGAGAACAGAAGGGAACCGGTGTAGGAATACCGGAAGTATGTCGCCTGAAGCTGCGCCAGCACGGGCATGAGATCCTTGGCCGACCCCATCTTTGCAATCGCATCGAGTTCGGCTTGAATCGGCGCCGCGCCGCGCTTCTCCACCGCGCTCTCGTCCATGCAGGCGGCGTAGAAGTCGCCGATCTTCTGCGTCACCTCAGTGCGGTCTGCGCGCGGCTGTGCCGCCTGCTCCAGCATGCCGCGAAGGAACGTCAGGTTGTCCTGATAGAGCTTGGCGTACACCGACCAGGAAGTCTGGTCGGGTGGGATGGGATTCTTCTGCTGCCATCCGCCACAGGAATAGCGATACAGGTCCACGCAGGGATCGACCGATTTGTCCATCGACGAAACGTCGAGGCTGGGACTGTAGGGCAGAGCCGGTTCAGTCTGGGCGGAGCCGGTCTGCGCGATGGTGAACAGGGCAAGGAGCAGCAGGGTGAGGCGCGCGATATTTTTCATATTCTCTCTTTGGACGCTCACGGGTGGAAACTGTGATCTCGCAAGCGAGGCCATGGTACGCGATGGATTCGCTAACCATCAAGGCAAGGAACGTGTAGGGGCGGACGCATTCGTCCGCCCCGCCGAAGCGCAGCGAGGCGTGACGACGCTATCGCAATGGCGGGGGCTCACCGGCTACTGATCGCGCTGTCATGGCTTAGTTTTGATCCGAGTCTCGAAGGCGTCATCCCGAAGGCCCGCGCTTTCTCCAGCGGGCCGAGGGATCCCCCGTGGCACACAGCCAGCTCATGGGAGATCCCTTCGCCATACGGCTCAGGGCAGGCTCTTCGCTCCGCTTGAAGAACGGCTGCGCTCAGGATGACGCCGTAACGAAACGACGATACGCTCGGATTCAAACCGAGCCACTACCGATCCTCGGTCCGTTCTCCAGCGGTCAGCGTATAATGAGCCGTTTGTCCTTATCTGCCGTTTTCCTGCCGGAGTTCTGATCATGGAAAAAGCCATCCAGTACGAACTGCAGCTTGCGCGCCGCATGTCGCGGCTGGGTACCGAGACTGCTTTTGAGGTACTCAATAAAGCGCGTGCGCTCGAGCGCCAGGGCAAGAGCGTTATTCACCTCGAAATCGGCGAGCCGGATTTCGATACTCCCAAAAATGTCGTTGAAGCCGGCGTCGACGCCATGCGGAAAGGCTGGACACATTACGGTCCCTCGGCGGGTCAGCCGGAGTTGCGCCAGGCGCTGGCCGAATACGTCAGCCGCACCCGCGCGGTGAAGGTTACGAGCGATGAAGTCGTCGTAGTTCCCGGCGGCAAGCCCATCATCTTCTTCACGATTCTCTCGTTGATTGATGAGGGCGATGAAGTTATCTATCCGAATCCCGGATTTCCCATCTATGAGTCGATGATTCACTACGTCGGCGGGCGTGCCGTGCCGATCCAGTTGCGCGAGGAGCGCGATTTTTCGCTCGACGTCAACGAACTGGCGGGGATGATTACCGATCGCACCAGGCTGATCATCCTGAATTCGCCGCAGAATCCTACCGGCGGCGTGCTCGCCCGCCGCGACATCGAGCAGATCGCGCGCGTCATCGGCGACCGCAACATCATGGTTCTGTCGGACGAAATCTACAGCCGCCTGCTCTTCGATGGTGGCCAGCATTTTTCGATCATGTCGGTGCCGGGAATGCAGGAGCGCACCATCCTGCTCGATGGCTTTTCAAAGACCTATGCCATGACCGGATGGCGGATGGGCTACGGCGTGATGCGGCCCGATCTGGCTACGCACATCACACGGTTGATGACGAATTCGAATTCGTGTACCGCCAGCTTTACCCAGGTGGCCGGGGTGGAAGCAATACGAGGCGATCAGAGTTCGGTCGACCACATGCGCGATGAGTTTCAGAAACGCCGTGATGTGTTCGTCGCGGGCCTGAACAAGATCAAGGGCTTCTCGTGCCGCATGCCGAAAGGCGCGTTCTACGTATTCCCCAACATCAAGCCAACCGGATGGAAGTCGAAGCCTCTCGCCGATGCCCTGTTGGAACAAGCAGGAGTCGCCGCGCTGTCGGGTACATCGTTTGGAGAATTCGGCGAAGGCTATCTCCGCTTCAGCGTCGCGAATTCGCTGGAGAATCTGAACGAGGCGCTCAACCGGCTTGATCAGTGGACGAAGAAGAATCTGTAGGCGGGTCGAATTCATGTCACCTTCGAGAGCAAAAACGAAGCAGCCTGGAGCGGCCCGTATCCATGCGCCCGGTTACGGCTTTCCCGAGACCACCAACGGTCTGCTGCCGTGGACGTGGGCGGAGCAGCGGCTGAAGAAATCGCATAACTACTGGATTACCACAATAAAGCCCACGACCGGCAAGCCCGACTGCGCTCCCCACACCATGGTCGTCTGGGGGATGTGGCAGGATGGACGCTTCTTGTTCTCCACCGGCAGCACCTCGCGGAAGGCGCGCAATCTTGAGCACAATGCGAATTGCATCGTCTGTACGGAGCATGCGCATGAGGCAGTCATCGTCGAGGGCGTTGCCGAGATCGCGGACGTTGCCGCCCGGAAGAAGTTTTTGCCTCCGTATGAAAAGAAATACAAGTTCGATATGTCAAAAATGAAAGACGACATCCTGAACATGAAAGAGCCCGTCTTTGCGGTGCGGCCGCGTGTCGCGTTCGCTTTGTGGGAGAAGCACTTTCAGAGCAAGTCCACCCGTTGGCAGTTCGACTGAGGGAAATGGAGTCAGTGCCGTCTGTTGCTGTTTTTCCCATCTTCTTCACGGCAACGACGTGCGGCGGAGCTGACCTGTTCCCCTTAGTCATGCTCGGCCTTCTTGCCGGACCGAGCAACGTCCATTCGCGCTATATACAATCTCTACGATGAAGCTGGCGTGTCGCGTTTATCTTCTCTGCGAGAAGCTGAAGGTCCTGAGGAGGAAAGCGCCCGCTCGCTTGCTGCGGCGGCTCTTGCCCAACCAACCGATCTGGGTGCAAGTCCGTTCTGGTCTGGCGGCGGGGTTGTGGATGCGACTCCACCTGCGAAGCGAATCGAGATTCTGGCTAGGGAAACACGAACCGCTACTGCAAACCTGTCTAATCGATATGATCCAGCCCGGAATCGTTCTTTATGACGTTGGAGCGCATGTCGGCAGTATCGCTCTGGGATTTGCCCGGGCGATCCGGCCCTGGGGAGGTCGGGTGGTTGCTTTTGAACCAGACCCTCAAAACGCGGATACATTGAGGGAAAACAGAGATCGGAACGGGTTAGCAGAGTTATTGGAAGTTGTCCCCTGTGCGGTGTGGTCATCGTCATCGACGGATATCTCCTTTCGAGAGGGCGGAGGGAACAAGTCGCATGGGGGAGTAGAGGCTGGTGTATCCCGTCCCGTGCTTGGAAATGGTGACCTTATCAGTGTCACAGCGATCAGCTTGGATGACTTTGTTGCGAAGGGTGGTCTGATCCCGCACTTGATAAAGGTCGACGTTGAGGGAGGGGAGTTCGAAGTCCTTCGAGGTGCTGAACAACTCTTCGCAAAGTATCAGCCGCTCCTGATTGCTGAGGTCCACCACAAAGAGGCGGAACGTGAAATTCGATCGTGGCTTAAAGGAATTGATTACGCGTCCCATTGGATTGCTCCTCCTGAGCAATACCCGTGCTGCGTCTTCGGGTGGGCAGCGCACTCACCGAATGCACAAAACTGGTCGCTCAAGCTGACGGGATTGAAATAGGTGGCTGGCCAGGCTTTTGATCTCGCAGACTGCAACCACGAAAAGCGGGTGGCCCGCTCTTGCGTCTTTTGCAAGAGCGGGTAGGATGCTGCCGAGAGCGTGAGATTTATGCCGTCGCGTTGATCCCGACACGCGTCAATTCAGATCTTCGACTCCGGCAGGTAGGTCCGTGGTACCCACCCTTGCAAAGAACGCAAGGGTGGGACACACTCAGTCGTGTTGGTATTCAGGAAAAATCAAAGGTGGGCCACCCGCCATCCCAGCGCGGTCAGTAACCGCGTAACGCATCTTCCGGTTTGCTTCCCAGTGAACTCTCGTCAGATTGACTCATCGGTCTGCGCGAAGTAGATTGGGGGCTGAATTCAGGGAGCCCCAGACCGTGGTCTTGGACACCGCAGTCTGGGGAGGGCTGAGGCTCTGGGGTTTGGACACCCTAGGGCCTTTTGCTTGAGGCTCACATTACCTTAGTTACTTGACAAAGCGGCAGAGTACCGAAGTGCTAAGGGTTTGTGCATATTCCGTGCCGCTGTTGCGCGTAGCGGCATGGTCCGCAGGCGCCTGCATTTTCAATATCTTCCGCGCGACATGAGCCCAGGTATGGGCGCGACACTCGTACACCCTGCGGCGGATTGAGGTACTTCCCTGTAGGAAACCTTCCGCGTGACTCCACAGGTTCTCCACAGGGATCTAAACCGTACAGTGTGGTTTTCGGGCAGCAAAGACTAAACACCCAGAGGACTAGCCATTGGTACGAGAAAAACGGGATAGACGGGACTGCCCATTTTACGTCTTAGGCTCAACGAACTTCTACTACGCCCGGAGGAACCGGAGTATACTTCCTCGCCGCCACACCGTTTGGCGGAAGGAGGTTTTTATGGGCCTCTATGAAGTGCCGGGGATGACCCTGATTCCCCAACAGATGGAAAGCTCGTGCTGGTATGCGAGCGCGCAGATGCTGATTCAATGGCGGCAGGACAAGACGCAGGAATGCCTGCCGTGGCTGGTTCCTCCCGATCTCGACGCCCAATGCATCAAGATTCGCGACGTTGACGAAGGTCTGGATAACTCACAAATCCTTGCCATGGCGAGACGCATAGGTTTGCAGCCCGTCCCGCCGTCGAGCCCATCGCCCGACGCGCTCGAATCCTGGCTTCGTACCTACGGCCCACTCTGGGTCAATGGCAAGGAGCACATCACGGTGATTGCCGGCATCGACACCGACAAGCTGATGGTGAAGGTCTACGATCCGTGGCCGGTGGGTTCTGGGGTCATTGAATGGAGATCCCTCTCGACCTGGTACGCCATGGGTAGCGAACCGGATTCCCGGGATACCAGCCCCGAGGTGGACGCCGTTTTCCTTTATGTGCCCTTGCATATCGCGGCAAAGAAGATCACTGCGACGCCGGATATGGGGACGATCTATACCGTCGTGGCGGGCGACAATCTCTCCAAGATTTCGATGTCGTTCTATAAAGACCCGAATCAATGGAACAAGATCTATCTGGCCAATAAGAAGGTGATTGGTCCAAACCCGAACCGGATCCTGGTCGGACAGAGGCTAGTGATCCCGTAAGGAAACGTTGGACTCGCAAGACGCAAACACTCTTCGATGGCGTCATCCCGAGCGAAGCCGTCCTTCAGGCGGAGTGAGGGATCTTGCGCGAAGAGCGAATCGCACAGTACACGCAAGATCCCTCGGCCCGCTTGTGAGAACGCGGGCACTTCGGGATGACGCCCGTCCAGATTTGAAAATCAAAGTGAGCCGTTCACGCCCCCCGCTTTTTGTCGAAGACCCACTGCTTCGTCTAAAATGAATCCATGGCGCTGAATTTCGGTCCCTACGTCGACGTCGAGAATGGCCAGAAGGTGGTCAAAGACTTAACCTTCGGCAATCCTACTCCTGAGGGCGTGGTCCTCAGCACCGTCGATTCTGTCGTCAACTGGATGCGCAAGAGTTCCATCTGGCCGATGACTTTCGGCTTGGCCTGCTGCGCGATCGAGATGATGTCGATGGGCGCGTCGCGCTTCGATATCGCCCGCTTCGGTGCCGAAGTATTCCGCCCCTCGCCGCGCCAGAGCGATCTGATGATCATCGCCGGCCGCGTCTCGAACAAGATGGCGCCGGTCATCCGTCAACTGTGGGAGCAGATGCCTGAACCGAAGTGGGTGATGTCGATGGGCGCCTGCGCGACTTCAGGGGGAGTGTTTCAGAACTACGCGCTGGTGCAGAGCGTCAATCAGGTGATTCCGGTCGATGTCTATGTTCCCGGCTGTCCACCGCGGCCGGAGCAGTTGATCTACGCCATTACGCTACTGCAGGAAAAAATCCAGAAAGAGCGCGGGACCATCCGCAAGTCCCTGAACCTGACCTAGGTTGAGTATTTGTCGGTAGTTTCTCAGTTTGAATCTCGGGCCCACCTGGCGGTCATCCCGAAGCGCCCGCGCCTTTACCAGCGGGCCGAGGGATCTCCCCTTGCACAGAGCCTGCTAGCGGGAGATCCTTCGCTCCGCCTGAAAAACGGCTCCGCTCAGGATGACGCCGCCGAGATAGAGTGACGATTCGGAACTGCCACCGCTACGGATTGAACACGATCTTAATCCGCTTCTGCGTCTCGATCGGCTTCCCATCCAGTAGAGCAGGGTTGTAGCGCCACTGCTTCACCGCGGCTGTCGCAGCGTTGGCAAGTATTGGAGAGCCGCTTACGACCGTGACATTCCGAACGGCTCCGTCCGCGGAAATCGCGGCGTCCATGACGACGCTGCCAGTCAGTCGGAGTGCTCGTGCCTGCACGGGATAACTGGGTTCCACCTGCTGGATCAGACTGGCTGGGACGACCCCGAGCGATACGGTACCTCCGAACGCCGGAAGGGTTGCGGCAGGAGAAGCCAGTTTGGGCGCGGCGTCTGCGGGATTGCCGACCGCAATTTGAACTGGCGGCGGAGGAGCGTCTTCGGTGCTGATTGCGGTTTCTTTGGTATGCATCGCCGAAATGCCCGAGGAAGAATTCCCCGGGGTTAACGGTTGTGCATCGGTGAGCGGCTCAACCTCAGCTGCGTTTTCAACCCCGCCTCGATTCCGCTTGCCATCGACTGCAGTGGCAGAAATCGCCGCATTCGGCTTGAGCGATACGATGGGTTGACGGTAGTCCACGGGCTGAGCCTCAGTCGCGCTGGTCGCCTGCGGCTGAGTCACGCTCTCCGCGATCTCTGCCCCAGTCTGGCGCCAGCTCATCCGAACGACCGCGGCGGTCAACAGCAACACTATGAAGGCGATGCCTCCTAGAATCCAATAGCGGCGCGGAGAAAGACGTCTTCGTTGAGGAAGGGGCGTCGCTGCGACGGGAGCCACGATCGCCGGCCGCGTCATCGTCGGTTGAGCCATTGCGGGTTGCGTCAGCGCAGGTCGTACTGCCTGCGTTCGCACCATCGGCGGTGGGATGGGCACAGAAGTCAAAACACGTTCCTCGCGGCTATACGCCAGTTCGGCGATTTCAGCCAGTGCGCGCAGCGAATCGATATGCTCCATCTCGAAAGCGTCAGCCCTGGCCGAGAAAGCCTCGAGGATTCCGAAGATGCCCGTCCGCCCACGCAGCGGTAACACCGCGACCGACCGGATTCCGAGGCCGCGGCATGCCTCGCCGTCGACTCGATCGTCGGTCAGCGTGTCGCTGCAGATTTGAGCCGTGCCCCTCCGCAGACACTCGCCCGAAATTCCGGAATCGGCGTTCACGGGTGCGCCGAGGTCCGGCGCAATTTCAACGCTCCGCGCCTGGCACACGATAGCGCCGTCCTTGCGCGATGCGACGGCGGTTCCGTCCGCTCCGCTCAATACGCGCGCCGTGTCAGCAAGTGCGTTCAAGATGGCATCCGTCGAGAGTGTTCCCGAAGTGACGGCCTCCCGCAAAACGTCGAGCAGTGCGACGCTGGGCAAGGCTTCAAAGGACTCTGTAGCTGGTTCGGAACGTGGTGGGGCGACGCTGAAGTTGAGTACACCAGCGCCAGACGATACGGGAAGGGGAAGGTTTCCCATGGCACGGCTCGCTCGATCTTGGATTTGGCCAGAGACGAAGGTGCCCGCTTCTAAAGGGCTAATGCGCGATTGCCAGCAAGTGTGTCCTAAAACCGCATACCTGTCAAGTCCAAACAAGGGCCAAAGGCGCGCCAGAAGGGCATTCCCGCGTGCTCCCAGGACTGCGAGAACGGCCGCAAACGCCAGGGCGGCGGCTTATCGGGTGTGAAGCTCGGGAACCAAACTTTTCGTCAGTCACGGAGCTCCGGCTCTCAACCGCAGTATCATGTCACGCCAGAAAGCAGTCTGTTCGCCTCGTTCCGCCGGAGCTATAATGCCCTCAGCACGCGTGGGGTGTCTTATGGAACGTCTTGGCGGAGCGTTCTTGCTGTCGTTAGGAGTGGCGCTCGGCCTCGCGACTGTTCCGTACTCCGGCGCGCAAACTACGAAAGCCCAGCCCGGGGCCCCCCAGACTCAGCCAGCATCCGACGATCCCATCGCGCCTCCCGTAATTCCCGCTCATTCGCCGCATATGTCGAAGGAGACGCGTTACGAGATTATCCGCGACTTCGAAGCGCAGATCGTGTATTCGCGGGCGGTGTTTCCGATGGGGACGAAGGGATTGAAGTTGAGAGACGGCGCAACCTCGCCCAACGGACCGGAGTTGCAATCCCTGCTCGCGATCTGGGGACCATCGATCCGGCCGGGCGATCCCGCACAAATTTCCTTCGTGCGCATCCGCGACAACTACATTCACTTCGATTTGAACGGTGGCGCGATTCGGCGCAAGAAGTGGTATCAGCACATCGAAGTTTCCGGAACGGGCGGCACACCCGTCCCGCTCTCTCAGGGCGATTCGACCGACAACCCGCACGGCAGCTACCTCGACCTTTATTTCGACAAGTACGTTCCGGAAATGAGCGCCGCCCAACTGCGGGCGCTACTGTATCCGGTGCTCGACTTCAGAGCTCGAAACAAAGAAGAAGCCTATCTCGACACCGTGCCTCCGAAAGTCAAGGAAGCGATCAAGGCGCACTATGTGCTGGTCGGAATGAACACCGAGATGGTGATCCACGCCCGAGGCAAGCCTCCCAAGAAGGTCCGCGAGAAGGATGGCGAGACCGACTACGAAGAATGGATATACGGCGAGCCGCCGCAGGACGTTGACTTTGTCCGCATTGTCGGCGATGAAGTGGTGCGCGTCGAGACGATGAAGGTCGGCGGGCAGAAGATCCTCCGCACGGAGAAAGAAGTGATCCTGCCGAAGCCCGATAAAGATACCGAAGCGAAATCCGAACAGGGCGACCGCCCAGCCAATGCGCCGACGCTGCGCCGTCCTGGTGAGGAGCAGGAAAACGTTCCCAAACCTGCCGATGGAGTTTCCCCTGTCCCGGTCGCCACACCGCCTACCGTCCCTCAGCCGCCGGGCGACCCGGGGCCGGGAGCCGTGTTCGGACGGCGCTGATCCCCGCATAGATTTCGCTGCACGGCTCTAATGGCGCTGTAGAACTGTCGCCGCTGCCAGAGCCGCCGTCTTATGGTCCGCCTTCCAAGGTGGACCGATCGATTTCCCCAGGCCTGCGATCGTGCGCTGCACTCGAGCGGATGATTTTCCAAAAGCTTTCTTCGCTTCATCAACCAGGTCACGCTTGCGAATTCCGACGACCGGAATGTGCAGGCGCTCGCATGTGTTCCTGACCGCTTGGGAGAAAAATTCTCCCTCAGCCGTGTGAATCATCGGGTGCGAGCCGAGAATCTTCGGCAAGTCAGGAAGCGGCCGCCCAGCCGAAAGCAAGACAGCCGATCCCGCGACGCGATAGCCTCGATTGCGCAACGACGCCAGCACGCTTTCGAGAGCAGAAATACTTAGCCGCTCTGTGTTCGACGCACAGTCTGCAATGTGTCGTTCTGCTTGTTCCAGGCCACGCGTATCGAGTTGCAGACGGGCGTGATGGTATGGCTGGGTAGCGCCCGCCATCGCGGGATCGATGACCGTAATCCGCCGCCGCTCTAGAATTTCCAATACGCGCTCATCCCAGCAGACCGCGACCAGCACTCCCCATCCCGAGTGCATCTGAATTCCGAGTGCTGCGCGTTTTGCTCTCATCGAGAAAGCCTGGTTATTTCATCGCTACCGCCGGTACGTCCGCAAATGAAAACTCCATCGAGACGTTGGAATACTCTTGCCCGTCGACTTCCACGTACGGATACACAAAGTAGTTCAGCGGTTTGCCCTCCTGCGCCGGAGTCAGACGCAGGTCGCGTCCCATGCTGAACTGCAAGCGGTTGACGTCATGCGATCCGAAAAAATACTCGCGCTTTTCTGGATGCTTCCACGCCTCGGAGATGTCGACCGGAATCCATCCCTTACCGTCGACATAAAAGTCAGACCAGCAGTGATATCCGGCAATCTCGCCTGAGTGCTTGTCAGGAGGAAGAGGGAATCCAATTTCGAACCGCGCCGGAATGCCCTGCGAACGCGCCATCGCGATGAATAAGGAATGAAAGTCCGTGCAGTTGCCCTTCTTGGCGTCGCAGGCATAGAGGACATCGCCGTGTCCCCAGCCGGTCCCGGTTTTGTCGTATTTCATGGTGGTGAAGACGTAGTCGTAGATGGCGCGGGCTTTGTCGAGCATCACGACCTTGCCCTGCGTTACCTTCGCCGCCAGATCCGCCGGGAGACCCGTGATCGGCACCAGCGTGTCAGGCTGCAGATCGTCGTGGCGCTCTCGGGTAGTCAGCGCCAACGGAACCACGTGCGGCACGGGATTCAAGGCGATGCGCTCGTGACGCGTAACCTCGTATTCGATGTCGAAGTGCAGTTCTGGCCCCGCCGCTTGATTCGATTCCGTGAAATAGATCTCGTTGCCGAATTTCGACTCGCGGGTCTTCGTCAGCGGCAAGTTTCCCGCAGCGGAAATGATCTTCACTTCCTGGAATGGATCGGATTGCGCAGCGGGAATCCATACGCGGACTTTTTTGTCTGCAGGGACATTTTTCACAGTGAATGCATAGTGAAACGTGAAGTGGCGGGATTCCTGGGCAGTGCCAGAAACAGTAAGAGCGAACAGAGACAGGACAATACAAAGCTTGCGCATCATAGAGGCGTCCTCTGAAGTTTTGGGCCAAGGGCCAACGACGAACGACCAACGACTGTTCTTGTCAACGACACACGGGCGTTTTAGAGGGAACGCCGTCAAGTGAAGCCGCGCGGCCGGATGCTCATACGGGGAAAAGATGCCAAGCAGGGAACTGGCGATTCGGTATTTTGCCCTGAGAACGACGGTTTCGGCAAGCAGAGCGATGCAAGATTGGAGCGGGGTACGGGGATCGAACCCGTGACATCGAGCTTGGGAAGCTCGCGTTCTACCGCTGAACTAACCCCGCTCAGCATGCGATCAACTTTAGCTTACCACCGCCGGAAAGTGCTCACAACCGACCCCTTGAACCACAAAGGGCACGCAGGAACACGAAGGATGCACCGTCTTTCCTTCGTGCAACTTCGTGTTCTTCGTGGTTGAGGATTTTGCCTTCCCTCGCGTGAACCCTGCCAGCCATTCATGTTTTAATATCCGCCGCACCTCAATTCGCCCTCAAGGATGCTCATGCCGAACGCCCGCCCGTCGCGCCGAAAATTTCTGCAAACTGCCGTCACCACCACCGCAGCCGCAACACTGTATCCCGCACTGGGCGCGGCGCGTGAAATGACCCCGCTCGCGAAACCTGTGGCACCCGACATCAAGCCATTCGAGCTGGAGGAAATCACTATCTCCGAGCTGCAAGACGGGATGAAGTCCGGCAAGTTTACGGCGCACTCCATTGCCGAAAATTATGTGGATCGCATCGACGAGATCGATAAGCGAGGCCCGGCGGTAAATGCCGTCATCGAATTGAATCCCGACGCCCTTCAGATCGCCGGCGCTCTCGACGCCGAGCGCAAGGCCAAAGGCTCGCGCGGCCCCATGCATGGCATTCCGGTCCTGATCAAAGACAACATCGACACGGCCGACCACATGATGACCACCGCCGGATCGCTGGCTCTTTTTGGATCGAAGCCGCTCAAGGATTCTTTCGTTGCGCAAAAACTCCGTGCTGCTGGCGCGGTCATCCTCGGCAAGACGAATCTCAGCGAGTGGGCGAATATCCGTTCCAGCCACTCCACCAGCGGATGGAGCGGCCGCGGCGGCCTCACCCGAAATCCGTACGCCCTCGACCGCAATCCCTGCGGATCGAGTTCCGGCACGGGAGCTGGCATCTCTGCAAATCTCGCTGCCGTCGGCATCGGTACCGAGACCGACGGCTCAATTGTCTGCCCGTCGTCGTCGAACGGCCTTGCCGGAATCAAGCCCACCGTCGGCCTGGTCAGCCGCTCCGGCATTATCCCGATCTCGCACAGCCAGGACGGCGCCGGACCGATGTGCCGCACTGTGCGCGACGCCGCCATCCTCCTCGGCGCGCTCACGGGTGTCGATCCTGAAGATCCAGCGACGGCTGCGAGCGCCGGAAAATCGCAAGTCGACTACGCGCAATACTGCGATCCTAACGGCCT
>Ga0335078_10005218_pt1 | contig 19200 bp, 16 predicted proteins | sample Lox_Sample_32_FD_206711 | JGI IMG/M metagenome (GOLD analysis project Ga0335078, IMG submission 206711) | Soil microbial communities from Loxahatchee National Wildlife Refuge, Florida, United States - Lox_Sample_3.2 | ecosystem: Environmental > Terrestrial > Soil > Wetlands | place: USA... | reverse complement strand
GCGCTCGAAACTTGGATGGGGAACGCTGCTGTTTCGTCTGCAAAGAATCGAAAAGCAGTAAGAACAGCCTTCGAGTCGTCGTCCCGAGCGTAGCGAGGGACCTGCCGTTTGCCGACAGCAGAGGGCTGCAGATTCCTCGTCGCTGTTGCTCCTCGGGATGACAAACAACGGAAACTACTTCTGCGCCAGCAGAGACTTCGCCCGGCTCAACTCCGGCCGGTCGGAGTTGGAACCGGCACAGATTTTGACCAATTGAGCGTAGTAAGTGCCTGCCTCGTCGTTTTTTCCCGCGAGCTCGGCGGCGTGAGCCGCGCCGTACAACCCGTCAAAGCGATTGGGATTGTATTTCAAGTCGGCCTGGTATTCCGTCAGCGCCTGTTCCGGGTGGTTGAGTTCAAGCAGCAAATCCGCGAGCATCTCTCGCGCCGGAATGGCCAGGGGTTCATCACCGTCTGCTTCCTGCTTCTGGGCGATGGTGCGCAGTGTCTGCATGGCTGTGTCGTTCTTGCCCTCCGCGTGGTCCGCCCAAGCCGCGGCCTCCTGCCGATCCTGCTCCACTACCTCCGCGAAATAAGTCTTCTTCTGCTTGAGCAGGCGCTTATGAATTACCTCGATCTCCGCAATATCCTGACGGGCCGCTACGGGGTTTCCGCTGCGGGCCGCGCCAATGGCGCGAGCCCAATAAGTGATAGAACTGTCGCCCGGGTCGGCGTCCGGCACCTGCGTCAGCGCGGCAGCTTCGCTCCAATGATGCAATTCGAGCGCGTAGCGTGCGGAAAACGCCACCATCGCATAAACCCGAGGATCGTAGCCCGCGTCGTACATGTCCTTCATGGTCGGCAAGGCCTGCACTTCCTCGATCAAATGACGGGCATCGGCCTCACGGCCGGATTGCAGATATGCATACTCCAGAAAATCCATGGCGTGAAACTGATGCCCTTCACCGCCCATATGCATGGCCGCGGTTTTTCGGGTGGTGGCGATCGAGGCCAGGTTGGAATCGATATCGTCCTGCCACAGTCCCAGCCGGGCAAAAATGTGTGACGGCATGTGCAGCGCATGCGGCGCCGCGGGAGCCACCTTCGCGTAACGCCGTGCCGCCGGCAATCCCAGCTCGGCCATCTGCGGGCTGTCGTAGCTATGAATCAGGTAATGCGCCACGCCGGGGTGATCGGGCATTTCCTGAAACAGCGGTTCCAGCACCGCCGCCGCTTTTTTCTGATTGGTGAAGTTCGTATCTTTATCCGGCGCCGAAGCCAGAAGCGACAGCGCGTAAAAGACCGCCGCCTCGCGATCTTCCGGATGATGCTGGTGAATGCTTTCCATGGCCTTGCTGTAGGCATCGGCGCGCGCCTGATAAGTCCGTTTCTTGGATCCTCCGTAGAAAGCGGCGATGGCGGCCACGTAGCTGCGATCACGGTCGTCGCTGGGATGAAGTTTCTGGGCTCTCCTGACCTCCGCCTCGCCCTTCTTAACGACCTTGCGATCCGGCTGGTTCCACAGCTGATGCCAATAACTCATGGCCAATCCCCAGCGCGCCATGGCGCAGTGCGGATCATCGACGGCGATTTGGGCAAACTGCTTCTCCGCCTCTTCGTACCAGAACGAATGCAGCAGAGCCACCCCGTGCTCGAAGGGCTTCTGCACGCTGAGCACGCAGGAAATGGGGAAATGAACCGCGCCCAGCTGTTGGGTCGTCAAGTCTTCGTGATGCTGGACCTCGTCGTCGGCAAAAGACGGCGCGGTAAACAGCAGGAGAGCCACAATCAGCAAGCCAAGCCACTTCATGGAATACACTCCGGCGAAAAACCGAGTGTAGTCCGCGGGCGAAGCAGGGGTCAATCGGGGAAGCCTGCCTGGGCTTCTGTACCCTGTGTGGTTATTTCTTAATGCAGCCGGAAGCGCTCGTTCATCAGCCGTTGCAGACGCGGCCGGTAGAGGATGTCGTAGGCGAGTTCTTTGTCGGGGAACATGGCCAGCGCTGCTCGCTTGGCGCCGGCGGCCAGCTCCGAAGCTTCTTCCAGGGTCAGATTCGGGTCCTGCCCAATGACCGACATCACCATGCTGATCATGACTTGCAGACGGCGTATCTTGCGTGCTTCTTGTTCTTTCTCGTTCGCTGGCCCAGCCTGCTCCCCACTCTCCATCGAGTCCCCGCTAACTCACGCCGCACTTTGGTTTTAGATGTGCCCGCGCCACTGAGCGTGGCGCCCAGTTCCTAAGCGTATTCTGAAGCGAAACTCCGCCCGGCGCAATGGCACCAGGGTGTACGCCTTCGGTTACATCGGTTCCAGGAGACTTCTTGGCGAACTTTGCGGCCAAGGACTCGCGCTCGGGAAAGAGCCTTTCGCGATAGAATCTCCCTTACGGGATCAAGCCAGCTGCAACATTGGAATCGTCCTGTATCGCAGCGTCATTGGAGGACCCATGGCACCGCCGGATTCTGCACCGAAACCTTCCTCTCCCAACCCGAATGAGAAACTGGTTCGCGTCTTCGACACCGAACAGGAATCGGAGGCGCTGGTGGTGCGCGGCTTGCTGGATTCCGCCGGGATCGACGCCGACATTACCTCCCTGGACGCGCAACAGGACATTCTCCCCGGCGTGGGCGGCACCGTGATCCTCGTCCGCGAAGAGGATGCCGCCGAGGCGCGGGCGGTGATTGACGCATACCGGCGCACTCCCGACGAGATGGAAACCGCCGAATTCAAGGCTATCGATGATTCCCCAGACAAGGAGTAACGGTTTTTCCGTCGAGATAGAACGTCACCGCCCCGTCCATATCCGTGCGATAGGTTTTCACGTGTAAGTTTTCCAGCCGCTCCAACACCTCCCGCCGCGGATGCCCGTACACATTTCGCCGCCCCACGGAAATCACCGCATACCGGGGATGGACCGCAGCCAGCAGCTCCGGGATGGTGGAGGTTGCGCTGCCGTGATGAGCTACCTTCAGTAAATCCGCCGAGGGCTCCTGTTGCGCAACTTGCCGTTCCGTCGCCTTCTCGGCGTCTCCTTCGAGCAGCGCCGTGCTTCCCCGGTAGCTGACGGTCATGACCAGCGACTCGTCATTCAATTTAGTGGCATGGATTTCCGCCTCCGCTGGCGGCGCCAGCGCGCGAAAAGTAAGCCCGCCCGACTGCCATTGATCCCCGGCCGCGTGCGAAATCACAGAAACACCCAGCTGTCCGGCTTCCTGCAGCAACTGCTCCATCTCCTCATTCGGTCTGGCATCGGCGATCCACAACTCGCGGGGATGGAAATTGGCCAGCACTGCCCGCATTCCACCGATGTGGTCGGCGTGCGGATGAGTCACGGCGACCGCATCCAGGTGATGGATACCGCGGGACCACAGATAGGGCGACACCACGTCTTCCCCAATATCGATTTCCGAGTGCATCCAGTGCGGGATGCCGCCGGCGTCCACCAGCAGGCTTTGGCCCTGCGGGGAGATCAGCAGAATGGAGTCGCCTTCCCCCACGTCGATCGAGGTGACCTCGAGAACTCCAGGCTCAATGTGGGGGTGCGGAGGAACGAAGCAGATCCAGAGGGCGCAGGCCGTGAGCGAAGCCAGTCCCATCGCCGCCAGCCACGGACGCCGCCTGACCAGAAGCATGGCCAGCACAAGCGCGGCCGCAGTCACCACAACAACGATTAGATCCGGCGTCGGCACGCGCGCGTCGGCAATCCTCCACGCGCCGAGCCAACGAACCGAGCCAATCAGTCCCTTCAGCGACAGCGTCGTGATCCACACCGGCAGTTGTGCAACCCACAACGATGCATAACTGAGGGCTAGAGCCACCATGCAGGCGATCAAGGCAATCTCGGTTAGCGGAACCGCGAGAACATTCGCCGGCAGTGCAACCAGGGTAGCGCGATGAAAGTAATACGCCATCGGCAACACGAAGCCGATCTGCAACACCACTGAAATCGCCAGAAAGTCGCAGATCAGCAACAGCCCGCGGCCCGACGCCGCCAGCAATCGCAGCGCATACTTTCCTCCGGGAAACGGTTGTAAGCGGCCGGCAACCATCCGCAGGTCGAGCCGGAGCTGCACCAGTCTGGGTGGCAACGCAAAGTCGTACGCTAGAACATCAATATTCCGCAGCGCTGCAGTCAGCGGACCCGTCGTGCGCTCGAGGATCGGACCGCCGATGGCCGCGATGATCAGCACGCACAGAAAGCTCAGCTGGAAGCTGGCGCCGGATAATGCCGCCGGGTCCAGCAGCAAAAACGTCAGCCCCGCGACTCCGATGATGTTGAGCACCGATTTCTTGCGGTAAAGGGTTCGTGCGCACCGGTAGAGCGCGAGCGTCAGGGTGGCCCGCCAAACAGGCACCCCAACACCGGTCAGAAGCGCGTAGAAGACGGTCAGGAAAACAGCGAGGAAACTCGCCGCCAGACTAGGGACGCGAAGCCTGCGCAAGAACCAGAACGCCACCACCGCCAGAATGCCCACTTTTAATCCCGAGATCACCAGAACGTGGTAAGTTCCCGTGCGCTGAAAGTCAGCCAGGAGATCCCGGCCGAGCAGGCTGTTGTCCCCAAAGAGCATGGCATCAACCAGCGCAGCCAACGGTGCCGGCCATAGAAGATGAACTCGCCGCACCAGGCCCAGGCGGATGTGGGTGCACCACAGTTCCGCGTGGTTGCCGGCGAAGCCGGTGAGCACTTCAACGCTGGCCGCTTTGGCCGAAGCCTGCGCTGCGATTCCGTTCTCTGCCAGATATCCGCGGTAGTCAAATACTCCGGGATCGCCGAAATTTCGCGGACGCGAGAGCGTGGTCGAAAATCGCAGGCGTTCGCCATAGTGAAACAGGCGCAGGGGTGGAGTCAGGGATTCTTCCAGGGATTTGTCGCTGCTCTCCTTGCTGTAGAAGGTGGCGCGAATCCCGAAGTGCGCGTTTCGAGTCCCGTTCTCCCCAGCGATCTCTTCGGTTTCCAGATCCAGTCTCTGCTGTATCTCGCCGCTACCTTTATATTGTGGGAGTCCTTCGCGCGTGACATGCGCGGTCACCGAGGCGAACTGCCCATCCGGCAGAGGAAACGTAACTGCAGAGCCGGAGCGGATTTGATCGGTGAGTAGCCCAACACAAAATACCGCCGCCAACACCAGCACCCGAGCCGCTTGTGGACGGCGGCGCCGCCAGTAGCCGGCGCTGAGGGAGAATGCCAGCGCCGCTCCCAGCCACCATAAGGGCGGCCGCCAGATGGAAAAGCCAGCGAGGATTCCGCCGCCATAGGCCAGTGCGCCCCACAGCAGCGGCTGGCGGGGAGGCTTGCCATCTGGCCGCAGGCGATCTGGCGCGTGAACCTGCGTCCGGGACGAGCCGTTTCCTGGGTCGGCGCTTAACGCGCCAGGTGAAAAACGCTCTCCAGGTGAAAGGTTTGCGGGAAGAGGTCCACGAGGTGGGCCTGCTGAATGCGATAGCCGGCTTGCAGCAAACCAACCAGGTCTCGGGAAAGAGTAGCCGGGTCGCAAGATACATAGGTAATCCGGCGCGCGCCCAGCCCGGTCAGGCCCCGGACAACCGTCTCCCCCAGTCCGCCACGGGGCGGGTCGGCGACAACCAGATCCGGTCGCAGCTTACCCGCCGCCGTCTTCAAGAACTGTTCTGTCGTGGAACGAACAGCCCTCACGTTTGTTGGAGAATTGTAGATAAGATCGCCATGCGAAGTCGGTGACGACTCAACTGCGACGACCTGTGCAAAACTTCGCGCCAGCACCGTCGAGAAAAGCCCGACTCCCGCATATAAATCCAGCGCCACATCGCCCGCGGCGCCTTCGGTGACAACGTCGACCAAGTCGTCGATCAAGCTTCGATTGACTTGAAAAAAAGCTCCCGCGCTGACCCGGTACAACGCATGCCGCGTGCGATAAGCAAGTTCCGTTACCCCGGCGCTGGCGATGGCCGGCTGTTCCGCGGGCGCACGATGCTTTCTGCCGGCGATGCGCACCGTCGCTCCAACCACCCCCGGAAGCTGCTGCAGAGTTTCCGCAGCTCGCTTGGCGGCATCGGCAGAAATTCCGGGGCAGCAATCGACATCCAGCAGCAGCTGGCGGTCTTCACTATCGGCGAAGAATTCAATCTCCTGAATCTCGCTGTCGATTCCCGCGCCGAGCCGCAGCAACGCAGTCATGGCCTGGTTGATCAGTGGTGAACTGATGGGACACTCAGTGACCGGCAGCAGTTCGTGCGAATTGACTTTGTAATACCCGAGCACAAATTGCGGCTGACTCCGAACCCTCAAACGGGTCCGGTTGCGGTAGTTCCACTCGGGGGACGAATGGACGACAAGATCCGCCGCCAGTTCGAGCCGGGCGATGCGGCGCAAGTTTTCCCGCAGGATCGCCGCTTTGATCTCCAGTTGATGGGCATAGTCGGCATGCTGGTAGTGACAGCCGCCACACTCGCCAAAATACGGGCAGGCCGCGCGCACCCGATGGCTCGAAGCCTCGACGATCGACTCAGCGCGGGCGCGGGCAAATCCCGGCTTCTGTTCGAGAATTCTGGCCTCGACTCCCTCCCCCTCCAGCACAAAGGGAACGAATACAGCCTTGCCACGGCCGTGATCGTCGGCCGGCAATCGCGCCAGCCCGTCGCCGCCATACACGAGTTTTTCAATGGTGAGCAGCAAAGTAATAAACCAGCTACATATAGAACAAACTCAAGCGGGGCAGCCCGTATTTTTCCAGCAGGCGTTTGTGCACGTACTGTTTCTGCAATTGCTCGATCTGCGCCGCCGGCATTTTGCGCCGATAGGCCGCCAATTCACGATCAGCTTCGGCGCGCACAGCCACGATCTCCGCGTCGGCGGTCGCCGCCAGCAGCGCGGCAAAGAGCTTCTCCTCCGCGACCGTGAGCCTTCGTTCCAGATCCTCCAGACGCGGCAGAGTCTTCATTCCTTCCAGCTCGGCAGCCATGTCTCGCATCCGCAGCGCAGTTTCCGCTGCGAGTTGTTGTACGGAGACTCCAGGCCTATCCGGCAGTTTCGCGTTTTCGAGCAGCTCCGCGTTGCGCCGTAGGAACGCCACAATTTCCGTTGTCTCAAACCCGCGCGGTTCCTCTTTCGCAGATCCCACAGCTGCTTCCTGCATGTCCTCAGCCGCCGCCAGCACCTCCTGGGCGCAGAAGCCCAGGCTATTGATCTTTTTCGTCTTGGAAGGCCGCTGTTGGTGGTGATCAAAGGTGGCGTCGATCCCGCGCAGCACCGCCTCCAGCGGGATTCCCGCGTTCTTCCAGGTTTCGATCAGCGCCCAGTCCAGCGTGGTAAGCAAAAGAATGCCGCCGCGGCGCCGCTGAAAATGTTCCTCGATTTCGGTGAAATAGTTGAAGTAGTTCTGCACAGAAATTTGTTCCCATTGTCATCCTGAACAACGCGAAGGACCTACGCATTCTGCCTGGGAATGCATAGGTCCTTCGCTTTGCTCAGGATGACAACTCGATGAAGGTATGGCGAGTCGCACACTAGCGACGCTTGCTTCCAGACTGGGGCTTGGCTTCGGACTTGGTAGCCGCGGATGGCACGGCTTCTCGCGGCGGTTTCGAGACTGCGTTGCGCTCCCAGATAATGCGCAGCCCTTCCAATGTAAGAAAGTCGTCCACGTGCTGGATGTACTTTGACCCGCTGCTGATCAACGACGCCAGGCCACCGGTCGAGATCACTTTGGTCCCATCGCCAAGCTCACCCAGCAGCAGCTGCAGAATCCCGTCCACTAATCCCAGATAACCATAGTAGAGCCCGGACTGCAGGCTGGCCACGGTATTAGTGCCGATGATCTTTGCCGGCTTGCGAATATCCACGCGCGGCAAGCGGGCGGTGCGCTCGAACAAGGCCTCGGCCGAGATTCCGATTCCCGGGCAAATCACGCCGCCTTGATATTCGCCTTTTGCGGTCACGCAATCGAATGTCGTAGCTGTGCCGAAGTCCACCGAGATGATCGGCCCGCCATATTTCTCAAAAGCCGCCACCGAATTTACTATGCGATCTGCGCCCACCTCGGCCGGATTCTCATACAAAACCGGCATCCCGGTCTTGATTCCTGGTCCCACGAACAGCGGCTTAGTGTTGAAGTAGCGCTCACAGACCTGGCGCAGGGTCGAATCCAGCGGCGGCACAACCGATGAAATCACGATGCCGTGGATGCCCTTGACTTCCATGTTGTCCATGGCGAAAAGATTGCGGAAGAGCACGCCGTATTCGTCAACCGTCTCAGTCGCGCTCGTGGCCACGCGCCAATTCGCCACCAGTCGCTCGTAAGAGGCGCCGCCGGAATTCCCGCCTTTGGCCGCTGGCGCGAACACGCCCAGCACCGTATTCGTGTTGCCTACATCGAGAACCAGCAGCATAGAGAAAATTTATTTCACTCGCACTGTTCCGCTGAGCACCGTGCGCACGCCTTGCGCGGTGCGAACCTGCAGAAAACCGCGGGCATCAAGACCTTCGGTCAAACCCTCGAAGCCACCGTTTTCTTCGACACGAACCTCCGTGCCCCGCACCGTGGATGACTGCTCGGAGAATCGCCGCAGAATGGACTCCCGCGCATCTGGGTTTTCCAGCAACTGCCTATATTCCCGGTCGAGCGATTTTAGCAAAGCGGCACAGAGTTGCAGACGCGACTGCTCGGTACCCGAAGCCATTCGCAGCGAGGTTGCGGACGATTGCAAATCCGCCGGAAAGCTCGCCTGGTTCACATTGATACCAATACCGACAACGACATATCGAACCCGCGTAACCTCCGCGTTCATCTCCGTCAAAATGCCGCAGAATTTCTTGCCGCTAATCAGCAGATCGTTCGGCCACTTCAAGTCGGGAACCATGCGGTCGTCGATCTCCTGCACCGCCGCTCGCATCGCCAGGCCAGCGGCCAGTGAGAGAATCAAAACTTCCGACGGAGGCAAAGGCGGCCGCAATACCAGAGAGCAATAAATTCCCACCGATCGTGCGGAATGCCACTGATGGCCGCCGCGCCCGCGCCCCGCCGTTTGCTGCTCCGCCAGAAACACACTGCCCTCGGGCGCGCCCTCCGCCGCCGCCTCCATGGCTGCACTGTTGGTGGAACCGATCTTGTAATAGTGATGGATGTGCTTGCCGAAGATGGTTCCGTGCAGTTGCGGCGCCAGAATATCCGGCAGGAGGAGGTCGGGCATGGAATTCAAGCTGTATCCGGTGGCGGGATGACCGCCGATGTCGACGCCGAGTTGCCGGAGTTGCTGAATGAGCCGCCACACCTCGGAACGACTGGTGTCAATCTCCGAGGCCAGCTTTGTTCCACTTACTACCACCGTGGCGTGATCGACCAGCAGGCGCACAATGCGCCCCAGCCGGACATCGGTTTGCGACGCCGGGGAATGCGAGGCAGGCGCTTTCGCCGTCGAACTCCGGGATGGAGCACGCTTGCTGATGGGGAGATTATCGGCGAGAAGCCGCGCCACGACAATGGCAGTTTGTCATGGCTATTCCGGCACCACCCGCATGCTGAGGTCGACCGCCGGTGCCGAGTGCGTCAGGGCCCCCACCGAAATGAAATTTACTCCGGTCTCCGCATAGGCGCGGACATTCTCCAGATTAATGCCTCCGGAGACTTCGAGCGGAATCCGCCGGTTCTCCTGAGCGCAGCGCTCGACGCAACGCTTCACGTCATCGACCGGCATATAATCCAGCAGAATCGCCTCCGCGCCGTGTGCCAGGCCGACTTCAAGCTCATCGAGCGAGCGCACTTCGATTTCGATGAGCTGCTCGCCGCGACGGTTCTTGTGCGCCCGCTCCAGCACGGGAGCCATGCCTCCAGCCAGTCCGATGTGATTGTTCTTGATGAGAACGCCGTCTGACAAATCCAGCCGGTGATTCTGCCCGCCGCCGCAGCGCACCGCGTACTTATCCAATGCGCGCAGCCCCGGCGCAGTCTTGCGCGTATCGAGGATGCGCGCGCCTGTACCGGAGACGGCATCCACAAACTTGCGGGTCAGTGTGGCGATTCCGCTTAGCCGCTGCATCACGTTCAGGATCACCCGCTCGCAGGAAAGAATCACCCGGGCGTTATGCCGGATGACCGCTACCGACTGCCCCCGGCGCAAGCGGATTCCGTCGAAAATTTCGGGATGAGTTGTGACCTGATAATGCGAAGTGACAGCACCGTCGAGGTCGGCATAGATATCCAGAATGCGCGCCACGCAGCCGATGCCGCAGAGAATGCAATCCTGCTTGGCAAGAATCGTCGCCGACGCGCGCTGGTTGGGATCGATGCAGGCATAGCTGGTCGCATCCCGCGTTGCCCGATCTTCCAGCAACGCGTTTTCGATCACCGCGGTGATGCGCCGGCTATTCCAATCCATAAATCAGTCGTTGGCCGCTAGTCGTTAGTCGTTAGCAAAACCCACGTGGGGACGGCCGCCCTCTGCTGTCCAGTCGAGCAAAGCTCGATAGCTACGTGTTCAGTTCCAGTAGCTTGCTCTGCGTCTTCTCCCGCAGCACGGCCAATTCCTGTTGCCGCTTGCGAAGCCCGTCCACCACATTCGCCGGCGCCTTGGCCAGAAAGTTTTCGTTAGCCAACTGCCGCTGGCCATTGGCGATTTCCTTTTCGATCTTTTCCAGCTCTTTGTTCAGGCGCTCGCGCTCCGCGGCTACGTCAATTTTTCTCTCATAGATTACATGTACTTCAAAACGAGCTGTATGACGCGCCCCAGCCAGCTTGGCCAGCGACCCGTCGGCGAACTCGATCTTCTCCACGCCGCCCAGCCGTTCAATCGCGCCCAGATTTTGTTCAATCAAGCTGCGAATCTCCGGTTCCTGGGCGAAGACCTGCACCGGCACCCGCAGCTTCGGCTCAATCTTCAGCTCTGCCCGCAAATTACGCACGCTGACAATCAGGTCCTGCAGGATTGCCATCTCGGTTTCTGCGCCGAGATCGAACTGATTCTCGTCCGCCTGCGGATACTCAGCCAGAGCAATCGATTTCAGCGGAGGCTTGCCGTCGTAGATCGCCTGCCAGATTTCTTCGGTGATAAACGGCATCACGGGATGCAGCAGCCGCAGCGCAGCTTCGAACAATCGCACCAGATTCGCACAGGCAACTCGAGCCGCTTCGCCCTCTGCCATCAACCGCGGCTTGATCAGCTCCAGATACCAGTCACAAAGCTCGCCCCAGAAAAAGTCGTAAATGCTGTTCGCAGCCTCGTGAAAACGATAAGTCTGCAGCGCCGCATTCACTTCTTTCGTCACCCGGTTAAACCGCGAAAGAATCCAGCGATCTTCGAGAGTCGCAACAGTGAAGTCGCCGATTCCCTTAATACCGGGCATATCCCCGCGAGGGAAGCGAGCCGTAACCGCCTCGATTTTTCCAAAGCTGGGCTCGATCCGGTCCACATTCATAAACATGAAACGCGCCGCGTTCCAGATCTTGTTGGCAAACGCCCGATATCCATCCGTCCGGCTCTCGTTAAACGCAATATCCGTCCCCGGAGCCGCCATCGCTGCCAGCGTGAATCGCGTAGCGTCCGTCCCGAATCGCTCGATCACATCCAGCGGATCAACCACGTTCCCCTTGGTCTTCGACATCTTCTGCCGCTCGGCATCCCGTACCAGCGCGTGAATGTAAACCTGGCGAAAGGGCACGCTGTCATCTTTCTTATCCGCCCAGCCGCTGGCCTTTTTGATCGCCGGATCCTGTTTGTGGCCGTCCATAAAGTGGCAGCCAAACATAATCATCCGGGCCACCCAGAAGAACAGAATCTCGTAGGCGGTAATCAGCAGTGTCGTGGGATAAAAAACTTCCAGATCGCGCGTCTTCTCCGGCCAGCCCAGCGTAGTAAACGGCAGCAGTCCGGACGAAAACCAGGTATCGAGCACATCAGTATCCTGCGTGAGCTCGCCGCCGCACTTGGTGCACTTCGCCGGAGCCTCCCGCGCCACAATGATTTCTCCGCAGGCGCAATGCCATGCCGGAATGCGATGTCCCCACCACAACTGGCGCGAGATGCACCAGTCGTAAATGTTATTCATCCAGTTTAGATAAATCGTACGGTAGTTGTCGGGGACAATCGTAATCTCGCCGCGCTCCACAGCCTTCGCGGCAGGCTCCGCCAGCGGCTTGATCTTGATGAACCACTGCGTCGACAGTCGCGGCTCAACCACCACTCCGCAGCGGTCGCACTTGCCAAGCGCAATCGTGTAATCTTTCTCGCCGACGAGATACCCCTGCTCGCGCAAGTCTTCCAGCACGCGTTTGCGCGCCTCAAAACGATCGAGCCCGGCATAAGGCCCGGCATTCTGATTCATGTGCCCGTGCTCATCGATGACTTCAATCTGCGGCAACTGGTGCCGCAAGCCCGCCTGAAAATCATTGGCATCGTGTGCGGGAGTTACCTTGACCGCGCCGGTGCCGAACTCAGGCTGCGCCAGATCGTCAGTAATAATGGGGATCTCGCGCTGCATCAGCGGCAGCAAAACTTTCTTGCCATGCAGATGCCGGTAGCGGGCATCTCTTTCGTTTACAGCAACGGCGGTATCGCCCAGCATGGTCTCGGGCCGCGTGGTGGCCACGGTGATGAACTCTGCGGTTCCAGGCTTGGCCCCGATAATTGGATAACGAATTTCATACAGCTTCCCGGCAACTTCCTCGTGCTTCACTTCCAGGTCGGAGATCGCCGTCTCGCAGCGCGGGCACCAGTTGACGATGTACTTCCCGCGATAAATCAGCCCTTCTTCATACAACCGGACGAAAACCTCGCGCACCGCGCGATTCAGGTTCTCGTCCATGGTGAAATACTCGCGGTCCCAATCGACCGACGCGCCCAGCCGCTTCATCTGGTCAAGAATGGCGTTGCCGTAAAGCTGCTTCCACTCCCACACCCGCTCGATAAACTTCTCCCGCCCCAGGTCGCGCCGCTTCTTGCCTTCTTTGGCCAGCTGCCGCTCCACCATCATCTGCGTAGCGATGCCGGCGTGGTCGGTGCCCGGCAGCCACAGCGTGAGAAAGCCGCGCATGCGATGCCAGCGCACAATAATGTCCATCTGCGTCTGGTTGAGCATGTGCCCCATGTGCAACCGCCCGGTCACGTTGGGTGGCGGCAACAGCAGCGTGAACACCGGACGCGTCTCTCTTTCTGACGAACTCGGCGGAGGCGTAGGCACGGAGAACAGCTTCTCCGTGATCCAGTACTCGGCCCAGCGTTTTTCAATCTCGCCGGGCTCGTAGGATTTGGGCAGGTCGTGGGGCATGGGAGCTTCTAGCTCTTAGCTTCTAGCTTTTGGCTTTTAGCTGAGACAACTCCGACGATGTGCCGTCGCCGGATGACAGGCATTCGCAGGATTTTCAGGCTAAAGGCTAAGAGCCAACGGCTAAAGGCTGAATTTCGATTCTAAAGGCCGGTTGAAAAGGGGGTCAAACGGAGGGCGTTGGCTCACTTTATTTCTTGCCGGCACCATTTAGCTAGAGGTTGCCCCACGCTTCGCGTCTTTCGAAGCGTGGGTACTACGGACGGCGGCATCAGGCCACGTTTCCCGCCCGCAGCTCGGCCACTTGCGGCTCGTTCACCAGCACCGGTCCGGGTTCCCCCTCGGCGTAGTGGCGAAAACTGCTCCAGGCCCATTGTTGGGGTTCCAGTACAAGCCCGCGCCTCACCGGGTTGCGGTGCATGTAGCGCAGTTTCTCGACCCTTTTCTTTTCGGTGAATACCACGAAGTCGTAGAACCGACGCTGCCAAATATGCCCTTCTTGTGCCGCCGCGTTCAACAGGGTACCTGGGCGGGTATCGGCGTGGGAGCGCAGCCTTCGCAGAAGACGTCGGGCGAATCCCTGCTTCAAGGCCTGCATCACGAGCGATGGACTGCCCCGTTCGGGCTCGCCAAACAACAGATGCACATGTTCTGGCATCGCCACATAACCGACGACGACGAAATGGTAGCGTCGGCGCACCTGCTCCAGCACCTGAAGAAACAAATCGCGATTGGGTGCCGTGCCCAGTAGCGGTCGGCGGCGGTAGCAACTGGTGGTGATGAAATGGAGGTATCCGGCGCCGTAGTGGCGATGGAGTCGGTTCGGCACCGCCGCGTTGTAACATGAAACTTAGGGGTGGGATGTGATCAATGAACATGGAGTCGAGGCTGTGGTGCCCACGTTTCGAAAATCGCGAAACGTGGGGCAGCCTCAAGTTATGATGATCCCGACAAAGCTAAGGTGAGCCACCCCCAGCCTCCTTGCGATTCGCTGCCTGCGTTCTTGCCTCCCACTCTAGCGCAGAGAACGCGCTAGAATGAAGCACCCACAGACTGAGATGCGCAGGCAGAAATAGCTGGCGGGGGATAAACCGACGACGAGTTGGTTTCTTATAGGAAACGATTCATTCGGCAGATGAAAAAAACGGCAGGCTTCGACAGGACCTTGGCGGCTCTCCGATTCTCCGCAGTACTGCTGTTGCTCTCGGCCGTTACGTTTGCCGGTGCAGCGGAAACGCCGGATGTCGAGATTAGCAATGGTGTTATCCGCGCGATGATTCACCTTCCAGACCCGGCAAAGGGGTTCTATCGCGGCACTCGCTTTGATTGGTCGGGAATCATAGGCCGCCTCGAGTACGCAGGCCACAATTACTACGGCCCGTGGTTTACGAAGACCGACCCTACGGTGCACGATTTTGTCTTTGACGGAGCTGATATCACCGCCGGCCCCTGCAGCGCCGCTACCGGTCCAGCCGAGGAGTATCTGTCGGGCGACAGCGCACTTGGTTACGACGAAGCGCGTCCGGGAGGGACTTTTGTCAAGATTGGCGTGGGCGTCCTGCGCAAGCCCGATGGCGGGAAGTATGACAGTTATCGTCTGTACGAGATCGTCGATCACGGAAAATGGTCGGTCAAGACAAAACCGCAATCCGTCGAATTCGTGCAACGAGTAACCGATTCTTCATCCGGCTACGGCTATCTCTATCAGAAGATCGTGCGTCTCGTGCCCGGCCAGCCGCGCATGGTGATGGAGCACAAGATCACCAACATCGGAACCCACTCAATTGAGAGTAGCGTTTACGATCACAACTTTCTGGTTTTGGACCATCTGACAACCGGTCCAGATTTCGCCATTACGCTCCCTTTCGAAATCCACCCCAGAAGACCGATCCGTCCAGCGGCGGCAGCCCTGGGCAACGTCGAACAAAACAAAATTCTTTATCAAAAGGAATTGCAGGGTCGTGAGATTTTCGGAGTTCAAATCGATGGGTTTGGAAATACCGCGAAAGACTACGACATAACTATCGAGAACCAGCACGCCGGGGCGGGAATGAGAAATCAATGGTGATCGCGCGCTCGAGAGTGAGGAGCTATGGTCGATTCGCTCCGTTCTTGCGATGGAGCCATATGTCCATATCTCGATCACGCCCGGCCAAAGCTTCCGCTGGACGTACACCTACCTCTACTACACGCTTCCACGGAAATAAACAGCCCGCGGGATTTTGCGGACGACATTTTAATCCGCACGGGGCGTCGCGCTGGCGAGGGCGAGAATCGCTCCGGCAAACAGCAGCGTGTCAAAAAAGTAGTTGATTCCCTCGACCTTGGCGTCGGTGCTCGGGTCGGCCAGTGCCGCGATCAGGATCGGCCCGTAGACAAACACCACCAGCAGCACCAGCCAGCTACCGAGATAAGTTGCCGCCCTCCGCGTCGTCTTCTTGGCCAGCAGAATGCTTGCCCCGGCAAGCACAAGAATTGCGGCCGTCAGGTAGCCAATGAGCAGGCGCCCGGGAATCCACTCGGGCATCATTTTTTCGAGCGGGATTCCGGGGCGACTCAGCGGATGCAAAAAAGTCTCGAGCCCAAAAAAGATCGCGGCAACCGCGACCAGCATGCGGCCCACGACGATGAGCCTACTTCCGCCTTGCCCGCGGCCTTGCTCACGCAGAGCGCTTCCCGCGAGAATCCAGCCTCCCCCGCCGAACGACAGTTCGCGGAGGGTCAACGTCCATCCAAACCGGTCTCTGGGGCTGGCGAGGGATCCCGGGATGTCCAACATCGCCACAAAAAGAAACATCATGATCCCGAACAGCAGGCCGGACCAGCGCACCTGAATTTTTGTGGCAATGCTCAAGGAGGCAGCCAGCAGAGCGAAACCCACGAAATAAGCCCAGAACAGACGCCATGGCATATACGACGGCACCATGGGCATGAGCGATTCAGCGATTGCCAGATGCAGGGCGCCGAAGACCGCCAGCGGGGCGGCGAAACACAGATTGCTTAAGGCTACGATCTTGTCCAAGCCGCGAGCCCGCGCGATATCGGCCTTGGCAGCCCACAGCGCGATCAGGATAAGCAGAATGCCCGCGCTGCACATCGAAACTACTACGCGAGGAATTTGAAAAAATGCGGCAAGAACAAGTGTGTACATGTGGGCGCCAACCATACGCTCGCGTGCTCCGTCTGGGGCAGATTTTTCCGCCTCAATACGGCGTCAAATTGTATAACGAAGAGTAGGACCGGGTCGCCCGCCCATGCCGCCCAGGACTTTGTCTAGAATACCTAGTTCTGGTGATCGGATTGGCCATTCTTGGCGCAGAACAACAGGTTTTGACCATGAGAAAAATATTCAGCGGAGCTGCTTTAGCAGGTCTTGCAGTATTGGCTTTGAGCGCATCCCTTACCAATGCCACAAGCAAAGAGTCTAGCGGTTCGTCCATTCTCGAGCCCGCGTCGGGTGCGTTGCTCGGCCAATTCTACGGCGCCGGCAGCATAGACCAGACGACGCGAAAGCTCGGGCGCACACCCGTCATTCATCTCGCTTACTACGGGTGGGCCGACGACTGGACCGGGACGGTCACCCAGGCGGACTTGGCCGCGGGACGCATTCCTCTCATCAGCTGGGAACCCAATAACACCGATTTCGCCAAGATAATCGACGGGAGCCTCGATGCTACGATCGTCGCGCGGGCCAAGGGTTCTAAATCGCTGGGCAAGAAGTTTTTTCTCGACTTTGCCGCCGAGATGAATGGTGATGAGGCGTGGAACGGCAACAATGCTCACCAGTATGTCGCGGCTTATCGACACATTCACGATCTGTTCGTTGCCGCGGGTGCGAACAATGTGGTTTGGGCGTGGTGTCCGAACGTCACCGATACCGACGGAGGCAACCGAACTACGATGGACTACTATCCCGGCGATGCCTACGTCGATTGGACCGGGGTCGATGGCTACAACTGGGGTACGACGAACAGCAACGGCTGGCAGACCTTCCAGCAGGTTTTCCAAAACATCTACCCGCTGCTTGCGGCGAAGAAAAAACCGATTCTGATTGGAGAGATGGCCTCGACTGAAGTGGGCGGCGACAAAGCAAAATGGATCGACGCTATCATTCCCACCCTGCGCGCCAGCTTCCCGCTCATCAAGGGCGTCGTATGGTTTGACATCAACAAGGAGACGGATTGGCGCATCAGTTCATCTCCGGCTTCGGAAGCGTCGTTTATCCGCATGGCGAACAATCCCTATTTCAATCCCTAGGCTCGGCCCCCGGGCTTCCTCGGGCCGACGATCAGGTGGGATGCTATCGTACGGAAATCAACATCGGTTGGGCGGAGTCGGATCGAGCATGCTCATAGAAATCGGACACGTCGAGGCGATCTTCCGGTATCCCGTCAAGTCCATGGCCGGCGAACGCCTCGAAGCTGCCAATCTGGGCTGGCACGGCCTCGAGGGTGACCGGCGCCTCGCACTCCGGCGGATGAATGACCGCGGCGACTTTCCGTGGCTGACCGCTGGCAAGTTTCCCGACCTGATCCGGTTTGTTCCGCTCCGCCGTGAAGATAGCGCTGGGGAAGATCTTCCTACCCACGTTCGCACGCCGGACGGCGACGAGTTGCCTGTCTTCGGCGAGGACCTGGCAAGAGAGGTCGGACGCCAGTACGGAGCGCCCGTGGAGATGATGCAGATGAAGCATGGCATCTTCGATGACGCGAGCATCTCCGTGATCGCCTCGGATACAGTGTGCGAGATCGCGCGACTCGCCGGGCTGAACCCCGAAGTGCGACGATTTCGCCCGAATGTCTTGGTTCGTTTACTGCGCTCGGCTCCGTTCCAGGAAGACGAGTGGGTGGGCGGTGGGCTCTCTTTTGGCGAGGGAGACAACGCGCCCGCCATCGCCGTCACCATGCCTGACGTGCGCTGCTCGATGGTGAACCTCGATCCCGATTCGGCAACTCCAGCGCCAGAAGTGCTGAAGGCGGTCGTGCGCGCGAACCAGAACAACGCGGGAGTCTACGGCACGGTCACCCGCCTCGGTCGCCTGGCGGTCGGACAGACGATATTCCTCCACCCAGGTTAGCTTCCGAAGAACGGGTGCGAACTTGGGAAGCCTGGCCACCAGGCGCAACCCCAGCCCATGTGGAAAAAAGTTGCCCTAATGCGGCAGGCAAACCGTGAGCCTATCCCTTATAATTTTGCCCTCTTCGCGGAGGACCCCAATGAAGCGCACGGGCACTGCAATCATCCTTTCCACGGCGCTGGCGTTGCTCGGCTGCGGGGGAGGCACTAGCAACGTCGCGCTCAAGGGAAACTGGACGGCCGTTCTTTATAATCCGGATGGAACGAGGGCTCTGGCTTTAACGGCGACGCTCGCACAGAGCGGTAGCACGGTAAACGTCACGAACCTTAGTTTCGTACCTTCGTCATCGTGCTTTGCCGAAGGCACAACCGCAACTGGCGTCTTCACCCCAAACTACACGACGCATGGCGTCACCAGCGGCCCGTTCCAAATGACACTCCAGTCAGGCCCTTCAAACGTAAATGGGATGAACACACTTTCGCTTCAGGGAACCTTCCTGAGAAATGTCATCTCGGGCACCTGGACTGTGACGGGAACCGGATTGGATTGCACCGGAGGAGAAAACTTAACCTCGGGCGTAAGCTTTGTCATGACACAAATGTAGGAAGGTGGCCCACCCAAGCTGCCTTGGCTTGGGTGGGGATTTGATCTGCACAACACGCTGCCTAAGCTGCCACCTTTTTTGACCAGCTTTTTTCAGCGCCTTCCGTTCTATGGCCGCCGCGAAGTAAGGCGTCTCTTCCGCGTTGTGGGTATCGACCGCCAGCTTGAAAGCATGTCGAGCCTCCTCAAACGGAATGCGATGAGCCTCCAGGTAAGCCTCGTACTTTTCGGTAGTGTGGATCCAGACGTTGTTTACGAATTCGTGGTAGCTCCCGTCTACGGGAGCGGCTGGACGCGGCCTCTGC
>Ga0335078_10005217_pt1 | contig 19201 bp, 19 predicted proteins | sample Lox_Sample_32_FD_206711 | JGI IMG/M metagenome (GOLD analysis project Ga0335078, IMG submission 206711) | Soil microbial communities from Loxahatchee National Wildlife Refuge, Florida, United States - Lox_Sample_3.2 | ecosystem: Environmental > Terrestrial > Soil > Wetlands | place: USA... | reverse complement strand
CTTAGTTTACGTTGCCGTAGCAGGTTCCCATAGACCGGAAGTTTTCAGCGTTCTGCGTGAAGCTGTTGAGAGGTACAAAAGCGAAGCGCCGATCTTCAAAAAAGAACGAGTAGTCACCGAAAAAGGCTCCAGCGAATACTGGGTCTCAGAGAAACATACCCATTGATCGTGGTGCAGTGGTTTATGATTACAGCACTAGCAGGCGGGGTTGGAGCGGCAAGGTTTCTAACTGGCTTAACTGAGCTTGTGAAAGAAGAGGATTTATCGGTGATTGTCAACACTGGCGACGACATGGAGATGTTCGGCTTACACATTTCACCCGATATCGACATTGTACAATATACCTTAGCAGGCATTGTCGATAATGAGAAAGGCTGGGGAATAAAAGACGACACTTTCCACTGCCTCGAAACGCTCAGAAAAATGGGTTTAGAAACATGGTTTAGCATCGGGGATAGAGATTTCGCCACGCACATTCTTAGAACAAACCTGCTAAGGAAAGGTTTCACACTTTCTAAAGTTACTGAAGAAATTGGCCGCTGTTTAGGAGTCAAAGCTTACATAATGCCGATGACGGATGACAAGTTTGAAACTTGGATAAAAGTTGCGGAAGGGCTGATACATTTTGAAGAGTATTTTGTCAAGAGACAAGCCAAAGACAACGTATTAGGCGTTGAGTTCGTCGGCTCATCTCAAGCGAAACCCGCACCCAAAACCGTTGATTCAATATTGAACGCGAAGATGGTTATAATTTGCCCTAGCAACCCAATAGTCAGCATAGGAAGCATGCTGTCGATTGACGGAATCAAAGACGCATTGAGGAAGACAAACGCAAAGATTGTCGGAGTCAGCCCCATAGTTGACGGCGCCCCAATCAAAGGTCCCGCAGACAAACTGATGCGTAGTTTAGGCCTTGAAGTTTCAGCTTTTTCGGTTGCGAAACTCTACGAGGATTTTCTTGACACATTTGTAATCGACGCCAGGGATATTGATGAAAAGAGGAAAGTTGAGCAACTCGGAATCGAAGTGAAAGTGACAGATACTGTGATGAAGTCTCTAGAAGATAAAATTAGGTTAGCAAAGGCTGTATTAGAAACCTAATTTTTCTCTATAGAATAAGTTGTTCTCTATATACTATTTGCATAGTCCAAATGAGCGGAAAAACTGATGGTTTCTTGAAAGTCCCATGCAGAAGAAAAAAGCAAGAAAGCAGCGTGCAAATCAAGATATGCCATGGTACTTCAACCATGTCTAAGCATGGCTACTACAGCGAGAATTTGAGGGGGAAAACTTGAAGAGCAAAATAAATGGGAAAAAACAAGCGAAGGCTAAAAACACCGATCTCATGGATTGGCTTTTAGCAATTGACGCCTGCGTACCATGAAAAGCCAAAAAAGCGGGCATTAAGAAAGAAAGACATGTGTATTGAAAACTTGGGCAATTATTTACGGGCGCAATAAACGATAAGGGTTATATCTGCAACTGTTTCAATATTTAAGCGGTGTTAAGTGTGGAGAGAAAAAGTTACGATTGGTTTGAGCAACGCCGTAAAACCAGAGGACTAGAACTTGCGCATGACCAGATAACGAAGGCGTTCGACACGGTAACGTGGCTTCATAAAGCAATGAAGAGCTTTTCAGAGAAGAATTTCAAAGAAGCACAAAAATACATAGACAACCTCTACAAGACTGAGGAGGGCGTTGACGCGCTTCGAACAGATGTTTTCATGGAGTTATCCAAAGGAGCCGCGCTAGTTGCAGATTACCGTGAAGACTTGTTGCATCTGGTCAAACGGCTTGATACTTTGGCTGACCACACTAAAGACGCCGCGCGATGTCTTGAGATGCTTTCAGGCGCAGACATCCCACAGGAACTCAGCGACAAAACAGTGGTTATGACGGGAAAGCTTGTGGAGACAGCTCAAACGCTTAGAAGCAGCATAGAAAAGATTTCGTCTAATCCAACTGAAGCGATTAATGAAGCCAAGAAGGTCGGCGAGATTGAACACGCAATTGACATTGAATACCTTAAGTGCAAAAGCCTGTTTGTGAAATACGGTGTGAACATAAACGTCGGAGCCATGGTGATATTCGATGACCTCATTGAATTCATTGAGCAAGCCGCAGATATGTGCGCAGACACCGCAGACTACATCCTAGTGCTCTCTAGCAGAGAATAAGTATGCTGGAATCTTTTCTGATTTTTTAGTTCTGTTTTTGTGAAACAGCTTCATCGACGGATTATACAAATTTTCTTGGGAAAAAAGAAGCTGAAAATCTAAACTTAAGTGGCGGGCCCGCTGGGATTTGAACCCAGGATTCCCGGCTCCGCAGGCCGATGCCTTGTCCGTACTAGACTACGAGCCCAAGCTTTTGCACCCAAAAAGTTGGGGCAGAATAGTAAATACTTTGCTTAGACTTAAAAATAGTGGTGATTCGCAGGTTAGTTATTTTTTTCGGGAAAACTATTTTGAACAGGGTTCCTTTTCCAAGCTTGCTTTCAAAACACACAGTTCCTCCCTGGCTTCGATCAATCGTTCAACAACGGCTAACCCGAATACTTGACCCTTAGATTTGGTTGCCACAAGCAGCTGGAAAAGTTTTGATTTTGCCTCATCGGAGATACCGATGCCCATGTCTGAGATCGTTACGTTGACGCTGTTCTTCTCTTGGAAGGCTTTGATTTTCAGGTTACTGCCGCTCGGCATCGCTCGGAGGCGTTTGTAACTAGGTTTACGAGGATCCGTTTTTAGAATGCAGAATCGGCTTGCACTTGATGGGTTGCTTTTGCATTCCCGAAAAACTTGATGTTTCCAGGAACTTGGAAGGTTGAGGTCAGTTGTAGCATGAATGCGTGCAGATCAATATTCCCCAATTGGGTTTGAGGAATCTGGCGAAATCTTGCAATTCAGAAATAATCTTTCTAATGTAGTCTGTTTATTCCTGCAATGTGCGTAGACTTTCTTGAACGCTCACTTTGCGTAGGCTGTCTGGCAAAGTATCTATTTCCTGCTTCATCAAAAACAGCTCCCCAGTAATCGCCTGAAGTGGGTTGCGAATGTGGTAGCCGATCATGCCTGCAGTTTGAAAAAATCAGTTTTTGCTTGTAGCCCTTTTCAGAGCTGCAATAACATTTTGCTTCCCCATGGTAAGCACGTACGGACCTAAACGCGGACCTTGGGGTGCTCCCATCAGAATCTGATACAGTATCTTAAAGAAACTGCCAGGTTGGACTCCGTTGTTTTTTGCAGCACTGAAGATGGCGTTTTGGATTTTGTCTGGTTCAACTTCAGTTTCAAGGTTGGCTGTAAGTTCGGCGACTGCTTTTTTCTCTTCCGGCTTCAGCGTCACGTCTGTTTCTTTGATTTCTTCAAAGTCCCCGATCCAATTCAAAGCGTATTCAACGCGTTGCTTTAAGTTACCGTCTAAGGGTTGGCCTTTCTGGAGGTAACCATAGCTTTGAAGTTTCTCCCTAACATAGTTTTCCAGACAGTCTTCAGGCGCCATCTTAACGAGAAATGCCATCAGATTGTAGGGCACATGAATAGTTAGCTTTGAGGGTGGCTTCGCAACATAGCAGTACTCAAACAAGCCTCTAAGCTTCACTACTTCTTTTTCGGCAGCCTGTTTTCTTCCGAAGTAAACATCTTCAAGGAAGTCAAGCTCATTCATGTACGCTGGAATATCTGAGACGTCTAAATTCCGTGTACCGACAAACCTTTTCAGCATAAGAAGTAGTAACGATTGGGGGGAACCGTAGCGGAACCAAACTTGAGGCGTGAAAACATTCCCTGCTGATTTCGAGATTTTTTTTCCACCTTTATCAAGAAACATCTCATACCTTGCGTGGGAAGGCGGTTCAAAAGAGAGAACTTCACGGCATATTCGATCGTTGATATTCACTGAGTCTGCGATGTCTTTTCCGTATGCTTCAAAACGTATATCTAACGCTTTCCAGCGGGCCGCGAACTCGCCTTTCCAAGTAAGTTTTCCCTCGCCTTTCGATATATCTGCTTCGCCTTCGTGCCCGCAGCCTTCTATGAGTCTGCCGCGGATTTCAAGGCCCTCGCATTTGTAGAGAACTTTATCGGTTTCTGGTTCGAACCTGTAGGCTTTTGTTGTGTAGATGCGACCGCAGTTGCTGCAGACAGGGAAGAATGGTAGAACTTCGGTGTAGCGTTCTTGACCGACTTCCTCTTTGACGATTTCGCCGACTTTCTTAGCGTTTATCAAAATGGTTCTTATTTCGTTAAGTAGTAATCCTTTCTCATAGACTTCTTTTGCAGAGAAGTAACGGTACTCTATCCCGCATTTGTCTAATGACTCCAAAAGAAGCGAGCTCATGTGTTTGCCGTAGCTTTCATGGCAACCGAAAGGATCAGGAATGCTGGAAACAGGGTAGCCTAGATATTGCTCCAAATCCAGCGATAGCCCTGTTGGAACCTTGCGTAAGCCATCTTTGTCATCGCAGTAAGCAATCAACTCAGAGTTGAAGCCTAAATTCTGCAGGGCAAGCGTGACAGTGTAGGAGCGTGCTGCGTCTCCTAGGCTACCGATATGTGGGAACCCTGAGGCGCCAAGACCCATCTCTGTGCGGAGTCTACTCATGTTTCTGCCAAGCTCGCGCTCACGGTCGATTACTTTTTTGGCCATCATGTCGTACCATGTTCCGCGCCCGATGACTTCTTCAGACATAACTTTGAGCCTTATGTCAATTGACTGCGCAAGGACATAGAAAAATGTTTAGAGCCGAAAAATGACTTAAGGAGTCTTTTTTCGCGTAGCTGAAGCGATTGCAATAGCTCCGAGGGCAAGCAACAATAATGCTACCGAGTAGATCCAACTGTACCCCCATAGGAACCATGCGCCACCCAAAGCCATGAGAAGCACACCCATTTGAATCGTGCTGTATGCGGAGCGTTCGTACTTTTTAGGGCTTTGAGCTCTCATAGCTGCAAGAACCAAGATCCAAACTCCGAACAGAATAAAGATCAGTTGGAAAATGTTCGCCCAGTTATGAGTTACATTAGTCGGATAGAGAAGTATGGCGACCACTACTATTATGAAGAAAACGCCGATGGTTAGTAGCTGCCGCCTACTTTCAGACATGTTATTGTCATCCTATGAAACTGTTGCGCCGCATTCGGGACAGAACTTTGAGCTTGCAGGAATCGAGTGACCGCATTTGGGGCAGTTGATTGTGGCTTGTGATGGAGGAGTAAGTGAGGATCCACATTCGGGACAGAACTTTGATGTAGCTGGAACATGTGCACCGCACTTAGGGCATATAACAAGGGCTGCTGTGGGAGCTTGCGCTTGAACTTGACCTGCTGAATTCATAATCTGCGGTATGAGCACCATGCCAGTGCCCAGGCCTGCTCCGCCACCACCGCCTCCTTGACCAAGAGACGCAGCAGCGCTCTTCACCGTTTCCATTCGTAAGACTGTATCGGCAGGGGTGCTACCGGTTTTAAGCCAAAATAGCCGTTCTCGATATTCTGGCGTTGTGTCGATACCTTCGAATCGGAGGTCCGTTAGTTCGATGCCTAAGCGCTTGAAGTAGTCTAAAACTGAGTTTTTGACAATTATCGAGGTTTCTTGAATTTTAGTAAAAACAGTGATTAAATCGTAGTGCGAGAGTTCAGCGATTATCTTTTCGTTTAGGAAACCACGAAGGAAGTTGTTAACATCATCCGTTGTGTAAGCATTCTGTCCACCGACCACTTCATTCACAAACAGCGAGGCATCTTCAATTTTGAAGAGAAACTGCCCAAACACTTTCAGCGGAGCTAACTCTGTGGTTTGTGCGCTTGTACCCCATTTGCCGTTGAAAACTTTAGTGGCAATGTAGAGGACCATTGCTTTGAACGGCTTGTTAGCGCCGAATCCTGCTATGCGCGTCAGCAATCCTGTAAGCAAGGGTAAATTAAGCGTTGTCAATGTGTGCCTGCCGGCGCCAAAAACATCGTAGGCTTTGCCGTCCCGGAAGAACACAGCCATTTCATACTCGTGAACGATGAGTTGTGCTCCCCATGTTATGTCTTCGACTGGATACCTGAAGATTATTTCGTCGGAATTTGCATTTGAACTTGCCCATTCTATAACTTGCGGCATTTTAGCTCACTCCCATAATTACTTCGTTACGTTGATCAAACGTATTCTCTAAACTGTCAAGCTTGTCAGTTACGTTTTGAACCCGAGTTTTCAGGTTCGAGGTCGCGCCGCTGGAAAGGTCGGCTTTGAAAGCGTCAATTTCCGTTGTCAAAGCGACTATTCCATCCAAAAGCTTGTTGTCGAAAGCTATCATGTTATCAAGGTTATCTTCTCGTACCTTTACGGCGTCAAAAAAGCCGCTGTACCCATAGGACGCATGATTAATCTTCTCTACAACGCGATCCATCTTGGCTAGTAGCCGATCCATGTCTGTCAAGACATCGAAGTAGCGGCGATCAGCCAACTTCTGCTCAATGTCTCTCAGATCGGTCTTTTCAATGGAAAGTTTCATGTATAAGTGATTCCTGATGAGCTTGTCGCTTTCACGACGTATTTCTTTTTCCTTATAACCGCGGAAACCAGGAACAAAAGCGGCTATGCGCTCGGGAAGGTTCATTTGACCTTTAACTTTAGATAATACATCGCTATTATCGCTCATTTTCACATCTCTGCCTATTTTTAATATTGGTTGATAATATAGGGTCGCTTTTAAAGTTTATCAGAAACTCTATGCTGAAGATACTGAGGCGGGAAAGCAGCCTTCTAGGTCTGTGCAGTACCTAAGTGCTCACGTTTCAAAATTTCCCTCGCCACGATTACGCCCGAAGCTGAAGCTTGAATTAACCCCCGTGTGACTCCTGCACCGTCACCTATGGTGAACATGTTCTGGATTTTGGTTTCCAAAGCATTGGAAAGTTGCAGATGTGAAGAGTAAAACTTGACTTCTATACCGTAGAGCAAAGTGTCCCGCGAGTGGATCCCAGGCGCTATAACGTCTAAGGCTTGAAGCATCTCTCGGATGTCTACTAAGTATCGGTAGGGTAAAACGAAGCTTAAGTCGCCTGGAGTAGCGTTTTTCAAAGTTGGGGTGACCACGCTTCTCGCTAAACGTTCAGGTGTCGAACGGCGTCCAACAGCTAAATCGCCTAGGCGTTGAACCATTACGCCTCCGCTTAAGAGGTTTGAAAGCCTAGCAACGTATTTACCGTATGCAATTGGCTCTTTGAAAGGCTCCGTAAACGAGGTGCTTACAAGGATAGCGAAGTTGGTGTTATCGGTTTTTCTTTCCGCGTAGCTTCCGCCGTTAACAGTTAACACGCCGTCGTAGGATTCCGTGGTGACTTCGCCGTAGGGCGAGACACAGAAGGTTCGGACTTGGTCGTCAAATTGCTTTGAATAATAGACGAGTTTTGGCTCATAAAGCGTCTTAGTCAAATTTTCCATTACCGAGGCTAAAACTTCAACGCGCACGCCGATGTCAACGGGGTTGTTCACAGTTTTCAATCCGCGAACCTGAGCTTCAGTTTGAAGCCATTCTGCGCCGCTCCTGCCAGGAGCAATTATTACATATTTGCCGAAGATTTTTTCGCCATCAACCGTTTCCACACCTTGGATCAGATGGTTCTCGGTGATGAGCGCTTTAACCTCTGATTTTGGGTTAAAAGTGATTTTTCCATTGAGTTCTTTGCGCATTCGGTGAAGGGTTTCACTACATTTGTCCGTGCCCATGTGACGGACTTCTTGCCTGATAAGCTTCAATCCGGCAAGGGAGGCGTTACGTTCGATTTCATCTACTTTTTCGCTGTCGCCGCCGTAAACTCGATCGCTCGCCCCAAATTTCAGGTAGATACTGTCGACATATTTAACGAGCGCCTGAAGTTCTTTAGTTGAAACGTACTGATTTAGCCAGCCGCCAACCTCTGTTGACAAAGTAAGTTTTCCGTCACTGTAGGCGCCTGCTCCGCCCCAGCCTGAAAGAACTGAGCAAGGTTCACAATGCACGCATTCGAATCCTCGGCTGGATGGGCACTTACGTTTATCAATGTCTGGCCCCCTGTCGATTATGAGGACGTTTAGGTTTGTTTTCTCCGTTAGTTCTAGAGCTGAAAAGATGCCTGCTGGCCCCGCACCCACAATTATCACGTCATATTTCATTGGCGCACTCTTCCCTGAACCCAAAATGAAATGTAACAGGTAGCATATATCTGTTGGCGCAACCCCGCAGAATGCAAAACGGCAAGATTTTGCGGAGGAAATAGGCTCTTTCCAGGATATATCTAAAAAAACATTTAATATAACTAAACATCTCTTTATGAATTTGCGAAAAAAAATGCCTGACGATAACCAATCTGGAAGCAATTTTGATGAATTAATCAGCGACTTCTCACGTTTCTACATACTTACCATACTGTACGAGGGACCAGTGCACGGATATGGTATCATCAGCCGTTTCAAGAAAAGAGTCAAAAAAGACGTTAGCCCAAGCCTAGTTTACCCGTTCCTTCAACAGTTGGAAGAGAAAGGCTTAGTCAAACATATCGTCAAATCCGTCGGGCAGAAAGAAAGAAAGATTTTCGAACTAACCGAAGCAGGAAGAGAACTTTGTTCGGAACTTTTCAAACGCTTTGCAGAACTGGTTTCAATTGCTATTGAACCAAGCCTATACGTCTGCGCTCACTGCGGATGCAAGGTCTATGAAGGCGGCTATCATGAACTAATAAATGGCAAAGAAACAGCGTTCTGCTGCATCCACTGCGCCTTGTCTTACAAGGAAGCAAAGAAACCATCTAAACAGAGAAACTAACTACAATCCAACCAAAGTGAACAGAAGGCTTCTTTCTAAAACTATTTAAAAGAAGCTTGTTTGAAGCTGATTAATCTTTTATTGCTTCGATGAAGCTCATGACGTTCCAGAGCTTAACCCGCGTGTAGGGGGGCATGTTAGGATCTTGAAGAATCTCGTCCAAAAGCGAGACGGCGTTTGAAGCGCGTACGGCTGGTGTGTATTCACCGCTTTGCAGGGCGTTTATAGCGTCTTTGGCTGAGCGCCTTATGTTCCTAGGTGTTGTACTGTCCTCAGAAACCTCTGCAAGCACAGTTAGCGCCTGTTGAATTTTGCCTTCATATTCTTCGGCTTTCTTCTTGCGAACCATAATAAACTCACCATTGATTTCTCCAAGTAAATCAAGTTATATAAGTATTGACACGTATTTACTTTGGGGTTGTTCTTGCAAGAAAAGAAAGAAAACGATACACCTATCAAACGCATGGCTGACCTGCTCCTGCAAAGGGCCACTTTAACCGATCTTTCATGCCCTGTCTGTTCCTCACCGCTTTTCCGGCTACAAGATGGTAGTTTGTGGTGCGCAAAAGACCAAAAAAAAGTCGTAATCGTAAAAGAAGGCGAAGAACTCGCGGCCACAAAATCCACAAGCACAACAGCTTTCGACAAGCTTGAATCAACATTGCTCAACAAAATCAATGACATACAAGACAAAATTGAAAAAACCCAAGACGTGGAAGAAATGCAAAAGTTAAGCGCCACGTTATCACAGTTGCTTGACAGCCTCGACAAAGTTCAAAAAATGAAAAAAGCAAAGTAGGAATATTTGACGCTGGGCGTTTTCGACAATTTTCCAGAAAACATCCAGTATGTGCGGAGTTTCACCTCAAACGTCCCAAGTCGAAATCTTCAACAAACGTTAATCCAAGCGCTCTATGAAATAAACAAGAGAGAATTCACATTTGAAGAAGTTGGGCATCCTACAGTTCCAAATTGTCACATCATTTTTGAGTTCGGTCTAGCTGAAGCAGATTGTTTCAGCTACATTGACGAGGAAGAAGTTGGGAAAGTGTCAGATTTGCTTGTAAATCAGGCTTTAGAAAATATGGATTTTTTTTGCGTTATTCGCTACTACATGGGCGAGGGAAAGGAAAAAAGGGCCTTAAGATTCGATTATTACCTCCTCAGAACAGTGTACAACCGAAGTATTTTTGAAATTCAAGTTTGCCATAAAAAAGGGCTCAGATATGTGCCTCCGGAAGATTTGGCTTTGTTTATCTTCAACAGGTTAAACGGAACTTCCAAACGGAAGGCGCTGAAAAAGCAAGCGAGCAACACCGAGTGAGCTATTTAGAACCGCCCAGATCTATAGCCGAAACTTATATAAGAACAATTCAACGCAAAAAATAAGAGAAATGCTTTAAGAGCAGTGGCGAAAAGGGGCTAACACGTTGATTCCCATTGAGGTCCATTCTCTAAAGAAGAATTACGGAAGCTTAAAAGCCGTAGATGGCATCTCGTTCACCGTTAACAATGGTGAAGTTTTTGCCCTTTTAGGTCCCAACGGAGCAGGCAAAACCACAACTATAGAAATCTTGGAGGGGTTGCGTGAAAGGGACGGAGGCGACGCGTTGGTTCTTGGTTTCGACCCGTGGAAAAAAGGTTATGACCTTCATAAAAGGATTGGCGTTATCCCGCAAGAGTTCAATTTTATTGAAAAGATAAACCCAAGGGAAGCGATCATTTACTACGCGGATCTTTTTGATGTAAAAATAGACCCTGACGAAGTTTTGAAGGAGGTTTTGCTTGAAGAATCAGCCAAAACCAACTTTGATAGTCTCTCCGGCGGGCAAAAACAAAAAATGGGATTGGCGCTTTCACTTGTAAACACGCCCGAACTTCTGTTTCTTGACGAACCCACCACGGGCTTGGACCCTAATGCTAGAAGAGCAATCTGGGATGTCATCCGAGGGTTGAAAGCCAAAGGCAAGACAATCATTTTGACAACCCATTACCTTGATGAGGCGCAGCAGTTGTCAGACAGAGTAGCTATCATGGATCATGGAAAAATCGTTGCTATGGGAACAAGCGACGAAATCATAACCGAGCATGGTTCAGGCGAAAGGCTTGAAATCCGCGGATCCGAACAGTTAGCAAAGTACATCAAGGCAAATACGGAACTTCACGTCGACTACGACTCCGCAAGAGGAGTAATCAGCGTTCCAATCAAACAACAAATTGATGCGTTAGCGGCTTTAGCGGCTGCTGAACAGTCAAAAATGGATTGGGGCGATATCCAGACCCGTCGAGACAGCTTAGACGACGTTTTCGTTAAGCTCGTCAGCCGAAAGCTGAGCGAGCACGGCGAAATACTTGACGAGAATTCGCATGGGGAAGGGCTGAAAGATGTCTAGTGGAAAAAGAATATTGGCTGACTTCAAAGTCTTCAGCCGCGGATACCTAAGGAACAGATTCGGACTTTTCTTCGGACTTATTTTCCCAGTTATCTTGATCTTGATTTTCGGCGCCATCTTTTCAAGCAGCGGCTCAACTCAAATTAGTGTCTACGCTCAGAACAAAGACAACGGCCCAATTTCATCACAGTTTCTATCGGCACTTAACAGTTCAAGCACGATTAGAGTTCACACTGTGAATATTTCAGAGGACTTTTCAAAATACCTCGCCGCACATTCATCGTCGGACGGAATTGTAATCCCAGAAAACTTCTCCGCCGATTACACGGCGGGTCGCCCTGTAAACGTTACGGTTTTTGGGAATCCGACATCAAGCACCAGCGGCATAGTAAGCGGCACCGTGAACGGAGTCATCAACTATTTCAACCTTAACTACTACAAGGCGAACGCGATACCTATAATCGGCATAACCCCCACTACCGTTAACACTCATCAAACAAAGTACATTGATTTTCTTGTCCCAGGCTTAATCGGCTTCGCCATCCTTGTTAGCCCCATGTTCAGCCTCGTTAACATATCCTCAGACTACAAGAAGACAAAGTTGTTCAAGCAACTGTCCCTGACCCCGCTGACAAAGTTTGAGTGGCTAGCCTCAAAGATAATGTGGTACATCGTTTTAACTATCATAAGCTTCGTTTTGATGGTTGTGGTAGGAATTCTGGTGTACGGGGCAAGCGTGACGTTGACGCCTTGGCTTATACCTTTCCTGCTTATCGGTCCCACGCTCTTCGCGTCGCTCGGCATGCTTGTCGGAACAGTTACTAAAAACCCTGAAACTGCAGGTGTAATCGGCAACATAGTGACGTTTCCAATGATGTTCCTCTCAGGCACGTTCTTCCCAATCAGCATCATGCCACAATATCTGCAAACCATCGCCCACATTCTGCCGCTTTTCTACGTGATTGAAGGTTTAAACAACGTGATGGTTTACTCGAACTACACAGGCGCAATAATTGACGTGGCGGTTGTAGCAGTCATAACTGTTGTAATATTCGCCTTGGCGGTCAGACTTTTCAAATGGAGAGAAGACTAGAAGCCAAAACCCTTGTATTCTCGCTTTCTTCTGCAGCTCAATTGGAGGGAGCGGGTTTTTTGCTTTGGGCAAACGCTACTTCAAGCGGCTAGCAAGGAAACTTTGAAGGTTGGAAAATAGGGTGTCTGCTACCTCGTCTCGTGTTCCTTCCCCGTCAATCAGGGCAAGCTCCCCCTCTCTCACAAAGCGTAAGTAGACTTCGCGAACGTTCCGCTGAATTTGCAAGGTCTCCATCACGGACTTCTTTCTTCTCAATCGCGCCAGCACTCGCTCAGGCGTCACATCGATAAAAACAGAGTAATCAGGCTTAAGAGCATAAGAATTAATTCTTTTGATCCAACCTAAATTAAGGCCAGCGCTGCCCTGATAAGCGTAGGACGAGTAGATGTATCGGTCGCAAATCACAACCTTTCCCTGCTCTAAAGCGGGTTTAATCTCGTTTTCGACGTGTTCTATTCTATCAGCGGCAAATAGCAATGCTTCAGCTGCGGTTGGCAAACGTTTCTCTTCGTAGAGGCAGCCTTCGCGGATGTAAGTTCCTGTTTTGCCTCGGCTTGGCTCAGCCGTCAGAACTGTACGGTAGTTTTTGCCGAGTCGTTCCTTTAGGATTTGGGCCTGTGTGGTTTTTCCGCTGCCATCTAAGCCTTCAACACAAATAAACATCCCTTTCTCACTCATTTTTTGCAACCGCCTAGTCAGCGTTAACATTATAGGGAGATAAATAAATATAACTTGCAGTTGGAGGATTACTTGTGCCCAAAGCTTACTGGGGAGAAATAAAGGATCCTGTACACGGGTACGTGTACATTTCTGAAGAAGAAAAAAGCGTAATTGACTCATATCCGATGCAGCGGCTAAGGCGCCTGAGGCAACTGGCAGGTTCAGAATTCGTTTACCCCGGGGCGAACCACACACGTTTTGAACATTGCGTTGGCGTGATGTATTTGGCGGGTAAAGTTTTGGAGAACCCTAATGTTTCAAGGCTTCTTGGCGAAGAGGAAGGTGATATGTGCAGGATCGCTGCGATTCTCCATGATGCAGGGCACGGACCCTTTTCGCATGTGTTTGAGCAGTTATTGATTAAAGATTTGGAGAAAACACATGAAGATATCACCTCGTGGATTATTGAGAAAAGCGAAGTCGGCGACAAACTTTCAAAAATGGGGTACATAACGAAGGAAGTGGCAGGCCTCGCTGTCGGAAAACTCCATAAGCCCGGCAAAGCATTCTTGGATCAGATAATCAGCAGTGCCGTAGATGTCGACAAACAAGATTTCATCGTTCGGGACACTTACCACACAGGCGCGGAATATGGCTTCATCGACGTTTACCGTCTCATCCATGCACTTGATGTCTTAGGCGAAAATTTGGCAGTGGAACTTGGCGCTCTTTCAGCCCTTGAAGCTTTCATGATAGCCCGGATTGAATCTTTTAAGAGCATCTATTTCCACCGCGTCGGAAGAGCTGCCCAGATCATGCTGGCAACCGCAATGGAAAAAGCCAACAGCGAATTAGGGTTGACGGCGTTCAAGAGTCCGGAAGAGTACATGGCTCTTGATGACTACTCAGTTTGGACTGCACTAAAGAAATGCACAGCTTCTAAAGGAATAATCGAAGACCTTGAAAGACGCAAAATGCTAAAATGTGCCTACGAACGCACTTTCTACGATAAAGACACCATGATCAGCAACATTTTCGGCAGGGAATCCTATCGCCGCCAAATGCAAAGCGAAATCGCTAAAGAAGCAAGCGTCAATATCGAATCCGTCATAATCGATGTGCCTACAGTGCCCTCTGTACCATACCACCACGCAGTGCTCATGGAATCTATGGAAATTCCGGTTTTCACCAAGAACCAAGCGGGTGAAAGAAGCCAGGAACGCCTTAGCGAGATGTCGAAGATTTTTGAAACCCTTAAAGGATTCATGAACATATTGCGGGTCTACACTAACGAGACTGATCGTGACAAGGTGGAGAAGGCAACGAGGAAGATTTTAGGCAAAATTCCGTCAGCAGCAAAAATCTCTTTTTAGCATCTTTGCTGCATCTTTTCTTAAATACTAGTTGATGCTAAGAAGAAAAGCAGAAGAACTGTTGTGTGAAGGATTAAGCGATGTCGAGCAGCCCAGACAAAAAAGTCATTAGCGTGAGGATCAAAGGAAAACCTGAAACCAAAATTGAACCTTCGCTGCTATTCAGCCCAGCTGACATTCGACGCTACGTGACTGAATTCGTTGCCTCCTGGATAAGAGGAGACATAATAATCCGTTTCCCAACAGCAGCGGAATTAGCTAAGCAAACGCCATTCAGCCTCGCGTTTCTAACTGACCCTTCGGTGAATGCAGAACTCAAAATCAAAGAACATTACGTCGATCAACTTTCCGTAATAGCAGGAATAAAACCCGCATCTGCCGAGGAGCAGGAAAAAGCAATCGCTGATGTTTTCAAAATGCTGCTGATGTTCCGCTCAGCAAACAGAATCGAGGGGAAAATACTTTCAAACGACATGGAAAAAAGAATCCAAGAGCTTGAAAAAACCGTGAAAACCCAAGCTAAGCTTGTCGAACAGATAACGGGATTTTTGTTTAAACCTAAAGCTACAATCAAAAAACCCCAAGCTAGCTGAGATCAAGTTCTGGAAGGGTAAGGTTTATTCGAGGGAAAAAGCATTCTGCTTGATGCTTCTAGCAAAAGCGCTCCGGTAGTATAGTCCGGTCAAGTATGCCGGCCTTTCGAGTCGGCGACCCGGGTCCAAATCCCGGCCGGAGCATTTAGGAGCTTTTATTTTAGTTCCACTGAATTATGCAATAGTAATAGACAAAACTGTATTTTGGTGGAGAAATTGCTGAATCAGAAAAGTGCTATTCCGCCTTTTCAATAAGTATATTAATTGACTGAGTTGCTATTTTCAGATGATGGTGGCAAAAATGAACACAAACAAGGCAACTTCAGCGAACAGTATCCCGACAAACAGTCGGCTAAGCTACCCTACAAAAGTCCTATTGACCGTAACCTCAGTCGCACTCTTAATCAACTATGTTGAAACAATGGTTATCCCAGGAATCCCAACCATCCAAAACCATTTTTCAACCACAGACACAATCGCCTCATGGATAACCTCCGCTTTCCTAATCGTCGGAGCAGCGGTTTCGCCGCTTTTCGGGAAACTAGGCGACATATATGGCAAGAAGAAGATTTTTCTCACAGTTCTGCTGTTTTACATTGCAGGAGTAGGATTAGCTGGGTTTTCGACAAGCATCTACATGCTGATTGCTTCAAGAGCTGTCCAAGGAGTAGGCTTCGCTGTTGTTCCATTAGGCTTAGCAATTATCACTGACATTTTCCCCAAAGAGCGCGTAGCTACTGCACAAGGCATCATAAGCGGAACTTTCGCTATAGGAGCTGCCGCAGGCTTAATCATAGGGGCATATATCGTTCAAGATCTCAGTTGGGAATGGGCTTTCCACACGGCGTTAATATTGAGTATCATCTTGTTCCTTATCGTCGCCGTCATGCTCAAAAAAGATGTGCCTGGCGTGAAAAGCAAAGTAGATTTCACTGGCGCAACAATGCTTATGGCGGGCATAGTTCTTGTGCTGCTTTACCTGACAGAAGCCCCCAACTTGGGTTGGTTGTCACTGGAAAACATTGCTTTCCTTATACCTGGCTTAATCTTGACCGTCAGTTTCTTTGTGTTTGAAAACACCCGCTCGAGCCCGCTTATTCATTTGGGGCTCCTGAAGATCAGGAACGTTCTTGTCGCAAACTTGGTTGGCATAATATCCAGTATGGGAATGTTTCTTTTGTTTTTCGCTGTCATCTATTATGCTCAATACCCGAAGCCATACGGGTTAGGACTCGACATCATTACTACGGGATTGACGCTTGCCCCAGCAACGCTTGTGATGCTTATTGTGGGGCCTGTTATGGGCAGGCTTGTAACTAGAATTGGACCTAAACCTATACTCGCGTTGGGAGCATCAGTGAGCATCGTTGGTCTGTTGCTTTTTACGTTTTTTAGGGGAACTACGATGGAACTAACCATTGATGTAGCATTCAGCCTCATTGGACTCGTCTCCCTGATCATACCCATAGTGAACATGATTTCGGTTTCAGTGCCTAAAGAAAACACAGCAGTAGGTTTAGGGATGAACACTATGTTGAGAAACTTAGGAGGAGCTATAGGCCCCGTACTTGCTACAACGATAATATCGACCTACTACGCCACTGTAAAGCTACCCGTGCCGCCATATGCCATCAAGTTCGGAGACAAAACAGCCTTCAACACAATTTTCGCAATTGGCATCGCTTTAATGTTTGTCATACTCGCTCTGAGCCTATTAGCCAAGAACTACAAATTCCCTAAAAACAAAGCCCAAACCACAAGCCCGAACTAAAGAATCTGTTTTCCATATCTGTGGCATGACGGTTATCTATTAAATTGCTAAATAAAAAATAAAAAACAAAACAGGTCTTAAGCTGGCGGCAATTGTTTTCCGCAGTGGGAGCAAAAAGTTGCATCTGGTGCTACCGGCGCACCGCAGTTAGGGCAATAACGTGCCATCGTCAATGGAGTTGCGGTGGGCGAGGCTATTGGAGGAAAAGATGGCGGTGGCGAGACGTACGGTTGCGAAAAATAAGGTTGTTGTTGCGCTTTCATGGAGAAGAAGCCTACAGTGGCAAATATCCAAGCGAGAAATATCAGTATAAAGCCAACAAGAACTATTGTCAGAATGGCGCCCCACCAAAGTAAAGTCCCGGCGGTCGTAAACGATTGTTCTCCCGATTTCTGTGCAAGTGTGTCGAAAGTTTTTCTTAAGCGCATTGCTGCAACTAGATAGAAAACGAAAGCAATGACCAAACCCGCCAAAAATGATAGGATGCCCAGGCCGAAACCGATTATAGTTGCGAAACCGATTGCCAATGCTGCAATGGCAACTGCAAACGCTATTACGGCGATTATTAAGAATACAACGCCCATCACTGCGTTTTCATAGATTCCGTTATCTAGATAGTAACTTGCTAGACCCTTAATTCCAATTAATAGCAGGATAGCACCAATTATACCCAAAACTACACCTGCGTATGGGATAGGTGTGAGTATTAAGAGTATGGAGCCAAGGCCAGCTAATGTCTTACTGGATTCTACATTACTTGCGTTACTCATTCGATTTTTCCTTCAACAATTCGACAGCTAATATTTGTAGAGCCTCCAATCAGATAAGCGTTAGCCAGCCTAAGTGAAAAATAAATACACCGAATTTCACTATAAACCAGAAGTGACCAAAAATGAACTGCTCCAGCGCTTACAAAGAACTTTTATCGAAAATTGAAGATATTTCTGTTCTAGTAACAGCCGAAGGTATAATTCATTGGGACATGGAAACCATGATGCCGCCCGGAGCCGTTGAACAAAGAAGCATGCAGTTGTCCCTACTAACCCGTATCCATCATCAAATGAGCACTAACCCAAAACCTACTAAGCGCCATTCAAGCGAACCCTGAGTTCGAATTGATGAGGCAAGCTGAAAAACGAAACGTCTACCTAATCGATAAAAGTTACCGGGAGCAAACAAGCCTGCCGGAAAAATTGGTCGCTGAAATTGCCAAACAAGAAGCAATAACGGTAAATGTTTGGAAGAAGGCTAAGGCTCAAAAGAACTTCAGCGTTTTCAAACCCTCCTTACAGAAACTTCTGGACTTAAGCTTTGAAGCGTCAGAAATCCTCATGAAAGCGAAAGAAACCAAAACGCCGTACGAAGCTTTGATCGACAATTTTGAATCCAAAATGACCGCATCAACAATTACTTCAACGTTTAACAAGCTTCAAAGCGGATTAAGACAGCTTCTAGATAAAATTCAATCCAGCAAAAGCAAACCTGAAACATCGATACTTTGCCTGCCAGTTCCAATTGAGAACCAACGGCAAATTGCGCACCTTCTGACTCATGCTTTAGGTTACGACACTTCTTCTTCTGAGGCACGAGGAAGAATTGATGAAACGGAACATCCCTTTACTGAAGGTTACTACGATGATGTTCGCATAACAACGCATTATTACTCGAACAATTTTGCAAGCTCGATCTTTTCTGTTCTTCACGAAAGTGGGCATGCTAAGTACGAGCAGAACCTTAACCCTAAATGGAAGTTTCAGCCGATAGGGTCCCCATGCTCTTTTGGCATACACGAATCACAATCACGCTTCTACGAAAACATAATCGGACGCTCAAAAGAATTCTGGATGGGTCTTATGCCTAAAATCAAAGAATTAGCGCCTAGCCTTTCAAACCTTGAAGTGGACAAGTTTGTGAAGGCGATCAACAAGGTCGAGCTCTCAAAAATACGGATAGAAGCCGACGAAGTAACCTACAATCTGCATATCGTCGTCCGCTTCGAAATTGAAAGAGACCTGTTCTCCGGCAAAATCAAAGTCGACGAACTTCCTGAGATTTGGAACCAGAAATATGCTGATTACTTGGGCATAAAAGTTCAGGATGACTCTGAAGGAGTAATGCAGGATACCCATTGGGCAAGCGGCCTTTATGGTTACTTCCCAAGTTACGCGCTCGGCAACATCTATAGCGGGCAAATACTAGCGGCGTTAACTAAAGACATGCCAGAATGGCGAATCGAACTTGCAAAGGGGAAGCTAAACCAGCCCAATGGATGGCTGAAAAAACACGTTCAAAGCCAAAGCAACCTTTACGAACCAGAGGAACTAATCAAGAAAGCAACAGGGAAAAACTTGAACTGTGAGGCTTTCATGTCTTACTTGAACGAGAAATACAGCACGATCTACGGTTTTTAAGTGCTTGTAGTCAACGGTTGCTGATCTGGTTGCTTAGTGAATTCTTTGTATATGAATATAATGAGGTACGCCATGATTGCACCGATCGACAGGTATAGGCCACCGTAGCCA
>Ga0335078_10005216_pt1 | contig 19203 bp, 16 predicted proteins | sample Lox_Sample_32_FD_206711 | JGI IMG/M metagenome (GOLD analysis project Ga0335078, IMG submission 206711) | Soil microbial communities from Loxahatchee National Wildlife Refuge, Florida, United States - Lox_Sample_3.2 | ecosystem: Environmental > Terrestrial > Soil > Wetlands | place: USA... | reverse complement strand
TCTTTTCGAATGTCTGGGAACTGCGAACTTTCTACTCCGCTTTCGCCACCGCCGGATCCTTCTTCCCCGTCACCAGCTTCTTCCGCAAATCCTCGATGTAATGGTCCGTCATCCCCGCGATGTAATCGCACACCACCCGCACAGGCTTCTCATTGTGCATCCTCTCCTGATACATGTGCGGCATGGCCTCGGGATGAGCGATTAAGTGATTGAAGACGTCCGTGATCACGCTCTCCGCCTTGCGCTTCTCCGGCTCCAGTGCTTTCACGTTGTAGAGCGCCTCGTACAGAAATCGCTTGGCCTCGCGCCGCTCGGCCTCGACCTCGGGACTGAACGCCGCCAGCCGCTCGGGATACTTTCGCAACTCATCAAGGTCGCCGACTCGAGCCTCCGCAACGCGCCGCCGCGTGTTCTCGATCAGGTCGGTGACAAAGCGATTCATCACCCGCTTGAGCGCTTCGTTGAACTTCAGCTTGTCCGGCGCCTGCGGATACTTCGCCTCCGCCTCAACGTAATATCGCTCGAAGACCCCAACCCGCTCGCGGACCTGCTCGAGCTTCAGCAGCTTGGCCTCAAAGCCATCATCCAGATCGGCGGTGCTGTAGGCAATCTCGTCGGTCAGGTCGATCAACTGCGCCTCCAGCGGAGGCCGCAGATCGAGAAGATATTCCGCCAGCTCCGGATGCTGCGCCGCGCTGTAATCGTGCGAGTGCTTGATGATCCCCTCGCGCACCTCGAAGGTCAGGTTCAGCCCGTGAAATTCCGCGTAGCGCAACTCCATCTCTTCCACCGTCCGCAGCGCCTGCAGATTGTGATCGAAGAACTCGCCGTGCTGCCGCATCAGCAGGTCAAGCGTACGCTCGCCTGCATGCCCGAACGGCGGATGCCCGATGTCATGCACCAGCGCCAGCGCCTCCACCAGATCGACATTGAGATCAAGCGCGCCGGCAATCGTGCGTGAGATCTGCGCAACCTCCATGGTGTGCGTCAGGCGAGTGCGGAAGTGGTCGGAATAGCGGCGCGTGAAGACCTGCGTCTTGTTCTCCAACCGCCGAAAGGCGCGCGCGTGAATAACACGGTCGCGGTCACGCTGAAACAGATTGCGATAGGGGTGAGGCGGCTCGGGATAGCGGCGCCCGCGGGAATTCTCCGCGTGCACGGCGTAAGGGGCGAGCATAAGCGCAGTGTAGCAGCAGTCCTGCCATGAAACGATCAGCCCTCAGCTCTTGGCCAACGCAGGCTCGATGCTCTCCACATCCACCAGGTTCGTCGGATACTTGCCCGTATAGCAGGCGGTGCAATAAACGCGCTCATCGGCTTCGCCGGCGGCTTTCCGCAAGCCCTCCAGCGAGAGATACGCCAGCGAATCGGCGCCGATGTACTCGCGAATCTCCTCCACCGACTTGTTGGCCGCGATCAGCTGATTCTTCGATGGCGTGTCGACTCCGTAGTAGCACGGCGAAATGGTCGGCGGGCAGGAGATGCGCATATGCACTTCCGCTGCGCCCGCGTCGCGCACCATCCGCACGATCTTCTTGCTGGTGGTGCCGCGCACGATGGAATCGTCGATCAGCACCACGCGCTTGCCCTTCAGCACATGCCGCACCGGATTCAACTTCAGCTTCACGCCGAAGTCGCGGACGCGCTGCTCCGGCTCGATGAACGTGCGCCCCACGTAGTGATTGCGGATCAGCCCCATCTGCAGCGGAATGCCACTCTCATGTGCGAAACCCATCGCCGCAGTCACGCCGGAGTCCGGCACGGGGACGACAATATCGGCCTCGACCGGCGACTCCAGCGCCAGTTGGCGGCCCATCGCGTCGCGCGTCTGCTGCACCGCGCGTCCGAAGACCATGCTGTCCGGCCGCGAGAAGTAAACGTGTTCGAAGATGCAGCTCGACTGCGGCTGCTGCGCCGAGTAGAAGCGCGAATGCACGCCCTCCGGTCCAACGATCACCAACTCGCCCGGCTTAACGTCGCGCTCATACGTGGCGCCGATTAGATCAAACGCGCAAGTCTCGGATGCGAACACAATGGTGTCCGCCTGATGTGGTGTCTTGCCGGAAATGCGTCCCATCGCCAGCGGCCGGAAGCCGCGCGGATCGCGTGCGGCGAATACTCGATCGGGCGTGAGCATGACCAGCGAAAACGCGCCCTGCACGCGGCGCAGCGAATCGGCCATCGCGTCGGCCAGCGTCTCCTCGCGCGAGCGCGCGATCAGATGGACGATGACTTCGGTGTCGCTGTTGGTCTGGAAAATCGATCCCTGCTGGTCGAGCTGCGCTCTCACTTCCGCTGCGTTGGTGATGTTGCCGTTATGCGCCAGCGCGATCTTGCCCTTGTTGCAATCGACCATGATTGGCTGCGCGTTCAGCAGCGCGGAATCACCCGCGGTGGAGTAGCGCGTGTGTCCGATCGCCAGCGAGCCCGGCACGCGCGCCAGCACGTCGGCGGTGAAGATATCGGAGACCAGCCCCATCGCCTTGTGCAGGCGAAGCTCCTCGCCGTCCGACGCCGCAATGCCCGCCGACTCCTGCCCGCGATGTTGCAGCGCGTACAAGCTCAGATAGGCAAGCTTCGACGCCTCAGGATGGCCATAGATGGCCACCACGCCACATTCTTCACGCAGCTTATCGGATGGAATCAACATTGCTCACCTGATCGAAGTATCTGCCCTTAAGCCGTTATTTTCCGAACACGGCTAGCCCACATCCAAACGCCGTCGCATCCAAACACCGCCGGAATCAGAAAATTGTCATCACGAGCGCAGCGAGGGATCTGCTGTTTGGCCGGAAGGGGCAGAAAGCAGATCCCTCACTTCGTTCGTGATGACAATCTTCCCCTTCGATCATTCTTGGCGTTCCTTCAGCCATTCCCGGCATTGATCGATAACGATCACTACCGATGCAAGGTCAACTCTTCTGCAACGCCCCGGGCACCAGCCGCTCTTCCGTCTCGACGTGCAACGCCCGCTCCAGCGCACCCGCCCACGCCTCGCGCAATTCGGAGACACTTGCACTCGCAGCAACCGCTCCTGCTACGCGAATCTCCAACTTTTCTGGGACCGTGTACCCGATCGCTTCCGCCGAGAGGCCAAATTTTACCGCTAATTCTTGGATTCGCCCGACATTTTCCCGGTCGCAGGAAATGAGAATCCGGCTGGCATCCTCGCCAAACAGCACAAACTCGGGCACTAAGCCATACGAACTAAGATCGACCTCGGCGCCGACGCCGCGCGCAAAGCCGCACTCCGCCAGCGTCACCGCGATGCCGCCCTCCGAGCAGTCCTTGGCCGACTCGATCAGCCCCAGCCCGATCATCTCTACAATCGCCTTCTGCAACGCGGCTTCGGACTCCAGTTCCAGCGAAGGCGGGAAGCCCCAGATCTGCCCGAGGATTTCTTTAGCGTACTCGGACGAGCCAAACTCCGCCTCGACGTCCGAAGCGTCGCCCGGCTCGCATCCGCACAGCAGGATCAACGCCTTGCCTGGTTCGCGAAAATGCGACTTGACCGCCTTATGAACGTCCTCCAGAATCCCGACCACGCCGATTACCGGCGTCGGATAAATGCCCTCGCCGAGCGTCTCGTTGTAGAAGCTGACGTTGCCGCCGGTGATGGGCGTCTCCAGCTCTTCGCAGGCTTTGGTCAGGCCATCGATGGTCTGCGAAAACTGCCACATGATGTGCGGCTTCTCGGGATTACCGAAGTTCAGGCAGTTCGTCGCCGCAATCGGCGTAGCGCCGGTGCAAGCCACATTGCGCGCCGACTCGGCAACAGCATGCATCGCCCCGAGTTTGGGATCCAGGTAGCACCATCGGCTGTTCCCGTCGAGCGCCATAGCCAGGCCGCGCGGCGTTTCCTTTACGCGAATCACGCCCGCCTCGCCGCCCGGTCCCTCGACCGTGTTGGTCTGCACCATCGAATCGTATTGCTCGTAGACCCAGCGCTTGGAGCAGATATTCGGACTGGCGAGCAGTTGCTTCAACTCGTCGGTAAGTTCGGTTTTCTCGCCCAGCGCCACGTTGTTCGGAACCTCGCGCGGCACCGGAGGCTCCCAGCGCTCCAGCGGTCGCCGATACAGCGGAGCATCGTCGGTGAGCGCGGCATTCGGAATCTCGGCCACTACTTTGCCATGCTCCAGCACGCGCATCGTCGGCTGATTGATCACGCGTCCGATGGTGACTGCGTCCAGCCCCCACTTCTCGAAGACGCGAAAAACCTCGTCCTCACGCCCCTTCTCGGCAACCAGCAGCATGCGCTCCTGCGACTCGCTCAGCATGATCTCGTACGGCGTCATGTGAGTCTCGCGCTGCGGCACCAGGTCAAGCTCGATCTCCAGGCCCACTCCGCCGCGCCCGCCCATCTCGCAAGTCGAGCACGTCAGCCCCGCCGCGCCCATGTCCTGAATGCCGACGACCGCACCCGTTTGCATCGCCTCCAGGCACGCCTCCAGCAGCAGCTTCTCCAGGAACGGATCGCCCACCTGCACGTTCGGCCGCTTGGCTTCCGACGCCTCGCTGAACTCCTCGCTGGCCATCGTCGCGCCGTGGATGCCGTCGCGGCCAGTCTTCGAGCCGACGTAGATCACCGGATTGCCTTCGCCCGCGGCCTTCGCGTAGAAAATCTGATCGCGCCGCACCAGGCCGAGCGCGAACGCGTTCACCAGCGGATTGCCCGAGTAGCAGCTCTCGAACTTCACCTCGCCGCCAACATTCGGCACGCCAAAGCAATTTCCATACGACGCGACCCCGCTGACCACGCCTTCCATCACGGAGTGATTCTTGTGCAGCGTCGCCTGATCGATGGATTGATCGGGTGCCCCACCCTCGTCTCCGTCTCTTGGAGACAGGGTGGGTCCGCCGGGTGCCCCATCCTTCCCGCCTTCGTTTGGCGGGAGGGTGGGCCCAGTGATCGGCCCGAACCGTAGAGAATCCATCACCGCAACCGGCCGCGCGCCCATGGTGAAGATGTCGCGCAAAATCCCGCCCACTCCAGTAGCCGCCCCCTGGAACGGCTCAATAAACGACGGATGATTGTGCGACTCAATCTTGAACGCGCAAGCCCAGCCATCGCCGATGTCGATGATGCCGGCGTTCTCTCCCGGCCCTTGCACTACGCGCTTGCTGTGCGTCGGCAGCCGCTTCAAATGCACCCGCGACGATTTGTAGGAGCAATGCTCGCTCCACATCACACTGAAGATCCCCAGCTCAGGCAGGGTAGGCTCGCGCCCCAGGGCCTTCAGGATGCGATCGTATTCCTCCGGCGAGATGCCGTGATCGCGCAGCAGTTCGGGAGTGATAGCTGGTTCCTTGGCGACGGTGGGAGCGATCTCTACTGGGTTCATGGCAAGGAAGGAAACTCTATTGTCGCACGTTGGCTGTAGCGAAGGAAGGAATTACCGACCCGAATCAGCCGTTCGACGCCGCGGAGCGTTTTTGGCTCACGGCCCATAGCTCATGGCTCACGGCTGCTTCTATTCCTCCGACTCCCGCCACTGATACCCGCACATCAGGCACTTCCACCGGCGTGTGACCTGATTCACCGCTTCCGGCATCGGAATGGCCGACGACCACAGCGTGATCTGGCGAGGATTCGTGGCGGCTATCTCGCGAATCTCCAGCGACTCGCATTCCGGGCAGCACGCGACCTCTTCCATCTCCTCGTCTTCCTCGTCTTCCAGCGGCAGTGCCTCCGACTGCTCCGGCTCGAAGTCATCCAGCACTTCCAGCGCGCGCACCACCTGGCTGTCCGGCACTTGCAGCCGAATGCCGCCGAGCGCCATGCCCATATGCCAGTTCATGGCGTGCATGTTCTCGTCGCACACAAAGGCCGAGATGCCGGCTGAGACGAGCTTGCCCTGCGCGAGCTTGGCTTCGCCCAGGCTCACGAACTTCGAGATGGTCACCAGTTCTTCCAACATGGCTGATTCCGCAAGCCTAGGACAGCTTTAGCCGCGAGTCAATTCCATTAAATGTGCGCGCCGGCTATGTTCGGCAATGGCGGCAACAATCTGCATCGCTGCTGCCAGGGCGCGCCTGCCGTCCTGGAGCGTCACCTCCGGCTCGGAACGCTGGCGCACAGCCCGCAGGAAGCTCGTCAGCTCAGCCCGCAGCGGCTCCTGCTGCTCGACCGGCGGCTTAAAGGGTCTGATGCCGGGAAAGGCGCTGGCGGCTATGCTCGCGGGATTGAACGGATCCAGCCCTGCCGCCTTAGGCTGTAACTCGTCGACCGAGATCACCAGCACATCCTGGCGGGCGTAATCCACCGACACATATTGATGCGGCTGGAAGAAGCGCAGCTTGCGAATGCGCTCGGTGCTGACGCGGCTGGCCGTGAAGTTCGCGACACAGCCCGACTCGAATTCCATGCGCACGTTGGCGATGTCGACTTTGGACGAGAGGATGGGCAGGCCGACCGCGCGAATCTCCTTCACCGGCGAATTGACGAACGACAGCACGACGTCGAGGTCGTGAATCATCAGATCGAGAATGACGTCGACATCGAGCGAGCGCGGTGTGAAAACGCTGAGGCGATGCACTTCAAAGAACATGGGCTGAGTGAGGAGGGGAACGGTGGCGCGCACTGCGGGATTGAATCGCTCCAGATGTCCAGCCTGAGCGACACGCCCATTCTTTCGCGCGATTTCAATGAGCTCGTCGGCTTCAGCAACGGATGTCGCCAGCGGCTTCTCAATCAGCACGTCGACGCCGCTCTGCATCAACTGCCGCGCTACCTCAAGATGAAACACGGTGGGGGCCGCAACGGAAACGGCCCGCGCTCCGGCGGCAATGAGTTCTTCGGCCGAATGAAACGCCTGCGTCCCAAACTCTTTGGCGGTCGTCTGCGCCCGAGCATAATCGCTATCGGCAACGCCGACGAACTCCACGCCCTGCGCCGGCTCGCCGGCGAGGTCGCGATACACGCGAGCATGATTGCGTCCGAAGGCGCCGCAGCCAACCACCCCGACGCGCAATCCGTCGCCGCTATTTGGCATCCTGCGATTGTCGCCTATCTCGGGTTCTCGAATCAAAAAGACGATCGCGATGTGCCGGCCACTCGTCGCTAAGGATTGCCCAGCGATCATGATCGCGCCAGGCACCATCGATCATCAGGTAGCGCGGCGAAAAGCCTTCTTTGCGAAATCCAATTGCAGCGACGAGCCCGCTCGAAGCCGAATTGCCGGGCTGGATGTTCGCTTCCAGCCGGTGAAATCCGAGCTCGTTGAAGGCTCGATCGAGGACCAAGGCTAAGCCCTCCGTCATGTAGCCTTGCCGCGCGCACCCGGCAAATGCATTGAAGCCGAGATAGGCGCTCTGAAACACTCCCATGACCGGCTCATTCACATTAATCATGCCTGCGAGTCGGTCATCGGACTTGCGACGAACCAGATGTCCGATGGTTCGCCCGCCGCGGATGCGCTCCAAATAGTCTTCGTACTGCTCGTGCGTACATGGTGGAAATACCCACGGATGATGGAGGGATTCGCTGCGCAAAACCGCAGCAAGAAATTCCTGTTCATCGTCCGGCACGGGATTGGAGAGGAAGACGCGAAAGGAGGACGGGATGTTTTCTTTACTCGAAATAGGCACTAATCCCTAACCCCTGATCCCTAATCCCCATGATGCGGGATGTGGTGAACACGCGCCTCAGCGACGACGCAAATACCCGCATCGTTGGCGGCTGCCAGCAAGGCGTCCTTGTCCAGCAACAGGCAACGGCCGGCGTCAATTGCCAAACAAGTCGCGCCGGCCTGCTTCATCGTCTCGACCGTGTGCAGGCCGATTACCGGCACGTCGAAGCGCATATCCTGATTCGGCTTGGCGACCTTCACTACCGTCAGCGCGCGGCTCAGCGTTGAAGGCTCCTTGCCGAGGGCAGGCGACTTCATGATCTCTCCGGCGCGAAGGATCGTCGCGTCGGTACCCTCCATCGCTTCGACAGCAACGCACGCCGCTTCGGCGATGACCACGGTCTGGCCGATATCGAAGCGCGACAGGTGATCCGCGACCGCATGTCCGTAAGTGATGTTGGTGCGCTCGGAATCGTTCGGCGCTCGTACAGTGAGCACGCCTTCGGTGGCTAGCATCGGCTCCAGCAGTTCGGTGGAGTTCATCAGCGTGATGCCTTCGTCGGCAAGAACCTTGCTGACAGCGCCGATCAGCGAATCCGTGTTTCGCGTGGTGAGCGAGAGCAGCAGCTTCGCCAGCCGCCAGTCCGGCTTGATGCTGCTGAAGATCTGCTTGTGCTTGACCTGGCCAGCCATGATGGCGCGAGTGATGTTCTCGCGCTTGAAGGTGTCGATGAGTTTGGACAACTCGCCCAGCGACAGCCAGTAGACGGCGGCCGCGCCATGCTGCTCGATCTCAGGGAACGTTTCTTCCTTAATCGCCGCGACGACGACTTGCAGCCCCTTCGAGCGCGCCGCGTCGAGGACGAGGAAGGGAAACTTGCCGTTTCCAGCGATGAGGCCGATGCGAGTTGGAAGGTCAGCCATTTGTGCCTGGCGGTGATAGATCAAGCGCCGGAGGCGCGAGAGAGGTTAGCCCAGCGCTTCAGCGCTGGGAAGCGATGCCTGGAAAGATCACAGCCCCGTAGGGACGGCACCTGCCGCCGGAAACCTGGACAGACCTGTCGTGCCTACGGCACTCAAATTTATGAATAACGCCTACCCAGCGCTAAGGCGCTGGGCTAAGCTCTATCGTCCCTCCGGGACTTGTCAACTACTTAATCACTCCCCGCTGCGCACTCTCGATGAAATTCAGCAGCGCTTCCACGTCCTCGCCCTGCGTGCCTTCGCTACGTAGCTTCGCGACGGCCTGCGACGTATTGAGCTTCGAGGCCAGCAGTACCTTGAACGCGTGATGCAGCGCCGCAATCCGTTCGCCTGAAAACCCGCGCCGTTGCAGGCCAACTTTGTTCAGCATGTAGGCATGCGTGTCGCGCTCGGCACTGGTCATCGAGTACGGCAGCACATCCTGCGTGATCGTCGTCCCTCCACCAACATAGGCGTGCGCACCGATGCGCACATACTGATGCACCGGGCACAGCGCGCCCACAACCGCCCACTCTTCCACGGTTACGTGTCCGGCGAGTGTGGCTGCGTTGATCAGCATGGAATGGTCGCCGATTACGCAATCGTGTCCGACATGCGCGTACGCCATGATCAGCGTGTGGCTGCCCACGCGCGTCACGCCGCCGCCCTTCGTCGTCCCACGCGTAATCGTCACGTACTCGCGAATGACGTTGTGATCGCCGACCTCGAGCCGCGTGGGCTCGCCCTTGTACGTGATGTCCTGCGGATCCATGCCGAGCGACGCGAAGGGATAGATCTTGTTGTTGCTGCCAAAACGGCTGGGACCACCCAGCACGACATGGCTGATCAGCTCGCAGCTTTCGCCGAGCTCGACCCCGGCATGAATCACGCAGTACGGCCCGATGCAGCACGACGAGGGAATCTTGGCGGAAGGGTCGACAATTGCCGTCGGATGGATACTCATGCTGACGTTATGACGCCTGGCCCGCAGGTGTCGGCTCGGCTTCGGAGCTCGCCGACGCCTGGCGATTGAGCAATCGACAGGTCACAACTGCTTCGCAGGCGAGCTTGCCGTCGACATACGCCTTGCCTTGCAAACGTCCCGCGGTGCCGCGGAAGGCCAGCACGTCGACCTCGATGCGAAGCTGATCGCCGGGCGTGACCGGCCGGCGGAAGCGGGCGCGTTCGATTCCGGTGAACACCAGCAGCTTGCCGTCGCGGTCCGTAACCTCGGTGAACAGCAGAGCGGCGCCAGCCTGGGCCATGGCTTCCACGATGAGAACCCCGGGCATTATCGGGTAGTCCGGAAAATGTCCGACGAAAAAAGGTTCGTTGATCGTAACATTCTTAATAGCCACGATGCGCTTGGCGCGGACGATCTCGACCACGCGATCGAGCAGCAGCATCGGGTAACGATGCGGCAGGAGTTTGAGCAACTCGCCGATTTTGATCTGCTGCGGCTCGGAGCCTTCAGGCATGGGTTGGACCGGATCCGTCATGGACAAAAGTAGAACCACGATTATACATTTGCCGATTGCAGGAGAACATGAGTCCGGGCACGGTTTCAGTGTTCGCGCAAGAAGTGAGTTTGCAAAATCGTCGGGGAACGTCGCGGTGGTTGAGGAGCCAACAAACCCGCGCCTCGGGCGCAAAATAAGAAAGCCCAGCGCTTCAGCGCTGGGTGAGTGGTAAAAGGACTCCGAGTCCCCCCGGGGACGGCAGGCTTCTCACGAACACTTTAGTCGTGCCGATAGATGGTCTTTCCGGCGGCGGGCAGGTCGTTACACGCACATGGCCAAGGCTAAGCAATCACAGTTCGATGTCAGCGAGATCCTCAACTGGCTGACCGCACGCCAGAAGGAGATGGTCGCCAGCGTTCGTGAGATCGTGCTGCGGGAGTCGCCGACGCACAACAAGAAGGCTTGCGACGAACTCTCGGAGTTTCTGGCGCATGAGTTCGAGTGCCTGAGCGGGGAGATCAGGCTGCATCGCCAGCGGGAAGCGGGCAATCATCTCCAGGTCAACTTTGCCGGGCCGCGGCGCATGGCCCCGGTACTGTTGCTCGGGCACTTCGACACCGTGTACGAACTCGGCACATTGGACACCATGCCGTGGAGCGAACGACAGGGGCGCCTGTACGGGCCCGGAATCTTCGACATGAAGTCCGGCATTGTGCAGATGATGTTCGCCGTGTGGGCGCTGCGCGAGTCGGGCGGCGGACTGCCGCGTCCGGTGAAAGTCCTGCTTGTCTCGGATGAGGAAACTGGCAGCGCGACTTCGCGCGCCATCACCGAAAAGCTGGCGAAGCAATGCGCCGCAGTTCTCGTGTGCGAGCCGTCCGGGCCCGGCGGGGCGGTGAAGACCGCGCGCAAGGGCGTCGGCGGCTTTCGCGTAAAGGTCACCGGACGGGCGGCACACTCCGGTCTCGACTTCGAGCAGGGGCAGAGCGCCATTGTGGAGCTGGCTCATCAGGTGCTGGCGATCTCGCAGATGACGGACCTCGAGCGTGGCATCACGCTCAACGTCGGCGTGATTCGCGGCGGCACGCGCACCAACGTCGTCCCCAGCGAAGCGATCGCCGAACTCGACTTGCGAATCGCACACCGGAGCGATGGCGCCGAGATGGAGTCGCGAGTGCGCCAGCTGCAGCCCATCAACCCCGCTTGCAAGCTCGAGATTGAAGGAGGCATCAACCGGCCGCCGCTGGAGCGCACGGAGCAGGTTGCGGCGCTGTTCACGTTGGCGCGGTCCATCGCTCGCCAGCTTGGCTTCCAGCTGCGCGAGATCGCCGTGGGCGGGGGCTCGGACGGCAACTTCACGGCGGGAATCGGGATCCCGACGTTGGATGGTCTGGGAGCCGTTGGTGACGGAGCGCACGCCTCGCACGAACACGTCATCGCCGCCGAATTGCCGCGCCGCGCAGCGCTGCTGGCGGGGTTGATTCGGGCGATTCCGTGAACCGGTAGTGGCTCACTTTGAAGTTCTCCTCAGGGTGGAGCACGCCTTCAGGCGTGCATTAAAAACTTTTCCTGTGCACCCGGCTTTAGCCGCTGACGTAAATCGTATCGATTACCTGAGGCGGTAAAGCGGATTTTGAAAACGGCTGTTCCCGCACGCCTGAAGGCGTGATCCAGCCACCGTGCTCCATCCCAATACAACAACCCGGTTTATTTCAAACTGAGCCACTACCATAAGCCGGCGTCCTTTGACTCACCTTTGCCAAAAGCCTAGAATCTGCTTAGAAATTGCTACCCGTTGCTTCACCGCGGTTGCACCGGGCTGTTCCTTCGGAGGGCTCTATGGAAAGAGGACTGTTCGCGCCGATGCACCTGTTGGTCATCCTGATCATCTGCCTGCTGATCTTTGGCCCGAAGAAGTTGGGCGAGCTTGGCAAGGGATTGGGCGAGGGCATTCGCAATTTCAAGTCGTCGATGGGCGGTAATGACGCCAGCGGCAAGCCCGACGCGACCAAAACCACCGCGACCACGCTGCCAGAAGAAAAGAAGTAAGCGAGGCGATCTTTACAGCAGTTTGACCCCTGTAGCGGCTTCGGCCGCCCGTAATAGCCGGTAGACTCGCGGTACCGGCAACCCCACAACATTAAAATAGCAGCCGTCGATTCGCTTCGCCCAGCGCGAGGCGATGCCTTGGATGGCGTACGCTCCGGCCTTGTCCATGGGTTCGCCCGTGCCGACGTAGAAGGCGATCTCGTCATCGGAGAGCGGCGCGAACGAGACCTGCGTCACCTCCGCTTCGGTCTGCTGAAATGAAGAGTTCGCAACGCAGACGCCGGTGATGACTTCGTGGGCGCGGCCTGACAGCAGACGCAACATGCGCGCTGCGTCAGCTGCATCGATGGGCTTCTCAAGCAGGTGCGCATCGACAACTACAACCGTATCGGCGCCGAGGATTGTTTCTTCCGGATGCCGTGTCAGCACGGCGAGCGCCTTGTCGCGGGCAAGACGTTGAGCGTATGCCAGCGGCAGTTCGCCGATGGACGGCTCTTCCGGCACGTGGGCCGGAACAACGGTAAAGGAAATGCCGGCGTTGCGTAGTAGTTCAGCACGACGTGGCGAAGCGGAAGCGAGGATCAACATGCAATCCGATTCTACCGATTGCGGCAAACGTGCATCCCTTCTGCCGATATTCACGTCTGATGTGGCGTGACCACACGTCAAGCGCCATCCTACGGCGCCACCCTGCACGGCGAAGTTGCCGAATTCCGCGTCTGGGCGCCCTTGCAGCGCAAGCTCTGGCTGCGCCTGGTGCGTGGCTCGACAACCGAAGACATCGCGATGCAGTCAGATGGAGAGGACTGTATCGCTGCCGCTCCAGCGTCAGCTGGTGATCGCTACTCGTATGTCCTCGACGACGGTACTTCTGTTCCCGATCCTGTCTCGCGCTCCCTGCCCGATGGTGTCCACGCCCCCACGGAGATCGTCGATCCTGAAGCCTTCCCATGGAACGATCGCGAAGAGCATTGGCGCGGGTTGGATTTGCGCCACTACGTCATCTATGAACTGCACGTCGGCACCTTCACGCCCGAAGGCACGTTCGACGGCGTCATCCGCAAGCTCGATTACCTAAAGCAGCTTGGCGTCACGGCAATCGAGATCATGCCCGTCGCCGCGTTCCCCGGCGTGCGCGACTGGGGCTACGATGGCGCTTCGCCCTATGCCGTGCAGGCGAACTACGGCGGACCGGAAGGGCTGAAGCGCCTGGTGGATGCGGCGCATGGTATGGGCCTCGCCGTCATTCTCGACGTTGTCTACAACCACCTCGGGCCGGAAGGAAATTATCTGCCGAAGTTCGGGCCGTACTTTACCTCCCATCACAAGACGCCATGGGGCGATGCGATCAACTACGACAGCGCGGGTTCCGCGCACGTTCGGGAATTTGTCGTCGACAACGCGCTCTATTGGATTCGCGAATATCATCTCGACGGCCTGCGGCTCGATGCGGTGCAGACCATTAAGGACGATTCGCCGCAACACATCGTGGCAGAAATCCAGGCTCGCGTGCAGGAGCTGGCGCGGCAGTTGAACCGCCGCGTTTGCGTGATTGCCGAGACCGACGAGAACGACGCCCGCTACGTCAAGCCGGCTGGCGAAGGCGGATATGGACTCGATGCTGTCTGGAGCGACGATTTCCATCACGCGATTCATGCCTTTTTCACAGGCGAACGGCAAGGCTATTACCAGGACTTCAGCGATCCTCAGCAGATTACGCGCGCATTATGCGATGGCTACGTCTTCCAGGGCGAGCACTTCAGCTTCTGGAATGCTCCCCGTGGTACGAGTGCGAAAGGCGTCGCGCTCCCCGCCAACGTGATCTGCATTCAGAATCACGACCAGGTCGGCAATCGCGCCAAGGGCGAGCGGTTGACCGCGCTTGTTCCGCGAGGCGCGCGTAAGGTTGCCGGCGCGCTGCTATTGCTGGCGCCGCATACGCCTCTGCTCTTCATGGGCCAGGAGTACGACGAACCGGCGCCATTCCAGTTCTTCGCCGACTTCCAGGATCCGGCGCTGAAAAAGGCCGTCAGCGAAGGCCGGCGCAGTGAGTTCAAGGATTTTGACTTCAATGAGGTGCCCGATCCCGAAGATCCTGAGACTTTCGAACGCTCCAAGCTGACGTGGGCTGACGCTGCCGAAAATCGGGAGATGCTGGAGTGGTACCAGCGATTGCTGCACTTGCGAAAGCAGCACATCACGACCGGCGAACGTACAGCCGCCGTAAACTGCGAAGACGGTGTGCTGACCATGATGGTGCCGGCAAGCGAACCGAAGCTCCTGGTCCAGGCGTCATTGCAGCCGGGAACGACATTGCCGGTTACGCAAGGTGAGTGGAAAACCGTCCTGCAGCCTGAGGATGATAGCTATCGCGTCAGAGTGCTTGTTAGATAAAGCGAGATGCAGCCGATCGCGCAGCATCATTGATAGCGCCGGCGTTTGGCAATTGCTGCGATTGACTACTCCGCGATGAATTCCAGGCGATTGCCGAAGGGATCGAAGATGTGCGCGCGGCGCGTGCCCGGGATGTCGTCGACTTCATTCACCTCAACCCCCGCAGACCGCAGTCGCACCAGCAACCCGTCATAGTCGAGGCACCGCAGCGCTGGGTGCGCCTTGCGCGCCGGCCGAAAATTCTCTTCCACGCCGATATGAAGCTGCACCGCACCACTGGCAAACCACACACCACCGCGCGCCGCGAGCAGCGGAGGCTTAGGGATCTCCTGCATGCCAAGTACATCGGCGTAAAAGCTGCGTGCCTGCTCTTTACCCCCCGGCGGAGCAGCCAGCTGCACGTGATCAATGGCGGAAAAAGGCGGCGAACTCACGCCCATCATGTTACGCCCGCAGCAGAGAAGAAAGTTATCCTGCCTGTTAGAATCAATACAGCCCAGAGAGCTACGACCGCGACACGGCGTTTCCTGATTCCGGGGCTGACGACCCTGTTTTGCCGCAGCGTAACCGCTGTCCTGAAAGCCAACGCTACCCGACATGGACCCCGCACTCATCCGCAACTTCGCCATCATCGCCCATATCGACCATGGGAAGAGCACGCTTGCCGACCGCCTGCTCGAGTTGACCGGTGCGCTGACGGCGCGTGAGATGCAGGCGCAGGTGCTGGACGCGATGGATCTGGAGCGCGAGCGCGGCATCACCATCAAGGCGCATTCGGTGCGCATGATGTATCAGGCGCAGGACGGCCAGACCTATCAGCTGAATCTGATCGATACTCCAGGTCACGTGGACTTCAGTTATGAAGTTTCGCGCTCGCTGGCTTCGTGCGAAGGCGCGCTGCTGGTGGTCGACGCCTCGCAGGGCGTCGAGGCGCAGACTCTGGCCAACGCTTACATCGCCATCAACAATGGCCTCGAGATCCTCCCCGTCATCAACAAAATCGATTTGCCGAGCGCCGATATCGAACGCACTAAGGAGATGATTGAGGGTGCGGTAGGGCTCGATGCGGCGCACGCGCTGCCGATCAGCGCCAAGACTGGTCAGGGCGTGCCCGAGGTGCTCGAAGCGATCGTCAAGCAAATCCGTCCGCCCAAAGGCCGCGCCAGTAACCCGCTCCAGGCGCTGATCTTCGATTCATGGTTCGATTCCTATCGCGGCGTCGTTGTGCTTGCGCGCGTGGTGCAAGGCACGCTCAGCAAAGGCCAGCGCATTCGCCTGATGTCGAACGGGCGGACATTCGATGTGGAGACGCTCGGAGTTCTGACGCCGAAGCCCGTCGAAGTCGATCAGCTCTCCGCCGGCGAAGTGGGCTTCCTGACAGCGACCATCAAGACGGTTGCCGATTGCAAGATCGGCGACACGATTACCGACGATGGCCATCCCGCGATCGAACCGCTGCCCGGCTTCGAGGAGCTGAAGCCGATGGTCTTCGCCGGCCTCTACACCGTCGACGCGCACGAGCACACGCTGCTGCGCGAAGCTCTGGAGAAGCTACGGCTCAACGACTCGTCTTTCTTCTTCGAGCCGGAGAGTTCGGTGGCTTTAGGTTTCGGCTTCCGTTGCGGCTTTCTCGGGTTGCTGCACATGGAGATCATCCAGGAGCGACTGGAGCGCGAATACAACCTCGACCTGATCACGACTGCGCCTGGCGTGCGGTACAAAATAACGCTGACGGATGGGACGGTCGTCGAAGTCGACAATCCTTCGCGCTGGCCCGATCCCAGCGAGATCGCCAAGATCGAAGAGCCGGTAATCCTGGCGACCATCCTCACCAACGAGGAGTACGTCGGCGGCATTCTCAAGCTGGTGGAAGAGAAGCGCGGCAAGCAGAAGTCGTTCGAGTACGTCAGCGCCACGCGCGTGATGCTGCAGTACGAGTTGCCGCTGAACGAAATTGTGCTCGACTTCTATGACAAGTTGAAGACCGTCTCGCGCGGCTACGCGTCGCTGGATTATCATCTCGCCGGCGCGTGGGATTCGCCGATGGTGAAGCTCGACATTCTGGTGTCGGGCGATCCCGTCGATGCGCTCTCGATCATCGTGCACAAGGATTTCGCCTACGAGCGCGGCAAGGCGCTGGTCTCGAAGATGCGGCAACTGATTCCTCGCCAGATGTTCGAAGTCGCGATTCAGGCGGCGATTGGCGCAAAGATCATCGCGCGCGAAACCGTGGCCGCGCTGCGCAAGAACGTCATCGCCAAGTGCTACGGCGGCGACATCAGCCGCAAACGCAAACTGCTGGAGAAACAGAAGGAAGGCAAAAAGCGCATGAAGCGCATCGGCCGCGTCGATATCCCGCAGGAAGCTTTCCTGGCTGTGCTGCGCGTTGGAGAAGACTAGAATCGATGTTGCTGAAGGGGTGAGCGCGATGAAGTCATATGTTTTCCAAGTCGTCGTGGAAGAGGATCAGACCGAAGCGGGTGAGAAGGCATATCACGCTTTCTGTCCGGCGCTGAAGGGATGCCACACTTGGGGGCGCACGTACGACGAGGCTTTAGCGAACGCTCGCGAGGCCATCGAACTCTACCTGGAAGACTTGCGCGAATCGGGACAAGCGGTGCCGATTGATCCCGGACACGGTGCGCTAGAGTGGCCTACGGCTGCAGTCGCAGTCAACTATGCCTGAGATACCGCGTGGCATCACCGCGCGCGAGTTCGTTCGCGCACTGCACGCGGATGGATTTCGTTTGACCCGCACGCGCGGCAGTCACCACATCTATCGGCACGAGGATGAACGGCGAGTGGTCGTTGCTTATCACCATCTCCGGGATACGTTTCCGATCGGAACACTAAAGGCCATGATTGCGGACGTTGGATGGTCCGATGACGATCTCCGACGCCTAGAGCTGCTGTAGTTCCTACCGTGAAGAATGACGCAAATCGAAATTCGAATTCTCACTGCTGACGATGTCGAAGCTTACTGGCATTGTCGCCAGGAGGCTCTTGAACGCGATCCCGAGGCCTTCAGCTCATCGGTCGAGGATCATCTCAAGCTGTCCCGCGAGGAAATCCTTCGTCGCTTGACCGCCGATCCGGCGAACAATTTTGTCTTCGGAGTTTTCGTGGGCGGCAAGCTGCGAGGCACTGCCGGCTTCGTGCGCGAATCGCAACCGAAGTCGCGGCACAAAGGGCGGATTTGGGGCGTTTATCTCGGCGCGGAATTGCGTGGTCAGGGAATTGGCCGAAGGATGCTGCAGACGGTTCTAGAGCGCGCCGCGAAGATCGAAGGTGTGGAGCAGATCATCCTGAGCGTCACGACCACGCAGAGTGCGGCCATCGCTGCCTATCGCTCACTGGGCTTCACTTCGTTCGGCATCGAGCCGAGAGCGCTGAAGATTGGCGATCGCTACGTCGACGAGGAGTACATGATCCTGCCACTGCCGCGGAAAGCAGATCCCTCGTCGGCCTAATGGCCTCCTCGGGATGACAAAGGAATGGGGTTGGCCGAAATCGGCATGACTAAAAGTCATGCCCTGACACAAAGCGAGTTACTCGGACGTTGATGTAGTTCACTCAAACCGCTTACGTTCGAGCGCGACCTTCGAAATCAGCTTCTCTGTGCCTCGGTGTCAAAGCCTGCCCTGAGCGAAGTCGAAGGGTGACCAATCACAGAATGTACCGCGACAGGTCCTGATCCTTCACGATGTCCGACAGCGTGTTGCGCACGTAGTCGGCGTCGACGACCACGTGTTTCTCGGTCATGTCCGGCGCCTCGAAGCTGATTACGTCCAGCACCTTCTCCATAATCGTATGCAGGCGGCGCGCGCCGATGTTCTCCGTGCCTTCGTTCACGCGGAAGGCGAAGTGCGCGACCTCGGCTAGCGCTTCCGGAGTGAACTCCAGCTTCAGGCCTTCGGTGTCGAGCAGCGCGGTGTATTGCTTGGTGAGCGATGACTTGGGCTCGGTGAGGATCTTGATGAAGTCCTCGACCGTCAGCGACTGCAGCTCTACGCGAATCGGGAAGCGGCCTTGTAATTCAGGAATGAGATCGCTGGGCTTCGAGACGTGGAATGCGCCGGCGGCGATGAACAGGATGTGGTCGGTGCGCACCATACCGTAACGTGTGTTGCAGGTGGTGCCTTCGACGATGGGCAGGATGTCGCGCTGCACGCCTTCGCGCGAAACGTCAGGCCCATGGCCGCCTTCGCGGCCGGCAATCTTGTCGATCTCGTCGAGGAAGATGATGCCGGATTGCTCCACGCGCTCGACCGCGATGCGCGTGACCTGGTCCATGTCGACCAGCCGCTGCTCTTCTTCCTGGATGAGATATTCGAAGGCCTCGCTGACCTTCATCTTCCGCTTCTTGGTGCGCTGGCCGAAGATGTTGGGCAACATGTCCTTCATGTTGACATCCATCTCTTCCACGCCCTGGTTGGTGATGATCTCAAAGGCCGGCATTGACTTCTCGCGCACGTCCAGCTCAACGATGCGCTCGTCCAGCTTGCCTTCGCGCAGTTGCTGGCGCAGTTTCTCGCGGGTTCGCGAACCCGGCTCGCCTGCCAACAGCGGTTCATTACCAATGTTGAAGCCGATCTCCTGATTTGGCTGACGCGGAGCGACCTGCGCCGGCATAGAGGGCAGCAGCAGGTCGAGCAGCCGCTCTTCGGCGTTCAGCTCCGACTTGTCAGCAACGTCTTCGAGCTTCTCTTCGCGCACCATGTCGATAGCGATCTCAATCAGATCGCGCACCATGGATTCGACGTCGC
>Ga0335078_10005215_pt1 | contig 19206 bp, 21 predicted proteins | sample Lox_Sample_32_FD_206711 | JGI IMG/M metagenome (GOLD analysis project Ga0335078, IMG submission 206711) | Soil microbial communities from Loxahatchee National Wildlife Refuge, Florida, United States - Lox_Sample_3.2 | ecosystem: Environmental > Terrestrial > Soil > Wetlands | place: USA... | reverse complement strand
AATTACGAGAGATGACTGACCATGCTGGCGATGGTCTGTGCTGCACCGCTCAGTCGTATACGAAGTGCAGGACCTTCTTGAGGTCTTCCCAGGCCTCGCGTTTGGCGTCCTGGTTGTAAGGGCGGAGCAAGTAGGACGGGTGGTAGGAGACCATCACCGGAATGTCGCGCCATTCCAGCCAGCGCCCACGCAATTTGGTGACACCTTCCTTGCGGCCGGTGAGAGCGCGCGCCGCGGTGCCGCCCAGAGCGCAAATGGCCTTCGGCGCGATCGCCGCAAGCTGGCGATACAGGAACGTGCCGCAGGTTTCCATTTCGTCCGGTTCCGGGGTGCGATTGCCGGGCGGGCGGCACTTCACCACGTTGCAGATGTAGACGTCTTCCCGCCGCAGCTCGATGCCTTCCTTTTTGGCGGTGCCCTCGATCATTTGTGTGAGCAGTTGCCCGGCGCGGCCGACGAAAGGGATGCCCTGCGCGTCTTCGTCCGCGCCCGGGCCTTCTCCGACGAAAACCAGCGGCGCCCGCTCATTGCCCACGCCGAAGACCAACCGGGTGCGCCCTTCGTGGAGGCGGCAGCGGCGGCAATCGCCGATATCGTCCAGGATGCGCGGCAGCGTATCGCCGGCCGGTGCAAGCGGTGGCAGGTGAATTGAAGGCTGCACCGGAACTCCGCCTGCCGGCGGCACGCTTGCCTCAGCCGTCTCCGTCGATTGCGGCGAATCTGATACACCTGGCGGGGCAGTTGCCGGCAGCCGGTAGAGCATCGTCACCCCGATATCGCGATAAAACTCGAGGCGCTGCCGCAGGTCTTCAGGCTTCATGGGCGGCATGAAGAGACAGGCGCAGCTTGAGAATCTGGTCGAGGATGCGGTCGGCGATTTGGCGCTTGCTCGCGCGCTCGAGCGCCAGCGTCTCTCCGGTGGATAAAACCAGCAGCACCTCGTTTTCGTCGGATTCGAAACCAAGGTCAGCGCCGCCCACCAGGTTGCCCACCACCATGTCGCAGTTCTTCGACTCCAGCTTGCGCCGCGCTTCCTGGCGCAAGTTCTCGGTTTCGGCCGCAAAGCCCACCAGCAGGCGGTCTCCCTTGTTGCGGCCCAGCTCGGCCAGGATATCGGGGGTTGGATCGAGCTCGAGCGAAAGGCGAACGGCGGTTTTCTTTCGCTTCTGTTCGGGCACACTGCTCAAATGGAAATCGCCCACGGCCGCGGCTTTAATCACGATGCCGGACGGCCCCAGATTTTCGAATACGCGCTCGCGCATCTCGGCCGCCGTGCGCACCCCAATCAGATCCACGCCATGCGGCGCCGGCAAGTGGACGGGGCCGGAGATCAGCACCACGCGCGCGCCGCGTGCGACGGCTGCTTCCGCCAGCGCGTAGCCCATTTTGCCGCTCGAACGATTCGAAATGTAGCGCACCGGATCGAGGGGTTCCTGTGTGGGTCCGGCCGTGACGAGGACGGTTTCGCCTTCCAGGTCGCGCCGCTGGCTGGCCTTCTGCTCAATTACCGCGGCAATTTCTTCCGCCTCGGCCATGCGGCCCGGTCCGGTCATGCCGCACGCCAGGTATCCCGATCCCGGTTCGATCACCTGGTTCCCGCGCCGCTTCAACGTCTCGACGTTCTCACGCGTCGCAGGATGCTGCCACATGTTGACGTTCATGGCCGGCGCCAGCAAAACCGGGCCGGTGAAGGCCAGGTAAAGTGTCGACAGGAAATCGCCGGCCAGCCCGTGAGCCAGTTTGGCGAGCAGGTCGGCGGTGGCAGGCGCCACCACCAGCAACTCATTTTCCTGCGCCGTGGCGATGTGGTCGATCGCGTTCTCGATGGCAAACAAGTCAGTGAGCACTTTGCGGCCTGTGAGCGCCGCGAAGGTGAGGGGTGTCACGAAGCGCTGGGAGGCCTCGGTCATCACCGCGGTCACCTGGTGGCCCTGCTGCATCAGCAGGCGCGCCAGCTCGGCTGACTTATACGCCGCGATGCCGCCGCCTACGCCGAGAATGACTCTCATGGGAAACCTGCCCGCACTCCAACTGCTCCCCTCTGCTCGCGGCTCCGATTGCTTCGCAGTGATCGATCGGAGCGGCGACGACGGGGAGCGCTGACCGCGTTCCCGCTGACCTTAAAGCGCCGGCTCCACGGCCATGGGCTCAGGCGCGGTTCCGGTAAGCGAATATTTCACCAGCCCGCGGCGCACTTCTTCCATCGCGATGATGGTGGACTTCTTCGAAGACGTGGGCAGCACCGGCCGCGCGCCGCCTTGCAATTGCCGGGCCCGCTTGGCCGCCACGATGATGAAGCGGTAGGTGCTCTGCTCTTCGTCGTCCGGGATGGTGCAGTGCGCGTTGTTCTTGGGGGCTTTGTCAGCCATAATGTCGATACCTCTTCAATCCTGAAATGAGTCCAGTATGGGTCGGATCTGCTCTTCGATCCTGGTCCGCCGCGCGCGCTCGGCGCGCACAATCGAACTCAAAATCGCATCCGACTCGGCCAGCTCGCGATTGATCAACACATAATGGTAATCGCTGTACCGCCGGATTTCCTCGGCCGCGTCCCGCAGCCGCCGTTCGATCACCTCGTCCCGGTCCTCGCCGCGCGCGCGCAACCGGCGCTCGAGTATCTGCCGCGAAGGAGCCAGGATGAAGACGGTTACAGCCTCAGGAATCTTCTGTATCAATTGTCTCGCACCTTGCACGTCGATGTCGAGTACCAGATCCTTGCCGCCGGCCTGCGCCTCTTCCAAAATGCCCCGGTGGGTTCCGTAATAATTGCCGAAAACCTCCGCCCACTCCAAAAACTCGCCGCGTGCCACCATGGCTTCAAAGTCGGGCCGGGAAACGAAGTGATAACTTTCCCCGTCCTTTTCCGCGCCGCGGGGCTGGCGAGTGGTGTAAGAGATTGAAAACATGAGGCCTGGGACACCGGCCATGAGGTGGGAAACCAGCGTGGATTTTCCCGAACCCGAGGGGGCGGAAATGATGAAGACGGTCGTCATTCGAGGTTGAGCGCCTGTTCGCGGATCTTGTCGATTTCCGATTTCGCCGCCAGCGCGAGCTCGGTGATGGTCAGCCCCAGGTCGCCCAAGCCGCCGGTTTTCGAAAGGATGGTGTTCGATTCGCGGTTCATTTCCTGGAGGAGGAAATCCAGGCGCTTGCCCACATCGCCGTCACCCGTCAGCAGGGCGTCGAGCTGCGCCGCATGCGTTTTCAGGCGAACCAGCTCCTCGGCGATGTCGCTGCGGTCAGCGGCCAGGGCGGCTTCCTGAACCAGCCGCTGCGGCTCAATCTGTGCGCCATCCAGGAGTTCGGCCAGCCGCGCGCGCAACCGTTTTTGAAAGGCGGGAATGGCCCCTGCCCGGATTGCCTCGATGCGCGCGGCCAAGCCGGTCAATGCCTCCGTGCGCTCGCGCATCTCTTTGGCCATCGCGGCGCCTTCGGTCTCGCGGCATTGGTTGAAGGCGATCAGCGCTTCGCGCGCGCCCCCAAGCGTTGCCGCGGCCATTTCGTCGCTGATCTGCGCATCTCCCGCGCCTTGCAACATGCCCGGCATCCGCAGAGCGGCATTAATGTCGGGCTCCTGGTTTGGCAGGGCCAGGAGTGTCTGTGCCTCGCGGAACGCGGCCACGTACTCGGACATCAAGTTGCGGTTCAGTCCAGCCGCGCTCTCGCCAGTGTGCGTCACGGTCACCTGAATCTGCACGTGGCCGCGCGCGATCGCGCTTTTCAATATGAGGCGCAACTCCGCCTCGAGCGCGTCGAACCCGGGCGGCAAGTGGAAGTGCAAGTCCAGGCCGCGATGGTTCACACTCTTCAGGCTGACCGCGACTTCGCCGGCTCCGGCGGCTTTGCGAACGGCCGCGAATCCCGTCATGCTGCGCACGCTCACCAGTCTCCCACCCCCGCATCCACGAACTGCAGCTCATGCAGCCGCTGATAGATTCCGCCCCGCGCCAGTAGTTCCTCGTGCGTGCCTGTTTCGCGCAGCCTCCCCTGTTCGATCACCGCGATTTTGTCGGCGCGGCGGATGGTGGAGAGCCGGTGCGCGATCACGATCACCGTGCGATGCTCCATCAGGTTCGCCAGCGCCTTCTGCACCAGCAGTTCCGATTCGGTGTCCAGGTTCGAGGTAGCTTCGTCCAGGATCAGGATGGGTGCGTTCTTCAGCAGCGCACGGGCGATGGCGATCCGCTGCCGCTGGCCGCCGCTCAAGCGCAAGCCGCGGTCGCCAATCACCGTCTGGTAGCCTTCCGGAAGTCGCTCCACGAATTCGTGTGCCAGCGCGGTCTCGGCCACGCGGCGGATTTCTTCCGGCGGCGAGTCTGGCCGCGCGTACGCGATGTTGCGCGCCACCGTGTCGTTGAACAGAAATGTATCCTGGGCCACGATGCCGATTTGCGCCCGCAGCGAGTCGAGCTCCAGTTCGCGCACGTCGTGGCCATCCATGCGAACCGCCCCTTCGGTGACGTCCCAGAAGCGCGGCAGCAGGTTAGCCAGGGTGGTTTTGCCGCCCCCGCTCGGCCCCACCACCGCCACCACTTCGCCCGTTTTCACCGTCAGCGAAAGTCCCTGAATGCGGAATCCGCCCTCGGACGACGGATAGTGGAACCCCACGTTGTCGAACACAATCGCCTGGGAGAATCGCTCGATCCTCGTGGCGCCGGGCTTTTCCACGATTTTTTCGATGTTGTCGAGATACTCGAAGACCTTTTGCGACGCTCCAAGCGCCTGCTCGAAAATATTGTGGATCCCCACCAGGCGCTTCACCGGTTCGAGGAGGAAAACCAACGCCGCGACAAAACTGGCGAAGTGCTCCCGCGTCAGCTCGCCCATTTTGATCTGCGTCCGCGCATACCAGATGAAGCCGACCACGGCGGCCGCGCCCAGCACCTCGATCAGCGGCGAGGAAATCGCCTGCTGCCGCACGTACTGCAGGTTGGTCTTCAGCAACCGGCGCGCCGCGTCGTGGAAGCGCCGCGATTCGTAGGCCTCCGCGCTGAACGCCTTCACCACCATGTGGCCGCCCAGTGTCTCCTGCAGCACCTGGCTCAGCTCGCCCTGGTTGTCCTGGGTGTGCCGCGTGGTGCGGCGTATTCGCCTGCCGATATTGGTGACCGGGTAGACCACCAGGGGGACCAGCAACAGGCTGATCAAGGCCAGCCGCCAATCCATGCAGATCACCACCGCCAGCAGCGCCAGCAGCGTAAAGGTCTGCCGCAGAAGGTCCGCCAGAATGTGCGACGTAGCGAGCTGCACCTTGTCGATATCGTTCATGATGGCCGACATCAGCTTGCCCGTCGAGTGGGATTCGAAGAACTCCGCCCCCTGCCGGAGCACCTTGTCGAAAACGCGATTGCGCAGGTTCGTGACGGCGGAAAAACCGACGTAGTTGACCAGGTAGTTGGCGCAATAATCGCACAGCCCCTTGGTCACGAGCACGGCCAGGGTGGCGAACGCCATGATGCTGAATACGTTGTGGAAGGAGGAGGGGACAATCTGGTCGAGAAAAACCGTGTAGCGGAGCAGCGGAACCGTGAAGAGCTTGATGCGCCCTTCGGCGGCGTGGGGATCGAGCCCAATGTAGAGCAGCGGGCCGATCAGCAGGGCCATCAAGCCTGTCCCCCCTCCGGCCACCGCCATCAGAACCACCGAAACCGTCAGGTGTCCCGTGTATCGGCGCGCGTAGCCGAACAGCCGCAGCAATTCCTTCATGCGTGCACCCGCAGCCGCGCCAGCGCGTTCATTACCTGGGCCACGGTAACCCCGGCCATGCCGCCCGGCGCTTGGACCACTTCGGAACGCGCGCGCCACGGCCCCCAGATGGCGGGGTCCGACGGGCCGAAGATCACCACCGAGGGAATCCCGAACGCGGCCGCCATATGCGCGGGGCCGCTATCGTTGCCTAGAAACAACGACGCCCCGGCGAGCAGTGCCTTTATCTGCTCGAGCGGCCGGCCTTGAACGGCCCGGTATTTCGCGAAGGGCTGCAAGTTGTCGCCCGCGGCACCGATGAACACCGCTTCCAGCCCGCCATCTTCTATCTGCCGCGCCACTTCCAGGAAACCATCGGCGCGCCAGGCTTTATCGGGCGCCGTGGCCGCCGGGTGCAGCACGGCATATGGCGTGAGCGCAGCCCGCGGCTTCTCCGCCGGCTCCAGCCTTGCCCGGGGAATTTCGCCGGCCGGGGCGCCTAAATAAAAGATGGCGCTTGCTAAGTGCTCTGCCGTGTGGACCGTCCGCGCCACGCCGAGAATCTCCTGCGCCCTGGGAATGTGAACGTTATAGGCGAACCGGTGGCGGAAGTGGCCAAAGCCCGCGCGCCAGCGTGCGCTCGAAACCAGCGTCAGGAGAGCGCTGCGCGTGCCGCCGTGCAGGTTGAGGCACAAATCCGGACGCCAACGCCGCAGCACGCCCGCTTCGGGCGGCAGGATCTCGTCGACATCCGGATTGTGCTCGAACACCGCGCGGAACCGCGCTTCGACGATCACCGCGACCCGCGAGTCCGGGCGCGCGCGCTTCAGCAGGGCGAGGGCAGGCGTGGTGAGAACGCAGTCTCCCAGCGAACGCAGCCGGACGATAGCCATCCGGCCGGGACGCGGCAGATCTTCCAGCACGTTCTCCACGGGTCTATTCTTCGATCTTGGCCTCGTCCACCAGCATCACCGGTATGTCGTCCCGCACCGGATAAACGCGATGGCATTGCACGCATTTCAATCCGCTTCCGTCCGCCTTGAGCTCCACGGTAGCCTTGCAAACCGGACACACGAGAATCTCCAGCAGATCTTTACTGATGGCCATAAGAGTTCCAGTTTAACGCGGCGGCGAAGGAGGTTGCGGGCCAGCGGGGGAACCGGTGCGGTCCGTCGATCACGGAGCGAACGACGCAGGTTGGTGATGACAGAGGCTCCCGCGTCAGTCTTCGCCCGAGACAATCCATCGGCGCTACCATAGCCTTACCCAAGCATGGAGACTCGTTCCGACCTGACGCCCGCAGCGCTGGCGGGAAAATTGCGCCGCCTGTTTGAGCTTTCGGCGCAGAAGATTCGATCTCTCGAAAAGAGCTGGCAACCATCGCAGGGGTCACCCGTGTTCACCGTTGGCGGCCGCTACACCAGCCGCGGCTGGACAGAATGGACACAGGGTTTCCGGATCGGCTCTCCCATCCTGCAATTCGATGCCACCGGCGAGCGCGAGTTCCTCGATACCGGCCGCGCGCTCACCGTGGAATTGATGGGCGTTCACGTCAGCCATACCGGCGTCCACGACCACGGCTTCCACAACATCAGCACCTACGGCAACCTGCTGCGCCTGATGAACGAAGGCCGCATCCGGGAAGACGCCTGGGAACGCCGCTTTTATGAGCTGGCGCTGAAAGTCTCCGGCGCGGTCCAGGCCGCGCGCTGGTCCATCACGGCCGATGGCGGCGGGTATATCTACTCCTTCAATGGCCCCCACTCCCTGTTCGTCGACACCATCCGCTCCTTGCGCAGCCTCGCTGTGGCGCATCGGCTTGGCCATGTTCTGCTCGGTGAAAACGACCGCCGCATTTCGCTGCTCGACCGGGCGATGGATCATGCCCGCGCCACAGCCAGGTACTCGGTCTATTACGGCGAGGGTCGCGACGCCTACGACGTCCGTGGCCGCGTGGCGCACGAAAGCATTTTCAACCCGAACGACGGCCAGTACCGCTGCCCCAATTCACAGCAGGGTTATTCGGCATTCACCACCTGGACGCGCGGCCTGGCGTGGGCTATGTGCGGTTTCGCCGAGCAGCTGGAGTTCTTCGACTCGCTCGACGGTCACGCCGAGTTCCGCGCGGTGATCGAGAAAGCGGCGCGCGCCGCGAGCGATTTCTGGATCGCCAACACTCCGCTCGACGGCATCCCCTATTGGGACACCGGCGCCCCCGGCCTCGCTCAGCTTGGCAATTGGCGAGAACGCCCCAGCGACCCGTTCAACCCGCACGAGCCCGTCGACAGCTCCGCCGCCGCGATTGCCGCGCAAGGTCTGCTGCGTCTCGGCCGATACCTGAAAGACGACCGCTATTGGAACTCCGGCCTCACCGTCGCGAATGCGCTGTTCGACGAGCCGTATCTCAATCCCGACGCCAACCATCAAGGCTTGATTCTGCACTCCGTATATCACCGCCCGAATGGCTGGCACGGCGGCCCTGGCGAATCCTCGATGTGGGGAGATTACCACGCCCGCGAAGCCGCCCTCTACCTCTTGCGGTTGGTGGAAGGCGGTCCGTATTTGAAGTTCTGGCAGGTGGGTTAGGCTTCATCCCGTCAACTGGTTCTTCGGCGGCCCGTGGCGCAAACATTCCCCAGCAGACCCGTCGTGCTTACATCTTGGGCGCGTAGTAGCCGGCGCGCGCGCGCACAATCAGGTCCTTGCGGCCCTTCACGCGGAGGTTGACCGCGTGCCACTGCCCATCGGTAAGCAATGGTTCAGGGCGGTACAGAATGTTGTACTGGTGGCGCAGTTCGTTCGCGATGTTTTCGAACGACTGCTCCATGTCCTCCACCTGGAAGGGGAAGAAGGCGCGCCCGCCGGTCTCCGTGGTGAAATATCGCAGCACCTTGTCGCCCTCGGTGGCGGCGCCCGTGCTGTTCGTCGAGATGGCGTAAATCACCACGTCAGCCTTCTGCGCCATTTCGAGTGCCTGGTCGCGCGTGTAGTCGCTCTGGTTATCGTCGCCGTCGCTTACGATGACAATGGCGCGCCGGAATTTAGTGCGCGGCTGATCGAGCGCCAGCTTGTCCCGGCAGGCGTAGTATATGGCGTCGTAGAGGGCCGTGCCGCCGCCGGGCCGCAGACTGCGGATGCCGGCTTCCAACTTCTGCGGATCGTCGACCAAATCCGTCACCAACTCCGCCCGCGTGTCGAAGCGCACCAGAAGCGCTTTGTCCAGGCGCACCCGCATCACCGTGCGCAGGAATTCGGCAGCCGCATCCTGCTCGAAACGGAAACGGTCACGAACGCTATTGCTGGTGTCGATGAGGATGCCGAGCCGGAGCGGCAGGTCGCTTTCGGCATTGAATTCCTGAATGGTCTGTGGTCGCTTGCCCTCGATGACTTCGAAGTCATCACGGTCCAGATCGGTCACAAAGCGCCCGTGTTTGTCGGTTACGGTGAACAGCATGCTCACGCGCGTGACATCCACGGATATGCGCGCCGGCTCATCGGCCTGCTCGGCGGGCGGCGGGGCCGTCTTCTGCTGGCCGGACCAAAGCGTGGCGCCAAGCGCACCGAGAGCCGCCAGCAAGAGCCAGGGTTTCATGACGACTCAATTATAGCGTGGGAACCGGCCCGGCGACGCACGAGGCGAATTCCGCGCCATAATGGATCTGCGAAGCCGCTCCATGGAAACAGAAGCCCTGCATCATGTCGCGCTCAACGCGAGCGACCTCGAGCGCTCCCGCCGATTCTATCGCGAGGTCCTTGGTCTTGAGGAAATCGCGCGCCCGCCATTTCTTTTTCCGGGCGCCTGGTTCCGCGTGGCAGTGGGCCAGCAGCTTCACCTCATTGTGCATACCGCGCCCACCCTGCGTGCGTCAGCTCGCATCGACACTCGCGACATCCATTTTGCCATCCGGGTAGCCAGCTTCCGCCGCACGGTCGATCGCCTGCGATCCAAAGGCTATCGCGAAGACGCGGCCGATGGGGACCCGCAGAAGATGATCGTCGATCCAAAAGCTACTGCGGGCTTCCCCCAGATTTATCTCCTGGACCCGGACCGCCACGTAATCGAAATCAACGCCGCACGGCTGGATTGACCCTGCGCCCCTGCGCTTGACATTCCGGGCCCCTCCCGGCTTACTGGAGGATATGCCCCTGATCAAAGCAGGCTTCGTGGCGGACCTGCCGCCCGGCCAAGTCAAGGAAATCCTGGTGGGACAGCAGCCATACGCCATCTGCAACTTCGCAGGAGTTGTCTACGCGCTCGACGGCGTTTGCATCCACGAGGGCGGCCCGCTCGGCCAGGGGCAACTGGATGGCGCGAAGCTCGTTTGCCCTTACCACCTCTGGGAATTCGATTGCCGCACCGGGGCGTATGATTTCGATCCCACGCAGGGCGTCGCAACTTATCCGGTGCGCATTGAAGACGGAGAGATTGTCGTCGAGGTGCCTTAGGTGCCGGAGTTGCCCGAGGTGGAAACCGTGGTGCGCTCCCTGGCGCCGCTGGCGGGGCGCAGGATTGTGAGCGCTGAGTTCCGCGCCTCGCGCTCTCTCCGTGGGGGCGATCCGCAACGTATGGCGGAACGGCTCGCCGGCCGGCGCATCCACACCATCCGCCGCTACGGCAAATTCATCCTGGTGTCGCTTTCGGGCGGCGGTTACCTGTTGCTGCACCTCGGTATGACCGGGCGTCTGTCGCTCGGCGGCAAGCCGGGGAAGCACACCCATGCGATTTTCACGCTCGATCGGGGGGTGCTCCAGTTTGACGACAGCCGGCAGTTCGGCGCCGTTGAGGTGCACGATCAATTCCCGGCTCGCATCGCGCGGCTCGGCCCCGAGCCGCTCGAGGTCCCGGCCGAGGATTTCGCGCGCCACCTCCGCCGCCATCGCACCTGCGTGAAGGCGCTGCTGCTGAACCAGACCTTCGTGCGCGGTGTCGGGAACATCTACGCCGATGAAGCCCTTTTCCGCGCCGGGATCCACCCCCTGGCGCAAACCGCCAGGCTGCGCACAGACCGCGCTCTGCGCCTCCACCAAGCCCTTGCCGAAGTGCTCACCGAGGCCATCACGGCCGGCGGCTCCTCGATTTCCAATTACGTGGATGCGAACGGCCGCCAGGGGCTTTTCCAGGTGAGCCACCGTGTGTATCAGCGCACCGGCGAACCCTGTGTGAATTGCGGGACACTCATTCGGCGGGTGCTGGTCGGGCAGCGGTCCTCACACTATTGCGGGCGCTGTCAGAAACGCTGAACCCCGCCAGAATCGGCGCCGGTCCTGCCTGTCCCGGCTAATCGAGCGTCTTGTGAAACCGCACCGCGCTGAGCGTCAGCACAGTGGCGCCGAACACGGTCAAGACGACCATTTGCGGCCAGAGCACCGCGGCTCCCACGCCTTTGATAAACACCCCGCGCACGATTTCCATGAAATAGCGCAGCGGGTTGAGGTAGGTCAGATACTGCACCGATACCGGCATGTTGCGAATGGGGAAAGTGAAGCCGCTCAACATGAACGACGGCGTGGTGAAGAAGAACGACATCATGTTGGCCTGCTGTTGCGTCCTTGAGATGGTGGAAAGAAACAGGCCCGCTCCCAGCGCCGTCATCAGGAACAGCGCCGCACAAAACATCAACAATAGAAAATTGCCGCGGAATGGAATGCGGAAAATCACCAGCGCCGCGACCGTCACAATCACCATGTTCACCATGCCGACAATCGCGAAGGGAAGCGTTTTGCCCAGCATCAACTCGATGGGGCGAAGCGGCGTCACCATCAACTGCTCCATGGTGCCGATTTCCTTCTCGCGGATGATTGCCTGCGCCGTCAGCATGAGGGTCACCATCAACAGAATATTCGCCGCCACGCCGGGCACGAAGTAATTGCGGCTGCGGAGGTCGGGATTGAACCAGACCCGCGTGTCGGACGCCACCTGGCCGAGTAGCCGGCGCACGGGCAGGCCGGGGCCGCGAATCACCAGGTGGATGGTCTGGTCGTTCTTAGCCTGCGCCGGGGAAACGTCCGCGGCGAACTCGCTGATCACCTGGCCGGCGTACGCCGATACCAGCGACGCGGTGTTGGAATTCGTGCCGTCGAGCAGCACCTGCACCTGGGCCGTGCGCCGCTGGGCCAGGTCGCGCGCGAACCCGGGCAGCACCGCCACGACCGCATGCACCTCGCTGCGGTCCAGCAGGCGCTGCACGTCCTGTTCACTCTGCGCAATGGCGGTCACCTCGAAGCGGCCCGACCCTTCGAACCGTGCCCGCAGAGCCCTGCTTTCGGGCGTGTGATCCATGTCCATCCAGCCGATCCGCGCATTATCCACATCGAGAGTCACCGCATAGCCGAACACCACCAACTGGATCAGCGGCGGCAGAAACAGCAGCAGCCGCATGCGCGGCTCGCGCCATACCTGGTAGAACTCCTTGTGCAGCATGACTCCGATTCGTTCCCACATCGCTATGCCACCTTCTGATGCCGCAGTTTGCGGGCCGCCAGCCAGAACACACTGGCGCCGAAGATCGCCAGGAACACCATTTGGTCCCAGATGACGCTGATCCCCACGCCTTTCAGGAACACCGTCTTCAGAATCGTCACGAAATAGCGCGCCGGCACCACCACACTCAGCACCTGGATCACTTTCGGCATGGTGTCGATGGCAAACACAAAACCCGACATCAGAAAACCGGGCAGAAACGTGCTCAGAATGCCCATCTGGTATGCTTCCACCTGCGTCCGGCACCCCGCGGAGATGAAAATGCCCCAGCACAGCACGCCGAACAGGAAAAGGCTCGTCGATACAGCCAGCCATAGAAAGCTGCCGCGGAATGGCACAGTGAAGACAGTCAGGCCCACCACCAGCGAGATCGCCGAATCCACCACGCCCACCACAAAATAAGCGGCCATCTTACCCAGCAGAATCTCGGCCGGCCGCAATGGGGTGGATAGGAGCTGCTCCATGGTGCCCATTTCCCACTCGCGCGCGATGGTCAGCGAGGTCAACTGCCCGGCGAGAATCATCAGGATCACCGCGATCAGCCCCGGCACCACGTAGTTCTTCGATTCGAGCGAGCTGTTGTACCAGACTCGCATCCGCGCGTCCACGGCAGGGGGTGGCGCGGGCGCGACATCCCGCACACGCACGCGAGCGGAGTACGCCTGCACTATGCTCTCGGCATAGCCGATGGCGATCGAGGAAGTGTTCGAATCGCTGCCATCCACCAGCAGCTGCACCTCGGCGCCGCGGCCGGACCGCAGGTCGTGTCCGAAATCGCGCGGGATCACGATGCCGATCAGGATCGTGCTGAAGTTAATGCTGCGCTCGATCTGCCGGTAGCCGCTCGCGAATCCGCGAATCGTGAAGAAACGCGAACCCTGAAATTGCCGCACCAGGTCCCGGCTGGCCGAGGTGCCGTCCTGGTCGTACACCAGGGCGGGAATGTGGTCCACATCGAGGCTCAGCGCGTAGCCGTAGAGCAGCAGCATCATCAACGGCATGGCCAGCGCCAGCAGCAGGCTCCGGCTGTCGCGCGTGATGTGATGCAGCTCCTTGACGAACACCGCTCTGGTGCGCCGGTAGCTCATGCCGCCCTCCGCTCTTCGTTTTCGATCATCGCGACGAACACGTCTTCGAGCGACGGCAGAATCTTCTCCAGCCGGCGCACCTCGATGCCGCAGAACGTCAATTTCTGGCGTATGCGCTCCGTAGTGGCCTCCAGGTCGTCCACCGTCACGTGGAGTCCGCCGCCGAACACCGCAACATCCACAACGCCCTCTAATTCATCCAGCTCGCGCATCGTGTCGAGCGGCTGCGAACTATCCAGCCGGAGCAGGCTGTGGGCGCTCGGCCGGTGCCGTAATTCGGCGGGCGCTCCCAACGCGATCACCTTGCCGCGATGCATCAGCGCCAGCCGGTTGCAGTACTCGGCTTCATCCATGTAGTGGGTGCTCACGAAAATGGTGTGGCCGGTTTTCGATAAATCGCGAATCAGGTCCCAGAAAACGCCGCGCACAATCGGGTCCACGCCCGAGGTCGGCTCGTCCAGAAAGAGGATGGGCGGATCGTGTAGAATTGCGCAGCCCAGCGCCAGCCGCTGTTTCCAGCCGCCCGAAAGCGATCCGCTCAGGGCGGAACGCCGCTCGCCCAGCCGCGCCATCTCCAGCGCATAATCCTTGCGCGCCTTGCGGCGTTCCCGCGGCACTCCGTATAGGCCGGCGAAGAAGTCGATGTTCTGCTCGACCGTCAAATCGTCGTAGAGCGAAAATTTCTGCGACATGTACCCCAGGCTGCGCCGCACCTGCTCGGGATCCTTGGCCACGTCGATGTGGTTCACCAGCGCCAACCCGGAGGTGGGCGTCAGCAGCCCGCAGAGCATTCGGATGGTAGTGGATTTCCCCGCTCCGTTCGGTCCCAGGAAGCCGAAGATCTCGCCCCGCTCCACCTCCAGCGTCACGTTGTCCACCGCCACGAAGTCGCCGAATGTCTTCACCAGGTCGCGCGTCTCTAGCGCCAGGTTGTTCATTGCGCCTCCAGCGCCTCGGCGGCGTGCACGCCATCCACAAATACGCCCTCCAGCGTTTGCACGCCGGCCTGGCGCTTCAGCGCCTCCGGCGTATCGCAGCGGATCAGCCGTCCCTTGTACATCAGGCCCACCCGGTTGCATCGCTCGGCTTCGTCCAGATACGCCGTGGTCAGCAGAATCGTGACGCCGTCTTTCATCAGCTGGTAGAGGATGGCCCAGAAATCCCGCCGGGAAAGCGGGTCCACGCCGTTGGTGGGCTCATCGAGAAGCAGGATCTGCGGACGGTGCAGCAGAGTGCACATCAGCGCCAGCTTCTGCCTCATGCCGCCCGAGAGCTTGCCCGCCAGCCGTTCGCGGAATGGCTCCATGCGCGTCATGCGCAGCAGGTCAGCGCTCAGCGCCGCTCTTTCAGCCCCCAGAATGCCGAACAGGTCGGCGTAGAAACTCATGTTCTCCCGGACACTCAAATCCTGGTACAGCCCGAACCGCTGCGCCATGTACCCGATCCGGTCCTTCACCGCCTGCGACTCGCGCGCCGCATCGTGGCCGGCCACTATGGCGCTGCCTTCTGTGGGGTCGAGCAGTCCGCACAGCAGGCGCAGCGTGGTGGTCTTGCCCGCGCCATCCGGGCCCACCAGGCCGAAGATCTCGCCTTGGGCAACCGACAGATCCAGGTGGTCCACCGCGGTCATCTCACCGAAGCGTCGCGTCAAGCCCGTGGTTTCGATAATCGGCTGCATGGACCTCTCGAAGCCTTCCCCTGCGCGTTTTTGCCCGACAACCGCACCAGCCAGCTCCCGGTAGCCGCGGCTCCGATGCGCATTCGGGCTGCGGCCGCAGCAGGCGGTTGCCGCCGGCCATTTACTCCAGCACAAGCTCCGCATCGGCCGGCATGTTCGATTTCAGCTCGTGGCGCGGGTTGTCCACTTCGATCTTGATGCGGTACACCAGCTTCACCCGCTCCTCCTGTGTCTGAATCTGCTTGGGAGTGAATTCTGCCTCCGAAGATATGAAACTGACCCTCCCGTCGTAGACCTTGCCCGGGTAGGAATCGGTGGTGATGCGCGCCTTCGAGCCCAGCTTCACTCTTCCCAGTTCGGTTTCATTGATGTACGCCCGCAGCCAGGGATGCTCGATGTCGCCGATCGTGACCACCGTCGCACCGGCGGCCAGTACTTCACCCACGTCGGCCGATTTCACCAGCACCACACCATCCACCGGCGAGGCCGCCATCGTGTCGGCGAGCTGCGCGTCCACCTGGGCCAGGTTCGCCCTGGACCGTTCGATCTCGGCGCGCCGCGTGACCAGCTCCTGCGCGCGCCTTTTCAACTCCAACTCATTGGCCTGCGCCATTTTGAGCGCGCCGCGCGAGTGTTGCACCTGCGCCGCGGCCCCATCGATCTCCTCCACTCTCGGCCCGGCGACCACGAGCGCGGCCCTCTCCCTGGTCTGCTGCAGAGTCGCGGCGGCGCTCTCCCAGTGGTTGCGGTATTCATCGTACTGCGAAGCGGAGATGTCGTCGTTCCTAAACAGCGTCTGCGCCCGTTCCCAGTCTTTTTTTGCGCGGTCGAACTCCGATTGTGCCGCGTCCACGGCCGCTTTGGCCTCCTGGATCTCCTGGGGCCGCGAGCCGTTCTTCAACTCCGCCAGGTGGGCCTCCGCCGCGGCCAGGTCGGCGCGCCGCTGTTCGATATCCGCCGCCAGCGTGTCGCGCTGCCAGGCGAGCGAGGTGTCCGCCTGGGCCAGTTGATCCCGCGCCGACGCCAGCCCGGCGGAGAGGCTGTCGCGCTGCGCCGCCAGTTCGGCGCGATCGAGGCGCGCGATCAATTGCCCTTTTCTCACCAGGTCGCCTTCATCCACCGTGCGCTCGATGAGCCGCCCGGCCGTTTTGAATCCGATGTTGACTTCGGTCAGCTCGATGTTGCCCGAAACTACGATCCGGCCATTCGAGTCCCGCCCCGATCCGCGAAACGCATAAACCGCAGCTCCCGCCGCAACCAGCACCACCGCCACCGGTATCAGTATTTTTTTCATGGAATGCTTCTCCGCATATTGCCCATGGCCTGCGCGAGGTCGATGCCCGCCACGTTGTAGTTGTACAGCGCCTGGGTTTCGTTGTCGCGTGCGCGCTCGAGCCGGGTCTGCGCGTCGGTCACTTCGAGGCTGTTCGCCACCCCCGCTTCATAGCGGCGCCGCGCCTGCGTCAGCTCGTTGTCCGACAGCTCCAGCCCTTCCTTGGCTACTTTCACCTGGTCCTCCGCCGACCGCAGTCCGTCCAGTGCCAGCCGGACGTCCAGCTCGATCTGCTGCTTTAAGTCGTCGGTGCGGACCTTTTCGGCGCGATACTGGCTGGCTGCCTCGGTCCGGCGCGCGTCCCGGCGCCCCCCATCGAACAACGGCACCTTGAGAGATATGCCGTACGTCCGCGTCGGCAGGCTGTTGTCGAGGGCGATGCCACTTGAGCCGTAGTCCCCGAACGCGGCCAGCGACGGCAGCCGCTCCATTTTCACCGCGCTGGCCGAGAGCCGGGCATTCTCTTCCCGCCGCTGCTGCGCCTTCAGATCCGGCCGCGACTCGAGCGCCTGCGCTTTCGCCTCTTCGAGGGTAACCGCGTCCACCGGCACATATCCCAGCCTGTCGGTGAGGCGCACTTCCGTGTCGAGCGGCACGCCCATGGCGCGCAGCAGTTCGAGGTGGGCGCTTCGCCGCGCGTTTTCCGCCACCAGCAAATGCTGCCGGTCGTTCGCCAATTGCACCTTCGCGCGTGTGACTTCGATCCCGGTTCCCGTGCCCGCCTTCTTCTGGTTCTCGGCCTGCGTGAGCACGGCATCGGAAAGCGTGATATTAGCGTCCGCCGTATCCACGTCGGCATCGGCACGGACCGCCAACAGGTAAGCACGCGCCACCTGCGCGGCCACATTTTCCGCCGTGCTGTCCAGTTCCTGAGTGGCTGCCGAAACACTCGCCTTCGAGGCCTGGAACCGGCGGATCGAGGCGAAGTCAAAGACGCTCTGCTGTACCGAGAGCCGCGCATCCTCGGTCGTGAACGGCCCGACCAGGCTGGGAAAGGTAAAGCCGGTAACGGGCAGTTTGATGCTCGTCAAGCCCTCTGCGGCCAGGTTCACGGTCTGGCTCCGGTCATTGAATGCGCCTTCCAAGTCCGGCAGCAACGCCGCGCGCGCCTGCATGGCGCGCGATTGAGCCTGTTTGAGAGACTCGCCGGAGAGCCGGATATTGGTGTTGCCCTCGGCAGAAATCGCTACTTCCACCGCGTGTTTCAGGCTCAGTTCCACCGGCCCTCGCTCCACGGCTCCATCCGCTGCCAGGGCCAGCCGCGGCACAGCCATCGACACGATCGACGTCAATACGATCCACGCCAGCTTCATTCATTTCACCTCAACCTTCTCGCGAGCCGCGACCGGCGCCCGAAATCCGCCGCTCAGGAAAACTACCATCCGCCGCACCAGTTCGCTGGGCCGTTCCGCATCGGTATGGCCACAAAGGTCGATTAGCGGCGCGGTCAACGCGTGCGCCATGGCTCCGATCGTAAAGTGAAGACGCCATGCCATCTCAGCATCCGTCAGCTCCGGAAGCGCCCTTCGCATCTCGCTCAGAAAGCTGGCCGCGACCGGACCAAAGTGCTTGCGCGCAACCGCCGGCATGAGGCCCTCCGCATGCAACCGGCCCATCAACTTCGCGAACTCGGGGCTTTGGTCGGCGGCGCGAAACGCGGGAGTCAGGAACGAGTCAAGCAGGTCCTCCACGGCGATCGGTTCTGACCCGGCAGCCTCCCGCAAGCGCCGCAGGCTTTCCATCCGTTCCTCGTTCACAGGCACGGCTTTCCGCATAACTAACTCATCCAAAAGCTCTTCCTTCGATCCGAAGTGGTAATGGATGGCCGCCAGATTGACCCCCGCGGCGGCCGTGATGCTGCGCAGCGAGGCAGCCGTGTAACCCTCTTCGCCGAACAGTTTCTCGGCCGTGTCCAGGATCTTGAGCCTCGTTTCACTCATACGAATGATTTAATTATTCGTTTGATATAAATATTTTGTCAAGCACAAAAGCAAAGCACCGACGGTGATGAGGACGAATGGCGGTCAGGCTATCGCGTTCAGTGGTTTTGGACGCCTTGGTCAGAGGCTGCGGGCGCCATCGACTTGGCTTCGATGGAATCGTGCTTTGGACCCAGGCCCAGGGCGATCAGCGAGAGTGAGTCGATTTTGCCGGTCTCCGGCAATTTCTGCTCACGCTGGAACCGCTTCAGGGCATCGCCGCAATTCTGATCCCACACTCCATTGGCTTCGTCGGCCTTCAAATAGCCTTTGGCCGCGAGCGCCTGCTGGATCTCTTTATACCTTTCGGGCGCTGGCGCCATCTGACGCGGTCGCCGCGGCGCAGCCGGAGTCCTCCTGCCGCGCCGTGCGGAGGCGGATTTAGCGGAGGAAGCGGCTTTGGTGTGGCTACTGCTCGTCACGCCGGCTTTCGCCGGCGTCCTCTTGTGTGGGGCCGAACTGGATACGGTCTTGTGGGTATGGGTGGCTGCGGCCGAAGCCGGATGCGCGCCGGCCGGTTTGCCGGTTACCGGGTGAGCCGCTGGTTGGGCGGTCGATTTGGCGGCGGGCTTACCCGCAGCCGCCGACGTCGGCTTCCTGGAGTCGGTCTGCGCCAGCGCGGCGGCGGCACACACCATCAGGGCCACGGCGGCGCACGGTTTCCTTGCCATATCCGGTGCTTTGATTCTAACAAGAAGCACATGCCCCAGAGGCGCCGGTCAATACGCGCAAGTTAAAGCACGTCAAAACAGTACCTTGCATGGCCGGCGCCGGGCATACTGCGGGCTTGCCGGCGCCAAACGGGCGGAAGACCGGTATCGCCTTCCGCTCGTGCAACCGGTATCCCGGGAGCGCCGCGCTATTGCTTGGCGGGCAGGAACCCGGCCAGGAAAGTGGACGCCCAGGTAGTCGAGTTCGGCCCTCCAGTGCGGCGCAAAATGCGGAACTGCACGGCATCACCC
>Ga0335078_10005214_pt1 | contig 19208 bp, 14 predicted proteins | sample Lox_Sample_32_FD_206711 | JGI IMG/M metagenome (GOLD analysis project Ga0335078, IMG submission 206711) | Soil microbial communities from Loxahatchee National Wildlife Refuge, Florida, United States - Lox_Sample_3.2 | ecosystem: Environmental > Terrestrial > Soil > Wetlands | place: USA... | reverse complement strand
CGACACGTGCCGGAAGAAGCTTGGATGACGTCTACCGGGAGGCCTTGCGGGCCCTGGCCCCCAAGGAAGAGCAGTTGGGGATGGAGGCGGGCGAGAGGATTGCCAATGAAATCGGCGACTCTTCTGCGGCTTCCGACGTTTCTTTGCCGGCGCGTGAACTGGGTCTGACAATCGAAAACGAGCATGGCTTGCACGCTCGCCCCGCGGCCCGGTTGGTGCAGGCAGCAAGTCACTTTTCTGCCGAAATCGAGATCACCAACGAGACAGCACATCGTGGGCCGGCACCTGCCCGCAGCCTCACGAGCATCGCTCTTCTCCAGGTGAGGAAGGGCGACCGCATTAAGGTAAGGGCGCACGGCACGGACGCAGCGGCGGCTCTCGAAGCCATCGTTGCTCTGGCAGCGGAACGTTTCGGCGAAGGCAAGAATCCTGCAAGCGCGGGCATCTCGCCAGTTCCTCTGGCGGCTGAAAATCGGGAACTAGGGCTAAAAGCGGTCGAGACGCCCGCGCTCCCAGGCTCTTCGTCGAACGTGTGGCACGGAATCCCAACGTCGGAGGGCATCGCGATAGGTCCTCTAGTGGTTCTCGAAAGTCCGCCGCCTTTTGCGAATGACAAGTCTGTGGATGAAACCCTTGCTAGCCAGCCGGACGCCGACGCTGCCGCCGAGCTTGCGCGCTTGGCTCGCGCCCTGCAACAAGTTACCGAAGGCCTGGCGGAGCAGGGCGATCATCCGAAAAACACTACGCTTGGCGAGGCGGCACAGATTCTCGCGGCGGAGGCTGCCCTCTTAACGGACCCGGTGGTGCTCGATCAGGTGAAAGCGTTGGTGCAGCGCAAGCGTCTTACGGCGGAACAGGCTTGGGCGGAAGTGACCCTCAAGCTCGTAGCCTCTTATCGGAGCCTTGACGATCCCTACCTTCGGGAACGCGCGGCCGACGTAAGTGATCTGGCTCAGCTCGTGCTACGGGCTCTTCGAGGCTCACAAATGCAGCGGGCTGTCGCGATCAAACCCACCGCGCCGGCGATCCTGTTTATGCGCGAGCTCCTGCCCAGCCAGGCCGCCACCTACGATCCCGGCTCCGTCCTTGGAGTTATCACCAGCGAGGGCAGTGTCAACACCCACAGCGCGATCATGCTGCGCGCGCTTCGTATTCCCATGGTCACCGGGGTTCGAGGGCTGGACGTGGCGTCGACTGACGGCAAAATCGTTGCCATGAATGGCAGTACGGGTGAGATTTGGCCTGACCCTCCCGAGCCGCTCCGCCGGGGCATTGAAAAACGGCAAGGCGAGTGGCGCGCACGGCGGCAGGCAACCGAGGTAGCCGCTGCCCGACCTGCCGTCACGCTCGATGGAGAACGACTGGAAGTGCTGGCTAATGTTGCGACTGTGGCGGACGCGGTGGCGGCCGCCCTCAACGGTGCGGAGGGCATCGGAGTGCTGCGGAGCGAGCTCTTGTTTCTCTCGCGCCAGGAAGCACCGACAGAGGCAGAGCAGGAAGAGGCCTTGCGCGCCATTCTTGCCCCTTTCTCTCCCGGCGCGCCCGTCGTGATTCGCACCCTCGACGCCGGCGCCGACAAGCCCTTGGCGTTCCTGCCTCAAGCCGCTGAGCACAACCCTTATCTCGGCGTGCGCGGCATTCGCTTGCTTCTCCGACACCCCACGTTCTTCCTCGCTCATTTGAAAGCTATCCTCGTCGCCGGCGCTGGGCACAACCTCGGAGTGATGTTTCCCATGGTGTCTGAACTCCGCGAAGCAGAGAAAACGCGTGAGTGGCTCTTGCGGGCCCATGAGGAGCTTCAGGCAGACGGGAGGCCACACGCCTGGCCGGTGCAGGTCGGAGTGATGATCGAAGTTCCCTCCGCCGCCCTGCTGGCGGCGCACTTGGCGGAACGAGTGGAATTCCTGAGCATCGGCACCAACGATCTAACGCAGTACGTCTTGGGGGCTGAGCGCGATAATGCTTCGCTCGCCGAGTTGCAGGACGCACTGCATCCAGGCGTGCTGCATCTGGTGAAGGCGACCGTGGAAGCGGCCCGGTCGCGCGAGCGGCACGTGACCGTTTGTGGCGATGCAGCTTCTGATCCCGTGGCAGCCGCGGTATTCTTCGGATTGGGGATTCGGAGCTTGAGTGTGAGGCCCGACCGGGTGGCGGAGATCATGGCTCGAGTCCGGCGTTGGCGCACCTCGGAGCTTGCTGATTTGGCACGGCGGTCGCTCGCTGCCAGGGACGCCGTGGAAGTCCGGGCGCTGGCGCGAGAGGAAGAAGTAATACGTTAGATAACTGAGGTTAGAAGTGGCAATTGATCGCAGGCAGTTTCTAAGCTTGGGTGGCTTGGCATTCTCGGAAGCAGCGTTCAGCCAGGAACAGGGAGCGCCGATCTTCGATGCTGGTGGCGTTTCGTTGGCGCCCAGCGACGATACGAGAAAGAAGCCGTATGGATCAAGCTATTTTGGGGAATGGATTGAAGACGAATTCGGCCTACCAGCCTTTCGATACACCTGCGACCAGGTGACCGATCCCAAGGCGGTGACGGAGCTTAATCCCGGTATTCTCGCTCCCACTGAACACATCCACCAGATCGGGAACGATCGGATCGTGGCTATTGCCTCGAATTACGGCCACGTTCGTGTGCGTCAGGACGAAGGGGCACCGAAGTTCCTCAACGACTATGCACCCGATCGCGGCTGTTTCGGCGGCGGACTGGGATACCTCACCGACGGCAACGTGATGCTGACCACTTTGTTCCCGGGCAGCGGCGATCACTTCGACCGCATCTTCGGCGCCGGGTATCTGCGCAAGCGTGTTTCCGGACGCGGCTACGCGATTGACCAGGTTGTCTTCGCACCCTTCGGCGACGATCCGGTCCTGATCTCGCAAGCTACGATCGCCAATCACGGCGCCGCCGACGCACAGTTGCGCTGGCTCGAATACTGGGGATGCCAGGTCTACCAGTTCTCTTTCCGATCGTTCATGGAATCGTTTGCGGGAAAGAGCATGTGCGAATTGCGGCGAGACTTCGGAGCGCGATTCGCCCATCACGTCAGCGCGGTTGGAGACGGCTCGGGTTTGTTGGAGAGCAAACAGTTCCTCGGTCGGCTACAAGCGGAAGAAGATCAATGGCGCGCACTGACTGCTTACTTGGAAAAAGCCCCGAATCCATTCGTGACGGCGCCCGACAAACTTGCGCCCCCAAACGCTTCCTTCGACGACCTCAATCCTCCGCCGACGTTTCTGGTTTCTCTGGATGCGCCGGCGGACGGACTATCTGCTGACGGCGCGAGCTTCTTCGGCTCAGGAGGCGCGAGTGCTCCCACCGGCCTCGACCGCCCGCTGCAAGGGGACCTGAACCACACAGGCCCCGAAAGTGCCCTTCTGCTGGAGCGAAAGATCACCTTGAAGCCCGGGGAAAGTCGGACGCTCGTTTTTCTCTACGGGTATTTGCCCGAGAATGCCGATCTCCCTGCGCTGGTCGAGAAGTATCGGCGAGAAGCCCCGAGCGCGTGGAGGGAATCGAGCCTGCGGTGGAAGAAGGAAGGTCTCCGGTTCGGGACGGAGAGCGCGCCCTGGGTCGAGCGTGAAACGAAATGGAACTATTACTATCTTCGGAGCGGCCTCAGCTATGACAGCTTCTTTCGTCAGCACGTGCTCTCGCAGGCCAGTATTTATCAGTATGTGATGGGGTTCCAGGGCGCAGCCCGTGACCCTCTGCAGCACGTCCTTCCTTTTGTGTTCAGCGACCCCCAGATCGTGAAGGAAGTCCTGCGCTACACGCTGAAAGAAGTCCGCCCCGACGGATCGATTCCCTACGGCGTGGTCGGCCATGGTATGCCGATGCCCACGACGTTCGATAACTCCAGCGATATGCCGATGTGGCTGCTTTGGGTCGCCAGCGAGTACGTGTTAGCCACCCGCGATCGGGCTTTTCTCGACGAGGAGATTACCACGGTCTACGGATCGAATCCGGGAAAGCAACCGGTCCGGGGGCTGCTCGAGCGCTGCTATCGTCACCTGACCGAAGACGTCAAGACCGGTGAGCACGGCCTGATGCGAATGCTTCGCGACGATTGGAACGATGCGCTGGTGATGGCATGGGTCCCTCCGGCATCGGTAGCCGAAACCCTGGGGCGTAGCGAGAGCGTGCTCAATTCCGCGATGGCATCGTACGTTTTTGCTCATTATGCACGACTCATCGCCTACGAGGGCGGTGATCCTCAGCTCGTCGCTGACCTTAACACCCGCGCCGAGGACCATCGGAAAGCCTTGCGACAACAGTGGACCGGCAAGTGGTTCCGGCGTGCTTGGCTGGGGCTATCGCAGGGCTGGCTAGGCGAGAAGGGACTATGGCTGGAGCCGCAGCCGTGGGCGATCATCGGAGGAGTCACCAATGACGAACAAAGCCGCTCCTTGATCGATACTCTCGATCAGGAACTGCGGCGGCCCTCGCCCATCGGCGCCTTTCAGCTTACCAAAAGCCCCGACATGACCGGGCATGGGGTGATGAAAACTGAACCGGGAACTTCCATCTGTGGCGGCGTGTGGCCCTCTCTCAATGCCACTTTGATTTGGGCGCTGGCCTTGGTGAACGGAGAGATGGCCTGGGACGAGTGGAAGAAGAACTCGTTCGCTCGCCACGCCGAGGTTTATCCCGAGATCTGGTATGGGACCTGGAGTGGTCCCGACGTCCTGAATTCGATCACGAGCGAGCATCCCGGCCAGACAACGGCCGGGCATCCGTTTGGATGGACTGATTTTCCGGTGCTGAACATGCACACTCACGCGTGTCCGCTGTTCGCTGCCACCCGACTGTTGGGACTGGAATTCACCGAGACCGGGTTAACACTCGCTCCTAAACTACCGCTGCCTTCTTATCGTTTCGAATCGCCCCTCCTAGGGCTAGCGAAGTCACCCCTCGGCTATGAAGGTTGGTACAATCCGGCGGTGCGGGGCAGGTGGAAGATTGGCTTGAAGATCTTCCCCGACGAGGCCGGACGCTTCGAGAGAATACAAGTCAACGGCGTCCGGTTATCAGTGGGTCCAACGGCGAGAGGTTCGCTCGAATTCGAGGGCGAGGGTGGCGCGGGCGACTCTCTGCGGTGGTCCGTTTTGCGAGGTTGAAATCCTTGCGGCGTTAGCGCGACAGGCCGAAGCCACACCCAGCTTAGGACAACTCGAATGAATGAAAATCGATCTACCCCAGCAACTACCGCCTCAACCGGGCGGCGAAGTTTTTCGCGCGGTATGGTGATCCTTACCGCCGGTGTGGCCGCGTTGGGCGGCTTATTGTTTGGCTACGATACCAGCGTCATCTCGGGCGCTATGCTCTTTCTGCGTACCGATTTTCATCTTAACGACGTGCAGCTCGAGTTCGCCGTGGCGATCGCACTGGCGGGCGCGCTCGTCGGATCCGCGATCGCCGGCTATAGTACCGACCATTGTGGCCGCCGAATGGTCCTGCTGGCCACCGGCATCGGCTTTGGCGTCTTTTCCATCCTCAGCGGGCTGTCGTTGGGTCTGGTCTCCTTTTGCATCGCCCGCTTTTTCGTAGGCGCGTGTATCGGGGTCGCATCACTCGTCACTCCTCTGTACCTCGCGGAGATGTCTCCGGCAAAGATCCGCGGCGCACTGGTCTCGCTCAACCAGCTGGCGATCACGGTAGGAATTATGGTCGCTTACTTTGTCGACTATGAGCTGGCTTCCGCGCGGGACTGGCGATGGATGTTCATGACCGCGGTTTTTCCGGCAATCGTGCTGTGCCTGGGCATGATCGTCCTGCCTGAGAGTCCTCGCTGGCTGGCGCGCAAGGGGTACCGCGAGCAGGCGCTCGACAATTTCCATCGTTTGGGCCGCGGCGCGGAGGCGGAAGCGGAACTGCGTGAAGTGGAGCAGGCGCTCGCCGAAGAACGCGAAGGCTTCGGCATCCTGTTTCAGCGCGGATTCCGTATCGCCGTGCTGGTCGGCGTAGGCCTGGCGATTTTCCAGCAAATTACCGGCATCAACACCATCATCTATTACGCTCCGGCAATCCTGACCATGTCGGGATACCCATCGGCGAAGGCGGCCATTCTGGCGACGGCGGTCATCGGCATCGTCAATGTGCTGATCACTATTGTCTCGATCGCGCTTGTCGATCGCCTGGGCCGCCGCTTCCTCCTCCTTCTCGGCACGGCCGGGATGGCGATCGCCCTGGGATTGGTGGGCGCTGCTTTTCATCAACAATCAGCTGGGGTGGTGGTTTTCTACGAAATGTTAGCCTACATCGTGTTTTTCGGCATCGGCCTCGGTCCCGTGGTCTGGCTGCTGATTTCGGAAATTTATCCCACGAAAATCCGTGGCAAAGCGATGTCGCTGGCGACTCTCTCCGTGTGGGGAGCGAACTGGGTGGTGGCCGTCACGTTCCTATCGCTGATTCGCGGCGCCGGACCGGCGGGAACCTTCTGGATCTTCGCCGGCATTTGCGTGCTATCTTTCGTTTTCTGCCTGGCGTTTGTGCCGGAGACCAAGGGAAAGACTCTGGAGGCGATTGAGCGCCATTGGCGAGAATTCGCTTAAGGGTCAGCCCCACCACGTCTCGCCCGGCACCAGATGGGCGCGCACCACTTCTTCGTTCAGCTCTACACCAATACCCGGCTTTTCGGAAAGCCGGTACTTGCCGTCCTTGATGATGGGACCATCGTAGATCACGATCTTCTCCCAGAGCTCGGCATGGGCCGGGTCGCCGGGCGCAAATTCCTGGGCGCGGAAGTCACGGATGGCCGCCGCGCAATGGGCGGAAGCCAACGAGCCTAGTGGGCTGGCGACGTTGTGAGCGCAGACAGGGAGCTGGTAGAGTTCCGCCAGGTCGGCGATCTTCTTGGACTCCAGCAGACCGCCGGCTTTGGGAATGTCGATCTGAATGAGGTGGCATCCCTGGTTCAGGATGAACGGCCTGAAGCCCTGCCGCCGGTACAGGTTTTCTCCGGTAAGGATGGGCACCGGTGATTCGGCGGTGAGCTTGCTCCAGGACTCCGAATAATCCGGCGGCATCGGATCTTCCAGCCACATCGGCCGGATGGGGGCGACCGCGCGCGCCAACTCCAGCGCGTCGATCCAGTCGAACTCCCAGTGGCAATGCACGGCGATGTCAACGTCCTCTCCCACGGCCTCGCGCAGGTTGGCGAAGCCCCGCGCAATCCGCGCCACGTCCCGACCCGTCAGATGGCTGCCGTAAGGCTCGTGGCCGGGCTCCAGGAATTGTGGGTCGTACTTGGCGGGAAAGGAGTCGGCGTCCGACTTGATCGCGGCGATACGAAAAGGATGACTTTTGAGCGTCGCCGCAAAATCACGGCAGGAAGCCGGGTCGAGCATGTCGCGGGGGCTGGTAGTCCAATACGCGCGGACCCCCTCGCGATACTGGCCACCCAGCAGCTTGCAGACGGGAACCTCCAGAAGCTTGCCCGCCAGGTCGCACAGGGCGATTTCCACGCCGCTGATCGCCGTGACCGTTACCCCCGCGATCGCGCCCGCTCCTCCGGTGACGCGCAGCATTTTATTGTACAACCTCTCGATGTCCAACGGGTCTTCGCCCGTCACGGCCGGACGCAGGTAGCCTAGAATCACGTCCTTGACGCCGCGCCCCCAATAGGCCTCGCCGATTCCGCTGATGCCGCTGTCCGTTTCCACCTTCACCATGTTCCAGTCGACGTTTCCATGAACGAGCATGGCTTTCACATCGGTGATCTTGACCCGTTTGCGCTGAGGAGCTGCCATTGCCCTATAGGCGGAGAGGGCCGTCGCGGCCGGGATGGCAGCCGCCATGCGCTTAAGAAGAGCTCTTCGATTCATGCGTCACGAGTCCTTGGCGAATGGAAATCATGGACTGGTGGGCGTCAACGAGACCGCGTGAGGTTCTCAAATAGAAACAGGCCGGACTTGCCTGCTACCACGATATCCAGGTCTCCGTCGCCGTCGATATCGACCACCGGGATCTGCATGCCGCCGCCGGTCCGCGTGCTGTAGTCGATGATGTGCCTTCTCCACTGGAGGCGACCGCCACGATCGTGGAAGGCTTCGTACCAGTAAACGCCGAGCGGTTCGTTCGCGCCCGGATCGTGCTCGTGCGCATAGTAGCGCTTGCCCGTGACCAACTCCGGCCGCCCGTCGCCATTCAGGTCGGCCAGGGTCACCGCATGCGCCTGCGACCAACCGTCGTCGATCACGTGTTTCACCCACGTACGATTTCCGGCCGCGTCCTTCTTCTGCTCGTACCAGAAGATCCCATACGCGTGTCCGAGGCTGGTGATGAGGTCCGGCAGGCCGTCGTCGTTCACGTCTAGCGCGTAGATGAAGCCCGTCGCGCCGAGATCGAACTCGTCGTGGAAGGTCCATGAGCCGTTTCGCGGATCAGCGGGAGCCTCGAACCATCCCTTGGGAGTGATGATGTCGGTCCTGCCGTCGCCGTTCACGTCGCCCGCGCCGATGCCGTGTCCGTAGCTCTTGGGGCTGATTTCGTGCCTGATCCACGGCCCACTAGAAGCCTCGTTTGCGCCCTTGCCCGCCAGTTCGTACCAGGTTAGCGGGAACTTCTCGTCGCCGAATTGCGGCAGCACTTGAAGCGGCTTTCCAGTGTTCAGAATGTCCACCAGGAAAGCGAACTCCACGGGCGAGCGCGTCTCGATGACGTGCTCTTGCCACGGTCCGTCTCCGCGTCCCGGGTTCTCCCACCAAGTGAGCGGCTTCGACCAGTAGGAGCAGCTCACGATATCGGGATATCCGTTGCCATTGACGTCGATCACCAGGTCGCTCAAGTCTTCGAGATAACCGTCGGTATAGGGCAGGTTGCGGAACTTGTGCTTGATAAAGCGCGGACCCCGACCGCGTTCCGGCGGCCCTTGTTCATACCAGTTCTCGCCGCAAACGATGTCGAGCCGGCCGTCGCCGTTCATGTCCGCGACCGCAACCGTCTCGGCCGGACCCAGATCGAGCGTGTGCTTGCGAAACGGAATCGCGTCGTCACCCGCCCCAGTGTATCCGAGGTCGATGGTGCCGCTGGCCTCGGGCGCATCTCCAAAGGTGCCCGACGACGCGCCAGACGCACGTCCGAAACCAGGCGCCGCGCTCATACCCAACAAAGCCGCGGGAAAGCTCACACTCACCGACTGCAAAAACCGTCGCCTCGCGCGCTTCTTATCTCGACTCATGTTGGCACCTCACGCAGACTGCCAATTGTCGATGACATTGTAACTGAAATCGCGAATGGACTTCTGGCGTTTGTCGGCGGTCCAACGAGTGATCCCTTGCTGGTCCGCCGATTTCATCGAGGGGTCCGAAATGCCTTGTCACGAGTTGCGCGACGGTGTGGGGATTCTCTGGAAGGAGCCGGGATAAATGGACCGGTGTGTTCACACTATGAGGTTCGTGCGGAGGCGAACAAAGTGCAGGCAAAGCTGCGCAGAACCTGCCTTATAGCCGGCGCAGCGACGGCCACAACTACGGCTCCCTAATCCGCACAAACCGGAATTGCCGGAGATGAATTCCGAAACCCATGTCCGGAAGTCGCCCACGCGCAACGCTTCAATCCGGGCCGGCCCGCGGTAATGGCGCGGCGGATTGGCTCGGGTCGGCTCAGAGGCTACTTCGTGGAGGTGGCCTTTTGGTTTTTGATCTGGACCTCATTCACCACCTGCTGCACATTCGGAACCGAAGAGGCGATGTTTTCGACTTCGGCGCGCTTCGATTCTGTGTTCACCTTTCCGGTCAGCGTCACTACCCCGTTTTTGACGTCGCACTTTACGGCACGCTGCAGCCTGCTCTCGGTGAGAGCAGCCTCCACATTCTTCTCAATACCCTTATCGAGGTCGGAGTTTACCTCCTTTGCATGCGCTTCGTCTCCTTGAGGCATCACCGCAATCTGGTCTGCGACTACTTCATTGGTCGCAATCCCCTTGGCAATGGATTCGGCTTGTGACTTGCCACCATCATTGGTGACGTGTCCGCCGAGGGTGACTACCCCCTTCTCTCTGTCCTGGCTCACCGTAACGTCTTTGAGACCAGCTTGATCAAGCGATTTGCGGATGCTTTTTGAAACATCCGTTGAGGCCCTCATCCTCCCCGAGCACGCTCCCAGGATTACGGTCGTGGCGAATGCAAACGCGGTCAAGTACATCTTAAAAGTTCTCATATTTCTCCTTAGAGAAAAGATCATCCATTCAATACATCCCATCTCAGATTCGTACGCGTGCCGGAACACGGTCAATTGAGGAGACCCCCTACCGGCACGGCGGAATCGCTGTAGACCGTTGGGTTCGTATTCGGCGCTGGCGACCGGATAAAGGAACGGTTGATGTGGGAAGCGGGGTGTAAATTCACGAAAGTCGGAGTCCCAGAGACGCGAAAGCTCGTGAAACCCAACAGGACGGAATAGCGTTGCCATGCCTCAAAGCCTGCGAGTTCGCTGACTCAGACTCATGTGAACCGGAGTGCTCCTCGGGTGACGGGCAGCGCTAGACTTAGACTTAGTCTAGAAGACTAGACTAGACCACGTCGCGCTCAGTAGAACCAGTGTGCGCTCAGCATCGTCAATCACACAATCCCGACCTCCCGGCTTACGCCCTTGATGAATTCGAGCCCGCGCCAGGCCAACTCATCGCCCGACGGCGCCAGGTCCCGCCAGATCGCAGCCGCGGCCGCCAGGTCCGGTTCCGGTTGGGCAAACGACTCGATGGTGAGCCATCCGTCGTACCCGATCTCCTTGAGCGCCAGAAGCACGCCACGCCAATCGTTATGACCCGTGCCGGGAATGCCCCGATCGTTCTCCGAGATGTGGACGTGTCCGAGTTCCTTGGCAATCGCCCGCAGTGACTCCGCCGGATGGCGCTCCTCGATGTTGGCGTGAAACGTGTCGAAGTGAACCTTGACGTTGGGCGCGCCCACGTCGCGCACCAGACGCGCGGAATCCTCCTGGGTGTTCAGAAAATAGGTCTCGAAGCGGTTGAGCGGTTCCAAGCAGAGCGTGACCCCGAGTTCGTGTCCCCTGCGCGCGGCGGAGCAAAGCCCTTCGACGGCCCAGTTCCACTCGTCTTCCGTGCGACGCCGCCCGGTCATCACGCCGAGGCCAGCATAAAGCGGCCCGCACACGAGCGACGCGCCCATTTCGGCGGTCCGCTCGATGCATCCCTTCAGGAACTCCAGGCCGCCCGCCCTGACCTCGACCTGCGGACTCACCAGATTGCACTCGCGTGGGAGGACGCTGCACGCCGTGCGCTCCAGGCCTGTGTCATCAAGCATCTGCCTGACCAAAGGAAGATCTGCCGGTTCATCAGGCGAAAGAAAAAGTTCCACGCCGTCGAAGCCCCACGCCTTGATGCGAGAAAACAGTGCGGCTTCAGACTCACCCACTCGGGTGGTCCAGACCATGGTGTTGACACCGAATTTCATGTTTTGTCCTTTGCGTTTGTTCTACTTTCAGTGACTTCTTCGCGGTCGGCGGTTGCGCGGGACTGAAGCCCGGCCCTTCCGCAGCCTGCAAGATGTGTAGATCGTGAACATTATAGTGAAATTCTGTGTGCGAGTTCTTGAAATCCGTGCAACAATTGCGTGAAAAAAGCCTACCCGGCAGACTTCGCGCTCAGACCGCTGTCGAGGCGAGTAATGGAGCGTCTTTGGCGTGAACCCGCTCTCTTTAGCACGGAGTGAGGCAGAAGCTATCCCCTTCGCTCCGAGAATCCGTACCGCGAGCACTCGGTCCACCCAAAACGATATTACGCTTGTTTACGTCACTGAGCGCGCAGGCCCGTGCACGAAGCTCGGATAGGCGGCTTTCTTCAGGAACGAAGATACGAGCGCGGACGTATCTCAGAGTAGGAGAAAACAAATCATGTTGGGGAACCTGATTCGCGACATTAGGCACTGCGCAAGATCATTGCTCAGAGACAAATGGTTTGCTGCGACCGCGGTGCTGACGCTGGCCGTTTGCATGGCTGTGTATACCGCCACGTTCGCGATTGTCCATTCGGTTCTGTTGCACCCGCTTCCTATACCAAAGGCCGATGCGCTCGTATTGATGGCCAACCTGTATCCAAAACTCGGCGTCACTGACCAGGACGTCAGCGGCGTGCCCGATTACTATGATCGTCTTCGCGCCGTCAGCGCCCTGGAAGAACAAGCGATGTTCGACCAGGCGAACATGACGTTGCAGGTCAACGGCAGGGCGGAGCAGCTCCCGGGCATGGAAGTAACGCCCTCATTCTTCCAGCTGGTCGGGATCGCCCCAGCACGCGGGCGAGCCTTTACCCCGGAGGAGGGCGAGATCGGGCACAACCACGAGGTCATTCTCAGTCACGCGTTCTGGCAGCAACGCTACGGCGGCGATCCCTCGGTCATCGGACAGGGGCTGCGTTTGTATGGGACGTCCTTCACGATTGTCGGCATCATGCCGCGAGACTTTGTTTTCCTTTACCCGGAAGTCCGCTTCTGGGTTCCTCTGGCGTTTACCGCTGAGGCCAAAACGCGATATCACAACAACGGGTGGGAGGACATTGGGCGGCTCAAACCGGGCGCCACGATAGCCCAAGTTCAGGCTCAGGTCAACGCGCTCAACGCTGCCAACCTGGAGCGGCTGCCCCAGTTGAGGTCCTTTATCATAAGCTCGGGCTTCTATACCAAGGTCGAACCCCTTCAGCACATGCTGGTGAAGAACGTGGAGGGCGTGCTGTACTTGCTGTGGGGAGGCGCAGTGTTTGTGCTGCTCATCGGAGGATTGAACATCACCAACCTGGCGCTGGCGCGCTGGAGTGTCCGGGGGAAGGAGATTGCTACTCGCCTCGCGCTGGGCGCCAGCCGAGCTCAGCTCGCACGCCAGTCCGCGGTGGAGAACGCGCTCGTGGCAGGGATGGGCGGCATCGGCGGCGTGCTGCTCGGTGCGGTCCTTCTGCGGGCGATTGCCGCGCTGGGGCTTGAAAGCTTCCCCCGGGCGGATGAAGTACGCATCGACGGAACCGTGGTTCTGGTCGCCCTCGGGCTGGCAGTGTTGGTTGGCGTGCTGGTAGGACTGGTGCCGATGTCCGGCGCGTTTAAGCTAAGCCTGAGCGCAATGCTGCGCGAGGGCAGTCGCACGGGTACCAGCGGCGCCCGGACCCGCCGCCTGCGCCAGGGCCTGGTGGGCGCGGAGGTTGGGCTGGCCTTCGTATTGCTGGCCGGAGCGGTACTGCTGCTGGCCAGCTTTCGCCACCTGCTGGCGGTTGATCCGGGCTTTACGACTCAGGGGGTGGTCACCGCGTCCGTGGGAGTACCGCAGTCCCGATATCGCACGGACGGGGACTTGCGGAATCTCATGAACCGCGCGCTCGATTCGATCGGGCGGCTGCCGGGTGTAGCCGCCGCCGGGGCTACCACCAACATCCCGTTGGCCGGCAATTACAGCGATAGCGTAATCACGGCGGAGGGCTATGCCATGGGCCCAGGCGAGCCCGTCGTCTCTCCTCTCGATCTCGTCGTCACGCCCGGTTACTTTCAGGCGATGAAGATCGCGCTGGTTCGCGGGCGCTACTTCGATGAGCGCGACAATGAAAACGCTCCTGCCGTGGTCATCGTCGATCAACAACTGGCCCATCACTTCTGGCCCAATCGCGATCCGATCGGACAGCGGATGTACAACCCAGCGGTGCAGGACCCGAACAAACACGGTGCCAGCACCTACTGGTATCAGGTGGTGGGGGTCGTACGCAACATCAGGCTGGTCGATCTTGCCGGAACCCATAGTGCAAGCGGAACATACTATTTCCCTTACGCGCAGGCGCCAACTCGAGATTTCACGTTGGCCGTCAAAAGCGGTGCCGAACGTACTGCCATTGTGCCTGCCCTCCGTGCGGCGATGGCCGAGATCGATCCGGACTTGCCGCTGTCGGACGTGAAGACGATGAGCGAACGCGCCGCGCTTTCGATGTCCTCTCGCCGAACGCCACTGCTGCTGGCCCTGGCGTTTGGAAGCGTGGCGCTGTTCCTTTCCGCGATCGGCATTTATGGGGTGATTGCCTACATGGTAGGGCAGCGGAGGCGCGAGATTGCCATCCGCATGGCGCTGGGAAGCACGCGAGCAGGAGTGGTGAGTTTGGTTCTCCGTCAAGGCTTGGTGATCGTCGCTCTCGGCCTCGGGGCGGGCTTCGCCGGGGCCGCGGGGTTGCAGAAGGTTATCGCCAATCAGATTTATGGGGTACAGCCTCTCGATCCGTTGGTAATCGCTGGTGTGACTGGGCTAATGGGAGCGATCGCGCTCGCTGCTTGTGCGCTGCCCGCGCGGCGCGCCGTGGGCATGGACCCGGTCGCAGTTTTGAAGGAAGAGTGAGTTCGCGCCGTGGGCGCATGACGTCGGCTGCGTTCGCGGCTGCTACCAGGGGCGGAGCGCCCTAAGATTTAGTACGGTCTTTCCTTTGTTGGCTTTGATTACCTCTGTGCCTTGGTGAAGAGCTTTGGGGACCGTTCGCGCTTCCTACGACCTGCGGATTCTATTCTCCTACAGGATATTGATGGTTCCCCGGCAGCTCTTGGCCCCGCAAGCGCAGCGGATTGTCTCATCGGTGTCGTCGTAGTTATAATCGACTGTCAGCTCCTCACCTTTACGAATGGGGCGCCGGCTCATATAGAGGATGTGCTTCTTCATGATGCGGGTCACGAGGTTCGGCGAACACGAATGGTTGATGAACTCGGCCCCCGATCCGTCGACTCCGCCATCGATCACCCATTTTTCGTCGAGAATGAAGAGGTAGCGCGAGTCGTCGCGCCGATCGGCTTCTGCCTGATCGATTTTCTCCCCGGTGTACTCGATTACCTTACGCCCGGCGGGGATATCCTCGCGGGCATACACGCCCCAGCGGTGAATCTTCGATCGGCCAAGACGCAAACGAAAGCAGCAGTATTGCGGATCAATCTTCGGAGTGGCAGGCATAGTCGGATTGGGTTCTTGCTTTCACCCTCTCGTTCTACCTATACCGGCATGCGTTTCTTGTCAAGCAGCAAGTGTCGTATCGTGTCGTGGTTCAACCCGCGGGGGTGCTGCCGGCGAAGGGGTCCGGCTGAAGAAAAGTGCGTCCCGTCGTGGAAGGGTATCGGTTATGATGAAAACGTGGGGCGAAGGCACCGGGACGGCGGATGAAGCGAATTCTCATCATCGACGACGAGGCAGACGTGCGGGAAGTAGCGCAGGTCAGCCTCGAGACTTCGGGCGAATGGGAGGTGCTGACCGCGAGCTCTGCGCCCGAGGGAATCTTCACAGCGTGCGCTCAGCAGCCGGATGTGATCCTGCTGGACGTCATGATGCCTGGGATGGACGGCCCCACCGCCGTCCGAGAGTTGCGCGGTGATTCCTGCACCGGGCACATTCCGGTGATTCTTTTCACAGCTAAAACGCAGGCGGCCGACCTGCGGCAGCTCAGCGCTCTGGGGACGCCGGTGATCTCGAAACCCTTCGATCCCTTGACGCTGGCTAGCGAGGTAGCGGAAGCGTTGGACGGTAGGCGGTAGACGGCATGCGGCATATGGGACTGCAGGCCCGTCGCCTTTTCCTCGCATGGCGGCGGCTGCCGCAGAACGTAATAGACGGCACGGCGCGGAGTTTTTTCGCGCATGCTCTATATCGTCTGCCGTCTGCGAGTCTACGGCGGCGCCTCTAAAACTAAACTCATGGCTAAAATCCTGGTGGTGGAAGACGATCCGGCAATCCGGGCGGTCATCAAGGAAACGCTCGAGACCGCGGATTACACCGTGGCCACGTCTTCTGACGGCATCGAGGCCCTGGAGCGATTGCGCCGGGAAGAGTTCGATATGATGATCTGCGACGTCTGGATGCCGCGCATGGGCGGGCTCGACCTGCTGCGCAGCCTGCGCGTGGAAGCAAGGACACCCCCGCGTGTGATCGTCATGACTGCGGACGATACTCCGCAGACCGTGCTCGAGGCCTTACGCGAGCAGGCCTACCAGTACACCGCCAAACCCTTCGACCCCATCACGTTGCTTGAGCAGGTGGAACGCGCGCTGGAGCTGCCCGAGCCTCTCCCAATCGAGATCCTCTCCGCGCGCCCTGACTGGGTGGAGTTGCTCGTCCCTTGTGACCTGGCGACCGCTGACCGGATCCAGGGTTTCCTGGCCCAACTTCGTGCCGACCTGCCGGAAGAGGTCCGGCAAAATGTCGGCGCTGCCTTTCGGGAGATGTTGCTGAACGCGGTCGAGTGGGGCGGGAAGCTCGACCCTCACCGCAAGGTGCGAATCGCCTACCTGCGCGCCAAGCGGATGCTCCTCTATCGCGTCGCCGATCCCGGGCCTGGTTTCCGCACCGACACGCTGGTCCACGCCGCCGTCAACAACCCCGCCGGTGACCCGTGGGGGCACATCGTCGCGCGAGAACAGAAAGGCTTGCGGCCAGGCGGCTTCGGCATCCTCATGGCGCGCGCCATGGTGGATGAGGTGCTTTACAATGAAGCGCAAAACGAGGTTGTGCTGATCAAGTACCTTGACTAGCTAGCTAGTCAAGGGGCAAGACTCGCGGCGCCAAGCAGGGATTTGACCCGGGAGCGCCGGTGTCCCGCCCGTTCTCTCCCCTTGCATTCAAACAAGCCGCACTTCGAGCGTTTGCGCCGGGCGTGAGGTTGTGATAAGGTGTGCCTCCGAACGGCGGTTCGAATCCAGTCTGGTGCAGGAAGGTTGACGAATTGTGAAACAGCTCGCATGGCCGCCAGCCCCGGCGCGGCCCGGCGCGAGGGGGAGCGGCTCATCGGGCAGCCCGACAGAGAGAGGGGAAGCAGATGAAAAAATATCTGGCCGAGTTGGTGGGGACGTTCACGCTGGTCTTGTTCGGTTGCGGGGCGGCAGTGGTGGCCGGCAAGGATATCGGGCACGCGGGCATCGCCTTTGCTTTTGGCTTGGCTCTTCTGGGCATGTGCTATGGCATTGGACCCGTCTCCGGCTGCCACATCAACCCCGCAGTGAGCCTGGGTGTGTATACCGCAGGGCGCATGAGTGCCGGCGACCTGATTGGCTACATCGTGGGACAGGTGCTGGGCGGAATCGTTGCTGCCGGCGTGCTGCTGGTGATTGCAAGCGGCACCGCCGGGTACAGCGTCGGAACCAACGGATTGGGGCAGAATGGCTGGGGGGCGGGCTACCTGGGTGAGTACGGCATCTCCTCCGCCATTGTCTTCGAGTTTGTGGCCACGCTGCTTTTCGTCATCGTGATCCTGGGCTCGACGCAACAGGGGGCGCCCACCCAGTTGGCTGGCGTCGGCATCGGCATAACGCTGGTGGCGATTCATCTCTTCGGGATCAACATCACCGGCGTTTCGGTGAACCCCGCGCGCAGTCTGGGTCCGGCGCTTTTGGTCGGCGGGCACGCGCTGGCGCAAGTGTGGCTATTCCTGTTGGTGCCCAGCGTAGCTGGTATTGCCGCGGGAATCCTCTACCGCACCAAACTTCTGACCGTTTGACGAAAGCGGTTGAGACTCGAAGCTCGAAACTCGAAACTGGATACGCGGAACCTCTTCCGGCGACGACTCCCGTGGGTTGAGCGACTTCCAGGTGTATCAGTTTTCAGTCGCGCTCAGTTTCTGATTTAGTTTCGAGTTCGAATATCAAATTCCTAATTTCGAAAGGAGGACTATGGGCATTCTGTGGTGGATCATCGTCGGACTCATCGCGGGTTGGGCGACGGGGAAGATCATGCGGGGCGCCGGGTACGGCGTCTTCGCAGACATTGTGATCGGCATCGTCGGCGCCATGGTCGGAGGCTTCATCATGCGCATGGCGGGCTTTAGCGGCCGAGGCGGCCTGATCTATACGATCTTGGTGGCGACCCTCGGCGCCGTGATCCTTACTGCGGTGATCAGGGCCTTAAAGAAGGCCTAGTGTCCTGCCCACTAGGCTGCCGGGGCCGTCGCTGCAACTGCCTCCTCCCACCCACGAGATCAATGGCAGGCTCCACTTCCTTTATCGGTGAACGCCTGCCCGGCTACAGGAATGAACTCCCAGTCGTAGCCCGTGGGGCGGAGTGCCAGCTTGAGGACGCCGTAGGTGCCCGTGTTGCGGATCTCGCTGGTTGCGAGTGGCGTTTGGAAGGGGCGCTGGTGCCGGCCGCCCGTGCCCACCACGAACTCGCGGATGCCGTGGACGGGATCAGGACGGCCGTCGGGGTCCTGGGGGGCAAAGCGCTCGTAATCGTGATCGTGGCCGTTCAGGACCACATCGGCATGAGCGTCATAAAGGTCTTGCCAGATGGGCTTCAGCGCCCGGTCGTTACCATGGTGACCCGAGGTGAAGAGTGGGTGATGCCAGTAAGCAAGGGTGCAGGCGGCGTGATCGGCGGCAAGATCCTGGCGTAACCACCGCTCCTGCTCGGATCCGGCACCGCAACCTACGTCCGAGCAATCGCTATTGATTACCACAATGTGCCAACCCGCCAGATCGTAGCTGTACCATCCCTTGCCGGAGTCGCCGGCGGCGGCGCCGAAGTACTGGAAGTAAGGACTCGCGCCTCCGATGTGATACTCGTGGTTGCCCGGACTCGGTCGGGTGCGCGCCTTGAAACGGCCCCACGTAGGGCCGTAGCAGTCGTTGAACTCCTCCGAGGTACCGTCGGGATCTGCCAGGTCGCCGGCGGCGAAGATCGTGCCCGGGATGTCGTCGAGCAGTTTTGCCGTGGCCTGGGCGCCTTCGATCTCGGTGCAGTCGGCGATGTCGCCGGCGCCCACGAGGACGTCTGCCTTAACTCCTGCCTGCGGGTCCGTCGCGACGCTGGCTTGGCCCCTCTTCGCCGTGGGCGGAGCGTTCTGTTTCGTGCAGGCCGCCACAAAAAGCAAGAACGACGCCAACAGGATAAGTAGGGCACGGTTTGGAACAAGCGAATTCACAGGAAAGTCCTCAGATCTAATTATCGCGGAGGGAAGGGCGAAACCCAAGAAAAAGTAGCTCCCCACCGCCGACCTCCGATGTATCAGAATTCCAGGCGCAGCATGAACTGAAGGCGCCGCGACGAGCCGATCCCGGTGGCACCGGAGTTCAACTCGGTTGTGATGACACCGAACTCGCCGGGCCCATCCGAGACATCGGAATCCGGATCGCCGTATATAGGACGGTTAAGGAGATTGAACGCCTCGGCGCGGAACTCCAGTTTCAGCCGTTCGGTAACGGCCATCTCCTTCTGGAGCGCCGTGTCAATTTCATAATACCCGGGCCCGCGTCCAACGTTG
>Ga0335078_10005213_pt1 | contig 19217 bp, 19 predicted proteins | sample Lox_Sample_32_FD_206711 | JGI IMG/M metagenome (GOLD analysis project Ga0335078, IMG submission 206711) | Soil microbial communities from Loxahatchee National Wildlife Refuge, Florida, United States - Lox_Sample_3.2 | ecosystem: Environmental > Terrestrial > Soil > Wetlands | place: USA... | reverse complement strand
GTTCGGGCAAGGACGAGCTCGTCGGCGTCGCCCGTTCGATGGGTCTCGCGACCCTCAAAATGGGGGACCTCGTCCGCGACGAGACCCGGCGTCGGGGCCTTCCCGTGACGAACCAGAACGTCGCCCGGGTCGCCTCCGAGGAGCGCGACAAGCACGGACCCGGTATCTGGGCGCAGCGGGCGATCCCGAAGCTCACGGAGACGCGGATGCTCGTGGACGGCTGCCGGTCCGACACCGAGGTGACCGTGTTCCGCCACAACTTCGGCGACCTGTTCGTCCTCGGCATCTTCGCCTCGCCCGAGACCCGGCACGACCGCATGGCGAGCCGCAGCCGTGCGGACGACGGGACGGACCTCCAGGAGTTCTACGACCGCGACCGGCGCGAGCTCAAGTGGGGGATCGGCAACGCGTTCGCGGTCGCGGACGGCATGCTGGTCAACGAGGGGACGCTCGACGACTTCCGTCGTGCGGGGCGCGCGGTGCTCGAACGGATCCTCGCGCGCGACGAATAGGGGGGCCTCGGGGACCCCTACCGGACCGACGCGGGGGTTCCCGCGGTCAGGAGCGAGCGGACGGAATCGAAGCGTTCCCGGTCGATCACGGCCGCCACGGACGTGCCCTGGGCCGCGAGCTCGGAGAGCCGTTCCACGAGGTAGCGGTCGCGGGCTTCGGCGTAGTCGCGCGAGCCGCGGCCGGCGGCGACCTCCTGGTCCCACTCGAGAGCGAACTCGTCCGGCGACGAGGGCGCGGGCGGGCTCCGCGCGACGCGGCGCTCGCGGACGGTGCGTCGTACGAGCTCGAAGTAACCGATGTGCTCGGCGAAGAGCGCAGCCGTGCGGTCCTCGTCCGGGTCGAGCGCCTCGACCGTCGACCCCCGCGACCAAGCCCACCGGAGGACCTCGACGAACGACGGGTTCGGGACCCGGACCTCGCCGAACCGGACGAGTCCGCGGACCTCGCTCGTTTCGTTCGACGTGAGCGGGACGACCGGCTCCCCCTCCCCGACCACGAAGTAGTCGTGCAGGCTTCGGAGCTCGTCCAAGGAAACGCCGAGCCCGACGCGAGCGGGGGCGAACGACTCGAGGGCGGCGATCGTTTTCGGAGCCTCGGAAGCGAGACCCCGGACCGGGGCGATCAAGAGGACACCGGAGCCCGTGCCGAACGTTCCGTGGATCACGGACCTTCTCGCTCGGTGATCTCCTCGATGAGCTCGTCGCGGTCCCGGTGGCGACGGAACTCGTGCATGGTCAGGATAGGGAGCCCCGCGATCGCCGAGCGGGCGACGTTGTCGCGTACGACGAACATCGCGTGACCCTCCGCGACCCGCGCAAGACCGTGGAGGACCTCGGCCCGATGCAGCGCGGTCCTAAGGCTGCCGACCGTCGCGAGGAGGATGTCCGGGGTCCTCGCGAGCGCGTCGAACGGAGCCCGGACGGTTACCGTGACCTCGAGTCCCATGCCGTCCAACTGGCGGAGGACGCCGTCGCGCAGGGCGTCGCCCGTTCGTAAGAGCGGTTTCTCGGCGGGCGGCTCGCCGCCCTCGGATGCCTCCTTCTGGGTGTCCGTCGAGGGGCGCGCGCGGGAGGACCAGTCAAAGAGGTCGATCGGACGGACGATCGTCTCGCCGAGGAACGTCTCGATACGCTCGATGACGAGCGCCTCGGCCCCGGCGCCTTCCTCGTAGAGCTGGATCGCCCGGCGCGAGACCCCCGCGATGCTCGCGAGAGCACCGAGCGAGAGCCCGCGCTCGGCGCGAAGCTCCCGGAGGCGACCGCCGTCCACTTGGGCGAAGATCCCACCGGGACTCGCGTACAGGAACGGCGGCAACGCCTTCTCGAGGAACTCCTGGAGCGTCTCTTCGTTGATGATCGGTACCCCGTAGCGGGTGTAGACTACGCCCGGGTCGAGCTCGGACGCCCCGGAGGTCTGCCCGACAACGAGCACGATCGCGGGGAACAGCTGACCGAGCTCGCGCAGTCGGGTCGCTTCCTCCGAATCGAGCGCGTCGATGTTCTTGAGGACCTTCACGAGGAGCAACGTCGCATCGCGACGCGCGGCGAGGTCGAAGCTCGTCGGCCGGATCACGTGCGTGTCGGCCACGTAGAAGCCCGCCTGTTCGAGCATCCCACGGATCTGCTCGATCGAACGGTCGCGCGACGACGGCACCCGGACCCACCCGGGAAGAATCAATTACCTCTTTTATATAAGCCAGTATGGTCCGACTTCTCGGACGGCGCCCACCGGCACGGTGAAGAGCGGTCGAGTCCCCGAAGAGGTTCCGCACGTGGTGGATAGCCCCCTTCGTCCGGTGCCGGACGCCCCCGCGCTCGTCATCGATCCGACCGAGCGACGGCCCTCGCGGACGCTCGTCATCGCCGACCTTCACCTCGGCCTCGGAAGTACCCCCGACCGACCCCTCGGCCCCCCCGAGGCGGCGGCCGACCGGCTCGCCGACTCGCTGCTCCGTCTCGCTCGCGCCACCCGATCCGAAACCGTCCTTATCGCCGGAGATGCGAAGCACCCGATCGTGGGGACTCCTCCTCCGCTGCGGCGCATCCTCTTCGACTTCTTCTCGGAGCTTCTGGGTGCCGGGCTCGGGACGGAGCTGGTGCTCGGAAACCACGACGTCGGGATCGTCCGGCATCTGCCGAAGGAGGTGGTCGTCCATCCGTCGAGCGGCGTCGTCTGGGGCGACGTGGGGGTCTTCCACGGCCACCGGTGGCCGTCCAACTCGGTGCTTCGCGCGCCGCGGCTCGTCGCGGGACACTTGCATCCGGGGTTTCGGCTCGCCCCGACCCCCGACGACCCCGAGGGAAAGCGCCGCTGCTGGGTTCGGGTCGAACGGGAACCCGGGCCCGCGCGGGGGAAGCGCCGCCGACGTCACATCGAGCCCCGGGCCCGCGAGGTGATCATCCTGCCCGCGTTCAACCCGATCGCGGGCACGGAAGCGCTCAATCGGGAGCGGCCGGCGCGCGGCCGCTCCTTCCTTTACCGACGGTTTCTCATGAGCGGGACCACCCGCGCGTACCTTCTCGACGGAACCGACCTCGGAACGGTCACGGCGATCCGGTAGGACCGCCGCGCTTCTGGAGAAGCGGCGCGAGGGCCGCCGGGTCGGTGACCGGCGGCGCGCACGACGTGCCGAAGCAAACGAGGGCGCGCGCGCGCTCGGTCCGGCCGAGAGCCTCCATCTCGCCGGGGAGCGAGAACGGGGGCGGCGGGTGGCCGGAAAAGACCCAAACGTTCGGGTGCCACGCCCGACGTGCGGCGCGCAGCAGGGAGTCGGCCGCGGACCCAGTACCCTCCACCACGATCGTCGCCGGAGGGGTCGCGAGGAGACCCGCGGCCAGCGCGGACCCCGCAGCGAAAAGTCCGGCATCGCCGACCCTTCGAGCGATCGGGGAGAGAAGGGCCCGCGTTCTCTCCCCCCAGCGGTCGTCGTGCGTGAGCGAGCCCGCCCGGAGGAAGGAGATCGCGGCGGAGGCGTTCGCGGACAAGTGCGGGCTGTCCTCGAGCGGATACGACGGCTCGGAAACGCCCGCGACGCGCGGTCCGTCGTAGAGCGAAGGGGCGAGGTCGCGTAACAAGCCGTCCTCGCCCCGGAACTCCCGGTCGACCAGCGAGAGCAGCGAGAGCCCGGCGTCGAGATAGCGAGGTTCCGCGAGGACCCCGGCCAGCTCGAGCATACCGGAAGCGACCGCGACCTGGTCCTCGAGCAGTCCCAAGCCCCGCGCTCCGTCCGGTCCGAGGAGATGGGCGATGCCTTTCTCCCGCGAGTAGGCCTTCTCGAGAATTCGGTCCGCCGCCCGGCGCGCGTCGGCGACGACCGACGAGTCCCCGAGGAAGGCGCCCGCGCGGGCAAAGGCGGCGATGAAACGGCCGTTGATGTCGGCGTAAACGGCCCGGTCGACCTGCGGGAGCGGACGGCGGGCCCGCGCGGCCCCGAGCTTCTCGATGGCCCGGGCCAATAGTCGCGACGCCTGCTCGGGAGGACAGACCCCTTCCGCGGCCTCGGAGAGCGGGACGAGGCGGAAGAGGACGTTACGGTCGGGGTCGTGGGGCATGCGCCCCTCGGTCCCGACCCCGAAGAACCGTCCGATGAGACGGAACTCGTCCGCGGTCAGCGCTTCCTTGAGCTCGGCTCTCGACCACGTGAAGTAGCCGCCGTCGTCCCCCGGGGCGTTGTCGGCGTCCTGGCTCGACGCGAACCCACCGTTCCCGTCCGTGAGCACCTCGCGGATCCATCCGATCGTCGACCGGACCACCTCTTCCAGACGGGGGTCGGAGAAACGAGCCGCGCCTTCGACGTAGACCGAGAGCAGCGCGGCGTTGTCGACGCCCATCTTTTCGAAGTGCGGAATGTGCCAGCCTTCGTCGACGGAATACCGGTGGAACCCTCCGCCCACTTGGTCGAACAGCCCGCCGTCGGCCATCCTCAGAAGAGTTTCGTGCGCCCGCTCGTCGCTCGTGGGGTCGCTTCGGGCGTACGCGTCCCAGAGCAGGAACGACACCGCGGTCGGGTGCGGAAACTTGGGCGCCATCCCGAAGCCGCCGTTCACGGGGTCGTAGCTCGAATGGAGCTCGCCGCGAACGTTCTGGACGAACACGTCGAGCGACCGCTCGACCGGGGCGCGTCGCTCCCGCATCCGCTTGAGGGCCTCCTGAACGGTGCGTGCGTTCTCGCGGATCCGCTCGGGCTCCTCGCGCCAGAGGCGGGCGACCTCCTTCAGCACCCGGCGGAACCCCGGTCGGCCGTGGCCGTCGGTCGGCGGGAAATAGGTGCCGCCGAGGAACACCTCTCCGTCGGGAGTGAGAAATCCGGTGAGCGGCCAGCCGCCCTCGCCCGTGAGGGCACCGACCTGCCGCTGGTAGCGGCGGTCGACCTCGGGATGCTCGTCCCGGTCGACCTTGACGGCGACGAAGTGCTGCAGCAAGAGGCGGGCGACCTCGGCGTCCGAGTACGTGCCCTCGTCCATCACGTGGCACCAGTGGCACCAGGAAGCTCCGATATCCAGGAGCAACGGTCGGCCCGTCCGGCGGGCGAGCTCGAACGGCTCGGGCCCCCAGGGGTACCACTCGATCGGTTGTTCCGCCGCGCTCCGAAGGTACGAAGAGGAACGGTCCGCGAGGCGCCAGCCCCCCGAGCGGTCGGTTCCCGACTCCGCAGGAGGGGACATGCGCGGGAAGGGCCGCCCGTGGCTCTTACGGTTGTCGGGACGGGAGTCGGGTCGCCACGGCGCCGGCCGCGACGGCGCGTAATCCGCTCACGGGAGCGTTACTGCGCGCGCGCTCGTTATAAAGGGGGCCTCAGTGCCCGGGCGAGGAATCCCGATGGAGATGCAACCCGGCCAGATGGCCTACGACCGGGCGATCACCGTCTTCTCACCGGACGGGCGACTCTTCCAGGTCGAGTACGCTCGCGAGGCGGTCCGCCGCGGGGCCACGACCGCCGGGGTCGTCTACGAGAACGGGGTCGTGCTGATCGCCGACCGTCGCATCCCGAACCCGAAGCTCGCCGAGGCCGCGAGCCTCGAGAAGATCCACCAGATCGACGAGAACATCGCCTGTGCGACCGCCGGCCTCGTCGCCGACGCGCGCGTCCTCGTCGACTATGCCCGCCTCTCGGCCCAGATCAATCGGGTCACCTACTCGGAGCCGATGTCGGTCGAACTGCTCGTTCGACGCATCTGCGATTACAAGCAGCAGTACACCCAGTTCGGCGGCGTGCGCCCCTTCGGGACGGCCCTTCTGGTGGGTGGCTACGACGACGGGGGCATCCACCTCTACGAGACCGAGCCGTCCGGCTCGCTCACCAGCTTCAAGGCGGCGAGCACCGGCGGCAACAAGGGTCCCGTGATGGACCTCTTCGAGCAGAAGTATCGGCCCGGGATGGACCGAGACTCCGCGGTCCTGCTCGCCCTCGAGGGGCTCCGCGCCGGGCTCGAGGAAGGCGGCAGCCTCTCGCAGGTCGAGGTCTGCACGACGGAGGTCGGGCAGGGAATGCGGCGGTTCGTTTCGGACGAGGTCCAGAAGTACGTCCAGCGTCTCCCCCCGGTGGGCGGGTCCGGTCGTTCCGGCCGGAGCTAGACGCCGCCCTCGAACGACCCTATGGTGAAGGTCGAGGACGCGGTCATCGCGCGGTGGGAGACGGGCGGTTCCCGATTCGAGGTCCTCGTCGACCCACAGGCGGTCCAGGACCTGAAGGACGGCAAGGACGTCGACCTGACCGACAAGCTCGCGCTCGACCAGGTGTTCAAGGACGCGAAGAAAGGCGACAAGATCTCCGAGGAGCACTTGGAAAAAACGTTCCACACGAGGAACTTGGCCGAGATCGCGAAGCGGATCGTCCAGAAGGGCGAGGTCCAGGTCACGACCGAGCAGCGGCACAAGCTCCAGGCCGCGAAGCACCAGCAGATCGTCGCGACGATCGCCCGGAACGCCATGAACCCCCAGACGGGGGCCCCGCACCCTCCGGCGCGCATCGAGGCCGCGATGACCGAGGCGAAGGTCCACGTCGACCCGTTCCGGCCCGTCGACGAGCAGGTCCAGGAGGTCCTCGCGAAGCTTCGGCCGCTCCTTCCGATCCGGCTCGACGTCGTGAAGGTCCGCCTGAAACTTCCCGCCCAGTACTATCCCCGGGTCATCGGCGAGGTGAAGGGGATGGGCCGCCTTCTCGAGGAGAACTGGCTGTCGGACGGCAGCTGGAGCGGGATCGTCGAGATCCCCGCCGGTCTGCAGACCGAGCTCTACGAGAAGCTCGGCGCGCGCACCAAGGGCGCGCTCGAGACCGCTTTGGTTAAATAGGCCACTCCTGTCGAGCGCGCCCGGTGCAGCACGCAACATGTCCAGAGGTCATCGTCCCGGCCACCGAGCTCGTGGCCGCGAGGGAAATCCCTCGCCTCCATCCGGGGCACGGGTACTAGTTCTCCCCGGCGAAGAGATCCGCGCCCACGGGTTGAAACCGGGGCCCGGAACCTATCGAACCGGCGGAAAGGTCTACGCGAGCGTCCTGGGGCTGCTCTCCGAGCGCCCCCCGGTCGTCCAGGTGATCCCGCTCTCGGGCCGATACATCCCGAAAACGAACGATACGGTCATCGGTACCGTCACGGACGTCCAGGGGACGTTCTGGTTGCTCGACATCGGGGCGCCGCGCTGGGCGCCGCTTCACATGACCGGTACCCCGTGGCAGGTCGAGGTCGGCGAGACCGACCGGTTCCTTCGGGTCGGCGATGCCGTGGTCGTCCAGGTCGAGAGCCTGGACCCCACCGGTCGCATCGGCGTCACGATGAACGGCGAGGGTCTGGGGAAGCTCGACGGCGGCACGATCGCCCGGATCTCTCCCGCCCGCGTCCCGCGGCTGGTCGGCCGGAACGGCTCGATGATCGACTCCATCCGGCACCTGTCGGGAGCCGACATCGCGGTGGGCCAGAACGGCCGGGTCTGGGTGGGCGGGTCCCCGGACGCGATCCACCGCGTGCGGGAGGTCCTGAGGATCATCGAGGAGAACGCCCAGCACTCCGGGCTCACCGAGCGCGTCGAGAGCTACCTGCTCGCCACGACGCCGACGGATGCGAAAGGCCCCGCGGTCCCGCCCGAGGAGCACGCGCATCGCGATGCCCCGCCCCGGAATCCCAACGCCGGAGAACCGGACGACGAGCCGATCGACAGCCTGGACGACGAGCCGACGGAGCCGGGCCCGGAGTGAGGCCAGCCCCGACCGACCTACGAGATAGGACGATCACATTCGAAGGAGAACGAAAATGGGAAGCGTAGGAGCGAAAGAGATCCCGGTGCTGTTGAGCCCCGAAGGGCTCCGCATCGACGGACGGCGACTCGACGAGTTGAGGCCGATCACGATCCACGTAGGCGCCCTCAAGAACGCCGATGGTTCGGCGTTCGTCGAGTGGGGCGCGAACAAGGTGATGGCCGCGGTCTACGGGCCGCGCGAGGTCCACCCCCGCCACCTTCAGCAGAACAACAAGGCCGTCATCCAGTGCAAGTACAACATGGCCGCCTTCGCGGTCGACGAGCGGAAGCGGCCCGGGCTCGACCGTCGCTCGCAGGAGATCTCGAAGGTGATCGGCGAGGCGTTCGAGTCGGTCGTCTTCGCGGAGGAGTATCCCCGTACGAGCATCGACATCTACATCGAGGTCCTCCAAGCGAACGCGGGGACGCGGTGCGCGGGCCTCGTCGCCGCCTCGCTCGCGCTCGCCGATGCCGGGATCCCGATGGTCGACCTCCTGCCCGCGGTCGCGGTCGGGAAGGTCGCCGGCAAGATCGCGCTCGACCTCAAGAAGGAGGAGGACAACTTTGGGGAGGCCGACCTCCCGATGGCGCTCGTCCCCCAGTCGGGCCGCCTCGTGCTCCTCCAGATGGAGGGCCACATGACCGAGGACGAGCTCGCCGCGTCGCTCGAGCTCGGGGTCCAGGGCTGCCGCGAGATCTACGAGAAGATGAAGGCGGCGTTGCGCGAGCGCTACGCGCTCGGCGCGGGGGGTCCCGCATGAGCGAAGAGGTCTCCGCCGAGATCCTGACGACCCACATCCTCGACCTGGCCGCGGAGGGAAAGCGGCTCGACGGCCGGGGGCCCGATGCGTACCGGCCGGTCACGGTCGAACCCGGCTTCGTCACCACCGCGGACGGCTCCGCCCTCGTACGGATCGGCGACACCGCCGTGCTCTCGGGCATCAAGCTCGAACCGGGCAAGCCGTTCCCCGACACGCCGAACGCCGGAGTCCTGACGACCAACGCGGAGTTGATCCCGCTCTCGAGCCCGACGTTCGAGCCCGGCCCGCCCCAGCCCGGGGCGATCGAGGTCTCGCGCGTCGTCGACCGCGCGATCCGCGCCGCGGAAACGGTCGACCTGACCCGCCTCTGCGTGACCCCCGGCGAGAAGAGCTGGGTCTGCTACGTCGACTGCCACGTCCTCGACCACTCGGGGAACCTGATCGACACCGCGCTGCTCGCGGCCGTCTCGGCGCTCGTCAACGCGACCGTTCCCGCGAAGCGTTTCGGGATCGCCGACGCCGACTACCCGCTCGAAGTGAACCACTTCCCGATCGAGTGCACGTTCGTCCGCCTCGGCGACACGATCGTCGTCGACCCCACGTTCGACGAGGAGCGCGCCTCCCAGGGCCGGATCACGGTCGCGACCGACGAGGTCGGCCGGGTCGTGGCGATGCAGAAGGGGCTTGTCGGAGCGTTCTCGCCGGACGACGTCAAGGACGTGGTCCGCCGAGCGTTCAAGCACGGCGAGCGCCAACGGACGCTCCTCAAGGGAGGCCACGTATGAGCAAGCGGACGAAGAAGGCCGGGCCGACCGGTTGGATGGGGCCTCGCTACGGGATCCGGATCCGCCGACGCGTGGTCGAGATCGACCGGGCCCGCGGGCCGGACGCTGCGTGCCCGCGGTGCTCGACCGTCACGCTCCATCGCGTGGCGAGCGGCATCTTCGAGTGCCGCCGGTGCGGCACGCGATTCGCTTCGAACGCCTACGTCTTCCAGGCGCCGCCCCCGATCCAGCGGACCGAACGCGAGCCCGCTCCGGGCAACGCTTAATTAGCCGACGCGGGAGGTTCCGGCGAAGCCATGTTCCGGTGCATCCGGTGCGGGGAGGCCCTTCCCTCGGACGCGAATCTGTTCGGGGTCCGTTGCGATAACTGCGGCGGGAAGATCTTCACGAAGGAACACCCCAACGTGAAGAAGGTCCTGAAGGCGCGCTAGCGGACCCGAACCTCACCGCGCGATCGGGTATCCCGCCAAGCGGCACGCCGCCTCCACGACCTGACGGTTCTCCGCGGAAAGGTAACGTCGGTTCGCGCGGGCGGTCAGCGAGTACAACCGCAGAGCGGCGTCGCAACTCTGCTGCCACGTCGACCCATCCGTCCCGAGGGCGGACCGCTGGGTTTGTCGGAACGCCGCGCCGGCCCGCCGCCCGGCGCTCTCCCACAGACCGTTCTCGGTCCTCCACCACCGCTCGAGCGGGAGCAGCCGAAGGAACGCCATGCGGTTCGCGATCACGTTTCGGAACACGGACGCGGACTCTCGTTCTCCCGTCTCCAACGCGCGGACCAACTTCACCACTTCCTCGGCCGACTCGGCGAGCTGGTCGCCGGCCCACTTCCGTATCACCGGGCGTAGGGGCGACCAGCGGAACCGTTCCGCTTCCTGCTTCAGGCGGCGCGCGACCCCTCGAGGGTCGCGGAGGATCCGGGCGGCCCTCCATCCGGGCACCGCCCCGTCGAGGTGGCTCGGGTCGGCCATCTCGCGGTGCTCTTCCTCGGGGGTGCTGAATTTTACGCTGACCATCCGGCCCTCCCGCTGGAACATTCGATGGCGGGCCAAAGGAGGCGTTTCGGTCACGACCCAGAGGTCGATGTCGGAGCGCACGTGAGCCTCGCCTCGCGCCCAACTTCCCGAGAGCAGCACCGCGGCGCCCCCGTCCGGGTCCACCGCGTCGGCCAGTCGGCCGGCCAAACGGACCACGGAGCGGTGTTGCGCGCGGTCGGCCGGCGGGTTCCGCGGCTTCTTCCTCGGGACCGAGGGTGGTCGGTCGGTCGGGCGTCTCGCCATGGGCGGGGGTCGAAAGGCTCCTTCGGAAAAGGTTCTAGCGTCCGAGCGACAAACCGTTTCAGCAAGCACCCCCTGCCCGCCGCGTGCAGCGGCCGACGATTCGATTCCTCGGCGGCGTCCGAGAGATCGGAGGGAACAAGATCCTCATCGAGGACGGCCCCGACCGGGTCCTGTTCGACTTCGGCCCGTCGTTCTCTCCTCGCGCGGAGGAGTACTACGTGGACTACCTCCAGCCCCGGTCGACCTCGAAGGCGAAGGACCTCCTCGAGTTCGACCTCATCCCGAAGCTTCCCGGCCTCTACGCGCGGGACGCGCTCGGGGACGGGGAGCTCACGTACCGGTCGCCGGAAGTCCACGGGATTTTCGTGAGCCACGCCCACGCGGACCACGCGGGCTATCTCGAGCTCATCGACCCGGAGATCCCGGTCCATGTCGGGGAGGGCACGCGCACGCTGATGACCGCGATCGAAAAGTCGACGCGGATGAAGTACGGGGAGCACCCCTTCGAGGTCTTCACCGATAGGAAGCCCGTGAAGGTCGGAGGGATCGAGGTCGTCCCGTACCCGGTCGACCACTCGATCCCCTTCGCCTACGGGTTCGTGGTCCGCACGAGCGAGGGGACGGTCGCCTACACCGGCGACTTTCGCCACCACGGCCCCCGGGCTCCTGACACGCACGCGTTTTTTGAGGCGGTCGCGGCCGAGCCGGTCGACGCGCTGCTGATCGAGGGGACGCGGGCGGGTCCGGACCGGCGGCACAACCTCTCTGAGGCGGGCGTTCGGGCTGCCGTCGACCGTGTCCTGGTCGAACGCCCGGAACTGGCGCTCGCCTGTACCTATCCGCGCGACATCGACCGGCTGCGGACGCTCTACGAGGCGGCTGTGGCCGCCGAGCGCGAACTCGTGGTCTCGGTCCGAACGGCGCTCTTGTTGACCGAGGTGGCTGCGCAGTTTCCCCCGGGGACGGTGCCCGTTCCCGGGACCGCCCCCGGACTCAAGGTCTACGCACGGAAGAAACGCGTCTCGTACCTGTGGGAACGTCCGTACCTGGAAGAGGCGATTCCGGCCGAGGAGGTGCGCGGGCGAGGGAAGCACTACCTGCTCGCCCTGGACCTCGCGCACTTTCCCGAGCTCATCGACCTGAGGCCCCCCGCGGGAAGTCCGTTCATCCACTCGATGAGCGAGCCGTTCAGCGAGGACGACGTCGACGACAGGGTGATGCACAACTGGCTCGACCACTTCGGCCTCCGATTCCACCAGATGCACGCGAGCGGGCACGCGTCGAATTCGGAGCTCCTCGAGATCGTGCGGGCGACCGCGGCCCGGAAGGTCTACCCGATCCACACGGAACACCCGGAGGCGTTCGAGAAGGCCGGGCCGAGCGTCCACCCTCCCGAACTGAACGTCGCCTACCCGGTGGGAAAGTAGGCTCGGCCTTCCGACGATAGGTTAACCTCCCGAACACTCTGCGAGCTCGAATGGAATCCGAACGGTACCCGACCGGCATCGCTTCCGTCGATCGGCTTCTCGGCGGAGGCCTCGAGCGCGACTCGGTCACGGAGATCTACGGTGAGGGAGGAAGCGGAAAGACGCTCTTCTGCCTGCAGGTCGCCTACCGCGTCGCCCTCGAGAACCGCTGGGTGTTCTACGTCGACACCGAGGGGGTCAGCGTCGACCGGTTGCGCGCGGTGGCCGGCGATAACCTCGACCGGGTCCTGAAGCGCTGGCTCCTCACGACCCCGAAAGACCTCGCGGAACAGGGGAAGGCGGTGGCCACCGCCTGCTCGCTCGCCCGCGAAGGGTCGCGGCCGGTCGGCCTCATCGTCGTCGACTCGGGGACGTTCTTCTACCGGCTCTCGCTCTCGGGGCCCGACGAGGACGACGCGCGACAGACCCTCTCGCTCGCGGTCGCCGACCTGGTCTCCGCTTCCCTGCGCGCCCAGGTCCCGGTCCTCTTCACGAACCAGGTCTGGCGGAGCATCCGCGACGGCACGCTCGAGCCGCTCGGCGGCTCCTTCCTCAATCACGCTGCGAAGACGATCCTGCGCTTCGACCGCCTTTCGGGCGCCCGCCGCCGGGTGGTCCTCGTGAAGCACCGCTCCCTTCCGGAAGGGTCCGCGGAGTTCTCGATCGGCCCGACCGGGCTCGACAGCCGGGGTCCGGGCTGAAACGGAGATAAAGCCGAACGTTCCTCCCCGTTCGATGGTCGATACCCTTCAGTTCTCGGATGTCTCCACTCCGATCGGCACGTTCCGTATCAGCTACCTCGGTTCGACCGTCCGGGTCGTCGACCTTCTCGAGAAGGGAGTGAACCAGTCGGGAGTCCCGCAGGGCGCCGTCCGCCGGAACCCGCCGTTTCCCGAAGGGAGTCCCGCTCGGCAACTGCGCGACTACTTTCGCGGCGAGCGCAAGGACTTCGACGTCAACGTGGAACCCGACTCGGCCTCCGAGTTCGACCGCGCCGTCTGGCGCGTGCTCCGCGAGATCCGGGGCGGTCACACGGTGACCTACGGCGAGCTCGCGAAGCGGGCCGGCTTCCCCGGGGCCGCGCGGGCGGTGGGCGGAGCGATGCGTCGCAACCCGATCCCGATCGTCATCCCCTGCCATCGCGTCGTAGGGGAGGGCGGGGAGATCACGGGGTTCGGGCTCGGACTCTGGCGAAAGCGCTGGCTGCTCGACCACGAGGGCGCCTGGCCCCTCAAGTCCCGCTCGGCGGAGGGGCCGCGGCCGCACGGACAGAAGACTCTCGATGGCCCGCTCCACGAGGGAAGGGCACCCCGCGCCGCACCCCCTCCCGGGTGAGCGCCCCACTACCTACTGCACGCTGTAGTAGGTTGTCCCGATCGAGAGGGTCTGAAGATACTACGCGTCGTAGTAGCTTATCGCCCGTCAACCGGGCCAACCTACTACACGCCATCGTAGCAAGCCGGGCCCCTCGGCGGCGATCGAGAGTAAGCTACTACCCTGCGTAGTAGGCTGCGTCGTAGGGTTCGGGTTTGAGGCCCCGACGCTGGCGGACCTCGGCGACGACCTTCGGCTGTAGATCGCTCGGCACGGGCTCGAAGCCCATCGACTCGGTCGCCCAGAGGACCTTGCCCGCGGTCGCGCTGCGGATGTCGGAGGCGAACCCGAACATCTCGGCGACCGGGACCTTGGCGACCACCGTCTGCAGGTCGCCGACGCTCGTCATGTCGAGGATCTCGCCGCGACGCCGCTGGAGCTCGCGCGTCGCGCCCGCGAGGACCTCCTGCGGAACGTTGACCGTAGCCTTCTGGAACGGCTCGAGGAGGAGGCGGTCGCCGAGGACCATCGCCCCGTAGATGCCGGAGCGCGCGGCGGGGATCGTCTGCGCCGGACCCCGGTGGATCGAGTCCTCGTGGAGCTTCGCGTCGACCAGGCGGACCTTGAGACCGTAGACCTTCTCGTTGGCGAGCGGCCCGCGGTTCATCGCCTCCTTGAACGCGTCGACGATCAGGTCCATCGTCTCGTTGAGGTACTGGATCCCCTTCGTCACGTCGAAGAGCATGTTCGTCCCTTCGACCGCGATCAGCCCCCGGCCCTCGTCGCGCGAGATCCCCATGGCATCGAGCTTGGTGACGAGGGTCTTGAGGTCCTTGAACGACTTTCCCTGCGGGATCTCGCCCTCCTTGAGGGCGTCCACGACCGCGGCGGGCAGGGCCTCGACTTCGAAGTAGAAGCGATTGTGCTTGTTCGGCGACTTCCCCTCGAACGGGCCCCCCGGGTGCTTCACGAGCTCGCGGTAGACGACGATCGGTTTCGAGGCCTCGATCTCGACCTTGTAGTCGTTGACGATGCGGTACTGCGTGATCTCGAGGTGAAGTTCGCCCATCCCGGAGAGGAGGTGTTCTCCCGTCTCCTGGTTGATCTCGACCTTGAGGCTCGCGTCCTCCTTCGCGATCTTCCGCATCACTTCGATGAGCTTCGGCAGGTCCGCCATTCGCTTCGGCTCGATCGCCACCGTGACGACCGGCTCCGAGACGTGACGGATCTCCTCGAAGGGGACCATGTCGGGGGCGTCCGACATCGTCGTGCCCGCGAAGGCGTCCGAGAGTCCGATCACCGCCGCGATGTTGCCGGCGGTCACCTCTTCGACCATGAGGCGCTCCGGTCCCATGAACAGCGAGACGTGCTGGATGCGGTTCTTCGCCTTCGAGCCCACCACGTTGAGCTCCATCCCTTTCTGAAGGCGGCCCGAGAAGACGCGGCCCGTCGCGATCTCGCCCGCGCTCGGGTCCATCGTGATGTCGGTGACCATGAACGCCGTCGGACCGGAGGAGTCGGTGTTCGTCATCGCGAGGCCGACCGTCGAACTCGCGTCCCCGTGCCAGATGTTCGGAATGCGGTACTTCTGAGCGATGTGGGGGCTCGGCAGATGACGGACGACCATGTCGAAGACGACGTCGTTGATCTTCGCCTTCTGCGCGATCTCCCGCGAACGGCCGGTCGAGACGTAGTCGATGATGTCGGGGAACTTGACGCCGGTCTTCTGCATGTACGGCACGCTGATCGCCCAGTTCTCGTAGCCGGAACCGAAAGCGACCGACCCGTCGCGCGGGTCGACGCTCCACTCGTCGATGAACTCCTCGGGCGCCATCCGCCGGATCAGCTCGTTCACCTCGGCGATGATGGCCGTGAAACGCTTCTGGAGCGACTCGGGCGTGAGCTTGAGCTCCTTGATCGCGCGGTCGACCTTGTTGATGAACAGGACCGGCTTCACCTTCTCGCGAAGCGCCTGGCGGAGCACGGTCTCCGTCTGGGCCATGACGCCCTCGACCGCGCAGACCACGACGATCGCGCCGTCCACCGCCCGCATCGCGCGCGTGACGTCCCCGCCAAAGTCGACGTGGCCGGGCGTGTCGATGAGGTTGATGAGGTGCTGCTGGCCCTCGAACTCGTGGACGATCGTCACGTCGGCGTTGTTGATCGTGAGGAGCCGCGCCTGCTCCTGCTCGTCGAAGTTGAGGTAGAGCTGCTTTCCCGCGAGCTCGTTCGAGATCATCCCGGCGGCGGCCAGCAGGTTGTCGGAGAGGGTCGTCTTCCCGTGGTGAATGTGGGCTACGATCCCGATGTTGCGGATGCGGTCGATGCTCCGCATCATCTCGGGGATGGCCTTCGCCAGCTCGCTCCGAATGTGGGTCATCGCAACCTCCTACGGACTAGCGCGCCGATTGGGCGACCCGCTCGACCTCTTCCTTCCGCCCGACGGCGAACGACGTGAGGTCGCCCTTCGCCGCGAGTCGGATCTCGTCCGCCAGACACGTGTGGATCGGTTTCGTCGACTTGTGGGACGCCTGGATCGCGCCGAGCGCGATGTTGCGGATCGCGACGTTCAGGCGCCGGGCCGGCGACGCGTCGACCGCGCGGGGGACGGAGATCCCGCCGAATTGCAGGCGGGTGACCTCTTCGCGGGGCGCGGCGTTCTCGACCGCGTCGACGAGGAGCTGGAGCGGATTCTTCTCCTCCTTCTTGGCGAGTTCGTCGAACGCCTTGCGGATCGTCGCGAGCGCCTTCGACTTCTTCCCCGTGAACTTCCCGCCCTTCATGAGGTGGTTCGCGAGCCGCTCCACGAGGTGCATGCGGGTCTTGAGGAACGGCTTTCCAGTGAGCTTGCCCTCGGTGTGGGGCGCGTAGATCGGATGAAGGTAGATGTAGGGAAGCAGGCCCGGGTCGTGCACCTCGACGCCCTCGAACGGGTACTTGCCGAACAGCGGAGGGAGCGGGAACGGGGGCGGGGGAGGCGGCGTCGGCCGGTGGACGATCGGCCCCGCGTCCTCCTCGCTGGCCTCGGGCGGCCGCATCGACTCGGGGTTTCCGCTCATCGCGCCGGCTTCTCCTTGCGTCCGCGCACCAGTTCGTCGAGCGATACGCCGTTCACCTGGATCACCTTGTAGCGGACTCCGGGGATGTCCCCGTACGACCGGCCCATGCGGCCGCCGATCCCTTCGACGAGCACCTCGTCGTGCTCATCGATGAAGTTGATGGCGCCGTCACCGACCGCGAACGCCGTGACCTGACGGCCGTTCTTGATCAGTTGGACCTTGATGCACTTTCGAATCGCGGAGTTCGGCTGCTTCGCCTCGACCCCGACCTTCTCGATCACGATCCCGCGAGCCTGCGGAGCCCCTTCGAGCGGGTCGGACCGCTCTTTGAGATGGAGGGTCCGACGCTTGTAATAACGGTCGGACCAGCGTCGCCGCTGGCGGAGGGTGGCCAGACGGCCCGCTGTGTTGAGCCCCGATGGAGGCGACATATCGGCGGAGGGGCCGAGCACAAGGTGGTGGTATTTAAGGTCCGTGCCGCGTCGCGCACGGCGGTGGCCCGGGGACGCCCGGACGAGGGGAAGAAACGCATGCCGGACGCTCGTCGCGTGGCGCGCACCGCGGCCGATACGCGGTCGTGGAACGCGCTCTCCGCGGAGATCCGGAACTGTCAGTTGTGTCCGCTCGCGAGGACGCGGACGCACGCGGTGGTCTACAAAGGAGGACTCGCGCCGCGCCTCGTCTTCCTGGGGGAGGCGCCCGGCGCGGAGGAGGATCGGCTCGGCGTCCCGTTCGTCGGTCGGTCGGGAAAGGAGCTCGACCGGGCGATCGAGCGCTTAGCGCTTCGCTCCGAAGAGTACGGGGTGCTGAACGTTCTCAAGTGCCGACCTCCCGAGAACCGGTTCGACCGCGTCGCGGCGCGCACGTGCCGGCCGTACCTCGACCGTCAGCTCGCGTGGCTCCGTCCCGAGGTCGTCATTACGCTCGGCTCCCACGCTCTTCGAACGCTCGACCCCGAGGCACCGCCGGTCCTCGTCGCCGCGGGTCATCCGATACTGGACCGGGGGCTCCCGCACTTTCCGCTGTTGCATCCGGCGGCGGCGCTGCGTTCCCGGCGCTGGCGCGAGCGCTGGGAGCACGATCTTCGCGCTCTCGGCTCGTGGCTCGAACGATACCCGCGTAAACGGCTTTAACTCGGGTCGGGCTCTCACGCCCGTGCGCACGTTGGAACTGTTCCTTCTCGACGGGTCGTACCAGGCCGTCGACGACGGCGTCGTGGTCGAGCTGTTCGGCCGGACCCGCGGGGGGGAGGGGGTCGTCGCCCGGTACTACGGATTCCGCCCGTATTTCGTCATCACCGAGCCGACCGACGAAGTGCGAGCGCGCCTCGCCGCCGACAAAGAGGTCGTGGAGACGCACGACATTACCACGTGGGTCGCCGGAACAGAACGACCGGCGCTCCACGTCACGCTCCATCGCCCGTGGCTCGTGCCGCAGTACCGCGACCAGTACCGACGTCGCGGCGACGAGAACAGCGTGCTCGCCTGCGACATTCCGTTCGTGCACCGCTTCCTCTACGACAAGCACCTCGGCCTCTCGGTCGCGTTCGAGGCGGAGGACGAACCCGAGGAGGTCCGCGCGCGCTACACGGTCCCGAACGTCGTGCGCGTCGTTTCGACCGACGGGCACGACATCCGGCCGACCGAGGTGTTCCGCCCCTCCCTGAGGGTGCTTTCCTTCGACATCGAGAACGCGATCCGCGAGCGGACGATCTTCACGATCTGCGGAGTCTCTGTCGGAGGCGACCGACCCCGCCGCACGTTCCGTCTGTTCGGGCCGGACGAGAAGAAGATCCTCGAGGAGTTCGTCCGCACGGTCGTCGAGGACGACCCGGACATCATCACCGGCTACAACATCGGAGGGTACGACTTTCCGCTGCTCGTCGAACGCGCGGCAGCGACCGGCCACGGTCCCCTGTTGCTCGGACGCAAGCGGACGGCTCCGGACGAGATGGGCGACCGCCTTTGGAAGGTGTCGGGGCGCGCGATCGCCGATGCCTGGTGGTCGGTACGGCGCGACCTCAAACCGAAGCAGGAAACGCTCCAGTTCGTTGCGCGCACGCTCCTCGGCGACTCGAAGCTCGATGTCGACCGCCGGGCGATCGAGAAGGAGTGGGCGGCCGACCCGCAGCGAGTGATGGAGTACTGCGAGCACGACGCGGACCTCGCGCTGCGGATCCTCCAGCGCCTTCGCACGGTGGAGAAGGCCGCGGACCTCGCGACGGTCGCGCACCTCACGCTCGAGGAGGGGATGAACGGACGGACCTCGCTCTACATCGACGCGCTCCTCATCCCGCGGGCGGACGCGAAGAACGTCGGCGTCCCAATGAGCCACTTCGCGGGCCGCGAGGCCGCCATCGAGGGCGGTTACGTCCACCCGATCCGCCCGGGGCTCTACCAGTGGGTGGTGGTCCTCGACTTCAAGTCGATGTACCCGTCGATCATCATCTCGAAGAACCTCTGCTTCACGACCCTTTCCCCCGAGGGCACGACGGTCGCGCCGTCGGGAGCGAAGTTCCTGGCGGCGAGCGTTCGTCGGGGGATCATTCCCGAGATCCTGTCGGACCTGCTCGCCGACCGAAGCCGATTCCGCCAGGCCGGGCAGGCCGCGACGAGCCCGGAGCTCAAGGAGTACTACGACGGACTTCAGAACGCGGTCAAGGTCCTCATGAACTCCTTCTACGGGGTGCTCGCATCGAGCTTCTACCGGTTCACGAACAAGGAGATCGGAGCGGCGATCACCGCCTTCGGCCGGGAGGCGATCACCTCGATCATCCGCGACCTCGAGAAGGACGGCTTCGAGGTCG
>Ga0335078_10005212_pt1 | contig 19218 bp, 14 predicted proteins | sample Lox_Sample_32_FD_206711 | JGI IMG/M metagenome (GOLD analysis project Ga0335078, IMG submission 206711) | Soil microbial communities from Loxahatchee National Wildlife Refuge, Florida, United States - Lox_Sample_3.2 | ecosystem: Environmental > Terrestrial > Soil > Wetlands | place: USA... | reverse complement strand
GCCGGCGCATCGCCTGGCTTACGGCTATGGAGTCGTCACCTGGGAATGGAGGCGCGGCGTGCGGTCCTGGGTTTATCCCGCCTTCCTGGCAGGCGTGATGCGGGTCACTGCCTGGATGGGGCCCGGATCCGAAGGCTATGAGCGGGGCATCGTTGTTGTGCTTTCCCTGTTGTCCCTGACCACGATCTGGTTCGGCTACGCCTGGGCCAAGCGCGCCGCCGGGATGGAAGCGGCACTGATTGCCGCGGGGGCTTGCGCCTGCTGGTACGAGCTGGTCTATTTCGCCCCCAAGACCCTGAGCGAACCCGTGGCTACGAGCGCGCTCCTGCCGGGCTTGTACCTCGGGATGTATGGCGAAAAACTAGGAGAGAAAAAGCGCCTGCTGCTGGCTGGAGCCCTTTGCGGGCTCGCCATGGCGCTTCGAATCCAGCTTGCCCCCGCCGTGGGCTTCGCGCTGCTGTATTTTTGCTTTCCCGATTGGCGAAAGCGCATGCTCCCTCTCGCGGCAGGCGCGCTGGTGCCGGTGCTTGCTTTCGGCCTGGTCGACCAGTTGGTGTGGGCGCACCCGTTCCACTCCTACATCAATTACATTCGGGCGGACCTCGTCGAGGGCGGCCATGGCTACGGAGTGCAGCCCTGGTATTGGTATCTGGAAATGCTGTGCGCACACCTGGGCCCGCTGGTTCTCCTCGTCATCCTGGGGCTTCGCCGGAGCCCCTTTCTGGGCTGGGTCGGACTGATCATACTCCTCACCCACAATTACTTCGCCCATAAGGAGGTGCGTTTTCTTTACCCGATGGTGCCCCTGGCAATCACCCTGGCCGCTCTCGGTTTCATGGAAATCCTGCCCGTCCTGAACGCGCGCCGCAGGACGCCGCTGTCGTCCCGGGCCATCGTGCTGACGGGCCTGGCCTGCTGCGCGATCACTTCCTGCCTGCTCATCCGCCAGTTCGACTGGTCGCGAAACTCCGGCGCCTTGGCCGCGTTCGATCGACTCAGCCAGGACCCGTCCTTATGCGGCGTGGGACTCTACAAGGTCGGCTGGTACGACACCGGAGGCTATGCTCATCTGCACAAGAACGTCCCCATGCTGCTCTTTGCGCGCGCCCGCGAATTGGAGGAGCAGGCCCAGAGCGTTAACGCCATCGTCACCTACGGAAATCTGCCTGAGAAGGTGGACGGCTTCGAGCCGGCAGAATGCTCGGGCGGCGTGTGCCTGTATCTCAGGCAGGGCCCCTGCACGCCGCCCCGCCCGGACAACGAGATTAACTGGGTGCTTTGGTTGAATGGGAGTTAAGGTGTGCTACACTTTGCGTGTCGTGATCTCGGCCGGTACGCGTCTCGCTTGCATCCAAGAAATGTCCCGGGTGGGGCAAGACGATGCGCCGGCGCACCGGGCTTTGATCCCCTCCTCGCTGAGAACGGGGAAGAGGGGTGCTTCAGCTTCAAATCGATCAGGCGGATCTTCTCATGTCCATCGCATGCTCGATGGGGATTATGGCTTATAACGAAGAAGCCAACATCGGCCGGATGCTGGAGGCCGTGGTATGCCAACGCTTGACGACGGTAAACCTGACGGAGATTCTCGTCGTAGCCAGTGGCTGTACGGATCGTACTGAGTCTGTCGTGCACAAGTGGGCGTGCCGGGACCCTCGAATTCGCCTGATCGTGCAGGCGCAGCGTGAAGGTAAGGCCTCCGCCGTCAACCAGTTTCTTCCCCAGGCGCGCGAAAAGATCGTGGTGGTTTGCAGCGCTGATCTCTCGCCCGAGGCCGGCGCTATCGAGGCATTGGTGGCCCCTTTCGCGGACCCGGCGGTGGGCATGACCACCGGGCGCCCGGTGCCTGTCAACGACCCCGGGACATTCATGGGGTTTGCCGCCCACATGCTCTGGGAACTGCATCACCAGATCAATTTGCGCCACTTCAAGGCCGGAGAGATGATCGCTTTCCGGAATATCTTTGAGCGCATTCCGTACCAGACCGCGGTGGACGAAGCAAGCATTGAACCGGTTGTTCGCGGTCAGGGCTACGAGGTCCGCTATGTGCCGGCGGCCGTGGTTTACAACAAAGGGCCTCTAACGGTCGCGGATTATCTCGGCCAGCGCCGCCGCATTTATGCCGGGCATCTCGCAGTGCGGCACACGCTGGGATACAGCGTGAGCACCATGAGCGCGTGGACAATCTTGCGGGTCTTGCTTCCCCGGATCGATTGGCGGCCCCGCCATTTCTTCTGGACGTGTGGAGTGGCAGCACTGGAAGTATATGGGCGGTTCCTCGGCAGGCAGGATTATTACAAACGCCGCGACCAGCGCGTCTGGCAGATTGCCAAGACGACGAAAGACCTCACCTCCCGGATATAGGGCCAAAATGCATTCCATGGTCGGCGTTTTGTTGCGCATTCCAGCGTTCAAGCTCTTTCGCCGCTTTGGACTGCCGCGCCTGCTGCCGCTTAATCTGACGCTCTCCCCTTCCCCTAAGTGCAATTCGCGTTGTCTCACCTGCAATATCTGGATGAAGCGCGAGAACGAGCTGACCTTGGACGAATGGCGCAAGGTGCTGGCCTCCCTTGGCCGCGCCCCCTACTGGTTCACGATCAGCGGCGGGGAACCGCTTATGTACCCGCACGTCGTTGAGCTTGCCCGGTCGGCCTACGACGAGTGCCGGCCGGGTGTCATCAACATCCCTACCAACGGCATCCTGCCCACCATTCCCGAAAGAGTAGAACGTATTGCCGGCTTTTGTACCGGGAGCCAGGTGATCATCAACCTCTCTCTGGACGGACTGGGCGAAAAACACGACTTCATTCGCGGCGTCCCGGGGAACTTCGAGAAATTCGAACGATGCCTCGAGCAACTGCTGGCCTTGCGCCGGAGGCTGAAGAACCTGTCGATTGGAATCCACTCAGTGGTGTCGGTGTTTAACGTGGACAACCTGGATGAAATCATCGCCTACGCCGACCGTTCGGGCGCCGACCAGTTCATTACCGAGATCGCCGAACCGCGAGTGGAGTTGGACACGGTGGGCTTGCCGATCACGCCCAGCGCCGCGAGTTACGCCAAAGCCGTCGATCGCCTGATCCGGTATGTAGAGCGCAAACGCTTTCGGGGCGTGGCCAGAATCACGGAGGCGCTGCGCGTCGAGTATTACAAGCTGGTGAAGCGTATCCTGGACGAGCAGGACCAGGTGATCCCCTGCTACGCCGGATGGGTAAGCGCCCAAATTTATGCCGACGGCACGGTTTGGCCGTGTTGTGTGCGCGGCGACGACCTGGGCAACCTGCGCGATCATAACTATGACTTCAAGGAAATCTGGTTCGGAAAGAGAATTCAGGAAGTCCGCCGCAGCATCGCCGCCAAGGAATGCCATTGCCCACTGGCCAACGCCGCTTACACAAGCATGTTGCATGATCTTGCGACCTTGGGACGAGTAGGCGCAAAGCTATTGCGCTGACGGAGACAGGATGCCAGTGAAGGGGCTGCCCTCGTGGCCGCCCGCGGGCAGCCACAACGGTTGCCCCTGCAAATTCCCGCCGGGGGAGACTCATGGCCTTCGATTGGTTGGACAGGTTCCAACACCGGTTGGAGAAAGAGCCGGATTACGCCCGTAAGACCTTGGCGGCATACCGGCTGGGCATGAAAGCCAAAGGGTCAATTTCAGGCGTGGTGATTCAGCCGGCGCAGGACTGTTGCGATCCCGCGAGGAGGTTGCCCCCAGGCAAGGTTTATCACCCCGACCAGGCTCCGCTACTGCCGCTGCCCGATTGTCCGCAGGGCGGCCGTTGTCAGTGCCTTTACCGTCCTGCAATGTCCTATCAGCAGGCCGATGAATGAAACTGTTCTAGTACCTGCCGAAGAAAGTCCGCGTAATATTCCAGAGTGCCGGGAAGGGCGGGGCTTTAGTCCCGGAGGCGGATTGGCTTCAGGGCCTAAAGGCCCAACGCGTCGGGCTCGCGGAGGCGGGGCTGAAGAGCCTGTGTGAGAACCCAGCTGGCATGTCATCCTGAGGAGCCGCAGGCGGCGAAGGATCCCGGCAGCTCCTTAATTTTACTAGCTGCGACCAACTGCAGGGATCGCTGCGTTCAGGATGACATGATGGGCGAGTTCTCACACAGACTCTGAAGCCCCAATCCAAGGGACCAGGTTAGCACGACGTAGTCCGTCATCAAGTGCTAGTGTTCGAGTAGCACCGACCTTCAGAGCCTGCTCTGAGCGTAGCGAAGGGTCGGCAGATGCTGGGCTGAAGGCCTGCACTAAGCGTCGAGCTAGGACACTTCGGAAGAAACGCATGCGAGTAGTTGTAACCGGAGCCACCGGCTTTCTTGGCGGAGCGTTAGCTTGCGCGCTGGCGGAAGAGGGCGCGGAGGTTCATGCGCTGGCGCGTTCCACATCCGACCGCAGCGGCCTCGCCGGCGTCGGCGTCATCTGGCACGTAGGTGACGTGACGGAGCCCGCGAGCTTGCGCGATTTCGTGGCCGGAGCCGATTGGATTATTCATGCCGCCGGCCGTCTCGGTGAATTCGGCGTGCCGGAGCAAACATATCAACAGATCAATGTGGACGGTACACGCAACGCACTGGCGGCGGCCATGAAAACCGGGTGTCAAACGCGCGTGCTGCATGTGAGCAGTGCGGGAGTTTTGGGATTGACTCCGCGTGGGCCGGGCATCGAGGACTTGCCCTACGCGCCGACTAACCCGTACGAGCGGAGCAAGGCCGCCGCCGAGCGAGTGGCTCTCGAATTCGCCGCACAGGGATTACCCGTGGTAATCTGCCGGCCGGCGTTTGTTTACGGGCCTGGAGACCGGCATGTTCTAGGGCTTTTTCGGGCGGTCCGCCGGGGCCGTTTTTTCTTGATCGAAGGCGGGCGGCACCTGTGCCATCCAACCTTCATCGCGGATGCCGTCGCCGGAATGCTGCTGTGCCTTCGCCGCGGCCGTTCCGGAGCGATCTATCACATCGCCGGTCCGTGCCCGGCGACCTTTCGAGAATTAGGAGAAACCATGGCCGCCGCATTGGGCGTGCGTGCGCCGCGGCTGAGTGTGCCGCGCCGGGCGGCGATGCTGGGGGCGATGGGGCTCGAAATACTGGGACGAGCCAGCGGCCGGAAACCGCCGCTCAGCCGCGCGGGGGTGGATTTCTTTAGCGAGGACCGTTGCTACTCCTGGCAACGGGCCCATGACGAACTAGGCTACGCTCCGGAATTCGACCTGGCCACAGGCGTCGCGCGCACCATCGATTGGTATCGCGAGCGCGGGTGGTTGTAGATGACCTTATCCCTTTCGTACCGCCAGCCGCCCAACGGGGGCACGGGATGACTGAACTCTCCGCGCACGAGCACGCCAAGCCGCTGGTGACTGTGGTCATCCCTACCTTCAATCGCGCCTCGATTGTCGGCCGCGCCATTCGGAGCGTCCTGGGGCAGACGTTCACGGATTGGGAACTCCTGGTGGTGGATGACGCGTCCACGGATGACACGGAGCGGGTGGTCCGCAGCTTCCAAGATAGGCGGATCCGATACATCCGCCATGACCGGAACCGGCGCGTTAGCGCAGCCCGCAACACGGGGATCCGTTCCGCTCAAGGCGAGTTTGTTTCATTCCTGGATGATGACGATGAATGGCTGCCGGAAAAACTTGCCATGGAGGTGGAGGTCTTTCGCAACTCGGAGCCCGAGGTGGGGCTGGTTTACACCGGCAAGACGGTCTTCGACGAACATGGCCGGGTCCTCCAGGTTCGCATGCCCACTCTCTCCGGATGGGTGTACGATGCCATGCTGGACCGGCACTTCATCGGCTCGCCGTCCCGTGTGACGGTAAGAAAGCAGGTGCTCGACCGGGTGGCAGGATTCGACGAAACGTTTACCAACTGCCAGGACTATGACCTGTGGCTGCGAGTGGCGAAAGTCTCCATGATTGCCGGCGTACCGTGCTGTCTGGTAAAGCGCTACCTGCTCTCCGATCAGATGTCCGGAAGCCTGCGGAATATCTCGGAGGGCTGGGAGCACATCCTGAGGAAGTTTCGCGCCGAAATGAAGCCGCGCACGCTGACAAAACATATTTCTCGCGTCGCCATTCTGCTTTTCAACTATGAACCACGGCGCGCCCGCGCCCTGGCCTGGGAAGGGCTCCGGCTTCGGCCCCTTCAGCCTGCCCTGTTGGCTGCGTTGGCGCTTTCGACACTCGGAGAGGAACGCTATCGATGGGTGTTCGGGAAGATGATTCGAAAGTTCGACCGATTCTATCTGGGCCGGGCAAGGATCTAGCGGTTTGCGGGCCAGGTCCCGCGGACCAACGCCGCAGGGGCGGCCCTTGTGGCCGTCCGCGGGCAACCCCCCGGGTTGTCCCTACAACGGCACCGAGCGTCTAGAACTGATGATCAGACCTTTTACGCACAGAGTCCGCGAATCGGTTCGCAACATTCTTCCTGACTATATCGCGGTGAACCTGTTGTACTATCGCGCCTTTGGACAATGGCCGGACCTAAAGCATCCCAAAACCTTCAACGAAAAGATCGCCTGGCGAAAACTGTACCAGCACAATCCGCGGTTTCCACTTTTTTCAGATAAGATAGCAGTCAAGGCCGAAATCGCAGCACTGATCGGCGCGCAACACATCATTGAAACCCTGTGGGCCGGGGATACTCCGGAGGCCATTCCGTTTGACGAACTCGCCACGCCGTACGTCGTCAAGGTCAATCACAGCACCAGCGGCAGCCTGTTCATTCGCACGCCGCAAGACGTGAAGAAGGAAACGATAGTTTCGGCAATGCACAAGCAACTTGGTTTGTCGCATGGGCGCCGTTTCCGCGAATGGGGCTATTTGGGAATTCCCCCCAGGGTGCTGATTGAGCGCATGGTCGAAACACCCGATGGCGAACTCCCGGACGACTACAAATTCTTTGTCTATCACGGGCGCGCCCATTTCATTCAATACGATTCCGGCCGGCCTCGAGGGCTCAAACTGAACTTTTATGATTGTGAATGGAATCTTCTGCCCGCAAAACTGCGACGATATCCGCGCACATCGCAGCCCGTCGCCAAGCCAGAAAACCTCGCCCGGATGATCGAGATGGCGGAGAAAATCGGGGCTCAATTCGACTTTGTCAGAGTAGACTTCTACTCACCCCCCCAAGGCATCTTATTTGGCGAAGTTACCTTCTATCCTAATGCAGGACTCGAGCCGTTCAACCCGGAGCAATGGGACATGACGTTCGGCGAGCCCTGGCGCCTATGAGAGACGAAACTCGAAATTCGAAAATCGAAATTCGAGAGCCACGTTGAGTGAAGGCCCATGAATTTCGATTTTCGAGTTTCGAGATATGAAGTTTGAAATTCAAATTTCAAATACTCGTTCTGTTAAAATAACCTCGTATGCGAAAACACCTGTTGCTGGCCCTCTCCCTCCTGGGACTCTTCGACTCCCTCTATCTTCTCTGGGTTTATACTTCACCTTCACGGCCCATCGTCTGCCTGGGAACAGGGTGCGACGCGGTGCGCGCCAGCTCCTACGCGCACCTGTTTGGCGTGCCGATGCCGGTGTTTGGAGTTGCCGCATACCTGGTTCTGGCACTGCTGATCATTGCAGAAGACTGGTTCCCGGAAAACTTGGCGCGAACGCTCTCCTACGCGGTCACCTGCCTTTCCGGCTTCGGCTTCCTGTTTTCCCTTTACCTCACTGGGCTCGAGGCGTTCGTCATTCATGCCTGGTGCGCCTGGTGTGTCACGTCCGCGATTATCGTGACCTGCATATTCCTCTTATCGCTATTTGACCTGCCGCGCCCGCTCGCCGCGCCGGACCCTGGCGTGGCCAAGGCAAGAGTCAGGACGCACCTGGTTCTCTGCGTGCTGGCGGTGCTCCTGGGGACCCCTGCCTTTATTCTTCTCGCCAAACACGGCGAATTTGCGGACGCCCCGGAGGCTTCAGAGAAGGCGCTCGCTGAGCACCTGGTCCGCGCCGACAGCCATATGACCGGCAACCTGAGGGCGCCTCTTACCGTCGTCGAATTCGGGGATTTCGAGTGTCCTGCCTGCGGCCTCTCGGAAGAAGCGGCAAGGCAGATCCGCGCCCAATACGGAGACCGGATTCGTTTCGTGTTCCGGCAGTTCCCGCTGACCAAGATTCATCCCATGGCGGAGAAGGCCGCGCAGGCTTCCGAATGCATGGCAGAGCAGGGCAAATTCTGGGAGGGAGTCGACAAGCTCTATTCCGCGCAGACCGATCTGAGTGTGGACGCGCTCAAGCGCTACGCGGGAGAACTTGGGCTTGACCAGGACCGTTTCAACCAGTGTCTTGACAGCGGCGAAACCGCGTCGCGAGTCAAGCGGGACCTGGCGGACGGTCACGCCCTAAAGGTGGTAGGTACGCCGACCTTCTTCATCGGCCGGAAAATGGAATTTCGTCCTTTGGATTTCGACACGTTTGCGCGGCTGGTGAATCAGGGACTGTCCGCCCTGGCCCCCACTACGGCCGCCGCCTCACAACCGGCGCAGACTATCCCCACGCAATCGGCGGATTCAACGTCCAAATCTGCCGCTTCGCGGCCCCAGGGAGGAACCGCCACGGAAGCCGGCGCAGGCTCTGGCAATCTGTTTGGCTCGAGCCCGGCTGACGGATTCCTCGGTGGCTCGCAGACTTCGCTGGCCGTCTGCAGCGAGGCTGAAGCCAACAAGAAACAGCCCTCGTTGATTGGAACAGGGGAAACGCGGCAACTGCTCGAATCTCGGCCGAGACCTTTGGTGGTGGACGTGAGGCCTCCTAAGGAGTACGCCGCAGGGCGAATTCCGGGTGCTATCAACATGCCGGCAGAGAACTTCGTGCAGGATATGAGCAAGTTGTCAAAGGACAGAACCATCGTACTGTACGAGGGAGGAGAATCCTCCGGCGGCGACGTCTGCGCTGTAAGCCGCGCCGCGGGGCGGGCCTTGCTGGAACACGGATTTTCGTATGACCAAGTAAAAGTGTATCAAGATGGGCTGGCAGGATGGCAGAAAGCCGGCCAGCCGGTCCAGAGGTAGCACCCGCAGTGACCCGCGGCTGCGGAAAAAATCCTCCCTGTTGTCATCCTGAGCGGAGCGAAGAATCTGCATTCTCCTGATTTCGCGGTGCTCGGCAAACTGCAGAGTTGTCATCCTGAGCGGAGCGAAGGATCTGCATTCTCCTGATTTTGCGATGCTCGGTAGACTGCAGGCCCTTCGCTTCGCTCAGGGTGACAGCGAAGGGCTCAGAATGACAGAGAGGCCGGACGATGCGCCTCCGGCGCACAAAGGAGTCTTCCATGACGAGCAGTTCGCTTCGCAACACTCTTCTGGCCTGCGGCGTTTGCGCGCTCCTTCTCAGTGCAGGGCCCATGCCTGGAAATACGAAAGTCGACTCCCGCGCTACGCCTCCAGACCAGGTCGCGAGCCCCGACAAGATCGCCGGCTTTGTGCGCGACCGCTTCAAGGTTCCGGAGAATGTTAAGCTGACAGTCGAGCCTCTGAACAAGTCGCAATTCCCCATGTTCTATCAGACGGTCCTGACGTCGGAAAACGGCGCGCAGAAACGGACCAGCAACGTCTTCGTCACCAAGGACGGCCGGTGTCTGGTAATGGGGAACGTCTTTGCCCTGCACGATGGCTCGCCGGAGGACCTCATCCGCTGCCTGCGCGAAGCTGCAAAGATTCCAGCGCAAACAGAATTGAAAGCCGGCGCTTTCGACAAAACTCCCTACCCGGAGTTCTTTAAGTCCGTGGTTACGGCCAGTGACGGAAAGAACAGCCAGTCCGCAGATGTCTTCATTACCAGGGACCGGCGAGCCGGCATCGTGCAGGGCATCATCCTGCCGTTTCGGGACGACGTGGTGCGCGGCATGATCAATACCAAAGATATGCCGAGCCAGGGCCCCCCCACCGCTCCCGTAACCGTGGTCGAGTACGCCGATCTTCAGTGCCCCACGTGCGCCCAGCTGCAAGAGTTTCTGGAGAAGCAGCTCCTGCCTAAATATGGAGACAAGGTTCGAGTCATCTTCAAGGAGTTCCCGATCCCAGGCCACGACTGGTCCGGGACCGCCGCAGTGGCCAACGAATGCGCGTATGAGATTAATCCATCGGCGTTTTCAGGCTACCGGACACTTATATTCGCCAACCAGACAGCTATCAACGCTTCCAATGTCCGCGAGCGCCTGCTGAGCCTCGGGGAACAGGCAGGAATTGACGAAGTAAAACTGGCCACCTGCATAGACACCCAAGCCTCGCTGCCGCGGGTTGAGGCCGGCCGCCGGGAGGGAAACGACCTCGCGGTAAACTTCACTCCCACCTCGTTCGTGAACGGCAGGTTCATCATCGGCCTGCAAACTGAATCGGCCTGGGACAAAATCATCGGCGACGCTCTTCTGGCGAAGTCCCGTTAATGGGGATTGAAAGCTGTCAGCAATGCCCCACAGCCGCGCAAGTAGAATCTCCGCCCTTGAACACAGGGCGATCACCGTCCTCCAAATTCCGCGATCTGAAACGGACGCCTTCTGGTGAGAGTAGCAGGCCGAACGGACTTTGTGTCCTTGCCTGGAGTCGCCACCCGAACCTGCCAGAACGCCGAGCGGGTAACTTCAAAGCTAACGAAGAATAGGCATTTACGTCTAAATTGTACTGTTTAGGTAATATAGTCAGTACCTCTGTACCAGCGCTGATGTGGTCATCGTATATTGACTTCTTATTCCCGGCCCCATAGAATGCCCCCTTTGAGTTCGCGCCTTGTGTACTAAGTAAATCCTCCTGAATGCGCGAATTCAAGAGGTCAACCCTAGTCACATGTTAATTAATAATAGCCTTTGACACTTTTTACTATCTTATTAGAGCCGCATATGGAAGTTCTTTCAGAGGCAAATTTAGGAAGGTACAATGCTTTTGCCGGTTGCAAACCTCTCATTCCTTACATGTTTCGCAAGCTGTGTTGTGGCGACCGTAAGCGGCGGAACATTGGCTTTAGCTGCGTTGGCGATGCTCCGTCGCTGGCATCACGATCGCTTTGATCTCCGGGTCAAGGCTCTCTCGACCCATTTCGGGCTCACTCCCGCCGGCTTGCTACAAGCCAAGTATTCGCCACAATCCCTGGCAAATTTGCGGGCGCTTCCCCTGACTACCCTGGAATTCCTTCTCGAGCCCTTGCTTCTCAAATGCGCTTCCGCCCCGCCGCTCGCAGGCGTGTTACAAGAAGTCTGCCTGGAGCTCGGATTAATCGATGTTTGGCAGCGGCGGATTCTCGGCCAATTCGCGCCCGTCACTCTGCGACAAGCCTGCTCAATTCCCGACGGGTCTCTCCACTTCTTCAGCCGCCTCCACTTCCTGCTTCGTGCGCGTAGCGCCAGGAGCCTTGGTCTCGTCCGCCACCAGGCAAGTTGGCCTGTCCTCGCCCGAGCCCTCGACGATCCACATCCGGACGTTCAGCGGGTAGCATTGCGAGCGCTGGCGGCGCTCTCAGAACCAGGCAGTCTGCCGGCGCTGGTCGATCAAATGGACAAGGCGGTTACGGATAAACGCTGCGGCATCTCTCTTCATTCTCTAAAAAGCGCCATAGCCAGGTTCCCTCTTTCGCAAGCCGCGCAACTCCTTCCTGCCGCACGCCACCCGAACCCCAGGGTCCGCGCCGCTGCCGGGGAGATCCTTTGTGAGATGGCCAAGCGGGAAACGGCTGATGCCCCGGCCCTTGTTCAAAGCAACAGCGTTTTCAACCACGAGATGGCGCTCTTCGGCTCCGATGTAGACGCTCGGGTCAGGTCGATTGCCTGCGAGGTGGCGGCGCTTTTCGACCCTGCCGACCGGCAGCCGGCGGCGCATCAAAACTTTGTCGAAACTGAAGACCCCATTCCGTCCGCCGCGTCTGAGACCCCGACCGAGCCCCCCGAAGCTTTTTCCCTGGCTGATTTGCCGCGCCTTCTCGCCGATCCTCTGCGAACGGTCCGCCAGGCGGCGCTAAGGGCGTTCCTGGCCCACGGGCGAGACGGTCAGTCTAAGCTCTACGAGCAATTCCTGAAAACCGAGGATAAGGCCCTCAGAGTCCAGATCCTCGAGGAACTCGACCGCGCCGGCCTGCTTCCGAACCTCTTGCAGCACGTCGACGGCAACTCCGGCACTCTTGAGACGCGCGTGGTGGAGCTGATCGTAAGCATGGGAGCCAGCCGTTATCTTCAGGCCGCCCTCACCAACATCTACGGCCAACAACTCCTCAAAGTTCTGTTTGAGAAACTCGAAGACCACAGCCCGCAAAAGATTGACGCGTGGCTTGGGGTCTTCGCGGCTCTCAAGGCATTCCGGCGAACGGACCCGGCCAGTCACGGCCACGCCCCATTGGCGGCGTGAAAGGATTTCCCCATGGACATGTGGGGACCGTTTCTCGATCACGGCCTCGTTGTTTTCAATCTAGTGATCCTCTCTTATTTCGTGTTGGGGAATGGGATTTATACCGCCCTGATGGTAATGTCTGTAAGGGCGATCTGGTTTCATTCCCGGCGGCAGACATATCAAGGATTGACCGACCTCAAGGAATCCTCATTGACCTCCGCGGTCACCATCATCATACCGGCCTGGAATGAGGAGCGCATCATCGTCGAAACGGTTCGTTCCGCTCTGGGAGTGGACTACCCGCAGCACGCCGTCATCGTGGTCGATGACGGATCCACCGATTCAACCCTGAAGCGCCTGGCGACCGCTTTTATGCTGGCTCCCGCTTCCCTGAACTACGACGCCGTTCTTCCCACCTCGCCGGTGCGGGGCTTCTATCTCAGCTCTCACTTTCCCAAGCTGCTGGTGGTCCATAAACAACGGGGCGGTAAGCCGGACGCGCTGAATACGGGCATCAATCTTTGCCGCACGCCTTATTTCTGCTGTCTGGACGCAGACTGCATCCTGGAGCGCGACTCTCTTTTGCGGCTGATGGAACCCATCCTCAGCTCGCCCCGGGAAATCATCGTCAGCGGCGGTGTGGTGAGAATTATTAACGGCAGTACCGGAAGCAATGGCCAAATAGTGAAATTGGGGTTGCCGCGGACCTTCCTTGAGCGCTTTCAGGTAGTGGAGTACTTGCGCAGCTTCCTTACCGGCCGCAACGGCTGGTCGCTTCTGGGAGGCACCGTGATCGTTTCGGGCGCCCTCGCCCTTTTTCAGCATCAAGCCGTAGTGGATGTGGGCGGGTTCAGTGCGGATACCGTCACCGAGGACATGGATCTCGTCATCACGCTGCGCGAGCACGCGGCCAGGAACCATACCGGCGCGGAATTCTCTTTCACTTCCGATCCCGTTTGCTGGACCGAGTGCCCGTCCACTTATACGATGCTGAGCCGCCAAAGACGCCGTTGGCAGCTGGGGCTATGCCAGTGCTTGCGCAAACATCGCGGCATGCTTCTCCGGCCCCGGTACGGCATTGTCGGCATGCTCAGCTTGCCTTTCCATCTGTATATCGAAGCCCTTGGTACGCTTGTGGAATTCCTCGGCTATCTTCTGGTGCCGCTTTCTTTCCTAGGAGGGTTCACTTCGCCGGCGTTGTTGGCTTTATTCATTCTTCTGGGTCTTGCCTACGGCGGTTTTCTGTCGGTGGGTGCCGTACTTCTCGAGGAAATGACCTACCGGCGCTACCCCAGGCTCAAGGACCTCCTGGTGCTGCTGGCTTACGCGATGCTCGAGAACGTGGGCTATCGCCAACTGATTCTTTTCTTCCGCGTTCAAGGGATACTGAAATTCCTGGTGGGATCGCATCGCTGGGAGAAGGTCATGCACGACGGGCAATCCCTCACTTCGGGTCCCGCGGAATTCGCTCCGGCCGCCGTGCGCGGGAGCTTAGGGAACGGCTGATAACTGCTGGCCACCCGAGGCTTCCCGGAAAATCGCGTCATCCCCGCGCAAGCGGGAACCCGTTGGGGGGGCGATGGGTCCCCGCTTTGGCGAGGACGACAACGCTGATTCAGATTCCTTCGGGTAGGCCACAGGCCCCATGCAAACCTCCCGGAACGACCGGTGACGACCGGAATTACACGCAGCCGGTAACGCGCGCCGCTTCGCAAAACAACCGCTCGAGGCAGAATCATGAACCCTTGCTACTCCAAACCGCAGTCGACTTGCCTCTCCCGAGGCCTGCGGCCGCCCGTACTCTTTCTCGCTCTGCTGCTGCTGCAGCAGGGTTCCGTAGAGCTGAGGGGGCAGGGAGATCCGCAGGCAGGGCAGGGCGGTGCCACGCCGGAGACCCAGCAAAGTACCCCTGATCCCGACGTGGAAGATTCTTTGCCGGCCAAGCATGCTGCCCATCATAGAGTAGTGACGGCGTTTCGTCATCACCGGGCATTGCAGCCGTGGAAACTGCGGCAAAGGAAGGCCGTTTCCGGGCCGTTGGATTTTGTTCCCCCTGCATCCCATTTGGACAAGGTCGTGGCCCCTCGAGACCCATCCGCGCACGCCGCTCCCGCCGCCTCCGGAAGTCCGGCGGCGGCGCTCGCCGGCGCACCCCGTCCCACCGACTCATCGGCCACAGGACAGCCTGCCGTTGATGCGTTGAGGCGCGGCGATTTCACAGCCGCGATCCAGGCCTATCGACAAGCCCTGAAACTAAATCCCGGCGATGCTGACCTGGAGCTTGGCCTGGCGCGTGCGCTCAGTCTGAGCGGACACAACGAGGAGTCGAAGGGCGTCTACCAGCAAGTCTTGTCAAAAACACCAGATAACGCTGACGCGCTTGAGGGTCTGGGCAGCGCCTTTCTTCGGTCTGACCGGCCCTTCGAGGCGCGGGCTGTTTTCCAGCGCCTGGCAGCAAGGCACCCCGCGGATGCCGAATATAAGATCGACCTGGCTCGGGTCGAGGCTCGATTGGGGAACTATAGGCACGCTCGCGAGCTCTTGACCGCGGTTCTTGCCTTCCACCCCCATCAGCACGAAGCGCGGTTACAACTCGCCTACCTCAGGCTTTATCAAGGGAAATATGCGGCTGCGCTGGCGGATTTCGCTCAGCTACTGAAAGCCGACCCGACAGACTTCGACGCCCTGCTCGGCAACGCGCGCGTTCATTATTTCCGCGGAAACGTTGCTTATTCCTACTCGCTTGTAAGCAAGCTCCTGGAGGATCGGCCCAACGATTATGATGCCGTCTTCCTCCTGGCCAATATCGAGCGCGCCCGCCAGAACCCGCAAAAAGCCCTCGAACTGCTCGCCCGGGCCGAACGATTAAGCCCCGGCAATCCCGAGACCGTCCAACTCGAGAAGACGCTTCGCCAGGAAAAAGCTGTGACCTTCCACACCGCCGCCTCCTACGCGCGTGAAATCAGTTCCGGCAACGGCTCCCCGGATCTCATCGGATTCGCCGGCCAGGATCTGCGGCGGTTTGTGTACGAGACGGCGGTCGATTTCTCCGCATTGCCGCGTACGCGCTCCACTGTCGCCCTTGACGCCATGCCGGCCACAAGCGCCGGTGTCTTCGGCGGAGCGGTTGCCCCCTCCGAGATTACCTACCGCCAAACGACGCCGATCTTCTCGAATCTCACTCTGCGTACCGGCGTGGGCCTGATGCGCTTCGGACCGGGCGGCCTCCAGAGCATTCCGGAGCAAGCCCCGGCCGTCTCGGCGGCCACGTACCGCCCGCTGGGATTCGTGAGCGCAAGCTACGCCGCGAAAAAGAATCTCAATCTTGATGTCACTGTAGCTCGGGACCCTGTTGCGTATACTCCCCTCTCGGTGCGGATGGGCGTCGTGGAAAGCCGGGTGGAAGGTGGAATGAGATACTCGTTTGCTCCCCATACCGACCTTTGGCTCAGTGCCTACGCCGCCGACTATTCCTCGATTCAATTTCAGCAGCTTGGCCTTCTGAATGGTAACCCAGGCTTGATCAAAGGCGGCATCGGGCGGCAACCGGCGCGCGGGGGGTCGGCAACTCTGGTGCGGAACGTCCTGCGCCTCGAGCACGCCTCGCTCGATCTGGGATACACCGGCCGGGCGTTTGCTTTCTCCGGATCCACACAGCAGGAGTACATGGGATTCTTTAACCCGTCCTTCTACCAGGTGCACCAGGTCACAGCCCGTCTCTACGGCCCGCTCCGGGGGCCCCTGGGCTACGATTTCTCAGGCGGCTTGGGAGTCCAGCAAACCGCCTCGCATCAGCCCTTCACACAGGCGCTGAATCTGACCCCGACCCTCTCCTATAAAATCAACCGCCACCTTTCGCTCAAACTTGGCTACACGCATTACAACTACGCGCAGAGCCTGGGCGTTATTCGCGGGAACGGCGTTATCCTGTCGACAGACTCGCGATTCTGAGTGTGCATGCACCTCGGGTCCACCCATGGAGATGGAAGTCGTTGTCATCCTGAGCCCTTCGCCGTCACCCTGATCCCCTTCGCTGTCACCCTGAGAGCTTGTGACTTTATTCAGTTCGACCAAACAGCGAGTGTCATCCTGAGGAGCCGAAGGCGACGAAGGACCTGCATTTTCTTGATTTCACGATGCTCGGCGAACTGCAGATCCTTCGCTCCCCTCCCGGGGCTTTCGAGGCGCATCGGCCCTGCTCTCGCCCCACGGCTGCCGCCGTGGGCCACATTCTTGCGCCCGCCCCGGCGGGCTCCGGAACCCGATCGAGCCTATTCTAGCGCCTATGCCCACCACCCCCTGCCCCCTCCCAACTGAGGAGGGGAGTTATTTTCAGGGCGGGGTCTGCACTACGCATTAACCACCCGGTCCCCGATTCCCGCCGCCAAGAACCCGCCGTCCACCGCAAGGATTTCGCCGGTCACGAAACTGGCGCTGTCGGAAGCCAGGAAAATGGCGGCGCCCTGGATTTCGTCCAGAGTACCGAACCGGCGCATGGGCGTGCGGGTGAGAATGGCGGATTTGCGCCCCGGCTCATTGACGATGTTGACGTTGAGCGGCGTCTCGAATACACCCGGCGCCAGTGCATTCACTGTAATGTTGTACCTTGCCCATTCCGCCGCCAGGCAGCGCGTCAACAATACCACCGCGCCTTTGCTCGCGCAGTACGCCGTGGCTTCGTAGTTGCCCACCAGTCCGCCCAGGGAAGAAATGTTGACGATGCGCCCCTTCCCCTGTTGTTTCATTACACGGCCCACGAGTTGACATGCCAGCCAGGTGCCTTTCAAGTTGGTGTCGAGAATGCGGTCCCAGTCCTCATCGGCCATTTCGAGCGAAGGAACTCGCTTGGTGGTTCCCGCGGAATTCACCAGGATGTCGATTCCACCCAGTTGCGCAACCATCAAGTCAATAGCACGCTGGATGTCGCTGCGACTGGTAATATCGGCAGAAGCAACTACGGCGCGGCGGCCCAGGGCGCGAATTTCCGCGGCTGTTTTCTCGACTTCCTCGCCCCGGCGGCTCACCGGCGCCACATCGGCCCCAGCCTGCGCAAAACCCAACGCGATAGACTTGCCCAATCCACTGGTGCCGCCAAACACCAGGGCGCGCTTGCCTTCCAGACTCAGTCCTTTGTACTCGCTCACGATTGTAGTCCTCACGATTTGGAATAGTCTCCTTATCCGACTCGTAATGCCGGCCTCTGGGCCGGCAGGTGCTGCCCCAAAGGCCAGCGCTACGCCGGAATCAAGACAGTACACGATTTGGGATGCCAGCCACCAGCGTAACACATTCACTCGCGCCGGAAACATGTTAGGATGATGGCGACGAATTTGCAGAACTTCACGCGAGGTCGGTGTTGAATGGACTCATCGGAACTAATTCGAATGTATGATTTCAGCGGGCAAACGATTGTGATCACGGGAGGCACGGGAACGCTGGGAGGTGAGATTGCCTGCGCGCTGGTAGGATGCGGCGCCAACGTGGCCATCCTGGACCGCAATCTGGACCCCGCCCAGCGCATTCTTGAACTCATGGAACCCCGGGCAAATCACGCCGTGGCGGTGCGCGCGGACGTGCTGAACGTTGAAAGCTTGCAGGAGGCCTCAAAGATCATCCTGGACAAGTTCGGCGCCGTCAACAGTCTGGTGAACGCCGCGGGAGGCAACAATGCGCGGGCGACCACTACCAAGGATCTTTCCTTCTTCGATCTCCCCGCGGAGGCCTTGCGCTGGGTTTTCGATCTGAACATTCTGGGAACTATGCTCCCCTGCCAGGTGTTCGGAAAAGCCATGGCTGAGAAGGGCGACGGCCTTATCCTCAATGTCTCCTCCATGAATGCCTTCCGGCCCTTGACTCGGATCCCCGCTTACTCCGCCGCCAAAGCCGGCGTCAGCAACTTTACCCAGTGGCTTGCCGTTCACATGGCTCAGGTCTACTCGCCGCGCATTCGCGTCAATGCCATTGCGCCGGGCTTTTTCCTGACCAATCAGAACAGGTTTCTGCTGACGGATGAGAAGACAGCCGAACTCACTCCACGCGGCAAGTCGATCATCGACCACACTCCCATGGCGCGCTTCGGCCAGGCGGAGGATCTGTTTGGGGCAATCCTCTGGCTCTTATCGCCGGCTTCGGCGTTCGTCACGGGAATCGTCGTGCCCATCGACGGCGGCTTCTCGGCCTTCAGCGGCGTCTAACGTAGGGGCGGCCCTTGTGGCCGCCCCAATGCCCGTGGCTGGCGCAGACTCCGTACTCTGGAGTCTGCGATGTCCCCGGAGGGACAGACGTGAGGCTGGCGCAGACTCCGTAATCTGGAGTCTGCGATGTCCCGGAGGGACAGACATGAGGCTGGCGCAGACTCCGTACTCTGGAGTCTGCGATGTCCCGGAGGGACAGACATGAGGCCCACGCTCCCTCTGGTTCGAAGTCGAGATATTTTGACCTCCGCTGGCCCGAAGGCGCGGCTCCGCGCGGCGTTTCCCTTCGGGAACTCGCAGACTCCAAGAATCGGAGTCTGCGCCAGCCCGTAACCACAAAGGACTAGGAACAATGGCAATCGGAACAGGATTCGCAAACCGTAATCTGACCCGCGAGGAAATCAGCGGCATCGCCCAGCAGGCGCTCGGTTCCATGGCCTTGGACGGGAAACGTGTGCTGATCATCATCCCGGACGGCACACGCACCATGCCCATGCCCCTGATGTTCGATCTCTTCGAGGCTCACCTGGCTCCGCGCGTGACGGCTTTGGACTATCTCGTGGCGCTCGGTACACACCCACCCATGAGTGCTGAGCAATTGAGCACGCTGGTGGGACGGCCGGTGACAAACGGACGAGCCGGCAAGAGCCACGTCTTCAATCACCACTGGGAGGACCCCGCGAATTTCCTGACCCTGGGTGTCATCCCCGCT
>Ga0335078_10005211_pt1 | contig 19218 bp, 16 predicted proteins | sample Lox_Sample_32_FD_206711 | JGI IMG/M metagenome (GOLD analysis project Ga0335078, IMG submission 206711) | Soil microbial communities from Loxahatchee National Wildlife Refuge, Florida, United States - Lox_Sample_3.2 | ecosystem: Environmental > Terrestrial > Soil > Wetlands | place: USA... | reverse complement strand
CGCGACCGACGGCGAGATCCTGCTGGCGATGCAGCAGGCGGCACGCTCGGGCGCGACCGTGATGATGCACGCGGAGAACGGCATCGCCATCGACCAGCTTGTCGCGCAGGCGCTCGCGGCGGGCCATACCGACCCGGTGTACCACGGCCTGACCCGGCCGCCAGAGCTCGAGGGCGAGGCGACCTCGCGGGCGATCACGCTGGCCAAGGTGGCGTCCTGCCCGCTGTACATCGTCCACCTGTCCGCCAGGCAGGCGCTCGAGGCGGTGGCGCAGGCGCGGGACACCGGGCAGAACGTGTTCGCCGAGACCTGCCCGCAGTACCTGTACCTGTCCCTGGACGACCTGGCCAGGCCGGACTTCGAGGGCTCGAAGTTCGTCTGCTCGCCGCCGCTGCGGCCCAAGGACCACCAGGCCTCGCTGTGGAGCGGGCTGCGGACCAATGACCTTTCCGTGGTGTCGACCGACCACTGCCCGTTCTGCTTCAAGGACGGCAAGGAACTCGGCCGGGGCGACTTCTCCAAGATCCCGAACGGGATGCCCGGCGTCGAGCACCGGATGGACCTGCTGCACCAGGGGGTGGTGGCGGGCGAGCTCACGCTGCCGCGCTGGGTGGAGGTCGCGTCCACCACGCCGGCCAGGATGTTCGGCCTGTACCCGCGCAAGGGCGTGATCGCGGCAGGCTCCGACGCCGACATCGTGATCTACGACCCGGCGGCGCGGCAGACGCTGTCCGCGGCGACGCACCACATGAACGTGGACTACTCGGCGTACGAGGGGATGGAGATCACCGGGCGGGTGGTGACCACGCTGTCCCGCGGCGCCGCGGTGGTCGACGGCGGCGAGTACGTGGGCGCGGCGGGCCACGGTGCCTTCCTGCCACGCGGGCTGAATCAGTATCTGCTGTGACACGCACCACCGCCCGTTCTGGATAAATGATTTTGTTCTTTTAGGAGGGGCCATGGACTTCGGGGTCGTGCTGCAGAACAATCCGCCGGCCAGCGCGGTCGTGGAGACGATGCGGCGCGCCGAGGACGAGGGCTTCAGCTACGGCTGGACGTGGGACTCGCACGTGCTGTGGCAGGAGCCGTTCGTCGTCTACTCGCGGATCCTTGACGCGACGTCGACGATGACCGTGGGGCCGATGGTGACCAACCCGGGCACCAGGGACTGGTCGGTGATCGCGTCGCTGTTCGCGACGCTGAACGAGATGTACGGCAACAGGACCGTGTGCGGGATCGGCCGCGGCGACTCGGCCCTGCGGGTCATCGGCCAGCCGCCGATGACGCTGGCCACGCTGTCGCAGGCGATGACGGTGATCAAGGGCCTGGCCGAGGGGCGCGATGTGGTGCACCACGGCCAGCCGCTGCGGATCCCGTGGGTGCGCGACGGCAAGCTGGAGATCTGGATGGCCGGCTACGGCCCGAAGGCGCTCAAGCTCACCGGCGAGCAAGCCGACGGGTTCATCCTGCAGACCGCCGACCCGGACATCGCCAGGTGGACGATCGGCTCGGTGCGCTCGGCGGCGAAGGAGGCCGGGCGCGACCCGGACGCGATCACCATGTGCGTGGCCGCGCCCGGCTACGTCGGGGACGACGTGGCGCACCAGCGGGAGCAGTTGCGGTGGTTCGGCGGCATGGTGGGCAACCACGTCGCGGACCTGGTCGCGAGGTATGGCACGGACGGGCCGGTGCCGCGGGCGCTGACCGACTACATCGCCGGGCGCGAGGGCTACGACTACGCGCACCACGGCAAGTCAGACAACCCGGACGTGGACTTCGTGCCTGACGAGATCGTGGACAGGTTCTGCCTGGTCGGCCCGGCGTCTGCGCACGTGGAACGGCTGCGTGAGCTGGCCGAGGCGGGCGCGGATCAGTTCGCCCTCTACCTGATGCACGACCAGGAGCCGCAGACGCTCGCGGCGTACGGGAAGGAGATCATTCCCGCGGTCGGTTCTTAATCGGTCCCGGCGCTGTCGGTGCTCTGGCTCGGGGTGGCGGCGGGGCTAAGGCCCTCGGCCGCTGGCAGGGCCTGCTGGTCGGCCAGCGCGATGGCGAGTTCGCCCGCGGCGTTGGGGTGCAGCGGGGCGGGATCGGCCGGGCCCTGCACGTAGGGGTTCTGCGTGCAGAGCTCGTGGCCGGCGAACGACGGTTTCACGACGCCGAAGCCGAACGTCTGCGCACCTTGGGCCAGCACGGCGTTGAGCTGGGCGAGGCGGGCGGCCAGCACCTTCTCCTTGACCGGGGTAAGGCCGTAGCCGCTGAGGCAGCCGATGTCGGAGCCGAACGGCGAGTAGTACTCGTTGACGAGGACGGCGGGGGCGCCTGGCAGCTCGGCCAGGTCCAGCAGGAGCTGGTAGTAGCTGCGGGTGAAGGCGGCGATCTGCTCGTTGAAGTAGGCGGCGGACACCTTGTCGTTGCACACCGTGGCGGCCGCGCACAGCCGGGTCATGATCGACCATTGCACGTCGTCCGCGCCGATGCTGACGATGATCACCTTGGCGTGCGTGGCCTGCCCTAGCTCGACGACCTGCGGCGGCGCCACCTGGCCGTCGGGCAGGACCTGGGCGCCCTGCAGGCCGTTCTGGATCGTCGCGCCGCTGCACGCCAGGTTCAGCACGTTCCAGTTGTTCACCGCGGCCAGGTCCGCGGCGTAGGACTCGTTGCTGCGGCCGCAGGCACGGTCCAGCGCGCTGGCGTTGCCTGCGGTCGGGTTGCCCATGGCGGCCGCGGTCGAGTCGCCGATGACGACGGCCTGCACGCCGGGCAGCGGCCGGGCCACTGGTTCTGGCGTCGTCTGCAGCGAGTCGGTGCCGACCAGGTCGTCGAGGGTCTTGACGCTGCGCAGGACTTTGGGTGTGCTGGAGGCGGTCAGCAGGACGCCGCCCACGTTGATGATGAGGAGCACGGCCAGTCCGGCCACCACGGTCTTCGCCATGTTCTTGTAGGACTGCCTGCGGATGCCGGCCACCGCGATCAGCGCGACGACGGCGAAACCCGCCGCGATCAGCACCTCCCACTCGAAGTAGCGCGTCCAGCCCTGCGCCAGCTGCTGGGACAGGTCCAGCTTGAGCTGGCGCGGGTTGTCGGACCGCAGCATCTTGGTGACCTGCTTGTCGATCGTGATGTGGGTGAGCTGCAGCAGCGGGCGGATCGGGCCCTCGAACTGCGGCTTGGTCGGCATCACCTGGCCGAACAGGTCGAGCTCGCCGGGACCTTCCAGGCTGAGGCTCGGGGCGGCCGCGCCGACCCGGGCGGTCTGGCCCGCGGCCGAGACCGTCTGCAGCGGCGTGACCTGCAACGACAGCCAGATCGAGCCCACTGTGACGACCAGGAAGACAACCAGGTAGAAGGCGGGAATACGGATCAGTTTCAGGAAGGAAGAGATCTCAAACCCCCGGGAACCACGTAGCCATCGCTGTTTACGCTACCCCGTGGTGGCGGAGGCAACCTTGTTAAAGGGCTTGCTTGCGCTCCAGGTAGCTCAGGGCGACCCAGCCGAAGGGGACGGGAAGCCAGAAGGTGAGCAGCCGGAACAGCAGCACGGCGCTGGCGGCGATCGTGCCGTGCATGCCGGTGGCGATCAGCCCGGCGGTCAGCGCCGCCTCGACGGCGCCGAGGCCGCCGGGGGTCGGGATGATGGAGCCGAACGCGCTACCTGTCAGGTAGACCACGGCGACGCTGGCGAAGGCCACCGAGCCGCCGAACGCGCGGGCGCATGCGGCCAGGCAGCTGATGTAGGACAGGTCGAGCAGCAGCGAGCCGCCGATGCCCTGGGCGAGCTTGCGCGGCTGCTGCGCGACCTCGAGCAGCCTCGGCAGCACCTGGCTGAAGATCGGCGCGACCCGGGCCCGCAGCAGCCGACGTCCAGCGGGCACCGCAACCACCGCCACGGCGATGACGACGAGCCCGGCAAGAAGGAAGTAGAACCAGGCCGGCGGGGAGAACGGGTGCTTGGCGGCCGCTCCCGCGACGGCGACGAACACGATGAGCAGCAGCGCGTGCAAGACCAAGGCGGACACCTGGGCGACGCCGACGCTGGCTACCGCGTCCGCGTTCGGGATCTTCCTGCGCTGCAGGTAGCGGAGGTTGAGCGCGACCCCGCCGACGGCGGCGGGCGTGACCAGGGTGACAAAAGACGCGGCCAGCTGAGCCAGCAGGGTGCGGAAGAACCCCAGCTTCTCGGCCACGAATCCGGTCAGCGACAGCGTCGCGCCGACGTACGTCGCCGCGGACAGGGCGAGCCCTACGATGCCCCAGCGCCAGTCCGCCTGCCGAAGCACGTGGCCGAGGCTGGCCCGCGCGAGTTCGCCTGCGAGCAGGTACGACGCGGCGACCGTGGCAACCAGCGTGACCAGGGTGCGGAGCCTGATGCGTTCCAGCCGGACCGGGGCGACCTCGCCGCCGGGCACGGCGGCCAGCAGTTTCTTGCGCAGCGCGGGCAGCACGTCGCGGTGGCGGCGCAGCTCCGCCCTGGTGGACCGGGCCAGAGCCACTCGCTGCAGCAGCGGCACCACCGCTACGAGTTCGCCCGCGCCTGCCTTCTTCAGCGCGAGGTCGGCGGCCCGGTCCGGCCCGACGATGAGCGCGAGCTCGGCGATGAGCTGCGCCACGTCAAGGCGGATCTGCAGGTCGCTGGCTGCTATGTCACCGTCGCCCGGGTTGAGCAGCATGATCTTCCCGTCGTCGGTGAGCATGATGCGGTCGGCGGTGAGCGACCGGTGGGTGACCCGGTGCGAGTGCAGCTGGTGGACGGCGTCCCAGATATCGGCGAGTTCGGCGTCGGTGACATCGGTGAAATCAGCCAGGGTGGCGCCCTCGTGGTGGTCGTTGGCGAGCACGAGGGCCTCCGGCCCGGCCGGCACCACCGCGCGCAGGATCGGCGTGGGAGCGGCGGCGTCTACGGCCGCGTAGCTCAGCAGCGCGCGGTGCTCCACCGTCCGTTCCATGGACAGCGGGGCGCCGCGGGACACCTGACCACGCAGCAGTATCGACCGGTACAGCCGGTAGACCGCTCCGGCCGCCTGCTGGTCGCGGTCGTAGACGGCGACGTCCAGATGGGTGCCGTCGCCGGTGGTCGCGGCGTAGTGGCGTGATCCCTCGCCCTTAGGGGCGTTGCGGCCGTGCAGCATTGCTACGGAGCCCGTCGGTGCGTGACGCCCGGCGGGCCAGACACGGCTCATCGCGGTGACCGGCTGGCCCACGGTGGTCAGCGCGGCCGCGATCTCCGTCGCGGTGGGGCGCTGGGACTGGGAGCCCGCCACGTACCGGACGGCGAGGCCGATCGCGCGGCCGACGAGTACCGTGATGAGGAACGACAAGATCGTCGTGTGCGCTGCCGCGAGGTGCACGATCGCGTAGACGCCGACGGCGATCCACAGGGCGTTCCGCCAGCCTGGCCGTCCGGACAGGCCGATGATCGTCGCGTACGCGACCAGGCCGGCCAGGTACGGGTCGAGCGCCGAGACGTGGCTGGTGTTCGGGCGCGCCATGATGATCGCGTCGTAGAGCCTGGCGGCGAACGCGCGCCGCAGCGCCTCGTTGACGATTCCCGCCGCGGCCAAGGCGATGATGCCGGTGCCCACGGCCTCGGCGAGGCGTTGCCCCTGGCGCCGGACGAGCTGGCGGACGGCAAGGGCCGCCGGGATGATGAGGATGGCGAACAGCGCCAGAGTGGGCGCCGTGTCCAGCAGGGCGTGCGGGAGGCTGTTGCTCACCGCGACGATGTCGGTCTCCACGCCGGTGGTCGTCGCGCTGGCCGCGACGCCTGCCACCGCGAGCGCGACGATCTCGATGCAGGAGGTGGTGCAGCGCAGCAGGTCGACCGGCTTGCGGATTCTCCGCTCGAGATGGTCCTCCACCCGGACCGGCTCTAGCTGCTGGGATGTCACGGCACGATAGTGTCATCTGCCCGCCGCCCCGCATAGATGCACCGCCGCGCGGCCTGCCCTGCGTGGGCGTCGGATCGGGCCGCGCAACCTCGCGTTAATCGCGCCTCAAGGCCGCACTCGCACACTCCTTCTGACAGAGGCCTTACGTCGGGGAACCTTGGAGTGCCGGGGGATTAGTATGAGCGCGCTGCAGGTCACGGCCGTGCCGTCGATAGCCGCGGGCGCGGGATCCGGGTCGGCACTGCTGGCCGGAGATGCGGCGGCGGGTGCCGCTGAACCGCGGGCCGGATGGTGGCGGGCGTGGCGGGCTCGGTTCGGGCTGGCCGAAGTGTGCGGCACTCTCGCGGCCATCAGCGGCTTCGCCGCCGGCTATCTGGCGACCCGGTCACTGCTGGCCGCCGCCGGGCTGGCCACGCTTTGCGAGGCCATCGGGTTCTACGGGTGCGTCGGGCTAAAGACGGCGGCCGCGGCGCGCCGGGCCACCGCCCATCTGGCCGGATTCCGAAGGCTGGCAGCCGGAGCATGGCACGCCGTGACCGAACAGCTCGCGTCGTGCGCGGCCGCGGAGGTCCTGGACGGGTTCCTGGTACGTCCCGGGTGCCTGACGGGCGCCGCGTGGCTGGCCCAACCGCTGCCCGGCGGAATATGGCTCGGATTCGCGGTTGGCAAGGCTGCTGCCGACGTGGCCTTCTACGGCACGGAAGCCGCGGCCCGCCGGGGCGTGGTCCGGTCGCTCGCCGCCCGGCGGCCGGGACTACCCGATAAATTTATGGTGAGGTCTTGAGGACTAGGAAATCTGCGACGCTGAGGAGCCGCAGTACCTGCCGTTCGACCGGGCGGATATCGCGCCGGGACTCGTCGTGATACAGGCGCGGCGAGGTCAGCCTGATGACGCGTCCGCGCGTCCGCAGCTCGCAACCGCCCGCGGCCAGGACGTTCTTGACCCAGTCGGTGTCCGGGCCGTAGGTCAAGGCAAAGACATAGCCGTCCTTGACTGCGAATGTGTTGACCGGCGTCTGATACAGGCGGCCGGAGCGCCGGCCACGATGGATGATCAGCCCCAAGCCGGGCGCCCACGGGGCGATGTGCTTGGTGACCCGGTTCAACCCAGCGTTGTTCCACTGCCCTACGATCCGGGGAATCGGCATGATCCCTCCTTCATCGTCGCCCTGATATGACTGAGCATTATGTCGCTGTGTCTGCTCGCTGAGGAACCTGCAGCCTGGCCTTGGCGCACGGAACGGCTGGCCGCTGTCGCGGCCGAGGTAATACGCCTGGGACATGAGAGGGCCGCTGGTCGTCGCCCCGTCGTGCTGGCCATCGACGGGCGCAGTTCGAGCGGCAAGACTACGCTGGCAGGACGGCTGGAGGACGTAGTCGAAGGCTCGGCGGTCGTGCATACCGACGACGTCGCGTGGTGGCACTCCCGATTCGGCTGGGCCGAGCTGCTGATCAACGGTGTCCTCCTGCCCGTGCGTTCTGGCCAGCCCGTGTGCTACCGGCCGCCGCCCTGGGACGAGCGCGAGCGGGATGGCGCGATCGAGGTACCGGCGGGCTGCCAACTGCTGATCGTCGAGGGCGTCGGCGCGGCCCGCCGGGAATGCGCGAACCTGGTCGACGCGGCCATCTGGGTTCAGTCCGACGAGCGGGAAACCGAGCGCCGCAACCTGGCCCGCGTGGGACAGCCTGACGGAATGCCGACGGAGCAAGATCACCGCGAGTGGATGGCCGAGGAAATCCCCTTCCAGGCCGACCAGCGCCCCTGGGAACGCGCCGACTTCATCGTCTGCGGCACGCCGCAGATCCCCTTCGACCCTGCTACGGAGCTCGTCATCGCACCGCCTGTAACCCGATCCTGCGCTACCTAGCCGACAGGCTCGCCGCGGCAGACGGAACGGTGCGCGTCCTCGTGGGGTTCCTCAGCCAGATTCCACGGGAAAGAGCCGACCGCGTGCGCGTGCGTGGGCTGCGAGGAGCACGCCCCTCCGCTTCGCCTCCTTCCTGCTCAGACCCCGGAAGTCAACAAATCCGTGAGCCAGGACATCCGGCTGATCATCGTCGAAGCTTTCAAGCCCGGCATCACTAGCTTCCCCCACAGTGACGGCCCAGGTGCCTGCCGACGCGAGCTTCTGAATCGTCGTGTAGTGCTTGTAGGCAGCCTCGGCGGTGGTGCGGCTGCCCCGCGCGATTGATAGCTCACCTTCATCTTTCGGAGTCGGCGTGAACGCCTGGCTCGTCGGCACGCCGTCATCGACCCAACTGGGATGGATCTGCCGGAAGAGAGCCTCACCGGGGTCGGTCAGCAGCGCTCCTTGCGCCGCGGCCTGGAGATCCTCGTCTGTCATAACGCCAACTGGAAGAACTGGGCGATTCCCGCTGCTTCGCCTTTCTCTAGTGCGCGCGATTCACCTGACTCCCGGTTAACAGCCAGGGCGTCGGAACTGCCATCGGGCTCGAACGTGACGCTGATCTCGTAGCCTCCTGCTGCCCACTCCGCTTGCACGCCGCCCTCTGGCGTGGGGTAGATGCGTGCGCGCGGTACGTCCAGAAGCAGTAGCTCCGTCAGGGTGGTCCTCGCCTTCCCAAGGGCCTCAAGGGTGAGCGGAACTCCTGCACCGTCCAGCCATCCGGGTTTGAGTTCGGCAAGTTCTGCGATCCGGCTGTCAAGGGCTTCAAGTCCTTCGGGATCCTCTATGGGGCTTACTTCCTGGATGGAGCTGAGTCTCAAAACATGGCCGGCGGTGCTGTACACCCCAATTCCGGTGACATGTACCGGCGGCCCTTCACCATTCGGTTCCATGGCCGCTTTAACCTGATCAAAAGTGAAATCGTCAACTGGGGCCGGAACGGGTTGAGCCCGCAGAGCAGACCGCAGGCGCATCATGCAGGTCATCCTGGTGGAGTCAAGTTCGAGGACCCACCCGATGTCGCTTACTTCCGCCTGGAATGTACGCTCTTCCTCAAGAACGAGCCGACGCTGCACGTCCCGCGTGTACTTCGGCCCGCTCTGGGCGCCGGGCTTTCGCAGTTCGATGGCCTCATCCGGACGGAGTGTCTGGCCGAATCGATTGAACAGCACGACCGCCTGGCGGGGGAAATCCTCGGGCAGCGCGTCTCCAGCCGCGATTGCCGCCACTGCCTCCTCGATAAGGTCGCGCGATCGCGTGAACTCGTCCGCCCTGGGTAGCAGCGCTCCGGATTCCCTAATCCGCTCCAGCACCGGCACCGCGCTGCCCTGCTCGATAGCCTGAAGCCGGAGCTGGAGACGGTCGGCGAATCCCCTCGGCAATCGTTGCCGGTCGGCGTGACTGCTGCGGTAGACCTCCTTGGCTACCCCGACAACAAGCTGCTGGTAGGCGACCAGTTCAGTCAGGGCCTCAACGGGCATCCCGTCGCCCTCAAACCGGCCTCCTGTCAACCGGAGCCGGGCGAAAACATCCTCCGGATCAGCCATAAACCCAGTATGCGCTGCCTGCGCGGGCGATCACGTCAGCCGGGCCAAAATGGCGAGCGGGTATCAAGCTGTTCGCATTGCACGTGGACGTGCGCAGCGCGCCACGCCGTAGGCTGTCCGGCGGGCTCCTCCTGGCCTGACGGGGCCGGGACAGAGCCAAGATCCCCTTCTGGGGCCGCGATCAGGATTTCCAGTAGTGCGGGGTCAGCGTACACCTCCGCCGAGTGCCGCCACTGGGTGAGGAGCACGGCCAGGGGTGCAAGGTTTCCGAGTTCCACGGCTTCCTGCGCGACGGTCACCAGTTCGGTGACGAACACGTCGACATCTGCCTCAGGCAGGAAGGTCACCCAGCACACAGCGTCACGCGGGCGGGAGTGAACCACGCCGATGTTCTCCGATCTGACCAGGCCCGCGAGGGGCCATGTAGATGAGGACCGGGCAGCGGACGCGGTATCGGCGTTCCGGCTCAGACCAGTCTGACCACCAGTCCGAGGTCATCGAGCACCTGGACGGCGTCGGCGGCCCGAGAGATGACCGGACCGGCGGCTTCGGGGGCTAGCGGTTGGATGATCAGGTATTCGCGCTGGCCGATCCCGCGGAGCTGGGTCAGCTCGGCGGCTGCGAGCTTCTCCCGCAGCGCCCATAGCTCCTGGCTCAGGCCGTCGCAGGCGTAGGCGGGAGGCAGGTTCTCCTCAAGCAGGTCCAGGGCCAGCCGCACCTGCCGAGTCTCCTCCAGCCTGGCTCGTACCTCTTCAATGTCCAGCTCGGGCATGGGCGTGTCTCCGTTCTGGCTAGCAAGGTCCCGCGAAACTAGGTAGGCCTGCGGTAAGGCGTCTTTTCTGATCAGGCCGTGCCCCGGTTTCCCGCCCTCCTTACCCCACGGGCAGAGGGTCAGCTTGAACCGGCTGGTGTGACGATTCTCGCCCAGGCGACCCGGCCGGCCGGGTCGCCGTCCACTCCCCAGCCGTCCGGCCCTGTGATGGCCTCCACAACGTCGAATCCGTGCGGTCGACCGTCGTCGTGCGGCGTGCACCTCCACGGTCCCCCGCCATCCCCCACCCCGATCCAGATGTAGGACTCTTGGATCTCAAGGCAGACTGTGAACTTGCCCCCGTGGCCCGATGCGGAGTGCAGCACCGCGTTCGTGGCGAACTCCGACGCGATTAAGGCAGCATCGTCAGCGGACGGGTGGCCGTCGAGGGCCTGCGCGAGCGCCCGCCGCGCGTGGCCGACGTGCGCGGGCTCTGCGGCATAGGTGCCAATGGGCCGCCGCGTTCCCGCGTGCGCCGCGCTGTCCACTGCTGTCTCCTCCGGTTCGGCTGGGATGCATTCCCATCGTGACCGGGACGGCGTTACCGTGGATACGGCAAACACGCCCGCGTAACGATGAAAACGCGGGTTGTGACAGGAATCCCCGACCCGTGACGGGCAGGTGACCGATGGCCCAAAGAGGTGACCCGGCACGAGCAGGGCTGGCGATGTTCGCCGCAGAGATGCGGGCGCACCGCGCTCATACGGGCCTGTCCCGCGACGAACTCGCCGAGCGGCTGCACTTCAGCGCGTCCCTGGTGGCCATGGTGGAGGCCGGGCACCGCGTCCCGTCGCGGGACTTCGCGCTGCGCCTGGACGAGGTATTCAACCTACCCGGGACGTTTGCCCGGCTACACGAGCGCCTGCGGGACATCCCGTTCCCGCAGGCGTTTCGGCCGTTCACCGGGTACGAGGCAACCGCGACCGCGCTGCGCTGGTACGAACACTCCCTCATGCCGGGCCTCCTCCAGACCGAGCCGTACGCCCGCTCGGTCCTGTCGACCCGGCCGAACACTAGCGGCGAGGAGATCGACGAGATGGTCGCGGCCAGGATGGAACGCCAGGACATTCTGGACCGCGAGGATCCGCCGCTGCTGTACGTGCTGCTGGATGAGGGCGCGCTGCGCCGCCCGGTCGCGGAGCCTGACATGATGCGCGGGCAGATGGAGCACCTGCTGGAGATGTCACACCACCCAAACGTGACCATCCAGGTCGTGCCGTACGCGGCCGGGGGTCACTCGGGGCTGCTCGGTGCGTTCATCATCGCGGAGATGGGCGAGTCCCCCGGTATCGTGTTCCTTGAGGACGCCTGCGACGGGCGGGTCGCCGAGGACGCCACCATGGTCGCCCAGGCCATGAGGAACTTCGACGCGCTGCGATCTGAGGCGCTGACGCGCGGCATCTCCCGAGACCTGATCGAGAAGATAACGAAGGACGAATGGACCTGACCGGCGCCGCATGGCGCAAGAGCAGCTACAGCGGTAACAACGGCGGCGCCTGCATCGAGGTCGCCGACCATGACCGCCGAGTGATGGTCCGGGACACGAACGACCGTACCGGCCCGGTGCTGTGGTTCACCTCGGCCGCATGGCGCAGGTTCGCCGACCAGGTGAAGCGCTCTTTAGCGTCTGGGTCTGGCGGGCGGCGTGTCGGGCCAGAACCTAGCCAGAACCAGAAACCTGCTCCGGCAGCCATGGCATTACACCTGGTACCACCGACACCGGTTATCCCTCCTCGCTGGTGCCTGTCCCAAGAGAGGCCGCTATTGCAGCGAACTGGTCCAATGCTGCTTGCAAGTCCTCGACGATTTCGGCGGCGATCAGCTCTGGGGCTGGCAGGTTGCCTGTGTCCTCGAGCGACTCGTCGCGGAGCCAGAAGATGTCCAGGGAGGCCTTGTCTCTTGAGACTAGCTCGTTGTGGGAGTAGGGCCTGAACCTCTCGGTTTCGGTGCGATCGTGGCGGTTGCCCGGGTGGTAGCAGGCGACGAAGTCGTCGAGGTCGGAACGAACGAGGGCGCGGGTCTTCAGGGTGAAGTTCTGGTTGGTGCGGAAGTCGTAGATCCACAACTTGTCCGTCCACGGCTTCTCCGAGGGCGGCTTGCGGTCGAAGAACAGCACATTCGCCTTGACGCCGCCGGCGTAGAAAATCCCGGTCGGCAGCCGCAGGAGAGTGTGCACGTCGCACTGCTCAAGCAGTCGCCTGCGGACGTTCTCCCCCGCTCCGCCCTCGAATAGGACGTTGTCAGGGACGACGATGGCTGCTCGGCCGTTGATGGCGAGCAACGACCTGACGTGCTGCAAGAAGTTGAGTTGCTTGTTGGATGTGGTCGCCCAGAAGTCCTCGCGCAGGTAGCTCATCTCCTCGCGTTCGGTCTCGCCCTGGGCGTTAATGACCTTGTAGGAGGACTTCCTGCCGAACGGCGGATTTGTTAGCACCATGTCGAAATGCTCAGATGGAGTTGACCTAAGAGCATCGTCCACGGTGACCAGGCTCGGGCTCTCCGGTGCGCTGATCCCGTGCAACAGCAGGTTCATGGCGCAAAGCCGGGCCGTCCCGTCGACGATCTCCCATCCGCGTAGTGCCTGGTTCCGGAGGAACCTTTTCTCGTCGGGGTCCAGGCTGCCCGACTTCATTTGCTCGTAGGCAGCGAGAAGGAAGCCTCCGGTGCCACATGCCGGGTCACACACCCGCATAGCCGCTGATGGCTGCATGACATCCACAATCGCCCTGATCAGCGGGCGTGGAGTGAAGTATTGGCCCGCGCCGGTCTTGACGTCCTCGGCGTTCTTGGCGAGCAGGCCCTCGTAGGCGTCGCCCTTCACGTCGGCATCGAGGGTCATCCACTGCTCGCGGTCGATCAGGTCGGAGACTAGTCGCTTGAGCTTGGCGGGGTCCTGGATCTTGTTCTGCGCCTTGCGGAAGACGACACCGAGTGTGCCTGGGTACTTGCCAAGTTCAGCCAGGATATGAAGGTACTGGACCTCCAAGCTGTCACCATCGAGGCGCACGAGAGATGCCCAATCAAGACCCTTTGGAACGATCGGCGGCCGGTTGAATGGCGCCTGCGTCTGTTCGTCGGCCATCTTCAGGAAGAGCAGGAAGGTCAGCTGCTCGATGTAGTCCTGATACGACAAACCGTCATCCCGCAGGACGTTGCAGTAGTTCCACAGCTTCTGGACGATACTCGTGCTGTCGCTCATGATCGGGCCTTCTCACGGAACGTTCGGTAATTGCGAGTCTGTGAATATCCATTAGCTGTCGCTCGCTCGGCACTGATCCGTTCGAGAAGAGCTGGGGCAGGCTCATCATTAGCGTCCTGCGCAACGAGCCTGCCAGCAAAGGCAGCAGTGAGGATTGATGATCGCAACATTTTGGCCCGCCGCCACTGCGAATCGATCAATGCATAAGTCTCTGCCACTGCCGACAAAGCGGCCTCGACATTTCCGGCAATTCTCTGCTGCTCCTCCACTGGCGGAATAGGAAATTCTATGGTCTTGAAACGGCCTGCACTGAGATGTGCAATATTCGTGGTAATTTGAGATTCGCGCATAAATCGTTTCGCATGAAGATGTCTGCGGAAAACCAGAAGAGCCCAGTCCGGCAGAACACCTGGACCAGAACGGAACCTTAGCAGGCTGTTAGTGAATGCCACATTAGCCGGATCGCCGCGATACATTGCCGGCCGACCGAGTAGGTGCGGGCTCTGGCCCTCGTTCAGGAGGATATCGCCCAGGTGCAAGCGGTACCGCGCGAATTCTACATCCTCAAATTGCATTGACATGATGTCTTCGGTGTCGATTCGATCTTCGAATACATTCGCTACCCGGAGATAGCGGCGCATCTTCGGACCATTGTGGTATTTCGGCGACCGCTGGCGGCCTAGCATTACTTGTCCTGCCGCACCAACAGTAACTCGTTGCCAGTGCTGTGGGTAAGGGTCTGGAATAGCCGAGATGATGATGCTCTTCGTAAGAGCGGCGAGGTCTCGCCGCACTCGCTCCAGTATGGAGACTCCCGCATCGAGCCGAGAGAAGTGCTCCTCGATGGCGGCAACGATCCGCTCCTGTTCGGGACGTGGAGGCAGCGGTATACGAATACGCCTCAGGCCCGAGAGCGGAACAGTCATTTGTGCTGTTCCGGTCGCACATTTAGTAGCCTGGTCGTAAATAGCATTGCTACTCAATAGTAGAGCCAGAAAAGAGGAGCTAGTCTTACGCGACGGGCGTAGAATACCAATGTGACGTTGAACGCAGAATGGCGTGTCATCCTTTACTAGAACAGAGATGCCATAAGACCCGACGAGGGAATAGAGAACGTCTCCCTTCTGTGGCCGCCGTATCGAATTTAGTGACCCAAAGTATTCGGGCGGCACATACCGGCACTCCGTGAAATCCAGCACATGAGCTCGTATATTACCTATCACTAGGAAGGGAATGCCGGATGGGACCTGCGGCGGAGCCTGATGATCCCCATCGGTGATCGACGTGCAAACTTGAGAAAGCTCGGCCCAGGCCCAGCCAGTTGGTAGTTCGTTCATGCCGCGAGCACCTCGGTCAGCTCATCCAGGAGCGGCGTTAGGCGCTCGCCGAAAACTTGGACTGCTTTGCCGATGCCGCCGTGTTCTGCGAAGGGGGTGTACTCGAAGGACTCTGGGGATATGGCCAGTTCTCCGGCGATGTTCTCTTTTATCCAGGTCAGCCACTGGAGTTGCTCCACTGTGAAGGGGACCCCCTCTTGCTGCTGTATGGCCAGCCAGGCGTCGAAGCGGCGCTCTACCTGGTCGCGGAACGGGACCAGCTCATCGTCCTGGTGGAGCGTATACCGTACCAGGGACACTATGTCGGTGAGCATCTTGCCGCCGGAGCCGCGGACTTTTGACTTGTCTAGCAGTTCATAGGCACGCCAGAGGACGTCGGGAGTCCACTGGCGCGGCGGGCGCTCGATGGCTCTGGCCAGTTCCTTGATCTCGGTGAAGGTCAGGCGTTCGGAGTGCGGGCGGCTGTAGAGGATCTGGAGGGCGCGGATTTCGTCCTTGTGCTCCTCGATGTAGTCCCTGAACGACGTGATCAACGCGGAGGCCTTCTCGCGGGCTTCCGGGGAGTGGCCGGCGAAGAGCACCTTGTCTTTGGAGACCTCGTCGATGGTCTGCTCGTAGGACCTGCGCACATCGAGGATCGCGTTGCGGAGGTCGGGGTTGGTGGCCAGGGGTTCCAGGGCCTTGGCGAGCATGGCGGTGGCCGTCGCGGTGACGGCGGCCGGGTCGTCTGCGGACCGGCCCGCGATGACGGTGGAGGCGACCTGCTGGTCGGGATCTAGCGCGTCTACCAGACGGCCGGCGATCGTACCTAGGTCGGTGCCGCCGGCAAGATCGGTGAGCATCGCTCTGTCGTCCTTGGTCAGGTGCTTGTCCAGGCGGGCTAGGCGGCCGGCGATCGAGGAGGCTACCTGCGGGTCCTTGCCGCCGTAGGCGACCTGCCTGAAGAGGTCCTTTAGGCTCTGGGTCGGCTTGCGTTCCAGGGGCTGCACGGTCTCGGCAAGCGGGGTGTCCATGATGCCGACGGCGTCGACGACGATGAACTGGTCCTTGCGCTTCGCGTCGTCGGTGACCGACTGAAACTCGGTGTCGTCGATGACCCTTACGCCGCGGCCGAGCATCTGCTCGAAGTAGGTTCTGCTCTTTACGCTGCGCATGAAGACCAGGCATTCCAGCGGCTTGACGTCCGTTCCGGTCGCGATCATGTCGACGGTGACCACGATTCGTGGGTACATCGAGTTGCGGAAGGCCTGGAGGAGGTCGTCGGGCTTGCCGTCGTGGGTCCGGTAGGTGATCTTGGTGGCGAATTGGTTGCCCTTGGCGAAGACTTCGCGGGCTATCTGCACGATGTCGTCGGCGTGGGAGTCGTCCTTGGCGAAGATCAGCGTCTTGGGGACGGTCTTGCGGCCTGGGAACAGCTCAGTGAACAGCTTGTCCCTGAACGTCTGGATGACCGTGCGGATCTGATCCTCGGCGACGACGGCGCGATCGAGTTGAGCGGCGGCGTACTCGATTGGCTCGTCTACGGCGTCCCAGCGGACCTTGCGGGTCTGGCGGTCGCGGTAGCCAGCGAACTCCCCCACCTCGATCGTCGACCCCGCTTTGGTGATCGCCGTCTCGATCTTGTAGACGGTGAAGTCGACGTTGACGCCGTCTGCGACCGCCATATCGTGGGAGTACTCCATCACCAGGTTCTGGCGGAAGAATCCGAAGGTCTGTTTGGTCGGAGTGGCGGTCAGGCCGATCAGGTGGGCGTCGAAGTACTCCAGGACCTGGCGCCACAGGCCGTAGATGGACCGGTGGCACTCATCAATGATGATCACGTCGAAGGTGTCCGGCGGCAGGGCCTCGCTGTAGCTCACCTCGACCGGCTCCGCGACCGGCAACTCGTACACCGAGTGCTCGTCGATCTCCTGGTCCAGTTCCGCCTCGCCCTTGAGGATGGAGAAGATGCGCTGGACGGTGGAGATGCAGACCCGCGACGTCACGTCGACGGCGTTATGCGTGAGGTGCTGCACGTTGTACTCGGCGGGAAACTTCCGCTGGGTTTCCTGGATCGTGAACTTGTCGAATTCGAGCTTTGCCTGCTTGCCTAGGTTGGACCGGTCAACGAGGAACAAGATCCTCTTGGCGTCTGCGTACTTGATCAGCCGGTAGCACAGGTTCGCTGCGGTGAACGTCTTCCCGGATCCGGTCGCCATCTGGATCAGGGACCGAGGATGGTCCTCGGCCAAGGACTGCTCCAGGTTGCGGATGGCCTCGGCCTGTTTGCCCCAAAGGCCGCGTTCATCCAGCACAGGCATGGCCCTTAGCCGCGCGCGGAAGGTCGGCAAGTCCGGATTCTCGGCGACCTGCCGCAGCCATTCGATCAGCGTCTCGGGCCGGTGGAATGTGAACACACGGCGGCTGCGGGAATCGGGGTCATAGCCGTTGGTGAACCGGGTCTCGGCGCCGGTGGATTCGTAGATGAAGGGCAGCGGGTAGACCGGCGGCTTCATCCAATCTGGGAGGCCTTCGACGTACTTGCCGGACTGGCGCTCTACCTCGGTGAGAGTCGTCCCTTCCGGCTTGGCCTCGATCACTCCCGTGGGCTGGCCGTTCAGGAACAGGAGATAGTCCACGCGGCCGTGCGGCTTTTCCAGGGTGAACTCGCGGACGGCTATTCCGGGACCGGCGCTGAGGTTCAGCGTCTCCTGGCTCTGAACCACCCATCCCGCGGCAACAAGCTGCCTGTCAATCTGTACGCGCGCCTTTGCCTCGCGGGCGAGATAATCGTGCTCCCCTGATGGATCTTTCGACTCCATGAGTCACGAGAATACTGGCCTGGCATGATCGGCGGCATGATCGGACGGATGCACCATGTGGTGCTCGACTGTCAGGATCCCGATGCGCTTGCCGGGTTCTATTCCGCGCTGCTGGGGCTGCCGGTGACGTATCGGGACGACGACTGGGTCGTTGTCGCGGCCAGTGAGACGTCTTCCGGGCTCGCGTTCCAGCTTGCTCCGGGTAACACGGCACCGACATGGCCAGATCCTGCGGTGCCGCAGCAGTTCCACCTCGACATCATGGTCGAGGATGTTGCCGCCGCGGGGCCGCGGGTGCTGGCGCTCGGCGCGGTCAAGCTCGACGGGGAGAACGTCTATGCGGACCCGGCCGGGCATCCGTTCTGCCTGATCAGGCGGCCAAGGTGGGCGCCGCCGATTCCGGAGGACAGCTGAGCCGGCGGAACGGTCAGAAGTAGAACGTGCAGGACGGGTGGGGGGTAGCCGTCGACTTCAGGTAGGAGCCGCAGCTGGCGAGGGTCACATCCAGGGTCCCCCAGGTGCCGCTGAAGGTACGGCCGGAGCGGTACGGGCCGGTGCTGGTGAGGGAGAGGCTTCCGTTGACCGCGGTACGGCCGTGGAAGGAGAAGACGTGACGCAGCGTTTTCCCTGAGGCGGAGATCAGGCTGAGGGACCCGCTGGGCGATCCGGACCGACTCGGCCTTCCCGGCCGCGACATTCTGGTCCGGTGCGACGTAGAAGCCACGGCCCGTTCCGACGGCCTGGGCCTTGCCCCAGTCGTGCCAGGTGATCGAGGTGACCAGGCCGGTGGGGTCTCCGCCGTTGAACACTTCCTTCGGCTCGACCTTGCCGAACCCTACCCCGTTGAAGAAGGTGCCAGTCCGCACGCCAAGCGTGGGCGCCGGTTTGGCACTGACGGCTGCCGATGCGGTCGTCACAGCGCATCCAGCCAGCAAGACCACGGCAACCGCCGCCAAGCTCCGCCAGCCAGATCGCATCGAGACTCTCCTTTATCGCAACATCAGCTAGAGGCTGATCCGCCTGTTATTCGGAGCGAGCGGATGCTGGGCGTGGTACCACCTCTCGTTCGGCCGAAAATGAATGACGATACGGCAGGCGGCGGGGTGCGGACGGAGGCGTGGGTATCGGCGCGGCCGCGGGGCGTATCGTTCGGACATGAAGCCATCGGAGGTTCGCCGCCTAGTCAAGATGAAGCCGGTCGAGCCGAGCGCGGCGCGGCGGCGGCTTGCGGGCTGCCACGACATCGGGGACATGCGCAAGGCGGCGCGGCGGGTCATTCCGCGGCCGGTATTCGACTACGTCGACGGCGGCGCGGACGAGGAACTGTCGATGGCGGCGAACATCAGGGCGTTCCGGCGGTGGCGGTTCCAGCCTCGCGCCCTGGTCGACGTGTCGGGGGTGGACACGTCCGCCCGGATCCTCGACCGGGCGGTCCCGCTGCCGCTGGCGCTGGCGCCGACCGGGTACACGCGGATGATGCATCCAGACGGCGAGATCGGCGCGGCGCGGGCGGCGCAACGGCACGGGCTGCCGTACACGCTGTCAACGATGGCGACAACCACCATCGAGGACGTTGCCGCGAGCGCGCAGCCCGACCTGTGGTTCCAGCTGTACATCCTGCGCGACAGTGGGCTGAGCAAGGAACTCGTGGACCGGGCCGCCGCGGCCGGGTACCGGGTCCTCGTGGTCACCGTCGACTGTTTCGTGACCGGGCACCGGACGAGGGAC
>Ga0335078_10005210_pt1 | contig 19218 bp, 16 predicted proteins | sample Lox_Sample_32_FD_206711 | JGI IMG/M metagenome (GOLD analysis project Ga0335078, IMG submission 206711) | Soil microbial communities from Loxahatchee National Wildlife Refuge, Florida, United States - Lox_Sample_3.2 | ecosystem: Environmental > Terrestrial > Soil > Wetlands | place: USA... | reverse complement strand
AACGCCTCATGGATGACCACCACACCGGGCCAGCGCCCGGGCGGCGGCACCGTCCCGGGCCCGCCGGGCATGGACAGGTACCCGTGGGTGACGCCGCCGTCAGCGGGATATGGGAGATCAGGCATTTGCACAATGTCTCATACCGTCCCAGGCCCGTTACCGCCCGCCCTTCCCTACCGGCCCGGCCGGTCAGCCGGCCAGCGTGACGTAGATGAGGTAGCCGTTCAGGCCGATGATCACCGCCGCGACGGCGGCCGTCGCGGCGGTGGTCAGCCGCCGGTTCACCAGCGCGCCCATCACGTCGGCGCGGCGGGTCAGCAGGACCAGCGGGACCAGCGCGAACGGGATGCCGAACGAGAGCACCACCTGGGAGATCACCAGGGTCCCCGTGGCCGGCAGGCTGAGCCCCAGCACCACCAGGGCGGGCAGCATGGTGAGCGCGCGCCGGGCGAACAGCGGGATCCGCCGGTGCACGAAACCCTGCATGACCACCTGCCCCGCGTAGGTGCCGACGCTGGAGGACGACAGCCCCGACGCGAGCAGCGCTACTGCGAACGCGAGCGCCGCGCCGCCGCCGACCAGGTGGCCGAGCCCGGTGTGCGCCGCCTGCAGCGAGTTGACCGCCCGGCCGCCGGTTCGGCTGAACAGCGCGGCGGCCACGAACAGCATGGCCAGGTTGATCAGCCCGGCGGCGCCGAGCGCGACGATCACATCCAGCCGCTGGAACTTCAGCAGTTCGCGGCGCTCGGCGTCGTCGGCGCAGTGCACCCGGGACTTGGTCAGCGCCGAATGCAGGTAGATGGCGTGCGGCATGACCGTGGCGCCAATGATGCCGGAGGCCAGCAGCAGGCTGCTGGCCGGCAGATGCGGGACGAAGCCGGCCGCCATCTGGGCCGGGGCGGCCCGCACGGCCACCAGGTCGTAGGCGAACCCCAGCGACACGATGCCGAGCAGCGCGGTGATGGCCAGCTCGAACCGGCGGTAGCCGCGCTGCTGGAGGGCCAGGATGCCGAACGCGGCCACGGCGGTCATCAGCCCGGCCGCCAGCGGCGGCACGTGGAAGAGCAGGTTCAGGCCGATCGCGGCGCCGACGAACTCGGCCAGGTCGGTAGCGATCGCGATCAGCTCGGCCTGCACCCACAGCATCCGGGTAGTGGCGCGCGGGAACAGTTCACGGCACAGTTCGGGCAGGTCCCGGCCGGTCGCCACGCCCACCTTGGCCGACAGGTACTGCACCAGCATGGCCATCAGGTTGGCCAGCAGGACAACCCACGCCAGGCCGTAGCCGAACTGCGCGCCCGCCGAGAAGTTCGTCGCGAAGTTGCCGGGGTCGACGTAGGCGACCGCCGCGACGAACGCGGGACCGAGCAGCGCGACCACCCCGCGGATCCGGCCGCGCGAGCGCAGCAGGCGGAGCCCACTGTGATCGGCTACGCCGTCATCGGCGACCGGAAACGCGGAATCGGTGGTCAGCGGGGCCAATTCAGCCCACCGACGGGCCAAGCCCCAGCGATTGCGGGGTGCTCGAGTCCGGCGACGGCTGGTGAAGGCCCTCATCAAGCGCGCCGTACTCGGTCATCAGCGCCGGGCTGCCGCCCCACGGTGTCTGTTCCTCGGCCACCAGCGTGTTCGTCGTGAGCAGCAGGCCAGCCACCGAGGCCCCGTTCTGCAGGGCCGAACGGGCCACCCGCAGCGGGTCGATGATGCCCATCTCGATCATGTTGCCGTAGCGGCCTTCGAGGGCGTCAAAGCCCTCCTCCGGCCCCAGCGGCTTGATTGTGCTGACCACCTCGGTGCCAGCGTACCCGGCGTTAGCGGCGATCAGATAGGCCGGCTCGGTGAGCGCCTGCCGGACGATGCTGACGCCAATGGCGTAGTCGCCGCTGACGTCCAGGTCATCGAGCGCACCCTCGGCGTGCAGCAGCGCGGCGCCGCCGCCCGCGACGATGCCCTCCGCCATGGCGGCCCGCGTCGCGGACAGCGCGTCCTCGACCCGGTGCTGGAGCTCCTTCAGCTCGGCGCTGGTCGGCGCGCCTACCCTGATCACCGCGACCTTGCCGGACAGCGCGCCGATCCGCTCGCTCAGCACGTCCTCGTCGATCCCGAAGGTGGCCCGCTCCAGCTCCGACCGCATCTGGGCGAGCCGGAACTCGACCGCGTCCCGGGAGCCGCCGCCGCCGACGATCGTGGTGCTGTCGGGGGTGACCCGGACCTGGGCGGCGCGGCCGAGCTGCTCGGTGGTCATGGTCTCCAGGGTGAACCCGGAGTGCCTGCTGTAGACGGCGCCGCCGGTCAGCGCGGCGATGTCCTCAAGCTTGTGCAGCCGCCGGTCGCCGAAGCCGGGTGCGCGGATCGCGACGCACTGGAAGATCCGGTTCACGTGGTTGTGCACCAGCATGCTCAGCGCGGTGCCCTCCACGTTCTCCGCGATGATCGCCAGCGGCCGCGGCGCCCGCATGATCTTGTCCAGCAGCGGCATCAGCTGCTGGACCTTGGTGATCTTCTCGCTGCACAGCAGGATGTACGGATCCTCGACGATGGCTTCGAGCGCGGCCGGGTTCGTCACCATGTAGGGCGACAGGTACCCGTTGTCGAACTCGAAGCCCTCGACGAAGTCGACGGACATCCCCGGGGTGGGTGACTCCTCCACCGTGACGATGCCGCCGTCGCCCACGGTGTACAGTGCCTTGGCGATCACGCGCCCGACCGAGTCGTCGTCGTTCGCGGAGATCGCGGCCACCCGGGCGTAGTCCTCCTCGGTCTTGACGGGGTGCGCGACGCTGCGCAGGTGCTCCACCAGGCGGCCCACGGCCACGTCGATGCCCCGCTTGACCAGCACCGGGTTGCCGCCCTGGCCGATCGCCTTCATGCCCTCGCGGACGATGGCCTGGGCGATGACCGTCGCGGTCGTGGTGCCGTCACCGACGATGTCGTTGGTCTTGATCGCCGCCTCCTTGACGAGCTGGGCACCCATGTTCTCAAACTGGTTCTTCAGGTGGATCTCGCGCGCGATCGTCACGCCGTCGTTGGTGACGACGGGCGACCCGGTGATCTTCTCCAGGATGACGTTGCGGCCCTTGGGGCCGAGCGTCGACTTCACGGCCTCGGCGAGCTGGTCGACCCCGGCCAGCAGCAGGCTCCGGGCTTCCTCATTGAAACGCAGTTCCTTGGCCATCAGGTCCTCCTGGGGACTTCCATGCGCGGCGAGCCGGCGGTAGCGGATGCGGCGGGACGATGCGGGATCAGGGGACGAGGATGGCCCGGCCGCGGACCCGCCCAGCGTCGAGGTCGCCGAGCGCTTCGACCGCGGCGTCCAGGGGGTAGGCCCGGGTGTGCAGGGTGACCTTGCCGGCCTGGGCCAGCGCCATCAGCTCGGCAAGCTCGTTATAGGTGCCGACGATGTTGCCGGCGATGTTGCGCTCGGTGGAGATGATGTCCAGCGTCGGGATCTCCAGCGTGCCGCCGTACCCGATGACGAAGTAGGAGCCGGCCGGGGCGGTCATGTTCCAGCCGTCCATCTCGGCGCCCTGCTCGGCCACGAAGTCGAGCACCACGTGCGCGCCGGTGCCGCCGGTCAGGTCCTTGACCGCGTCCACGTGCCGGCCGTCGGCCACCACGGTGTGCTGCGCGCCGAGCTGCTCGGCCAGCTTCAGCGCGTCCGGGTTGCGGTCGACGACGATGATCCGGGTCGCGGTCAGCGCGGCCAGGCACTGCACGCCGATGTGGCCCAGGCCGCCCGCGCCGATGACCACGCACGTGGTGCCCGGGTACAGCAGCGGGATGGCCTTGCGGACCGCGTGATAGGCGGTGATGCCGGCGTCGGCGAGTGCGGCCACGTCCTGCGGCCTGGTCCGCGGCTCCAGCTTGACGCAGGCGCGCGCCGAGGTGAGCAGGTACTCGGCCATCCCGCCGTCGGTGGACAGCCCGGGGAACGCGGCGTTGATGCAGTGCATGTCGTCGCCGGCCCGGCAGGCGTGGCACAGCCCGCAGGTCGGCGTGGGGTGCAGGATCACGGTGTCCCCGACGGCCACGTTGCTGACGTCGGAGCCGGTCTCGTGCACCCAGCCGGCGTTCTCGTGGCCGAGGATGTAGGGCAGCGGCGTGTGCTGCCTCGAGTCCCACTGGCCCTCGATGATGTGCAGGTCGGTGCGGCACACCCCGGCCCCGCCGATCTTCACGATGACGTCGTGCGGCCCGCTGACCCTGGGTTCGGGAACCTCGTCGATCACCGGCATCTGGTGGAATTCGTGCAAGCGGACGGCCTTCATTGGTCCTCCTCGCCCTCCCCTCGTGAGTTGTACCGGTGCGCGAGCAGCCCGGCGCATACGCTGCCGTTGGATTCGATGCTGATCCGCGTGGTCCGGGCCTTGCGCAGGTGCAGCGGCATCGCCTCGCTGCTGACCGGGCCGCCGGTCCTGGGGTCGATCAGGAGCGGCGCGTCGTCGCCGGCCGGCAGGCCCAGATCGGCCCGGCGCTGCCGCAGCCGGTCCAGCGCGGGCGAGGCGGGCACGTCGCCCAGGGCCATGCCCGGCAGCCGGGCCGGGTCGGTCCCGGCGGCCAGCAGCGGCCGGCACACCAGGTCGGTGCCCGCCATGACCGCCTTGCGCAGAAAGTCCGCGCGCAGGCCGTGCAGCTCGCCGACGGCCTCCCCGCCGAAGGACCGCGCGAAGCCCGCGTGCGCGGCCACCCCGCCGTTGATCGCGTCCGAGGCGAAATGATCCTCCAGCACGATCTCGGCGCGGCGCACCCCGGGCAGCGCGGCGACCGCGTCGTAGGCGTCCGCCACCATCAGGAAGGCGAAGTTGGGGGCGCAGAAATAGGTGGGCAGGCGCAGCCGGACCTGGGCGTCCCCGTCCGCGGAGACGGCGGCGGACGCGACGAACCCGAGCGCGGTGATCGGCTCGTCCAGCTCCGGGTCGCGGACGGTGCTCAGTGCGTCAAGAAGCCCCGCCGGGGCGGCCCCGGGAGACTGCTCCCCCGGGGCCGCCCCGGTCGCGGTTGTGGGGGCGGTCATGCCCCCGCGACCGGAGCCGCGTCGTCCACCAGCTTGGCGTCGTCCTGCTCGGCCGGCTGGCCGCCGGCCGCGTCCTTGAGCTGGTATTCCGCCGGAACCTCGATGTCGTAGAGCGTGGCGGCGTTCAGGCCGAGGATCTTCTTCTTGCCGGCCACGCCGAGCCGCGGGTAGTCGGAGAACTCGTCGCTGGGGTAATCCCAGTCGACGAACCCCTCGATCTGCCACTTGGGCTCCCAGATGCCGTAGTCGCTGCCGAAGGTCATCTTGTCCTCGCCGACCCAGAACAGCAGCTCGCCCATGACCCTGGCGAAGAACTTGGGCCGGGCGTGCATGAGGCCGCCGATGACGACGGACAGTCCGGCGTAGACGTTGGGCTCCTGCGTCGCCATGAAGCAGAAGTCCTCGATCCGAGGCAGGCCCACGTGCTCGACGATGAAGTTCAGGCCGGGGAAGTCGGTCGCGCAGTGGTCGATGTCGGAGACGTCGAACGCGTCCTTGTCCAGCGGCCAGATCGTCGGGCCCTTGTGCACGTGGATGTTCTTGATGCCCATGTTCTGGGCGGCTTCGAGGTAGCGGTAGGCGGCCGGGTCGCTGAGCTTGTAGCCGCGCGAGCCGTTGTTCCACTCGGCGGTGTACAGCTTGACGCCCCTGGACCCGTAGCGGTCCACGTTCTCCCGCAGCCGCTTGATGCCCTCGTCACCGTCGCGGGGGTCGAAGCGGGTGTTGTAGACGAACTTCCCGGGGTGCCGCTCCCCCATGGCCGCGTTCTGCTCGGTGGTGTTGAAGCCCTCGGTGTACCACTCCTTCAGGTACGTGGGCTGGAAGATGGCCACGTCCACGTGGCCGTCCTCGAAGACGTCCTTCATCAGGTCGTCCTCGGAATACTTCTGGAAGTGCTCGAGGGTCCAGTGCGTCTCGGGCGGGCCGAGCGACTGGTACGCGTGAAAGCACTCGATCCAGCCCTTGGCGTACTGCTCGGCCCCGGGCACCCAGTTGTCCGGGGCCGCGTTCCAGTAGTGCATATGGCTGTCGACTACGAAGTACTTCTCGCCATCCTTCTCGTACACCATGCCTCCTTGCCTTCAGGCCGGCTTGCCGGGCTGGATCGAGTGCGTCCGCCGGGGCGGCTAGCTGCGCGCGGTCAGGTCGAAGCCGATGTACTCGGCCGCGTCTTCGGGGTTGGCGAACATGATCGTCCGGTCGTCCTCGTGGATCATCCGGCCGTAGTGCGTGGACATGTTCTCCTCGAACTCCGCCGAGTCGAACCAGCCCGGTTCCTCTCCGGCCGCCTCGGAGATCTCGTCATAGACCACATCCATCCGGCCGATCGCGTCGACCCTGATCATCGAGGGCAGATGCCGCACCTTGACATTGTCCTTCGTCGCCATCACCTGGGCCACGACCGCTCCGACCTGATTGTTCATCAGCGTGAAGCCGCACTGGTTGGACGCGGTGTTGTCGGATTTGAACGGGCTTTCGGCGGTCTTGAACGTGGTCACTGGCCCAGCTCCTTCGGTACGTCCAGGTGCAGTTCGGAGACGAGTGCGGCGAAACGGCTCTTGGCGGCGTCCAGGCCGTCCTCGAAGCGCGGCGGCTTGGAGTCGGGCTGGGACCAGATCGGCTGCAGGGTGCGGGCGGCGGTGATCGCGCGCGGCACCCAGGTGGCCAGCCATTGGCTCATGATCTGATTGTTATGGTCGGCGAACTCGCGGTCGGTGGTGAGCAGCTCGAACATGGCCCGCGTGTAGCGCAGGTCGCGCTCGGCGAAGTCATACTCGGCCGCGCCCACGATCGTCGGCGTCACGAAGTCGCCGTTGCGCGGCGCCGCGTGCTGCACGAGCTGGCTGCGGAACAGCTCGCCGACCAGCGGCTCGAACACGACGTTGGCGGCGAAGATGGCCTCGCACCAGTCGCTGATCGCGGTGAGCTGCTCGGCGGTCTCCCGGACGCCCTGCCACACCGGGTCGGAGTTCCACGCCTCCAGGTGCGCCGCACCGTCGAAGCCCGGGATCTCCTCGGTCAGCGTCAGGTTGTACAGCGCCAGGTCCTGGGCGGCCCGGATACGGTGCATGCTGTTCACCGAGATCGCGTTGTTGTGCATGTTGGTGGGGGCGCGCCGCTGGGCGTTGGCGTACAGGTACAGGCCCAGGCCGTGGTCGACGTGCATCCACGCGCCGACGTTGCGCTCCACGAACCGCACCCAGTTGCGGTTCCACTGCTCGAACGCCTTCGTCTGCCGCGCGTTCTCGATGTTCTGGTTGACCTGGCGGACAACGTTGGAGTTGTACCGGTAGAGGGTGAGTTCCCACTCCTCGTTCGGGTCGCGGAACTCGTGCCAGCCGGTCGCGGGCCAGTCGTAGCCCTTGCCCCCCGAGCCGGGGAACCGCTCCGGCTCGGGGCGGTCGCTGCCCCAGGCCTTCAGCACCGTCCAGTCCAGCGGGTAACCGCCGCGGCCGTCGGAGAACCCGTACAGCCAGCCCTGGGACAGGTAGTGCCGCGGGTCGGGCTGCACCTCGACGGTCACGTCCTCGTAGTGGGACTGCTTGCGCTTGGCCGGCTTGAAGTAGTTGTACCGGCGGCTGTCGGAGTCGGGGAAGACCTTGGCCCCGGCCTCCGCGTCGGTGAAGACCGGCTTGGGTACGCTGCGCTCTTGCGGAGTAGTCATGAGTCCTTCTCTCGTCAGTCCAGCTCATATCGCTACCGGAAGTGGGCGCTCTGTCTGGCTCAGAGCGCAGCTCAAAGGTCCGGGATAAAGGTCGTAGCTCGGGCGTCACTGCCCGGGCATCACTGCCCGGGTTCACCGGTGGTGGTGAACTTGTCGTAGTAGATGCGCTTTTCCTGCACGCCCAGCGTTGCGAGCAGCGGCAGCGCCGCCTCCACCATCGGGGGTGGCCCGCAGACGTAGGCGTGGGCTCCGGTCAGATCCGCGGCGTGCCGCTTCACGACGTCCGTGATCAGGCCGGTTTCGCCGTCCCAGCCGTCGCCGTCGGACGGCTCGGACAGCGCCGGGAGGTAGCGGAACCGGGGCAGCTTCTCCTCCAGCTCGCGCAGTTCGGATTCGAAGCACAGGTCGCGCTTGCCCCGCGCGCCGTAGAAGAACGTGGCCTTGCGGTCCAGCCCGCGCTCGGCCATGGACCGCAGCAGGGACAGGATCGGGGCCATGCCCGCGCCGCCGCCGACGAACACGAGGTCGTTGTCGCCCTCGCGCAAGGTGAACACGCCGAACGGCCCGGACAGCTCCAGCCGGTCACCAACTCCGACCTTCTTGTCCAGGAAGTGCGAGAAGTGGCCATCCGGGTAGACCTTGATGACGAATTCGAGGCGCCCGCCGTCGCGGCTCGTGGTGTTGGCCATCGAGAACGACCGGACCTCGTCGGTGCCGGGGATGGCGATGTCCAGGTACTGGCCGGGGAAGAACTTGATCTCCGCCGGCTCGATGAGCCGCAGCACCAGGTGCCGCATGTCGTGGGTGACCGGGTCGTTGGCCACCACCTCCGCCACGCCCTGCTGGATCGGCAGGCCGGAGCGGATCATCTCCTCGTCGTAGTTCAGCAGCTCGATCGTGACGTCCTCGTACACGTGCGCCCGGCACAGCAGCGTGTAGCCTTCCTCCTTCTCGTAGTCGGGGAGCGCGAAGGTCGAGTACCGGTCGTGCTCGATGTCCTCGCCGTCGAGGATGAACGACTTGCAGGCGGCGCACTGGCCCTCCTTGCAGCCGTGCATGAGCATGATCCCCTGCTCGGCCGCGCCGCGCAGGACCGTCTGCTCCTCGTCGATCTCCACTTCGATACCGACCGGCTCGAACCGCACGACGTGTTTCTCGGCCATGACCACCTCAGGATTGATGCTGCGCCGCGTGGTGGCGAGGGGGGCCAAAGGGACTTCCCTTGGCCCCCCTGCCGTACCGGCTTCAGGGCTTCAGCTCAGGCAGCCGCGCTCAGGCGTCAGCGGGAGCGGGCCGGCCCGCCGGGCCCTGCTTGTTGTAGTCGGCCCGGAACGCCTCGCGCTGCTCCGGCGACATCTCGTTAAGCAGCACGTTCGGGCTCTGGACCGGCGGCATGCGGCGCAGGTGGTCCAGCGTCCACATCTTCTTCGGGTCCAGGTCGAGGTGCGGCTGGGCGACCATGGTGTTGCCGTCGTCGCGGACGAAGCCCATGTCGCTCACCACGTCGGCCCAGTTCCAGCCGTGGTAGAGGGTCTCCCACTCGCGGTGGCCGATGAGCTGGCCCATGTTCGGGGTCTCCCGGCCCTGGTAAGTCGGCCGGAAGGCCGTCTCGTCGGTCCACTGGCATTCCTTGTGACAGTACGTGCGCCACTGCCCGTCGACCTGGGCCATGGTCATGTCCTCGCGCACCAGGCACGGGACCATGCAGGTCCAGCAGCGGTGCGGGTACACGTAGTCGACGTTCTCGGCCACGATCGGGTGGTGGCCGTTCGGGACCGAGAGGCGGTTGTAGTTCTCCCACCACTTCCCGTACCTGTCATACCAGCCCGGGTACTTGTACTCGAACCACTCGAAGTCCTCGTCGGTCATCGGGTCGATCCGCCAGTAGTTCGCCAGCCAGCCGGTGGCGAAGAACTGGGCGACCTCGTGCACATAGCCCTTGTTCCAGATCTGGTTCCAGGCTTCCTCGATAAGGTCGTGCGGGATGACCAGGCCGTACTTCTCCAGCGGCACCAGATAGCTGCGGTAGTAGTCGTCGTAGATCCAGCGGCGCCACATCTCCGCGTAGGACTCCCGGTCCTTGCGGCGGTCCTTGGTGCCGTACTCGATGAACGTGCCGATGGCCGCGTCCACCACGCGGTGGTTGTTCCACCACGCGTAGCGGAGGTCACGCTCGAGGAGCTGGTGGTTGCTCTCGTCCGAGAGCGCCATCAGCAGGGTGGCGTAGCCGTTGCTGATGTGCCGCGACTCGTCCGACTGCACCGAGTGGAACACGGTGGGCAGCAGGTAGTCGCCGTTCGCGGCGGCTTCGGCGGGCATGGCCACGAACAGCGTGTTGGTGAACGCCGTCTCGGCCACGATGGTCAGGTAGATGCTCGCCGCGGTGATGGCGTCACCGGTGATGAAGCCCTCGGCGAACTGCCGGCCGATCGTCCCGCAGTAGTCACTCTGGAAGTCGCGGAGACTGGAGTTGAATCCGGCCGGGTCGATGTAGTTGTTCATGTACAGGCGCTTGAGGTTCTGCTGGATTGTCGAGTGCCGAACCTCGTCGATCATCTGGATCGCCTGGCCGTTGTGCAGTTCCGGGTTCGGGACCGTACGGAACAGCAGCGGCATGGCCCGGGCGGCCGAGATCTCCGGCAGCGGGATGATGGACAGGAACAGCTTCTGCCATTCCAGCCAGCGCTCCTGCACCTGGCGGAACATGTTTCCGCGGATGGCGCCGTCCTGAGCCCCGTAGACCCGGTGGTCCTTCTCCTCCTGCATCGGGAAGTAGGACCGGAGGACCTGCTTCAGCGGGTCCTTCTTCTGCGCCTTACGGAACGTGTAGTCCGTGCCGTAGTGCTTGACCGGCTCGTGGTACTGCGGTTCCCAGGCCAGTTCCTGGATCTTCTGGTGGGCCTTTGCCACGCTCTGGCGACTCATCGTCACCCCTTTCCTCTTGAGCTGCTCCGGCTGCCCTCCCGCGCAGCCCTTGGGCGTGCACGGCCACGGCGCAATGCTTCGCCGGGCGGGTACGTGCTCCACCCACACGAAAAACTCTCGTGTGCTGGATCACACCTTGTCCGCCGGGATCATGAGCTCTCGAAATGAGACACATGACCTTCGCCGGGACGTTGGCCCCTACCCGCCAGCCGCGCTCAGCCGTCACCGAAGACGGCGTCCCTGAGCTCGGCGAGCCGGTCCTGAACCCGGTTGGCGACATGCCGGTTCCCCTCGGCGGCGGGGATGATTCCCAGGCATTTCAGCAGTTCCGCGGCGGGAGCACCCGGGTCGCCGCCGTCACCCAGCGTGGGGTGCAGGCCCTCCCGGGCCAGATGGTCGAACACCAGGTTGACGATGCTCCATGGGTTGAAGGTTTCGTACTGAGGCTCGGCTGAATCCACGGCCACCCCCTGGCGGATGATCAGCGTGACACGTGATCGACGTAGCGCACTGAGGCGGGCGTTACCGGTCCGCCTCGAACCTGGCGGATGCTTGTGTGCGGGGCACTCGCACGAGCCAACGCCGGTCTGTCTACCTCGGGGGTCTCAATGTGAGACAGCAGGTCCGGCTTATGCGTTTAACGATTCATTTAACTTGGTATCAGCCACGTAAACCCGGATGCGCCCCTAACGCAGGCTGAGCCTCCGGCCTGAGTCATCCGTCCGCATGGTTCCGGGGAGGCACCCCATGGCGCAGGCAGCAACGCCGCTGCAGGCCGGAAACGGCAGCAACCGGCTGGCGAAGGCCAGGGAACGTTTCCTGGCCGCCGAGCCGGTCAACCCGCATGAGGTACGGGAGCCGATCCTGGCGTCGTGGCGCCGGTCTCGTGACTGGCAGGTGGCGGCGGACCGGATCGACCTGCGGTACACCCGCGATCCTGACCCGGAGACCGCGCTGGCCCGGAACGCGGATCCCGTGCTGCGGCACCTGCACAACCAGCTCGACGGGCAGCCGATCAGCATCGTCCTCACCGACGCCGGCGGGCTCGTGCTATCCCGGCTGACCGCCGATCACGATCTGGAACGCCATCTGGATGGGGTCAAGCTCGCCCCCGGCTTCAACTACTCCGAGGAACTCATCGGCACGAACGGGATCGGCACCGCGCTGGAGGCCGGGCGGCCGACGCACGTGTTCGGCCACGAGCACTACGCCGAGCACCTGGAGGGCCTGGCCTGCGCCGGGGTGCCCATCCACCACCCGATCACCGGGAAGACGGTCGGGGTCATCGACCTGACCTGCTGGCGTAAGAACGCCGACCCGCTGCTGGTGGCGCTGGTTAAGAACACCGCCGACCAGATCACGCAGGCCCTGCTGACCGGGAGCAGCGCGCGGGAGTTCAGCCTGCTGGAGGAGTACGTGCGGGCCTGCCGGCGCACCGGCGGGATCGTGCTGGCGATCGGCAACGACGTGGTCATGATGAACGACTACGCCCGGCGGATCCTTGATCCGGCCGACCAGGCGGCGCTCATCGGCCAGGCTGCGGAGGTGCTGGCCCGGCACCACGCCGGCGCGGTCACCGCGGACCTGCCGACCGGGCTGAAGGCGCGGATGTACTGCCGTCCCATCGGCAACCACACGCCATACAGCGACGGCATCGTGCACGTGAAGCTGATCGAGGCCGCCGCGCGCCCGGCCGCGGCTGTTGGCAAGACCGGCGTCAAGGCCGCGATGTTCCTGCCCGGGCTGGTCGGCACGGGGGTGCTGTGGACGCGCGCGTGCCGCGAGGCGGAGCTGGCCTACGACTCCGGCGAGTGGCTGACGGTGGAGGGCGAGCCCGGCGTGGGCAAGCTGGCGCTGGCCAAGGCGGTCCACCAGCGGCGCAACCCGGCCGGGCGGTTCCACGTCCTCGACGCGGCCGACACCGGGCCGGACTGGCTGGTCACGGCGCGCGGCGAACTGCTCGGTGGCGAGGGCATGCTGGTGATCCGGCACATCGACGAGCTCAGCGTGAAGCAGGTGCACGCGCTGTCCAGCGCGCTGCAGGAGGCACGCGCCGCGCAGCGGGACAGCGGCCTGCGGGTGGCGGTCACGCTGAACCGCAAGAACGCGAACATGGACCTCACCCGGCTGCTGCGCTTCTTCCCGGCCAGCGTCGAGCTTCCCCCGCTGCGCCATCACATCGAGGACCTGCAGGAACTGGTGCCGTTCTTCCTGGCCAGGCTGAGCCAGCACGGCCGCGTGATGTGCTCGCCCGAGGCGATGCAGCTGCTGCTGCGGTCGAGCTGGCCGGGTAACGCCGCGCAGGTGTGGCAGGTGCTGAGGAAGGTCGTGCAGCGGCGCCGGGCAGGCTCGATCCAGCCCGCCGACCTGCCGCCCGAGTGCTGGACGGTGAGCCGGCGGCTGCTCAGCCCGCTGGAGTCGATGGAACGCGACGCGATCGTGCAGAGCCTGCTCGATTGCGACGGCAACAAGGTGAAGGCCGCCGAGGCGCTCGGCATGTCACGCGCAACCATCTACCGCAAGATTCACGAGTACGGGATCGTCACCCCGGGACCGGCCTCGGCCGCGCCGTCCTGAGGCGGCCCGGAGGGGGTCGTCAGCGGGCCGGGCGCACCCGCCCGGGCGGCCCACACCCTCCCGGGCGGCCCGGGAGGGTGCGCCGGCCCCGTCAGGCGGCGGGAACCGCGGCCTCCTCCGCCGCATCGACCAGCGCGTCCGGGAAGCTCTCCCCGGTGCCGCAGAACACCCGGCGCCCCTCGGGGCGCGACCGGCGGAGCAGCACCGTGAAACGATCCCCCGTCTTTTCCGAGCAGATCACGAAACCGTCTTCGAGAAGACGGGACGTCAGGTCAACCAGGTCACTCATCCTCGACCACTCCCCACACCGCGTTACGGGCGGCCTATTTCCGGGTCCAATCCCTCCAAGCCCGGCCCTCGTTGGCCATCGCGGCTTACTAAGAGTCAAGCGTCCCATGCAGTGTGTAACGTCGCCAACTGACGAGTCATGGTAACCAGCGGCTACCTGCCCGTGCAGGCTTCTGGCCGTATAAGTCCCTATGATCTTCCCGACTCTCCGTGTCGCCTCTCCCGGCGAGTGCCTCCTGACAAGCGCTCTTACCCTCGACGCTGCGCGCGTTTCCGGTCGCTGCGACATGCGCCTGCGCCCGATATACGCTCCCCCCGATGCGGTGTCCCCGCACGGGACAGCCCTGGGTGGCCCTGCACGGGGGCGCTCCCGTGATCGGCGCCGGGTCTTCCGCAGCATCTGCGGATTTCCGGCCCGATCATGAAAAAGCCCGGGGCCTCGCGGCCGCCGGGCGTCTCGTGCCGAGAGAACGGTCACCTCCAACAATGTTCAGGGTCTGCACTGAACACTCGTGGAGGTGGCGGGAATCGAACCCGCGTCCTTCCGTGCGTCACCAGGGCTTCTCCGGGCGCAGCCTACTGCGTATTTCTCGGCCCCCGGCATTCACGCAGGCAAGATGCCGACGGGCTCAGTCACTGTTTACTGTCCCGCGCTAGCCCCGTGACCGGGCTAGACGGTGATCCTTCTCACTGATGCCAGACACCGGGTCGAAGGAATCCCCGGGCTGACAGACGCTAACTCGCCTCAGGCGGCGAGAGCGACAGTGCGCTGTGAGTTGGCACTTATTGGTTTGCGATCATGTGATTAACGAGGTCACAACCGCAACCCTCGGCCCGCTTCCCCTGAATCAACCACCGAAGTCGAAACCGTTCACCCCCTCTTGAGTTGTCAGCCGGGCATCGCACGCGATAACCTGCTCCGCCCGACCCTACACCGGTCAACACCGCTGCGCCAACCGCAATTCCCGGCACCATCCCCGGGCCAGCACGGCTACGGCGGGTGGCGGAGCGAAGCGACGACCGCCCGGCGAGCCGGGGCCCTGCGCCCCGGCGAGCGGCGGTGCCACGGCCAGAACCGGATCCGGGGTGCGAAGCACAGCGGGGGGTTCCGGGGGTCGCCCCCCGGGCTAACGCAGAATGGCCCCCGCGGGCGCTGGCGGTGGCCGACGCGCCCGCGGGGGCCGACCGGCCGGGTCGGAGCCGGTCACGTTGCCGGGTCTCCCCCGAGTTGAGGCCCGGACTTTGTGAGGCGACTGAGGCCGCAACCCCCCTAGCGGTTCCAGTCACCAGCTATGACGCCGGAGAGTAGTTAGATAGTTGCTTCCAGCCACAGAGAGTTTATAACAAGTCGGTAACGGCCGGCGAGGCGCGGCCCGCTGTGCCGGGGGCCGTCAGCTGGGGAGCCGGAGGGCGGTGAGGAACTGGCCCGCCAGGACGGACGCGGAGATCTGGGGTGACTGGTTGGCCGCGAGGACGGCGAAGGCCACGTCACCGCGGTAGCCGACGAACCAGCTCTGCCACTGCGTGCTGCGGCCGCTGCCGGTCTCCGCGAGGGCGGTCTGGCCGTAGACCGGAGCCCCGGCCACGTTGGCGCGCCTGGCCGAGCCGGACGTCACGGCCGCGCGCATCAGCGCGCGCAGCGAGGTGAGGGCGCCGGGAGCCAGCGGCGCGCGGGCGGACGCGGTTCCGTCGGGCGGGCCGGTGACGAGGATCGGCGAGTGCCAGGCCCCGGAGTCCACCTCGGCCGCGATCAGCGCCATGCCCAGCGGGCTGACCTGCACGCCCTGGCCGATGGTCTCGCCGGCGAGCTGCCCGTCCGTGGTGGCGGCGGGCACCGAGCCGGAGAAGGCCCGCAGCGGCAGTTGCCACTTCGCGCCGATGCCGAAGCCGTTCACCGCGTTCCTCAGGGCGCTGCTGGTCAGCCGGCGGGACAGGCCCGCGAACGCGGTGCCGCAGCCCTGCGCGAAGTCCGTGCTGAAGGAAGTGCTGGCGCCGAGACTGGAGGCGAGCTGCTGGTCGCTGAACAACTGGCCGCCGACGTTGGCCACGCTGGTGCACGGGATCTCGGTGCTGGGCGAAAAGCCCGTGCCGAGCAGCGCCGCGGTCGACACGATGGTGAACGCGGTCCCGGGCGTCACGCGCGCGTTGAGCGCGCCGCCGGGCGGGAGCTGGCCGCCGGGCGCGTTCTGCCCCGCGACGGCGAGGATCTTGCCGGTGGACGCCTGCACGGCGACGATCTCCGCGGCCGCATTGGGCGCGGCCGCCAGCGCGTTCAGCGCCGCCGCCTGCACCGTCGAGCTGATCGTGGTCCGGACCGGCTGGCCGGGCTGGCCCTGCCACTGCTGCAGCACCGCTACCTGCTGCCCGCGCCCGTTCTCCGACACCACCTCGGTGGTGGGCGAGCCCGCGAGCAGCCGCTGGTAGGCGGCCTCCAGGCCGCTCAGGCCGACCGTGGTGCCCGGCTGGTAGGAGGCGCCCTCATCGCGCAGCACGCCGGAGTTCTCCGACCCGACGGTGCCGACGACCTCGCTGGCCTCGGAGGAGAACAGCCGCTGGCTGACCCGGTGCACCTGCAGGCCGGGCACCCGGGCCAGCTCCGGTGACATGCGCGCGTAGGAGTCCGGGTCGAGCGAGAGCAGGGTGAGGAACTGGCCGGGCGGGGCGGCCTGGATCTGCCCCAGCACCTGGCTGGAGTTGAGCTGGGTGACCTCGGCGAAGTCCTCCGCGGTCCCGGCGGGGTTGGGCAGCGATCGCGGCCACACCCCGATCTGGTACACCGAGGAGGGCACCTCAAGCGGCTGCCCCGAGGCGTCCTGGACCGACGCCCGCGCCGGCACCTGCGTGATCACGGCCAGCCGCTCACCGGGGCCCAGCGCCGGGTTGATGACGCTGGGCGTCCACTGCACCTTCCAGTCGGAGCGCTGCTTGCGCAGCGCGAACTGGCCGGCATAGGTCCACTGGTGGCCGCCCTCACCGAGATTCACCGACGCGGTGAAGTGTGCCACGGCCGTGTTGCCGTCCTGGTCGATCCGGCCCATGGACAGGAACATGGTGGTCGCGTCGAGCTGGGTGAACGCGTCGGCCAGGGCCGCGGAGACCGCGGGCGCGCTGCCGGTGGTGTAGCCGGCCGCGGTGCGGTACTGGTGCTGCTGCCAGGCCAGCAGGAACGCCTGCACGGTGCCCTCGGCGGACGGTTCGGCGGCAAAGCCGTCCGCGAGCCCGGCGACCACGATGCCGGCCGTGACGAGGACCGCGATCAGCCGGATCCGCCGGGCCCGATTCGACAGCCGCCGAGCCTGCCGCGGTCGGCGCGCCGACGCCGGCCGGGGCGGCGGCGGTGGCCGCTCACCGGGCGGGGCAGCTCGCCGGCCCGGTCGCGGGACGATCCATACCGGCCGGCTGCGGCCCGCGTGACTGCCCCGGTCACGGGTGTGGAAGGACACTGACCTCCTCCCCCGTTACCGTCGCCGCCGGAGAGCACGCTGCATCTCCCTGGCCGCATCACGGCTGGCCAAGTCCTGGCGCTTGTCGTAGGTCCGCTTGCCACGCCCCAGGCCAAGCTCGACCTTGGCCTTCCCGTCTTTGAAGTACAGCTCCAGCGGGACCAGCGTCAACCCCTGCTCCGCGGTGCGCGCGGCCAGCTTGTCGATCTCCCTGCGGTGCAGCAGCAGCTTCCTGGTCCGGCGTACCTCATGATTGGTCCAGGTGCCCTGGGTGTACTCCGGAATGTGCACGTTGTGCAGCCACACCTCTCCGTCGGAGATCTGGGCGAAGCCGTCCGCGAGCGACGCGCGCCCGGCCCGGAGCGATTTCACCTCGGTCCCCGTGAGCACCAGCCCTGCCTCGCAGGTGTCCTCGATCCGGTAGTCGTACCGGGCGCGGCGGTTGCGGGCGATCACCTTCCGCCCTTGCTCCCGAGCCACGTCCCTCCCGTCTGATCATGGTCATACACGCAGGTAACGGCGCAGCGTGAGGAACGACGTCGCGCCGCACAACAACACCCCCACGCACATCGCGAGGATCACGACCTGCACGAGGTCACCCGCGCCGAGAATGACGTTGAAAGTGAAGTACTGCTGTAGCGTATCCAGCCACAGCGACTTCACGGCAACCAGCAGGCCGACAGAGACCGCCCAGCCGATGAGGCCCGCGATAATGCCTTCCAGCAGGAACGGCAGCTGGATGTAGAAGTTCGACGCCCCCACCAGGCGCATGATCCCGGTCTCCCGGCGGCGGTTGAACGCGGAAAGCCGGATCGTGTTGGCCACCAGCAGGATCGCCGCGATCAGCAGGATCACCGCGACGATGACCACCGCGTTGCGCGCGCCGCCGAGCAGCTTGTAGAACTTGGCCAGGATCGACCGGTCGTCTATGACCGAGTCCACACCGCCCTTGCCCGTCACCACCGACGCGACGGCGTTGAAATCGGCTTGCGGATTCTTCAGCTTGACCTGGAAGGAGTCCGGGATGTCCCCCTGGGAGACGGTGGAGACGAACGACGGGTTGTTGGAGAACTCCTGCTTGAACTGCTGGAAGGCCTGCTGCTGCGACTGGTAGATGACGCTGGCGACCTGCGGCATCGAGGTGAGCTGCTGGCGGAGCTGCTGCCGCTCGGCGTCGGTGGCCGCGCCGTTCTGCTTGCACTGCACGCTGACGCTCTGCGTCGTGCACAGGTAGATGGAGACCTCGACCTTGCCCTGCCAGTAACTGCGGGTGGCGTCGACCTGCTTGACGAACAGCAGGCCCGTCCCCAGCAGCGACAGGCTGATGGCCACCACCACGATGAGCGCGATCGTCATCGTGAGATTCCGGCGCAGGCCGATCCAGATCTCCTGGAGAACGAACTGTGCACGCATGTGTGCTGATCCCTCGCAGTATTCGGCCGGGTGGCAGGGGTCCGCTGCCCGGCGGGTGGTATGGCCGGTGGCCTGGCGGACAGGCTATGGCACCTCAGTAGGCCTGGCCGTACACACCGCGAGACTGATCCCTGACCACCTTGCCGTATTCGAGCTCGATGACGCGCTTGCGCATGGAGTCCACGATGGCCGCGTCGTGGGTGGCCATGACGACCGTCGTACCGGTCCGGTTGATGCGGTCCAGCACCTTCATGATGCCGATCGACGTGGCCGGGTCGATGTTCCCGGTCGGCTCGTCAGCCAGCAGGATCATCGGGCGGTTCACGAAGGCGCGGGCCATCGCCACCCGCTGCTGCTCGCCGCCGGACAGCTCGTCCGGCATCCGGTCATGCTTGCCCTCCAGGCCAACCAGGTCGATCACCTCGGGGACGACCTTGCGGATGAACCGGCGGGGTTTGCCGATCACCTCAAGCGCGAAGGCCACGTTCTGGTAGACGTTCTTGCTCGGCAGCAGCCGGAAATCCTGGAACACGCAGCCGATCCGGCGCCGGAGCATCGGGACCCGCCAGTTGGACAGGCGGGCCAGGTCCCGGCCGGAGACCCGGATCCGGCCATCGGTCGGCCGCTCCTCCTTCAGGACCAGCCGCAGGAACGTCGACTTGCCCGACCCCGACGGGCCGACCAGGAACACGAACTCGCCCTTGTCCACCGAGATGCTGACGTTCTCCAGAGCGGGACGGCTCTGGCTGGAGTGGATCTTGGTGACGTTATCGAAATTGATCACAGGACCATCACAGCAATGTCGGAGACGGGACGCGGCGCAAAAGCCTTTTGCTGTCCACCGGGCGACTGCCGGACCGGCCGGGCGCCACCCTGGCTGGCGGTCCGCGGTA
>Ga0335078_10005209_pt1 | contig 19219 bp, 18 predicted proteins | sample Lox_Sample_32_FD_206711 | JGI IMG/M metagenome (GOLD analysis project Ga0335078, IMG submission 206711) | Soil microbial communities from Loxahatchee National Wildlife Refuge, Florida, United States - Lox_Sample_3.2 | ecosystem: Environmental > Terrestrial > Soil > Wetlands | place: USA... | reverse complement strand
CGAGAAATTGGTAATCGCCACCACACCGAAGCCCGAACTGGGGTTGGCGGGTATGGTATACGTAGGCGTTGTGGGGGTCGGAGGGGTTATGCTGGATCCCGTTCCCGTCTGGGTGGCGCCAACTGTGGAACCCGAAGTATTCGAAGACAGCCCCACCAGGGAGGCCGCCAAGGTCCTTTGAAAGGTCGAGGTGGCCAGAACGATCCTTGCCTCGATGGCCACTTGCTTGGTCTTGGTGTCCAGTTTAGCGATTGCCTCTTCGATCTTAGGGATTTGCGAGGCCACATCGGAAATAATGAGCGTATTGGTGCGCTTGTCCACAAGCACAGTTCCGCGCGCCGTAAGCGGTCCTGCGCTGGACTCGTTTCCGGTTCTTACCCCGTTGCCGGACCAAGTCCTGAAGAGAGTCACGATGTCGGTAGCGTTGGCATAATTCACGGGCCGAAAAATCGTGACCAACGGGGCCGCCTTCAACCGCTCGGCAGCCATCTTATTTGCGGTCTCCTGCTCAGCCATAAGAGTGTCAAGCCTGGCGATCCGCAGGACATTACCTTCCAGAACCTTGCCTAATCCGTTGTCTTTGAGAACGATCTCCAGCGCCTGGTCCCAGGGCAAGTTGTCTAGCACCATAGTGACGGAGCCCGACACGTTGGGGTCGACAAGTATGTTCAGCCCGCTGATCTCGTGAATGAGCCGGAAGAAATCCTTCAGGTCGACGTCCTTCAGGTTGAGTGAAATCTGTTCACCCGTGTAAGCCGGGGCCTCCTCACCGGGCGGCGCAGGCGCTTCCGGAACGGCGCTCGCATTTAAGGCTGGGCTCGAGGTGTTCGCCGCGCGCAACACCGGCGGAGCCGTGTCCACCCTGGGAGCCTGCGGCGTGGGATTCTGAGACGCCTCGCGGGGCGCCGCAGCACTGTCCCGGCGGCCCTCCGAAACGGGGGCTAAAGAGTTGTAGCCGGGCCCCGGTTCATCACGCCTGGCAGTCATTTCGACGGTTGGTGATTCCGACGCGGCGATCCTGGCGATGGCGTGCGCGCTGAGTGTTGCTGTAAGGGCCGGGGTGGTCACAGGCTTCACACCCCTGTCGTGGGTTGGCGCCGCCGGCGCAGTCGCGCGATAGTCATCCGCCTCTTTCTTCAGTGCGGCCTTCAGGGCGGCCCCGGCAGAGACGGAAGTCTCCGGGGTTGGCGCCGGTTTTGGAGGCGTCGCGCCGCTAACCCCAGTCTCGTGCACTGACGCAAACTCGGCGGCCGCCGGAGCGTTGGCCGTGAAGCGCGGCTTCACCTGAAGGCGTATACCACCCTCGGACGATTGCGCTTCGAAGGAGGGGTTGCCCGCGAGATCAGCGACGATGCGGACGACTTCCGGATCCTCCGCGCGATACTGGCTTACCCGCACTTCTTTCACAATCAAGGAAGTCACGGGAATGAGTTGCTGGCGAACCGCGTTGGTCATCCCCTCGACATCCACCACTAGCCGGTCCGGATGGTCAAATCGGTAGACTTGGAATGTTGCGGGCTTCGTGATGGCCACATCAATCGTGACATCCCCCGCAGGCTTGGGTGTGACCAAAATCTCGGAAACCGCCGGCTTCTTTGCCGCCTTGGCGAGTGCGGCTGATGGCATTGAGCCCGCATCCGAAATCTCTGTTGGGCGGCTCTCAGGGGCGTACGGCGTTGCCAGCAATAACCATGTCGTCGCCAACCAAAGGGTGAATAGTCGTCTCATCTTCCTTCTCCCGGAGCTGAACCCAGTTTGATTTCCACTTCGCGCATCACCACCCGCCCTCGAGAGTCGAGCGTATTCTGCTTAAAGTAAATAGCCTCCGGAGCGATCTTGCTAACCACTCCGTTATAAACGGCATCGTTGACTCTCAAGAAGTAAGCCCGTTTCGTCTGATTCGTAACTACCGCGATCATGTCGTCGGCCGGTTCCTGGCGCACGATTCCCTCGAGTCGCAGGCCGGATATCACCAGTCCACGTGTGCCCGGCGGCAACGCTCCGAGTTCTGATCCCGCGCGGGCGGCCGAACTCGGCGCCACCCATGCTCTGAATGGATCCCTTCGCCCAGCCGCGGCGGCTGACTCGCTTGGAGTCGTCATCCTGGGCGAACGGGCCGCTACGACCTGCGCTCCCGCGGAAGCCACCCCTGACTTCGCGGGCGGCAATGGATTGTGAATGATCGGGGCAGGCGGTGTCTTCGGCGCAGCCGTCTTCGTCAGTGGGGCTCCCCCTGGCATTGCGGTCGGCTTGACTGCCATCCCAGGCGGCGAGGTGTTGACGCCGGCCTTAGGAGGCGGGAGTGTGGTTTTCGGGACGGGCCCGGGGGTGGCAGGCGTCCGCGGGGCCGTGGACTGCCCGGAGCAAACCGCGGCGTTTGCCACCATCAGAACAGACACACAAACCGTGAGGGTCGCGCGCCTTAGCTGAAGTCTGCCGGAAAACATAGTCCTAGTCCTGCCCTATCTCAAGGGCGCTGCCGGGGCTGTGTTTGAAGCTGCGCTGAAGTAGCTGGTCAAGACGCAATTAGCCCCCACCGTTTCACCCGTACCGACTTTGAACGCTCCCATGCCTCCCCCTGCCGGGGAGCCTAACGAAAGACCGGAGACGCTGACAATGCGCTGTTCATGCGCCAGGCGATCAAAGAAGGCCAGTAAGCTGTAGTAAGTGCCATCGAGCCGCAGGTTGAAAGGTATCTCGGTGTAAATATCCTTGTGCACCGGGGTCTGCGGTATAAAAGTGCGAATGTTCACGTCGACGGCTTTAGCGTCGGCGAACACCGTCCTCAGGAAATCATCCGTATGCTGTTCTTCCGGAACAATCGATCTGACCGTCTCAAGCTGCTTCTCCAGCTCTGCAATGCGCCTCAGGTACTCGGTCCGCTCTCGTTCGATCGACTGGTTGTGCAGGTTCTCCACCTTCAGCTTCTCGATCTTGGCTTCGAGAGTGTCCCTCGTTTCCTTAACCGGGAGCACCAGGAAATAGAAAATTGCGCCTGCCAGAGCCACCGCGATCGAAGCATAAACGCCACCCTGCACAGTTGCCGGAAGTTCGCCGAATGTCTTGGGCATCGCCATTGCGCTAGTCCGCTTACGGTTTGTTTGGCAGTCTCGCAGGGGCGGCACGCGCGCCGGCCCTGCGGCATTTACATTCCCGGCCGCCGGGGAGCAGCCGCTCCGGGTCCAGCCCCGGTGAGCGCCGTCGCTCCAGAAGGCGGTTTGTATGAGCAGTCCAGGCTGAACTTGTAACTCGCTAGATCCTGTTTATCGTCTTCATAGAATTGTCTGAGCTGTATATCATCGAAATACCCGGAGCTCTTCAACAAAGCCAGCAAGGTTGCAACCGAATTAGCCGACCCGGCTTGCCCCTGGATTGCCACGCGGCCACCGTCATGAGTCACCGAAGCAAAAAAGAGGTCAGTGGGAGTCTTGGCTACCACACTTCCCAGGACGCCCATGAATTCTGTCGGACCTACGCGGCTGGTCTGAAGCAGTTCGACGGCTTTGACACGCAGCTCGAGCTGCGCGCGCTTGCCTTCATATCTGGCGTTTTCCTGACGAATGGCTACCAGGCGCGTCTGCTCGGCCTGTTGTTTAACCAGTTCCACATTCAGCTTGGAAATTGACCCGTTCCAAATCAAGTACATCAGACCCACAATCCCGAAACTCACCACCAGGGCGCCGAGGAAAATCCACACCTGCAGCATCGACTTCTGAGCCGGCGCAGCAGGTTTAGCCTTCGGCTTCGGCGCCGCCAACCCCAGCAGGTTGATCTTGATGAAGGACATGGTTAGTCAAAGCTCCTCAGCGCCAGGCCTGTCGCCACGCACAAACTGGGGCCAATATCTTGCAGCAGAGCTTCGTCGAACTTCCGCGGATCTACTTTCACTCTTCGAAAAGGATCGATGATTTCCACCGGAACACGGAATTCCTCTTTCAACTGCTCCACCAAGCCATCGATCATTGCCGTCCCGCCTGCAAGGTAGATCGCCTGTGTGTTATCCGCTGAAGATGCCTGGCGGAAGTAGTCGAAAGTCTTCTGAACTTCCAGCATCAGGATCTCCGAGACAGAGTGAAGATGGGGAAGCTTCTGTTCGCGAGTAATGGCGCCCACTTGCTGGCCCTGCTTCAACTTCTCGGCATCTTCGTAATTCAGGTCGAGTTCTTTTTGCAGGATGTCCGTATACTGGTTGCCCCCCACCGAGACATCCCGGGCAAACAAGGGAGACTCTCCTCGCCCCACCACGATGTTGGTGATGCTGGCGCCGAGGTTGAGAAGCGCCACGATCATGTCTGGAGGAACGTCGTAATTCGCTGCGAAAGCATTGAACACTGCAAAGCCGTCGTAGTCCACAATAAAGGGTGTCTTGTTCGCCTGGTTCAGGACATTCGTGTGATTGAGAATCTTTTCCCGTTTCGCCGCCACCAGCATGACGTCAGTTCCCTCGCCCGAGGCAGAATCCCCCAATGGCTGGTAGCTCAGGTTCACATCGGATATATCAAATGGAATGTGCTGCTGCGCCTCGTAGGGCATAACCTCACCGAGGTCGTCGTCGTTGGCCGCATTGACCGTAATTCTTTTCACGATCACGGAGTGTCCGGAAACCGACGTGGCCACGTTCCGGGTTTTGATTTTGTTGCCGTCGAAGATCCGTTCGATAGCGGCAGACACCGTGAGGGCATCCATAATCGCGCCGTCTACCACCGTGTCCTGTCCCAGGAGTTCCAGGCCGAAGTTGACCAGGGCGTAGGAATCCCCGTGCTTCTTGAGCTCCACGGCCTTGACGGCGCTCGACCCGATATCCAACCCGACCAAGCCCTTACCTTTCCCCATCCCAAACATCCGTTTTGCTCCCTACTGGCTTGTAAGCTCTTTCCTCCGCGTCGAACGGTGATTGCACTGGGTGCTCTCGATCTCCATCCAGCGGTCCAAAAGCGTCTTCTTGAACTTCCACCTGTTCCCGAGCTTAAAGGCGGGGATCCTCTCATCAAAAACGTACTTGTATAGCGTTTCACGGGAAACGCCCAAGTACTCCGACGCTTCCCGGATGTCCATAACCTCTCTGGTTTCTGCCATACCCTAACCCCGCAATTTAAGTTCTTTCACTGATGGCTTCGGAAGACGAGCCACTCAGGCAAAGGAATAGTCGCACTCTCCTGGGTTTATGCATATACGTCGGGGGCTCGTATACTGTCAACATGTATTTGACGAGTTCTTGGGGAATTCTCCGGAAGTTCTCAGGTGTTTTTGCCATGATCTACCATAATTTACACAATATCTTCGGCACTATGCCGCAACACTCCAATGTATACGGGCTCGCCTCCCCGGTTTCCATAGTACTTTCGTGCTGTCGCTACGACACATTGTCGTTCGCTGAATGTCCCACCCGCCACTCCTTGCCTTCCTCCCGCTGAGGAGGGGAGTCATTTTCACTGCAGTCGCTCATGCCCGTCCGCTGACAGGCATCCAGAAACCCTGAAAATGTCGTTCCTCGCACGTAGGGGCAACCCTTGTGGTTGCCCGAGGGAGGCCACAAGGGCCGCCCCTACAACGGCTATTTTCAATGCAGCGAATGGTCGGCAGATGCTGGCCTGAAGGCCAGGGCTACGCCGAAACCAGGACGCACCAATCCCCGAGTTGACGCGTTGGCAGGGAGGGTATATACCTGCCTTATATCGAGTCAAAATGGATACTCCGAATCCCAGGGATTCCCGTTTCGTCAAAACCGGCCTGCTCCTAGCTGGCCTCCTGATCTGCCTGATAGCTGCCTCGCCGCTCGAGGGGCAAGAGCCGTTGAGGGACGCCGATGCGGAACAGGTTGGACGCATCTTCAACCTCGAACGTTCACCTGTCCCGCTGCATTGTTCAATCCAGCCGCAGAAGCCCATGCTTGACTTCGGGTTTCGGTTCGATCTGGGGTACATCGTCAGTTGCCCGCTCTCCGCATTCGAAGGCCGCGCCAGCGAGGTCTTCATCTACGCGCGAATTACGCCGCATGGCGCCCGGCCCCTGCTGTTCGGCGAGGACTACCGGTTGCCGGAAGCGACGGATGAGACCAAGCCCCGCCAACTGAAGCAGGACTTCGAGATGAGCGGAGGATTGGCAGTAGGGAAGGGAGTTTATAACGTGGAGGTCCTGGTCATGGACCAGCAAACGGCTCGCACTTCGCGCAAGCGCTGGCTGGCGCGGGTGGGCCATGCCGGCAACAAACGGGCTGTCGAATTGGCCGTCGCTCCCGGGTCCGTCATTCCCATGGGAGTTCGGCCGTGGCCCATCACCACGGATAAGAGCGGCAGAGGTTTGCGCCTGACGGTCCTGCTGGATGCCGCGCCCGAGAACCCCCGCACTCCATCCCTGCGCGCCTGGGATCGGGCGTTCTTGCTGGGCGCGCTTTCCACTTTGCTGAAGCAGATCCCCTGCGCCTCGGTGCGCTTGCGCGCTTTCAATCTCGAGCAGCAAAGAGAATTGTTCCGCCGGGACGAGTTCGACGATGCGGGATTCCTCGAACTCGCCGAATCGCTGCGCACCCTGGAACTTGGAACAGTCTCCTACCGCGTGCTGCAGCGGCAGCAAGGCTGGCTCGATCTGCTGTTGAATTACGTTAATCAGGAGGTAACGGCCCACGATCCGGCAGACGCCGTCATCATTCTCGGGTTCCGGAACCGCTATTCCGCAGACATTTCCCGCGTCGGGCTCCGGGAGCGCGAGATTGCCAACCCGCGTTTCTTCTATTTCGAGTACTTTCCCAGCAGCTTCCAGTTCAGTCAATCGCCGGATGTCTTGAGCAGTCTTACCAAGCGTTTGGACGGAACGGTCTGCTCGATTTTCTCTCCGGGCGACCTTGCGCACTGCGTGCAGAAAGTGCTCGCCCGCGTGCCACCGCGCTCGGAGCCATCCACTCCCAGCCGCTGGCCGGCGCGTCCCTCGCCGAAGAACTAACCCAGGAGATTCCTCACTGTTCCGAACGTCTTTGCGCCCAAGGCACCTTGGAGTGCGGCGGCTCGACGCCGCCTTGGAACCTGGGAGCCCGAGCGGCGCCTCTCACGACGACGTTCGGTCCGGGCTGTCGGGAGACGGCGTCAAGCCGCCGCACTCCAGGGCGCTTCGCGCCAGTCGCGGGGAATCAGTGGGCACGGTACAAGTCATGCCATGCTCCCTTCGTTACTGCCGCGCCGATAGGGGCGCCGGCCAGACCACCTACAGGCGTGAGGATGATCCCCCAATGCGGATTCGGGGGGTAACCGCAGGCGAAATGATTTCATGAATGCCTCACTGTCCCACCGAGATGGAGTTCAAGCATGAAAAGTCTACATATATAGATATATGCTGTCAAGGCCATTTGCATCTCTGCTGGGGAATTTGCGCTAACTGCGTCCGGCACAGTAGAAATGCGGGGACGGCAAGCCGTCCCCTACGCCGGAACCGGTATCGACGGATGGCGGGGGGAGAGTGACGGAGGCAAGAGGGCGGGTGAGGGGCTCCGCGTGCCTGTCAGCCTGTCAAGATTCTGCGACGCGACATCGTGCTGCGGTAATGCCAAGCCTAATTCGTGATAACGTCCTCATTTGACGAGTAGCGCCGACCTTCAGAGCCTGCCCTGTGCCTGGCGAAGGGTCGGCAGATGCTGGCCTAAAGGCCAGCGCTACGACGAAATTAGGAAAATTTGCCTAATTGGTGGCTCCGCTGGCAAGTTCCAGTTCGGTATACCCAGTCGTGAGGCTCAGAGAAACCTGGTCGCCTTGCAACCCCACATTCATCGCCAGGAAGGGATTTGGCTTGCCCGGGTTCTGGGTTTCCCACGCCATCTGTTGGACCAGCTTCAATCCTTCGAAAACTTGCCGCAAGCCGGCGGCGGATTCCGAAGACTTGCAATCCATCTTCAAGCCCAGGGTGACGTTATCGGCGGCTGCCACGCTGTAAGTGAGCGAGTTGACGTCTGCAAAGACTTTCTGCCAATCCAGTTTCACGCTGCCTTGATTCGGCATCCACCCCCGAAACCAGTCCGGTATGGCAGGACCCACGGCCACGCCCCAGATGGGCGCTTCCTTGTCGGCGCGATCCACCAAGCCCGCCATGCGGCTGTCGGATCCGACTCCGGGAGCTACGCCGCCGCGGGCTTCCAGCATGGCGGTGAGCGTCGTAAGCGAACCGAACGCCCCCAGTGAATCCTGGAGCGCCACCACGCAGGTTCCGGCTATCCCCGCCTCAAGGCAGTAGGCCTGCTTTCCGGCAATGACATCGGGCGCCATATTACGCTCCTGGGCGCTTTGCGCGATCGCCCGAGCGCTGAAGTTGCCTGTGGCAAAGCCGTACAACGCCATCTGTTCGCCCCCGGGCTGCCATCCCAGGACCAAGCCCGAAATATCCGTTTCGCGAATCCCGAGTTGCCCCAACTCGTCAACCAACTTACGCAATTTCGGCCCGATGTAACGTTGGCGCAGGCTTGAGTAATTGGGAAGGGCACGCAGTTTCGCGGGGTTTGAAAACTCCATGCGGACTGTCCCAGTGGGAAATCCGTTCAATGCTTCCTTCACCAGGTCCTGTGCCGGGGCCGGGGCGGGCAAAGCCGCCAGCGTCAAGGCCAGCAGGCCGAGCAATGATCTCAAATGCTTGCTTAGTTTCATATTAATAAGCTCTCCTCATGTGTATAGCGGCGGCTCGCGAGCCGCCCCTCCGTAGTTTTCCCTCGCGCCCTCGGGACGGCTCACGAGTCGCCCCTACATCCCTTGGGCGTTATGTTTCTTCGATGCGCGCAGGCAAACCCGCGGCTACCTCGTCCTCGGGGTCGAGTCCCCAATGTAAGGGAGGATCATAACAGAATATTATTTAGACGCCGTGAAAAAGCTTCCGGCCTGTGCTATACTCCCGCCAGAAGTAAGAGGAGCGATTCGGTCGCGCCGCAGTGTCGGTCAGTTCGGGACGCGGTGCTTAGACTCGCGTTCACGCCTGACGACTCTCAAGATCCTCTCCGGAGACCGATCATTGCGGCCTTGTTCAACCTCACGGTTTCGCCTCGACGAAGCGGTCGTGCCGAGACGCAGTAAGGAGGTCGGCATGTTCGAAATGGTTAACGAGGAAAAAGCGGAGCCCCGGGACCGGAAAGTGCTGCTCGAGAAGATTGGCCTTTTCTTAGCGGCGTTCGTTGTCCTGGGAGGTGTGGTTTACCTGTTTGCATTTTATTCAGCGCACTAGTGTGGCGTCCCATATCGTTCTTGACCACAGCCGGTACTGTGAAGGGTGGCGCGGAGAGTGACTTCAATTTCTGCGCCAACCCTGCCCAACTGGAAAATGCCGGGTGGGACAGGACACTAGCTAGCCGCAGTCAGAGGAAAGCGTTCAACCACCAGGCTTAGAGCCTCGGCGGAGGAGTGTACCCTCCCTTCTAATTGCGCATCTTCCACTGCCTGAAGGATTTCCTTAAAAATCGGCCCCGGCCGGTAACCCTGCGCGATCAGGTCGCCGCCTTTCAGGAGAGGTGCGGGGCGGACGATCTCCGGCGGCGTTTCCTCGAGCATACGCTTGGCCATGTCATACGTGCTCAGATCGCCGTGACTCGCGAGGCAGTCCAGGCGATGCAACTCGAGATGCTCGGCAAAGCCCGGCAGGCGCAAGAAGCGCAGTTGAGTTGAACGGCGCATGCGTGGAAAATCCATGAAGCGCAGGTGGTGCCTAACCAGCGCGACCACCTGCTCCGTGTCGCGCGAGGGAAGGCGCAGGCGTGTCAAAATCTCCTCCGCCATCCTGGCTCCAACTTCCACGTGATTATCGAAGCGGATGCGTTCGCGTACGGAGAATGTGGGCGGCTTGCCCACGTCGTGCAGGAGCACACCCCAGGCCAGCGTGGGCGAGGGCGAGCGCAGGCCCCCGAGCATCATCATGGTGTGAACCCACACATCTCCTTCCGGGTGGAACTCCGGAGGTTGGGCCACGCCCTGCATTCGCTTGACCTCCGGCAGCACCTCTTCGAGCAGCCTTGTGGAATCCAGAAGCTCAAAGCCCTGCCGCGGATGCCCTTCGGTGAGGATCTTCAGAATCTCGTCGCGCACGCGCTCAGCACTCACCTGGCGGATCTCCGCCGCTTGCGTTCGAATGGCTTCCGCCGCATCCGCGTCAAGCGTGAACGCCAGGCGGGCCGCAAAGCGAACCGCCCGCAGCATCCGCAGACGGTCTTCGCTGAAGCGTTCGTACGGATTGCCGATGGCGCGCACCCGGCGGGCATGGATGTCGGCCTGCCCGCCCACATAATCGATCAGCTTTCCCGTCACCGGATCGGAGAGAAGGCCGTTGATAGTGAAGTCGCGGCGCAGCACGTCTTGCTGGGGAGTTTTGGAGTAACGAACTTCACTCGGGTGGCGCCCATCAGTATAGCGTCCGTCACTGCGAAACGTGACCACCTCCACGTTGCCTGCGGGACGCGGCACTAACATCACGCCAAACTGCGCGCCCACGCCAATGCTTTCCGGAAACAGTCGCCCAACTTGCTCGGGTGTGGCGTCGGTGGAGATGTCATAGTCCTTCGGCGTCAAGCCCATCACCTCGTCGCGCACGCTGCCACCCACCAGGAAGGCTTGAAAGCCTTCACCGCGTAACCTCGAGAGAATATCCACAGCCGCTTGCCGCTTGGCGTCCATGCATTCTATTAGACCCGATGCAGCGCCGCGCCGCAAGCGCCTTGGAGTGCGGAAGCGCAGCTGCCGCCGTGGAAGGTGTGGGAATAAGGATCAAAGAGTGAAGGGTGAAGTCTGAAGGCTGAAGGTTAAAAGGTAAAGGCCAGTGGAAAACAACCGTCGGTGTTTCACCTGAGCCTCCAGACGTTGCCCTGACCCTCTAGCTAGCAAGCTACGAAAAACCGTCTGTCATGCTGAGCGAAGCGAAGCATCCATTTAGGTTCAAGTTTTGCAGGGGCATGCCGATAGTAGATGCAGACGGCAAATCCAGCCGGCGACGCGACAAGTTACTCGCCCTGCGACGCCGAGACCTTGGCGGAGAGCGTACAAGAATAAGGAATGTTAGGCTCCAAATAATAATCGACGCTGGCCGCCAAGGCACCCTCCTTTGAAGAACAGAAGGCAGTCGGCAGTGGGCAGTAGGCAGTCGGCAGTCGGCGGTGGGCAGTAGGCAGTCGGCAGTCGGCGGTGGGCAGTAGGCAGTGCGGCTGCGCCGCCCCGACTTGCGGAAGGGCTTCGCCTTTCCGGCTTCAGACTCACATCATGTTCCTGGGTTGAGGCTGCGCCTCAACCGGCGAGGCGCGGCCTCACCAAGAAAAACAGCAGTTGAATAGCGGGAACTCGGAAAGGCCAAGCCTTTCCGCAAGACACGGCGGCAGAGCCGCACCTGCTGATCAAAGGAGACTCAGAAGCTCCAACCGGCAACAAGAAGAGTTTCGACCACAATTCGAATGAATATGCCCCCTGACTTGTTCTTCCCTTCGCGCTCCGCCATGTTACCATCATAGGTTCTCCCGTTTGAGAGCGATTAAACATGTCCAACATCCGAGTTCGTTTTGCACCTTCACCGACGGGCTACCTGCACGTGGGCGGGGCGCGCACGGCGATTTACAACTGGCTCTTCGCGCGGCACCACGGCGGCGCGTTCATCCTGCGCATTGAAGACACGGACGCAGACCGTTCCAAACCCGAACTCAGCCAGGCGATCCTCGAAAGCATGAAGTGGCTGGGGCTCGACTGGGACGAAGGGCCGTTCTACCAATCCGAGCGGCTCGAGCGTTACAGCGAGGTGGCTCGGGAACTCGAAAGGCGCGGTCATGCTTATCCTTGTTTCTGCCTGCCGGAAGAACTCCAAGCCAAGCGCGCCCAGGCGGAACGAGAGAAGCGACCCTGGAAATACGAAGGCACGTGCCGCAACCTTTCAGCAGATGAACGAGAGCAGCGGCGCAGCGCCGGGCATCCCTGGGCGCTGCGGTTCAGTGTTCCAGCCACAGGCCGCACCAGCTTTGACGACCAGGTCTTCGGCCGCCTCGACCTCGAGAACCAGGAGCTTGAAGACTTTGTTTTGCTACGCTCGGATGGCCATCCCACTTACCACCTCGGCGTCGTCGCCGACGATCTCGACATGAGGATTTCCCACGTGGTGCGCGGCGCCGATCACCTTTCAAACACGCCAAAGCAGATCCTGGTGTACCGCGCGTTGGGCGCGCCGGAACCGCAATTCGCGCATTTGCCCTTGATCCTCGGGCCCGACAAACAACGGCTGAGCAAGCGCCACGGTGCGACTGCCGTGGGCGCCTATCGAGATATGGGCATCCTGCCGGAAGCGCTGGTGAATTTCCTCGCCTTGCTGGGTTGGACGCCGGCCGATCAGAAGGAGATCGTTCCACTCGAAGAGATGATAAAGCAGTTCGAGCTCACGGCGGTTTCCAAATCGAACGCTGTCTTCGATCCGGAAAAACTTGCCTGGATGAACAGCGAATACCTGCGGCATCTCGCCGCCGAACGCCTTCTCAGCTTGGCGGAGGAGGAGTTGAAATCTGCCGGACTCTGGAACGAGACGTTCGCCGGCGCGGAAAAGGAGCACTTCGAAGTTTCCACCCGCCTGCTGCAAACGCGCACGCGGAGCATCAAAGACTTCTCAGTCTCCGGGCGCGCTTTTTTCAGCGAAGAGTTCGAGTACGACGCCGAAGCGCAGAAGAAATTCTGGAAAGATGCAAGACTGCCCGAGTTGCTGGACGAGCTGGGAACGCGCCTTGCGGAATCAAAATCCTTCGACCTTGCAGGCACGGAAGCCACGCTGCGAGCATTGGCGGAAGAGAAAGGCGTTAAGGCGGGACTGCTGATTAATGCGGCGCGCGTGGCGCTCACCGGTCAAGCGGTTGCACCGAGCTTGTTCGAAGTAATGCTGGCTTTAGGGCAAAGCCGGGTAGTGGACCGCCTGCATCGGGCCGCAGCCCACCTCGGGGCCGGCTCGCAGGATGGCCACAGAACGCGGACCGATTGACGATGGCAGCGCGCCTTACAACAGGCCGCTGCGAAACCCTCTGTTCATGTCATCCTGAGCGAAGCGAAGGATCTGCAGTTGTTCTTCTTCAAGAGGGTACTGCAGATCCTTCGCTTCGCTCAGGATGACATGGGCGCGCGTTTTTTTGGCGTGCCGCTACGAACCGCGCGCGTCATTGACTTTCTTGCGCAGCGCTTCGTAAGTCTCAACCGCCACGATCGCCGCGGCAAGCACCGCGCCCGCGGTGACCAGAACCTCCCTCGTATTTCTCAAAGCCTCAAGAAATTTCCGCATCGCTCTGAACCTCCGAGGGTCAACCACCCCAGTCTGGTGCTAACGCCCGGTACATTAGGGGCGAGTCTACTTGCGATGTTGGACGGCCGATGCCGCCCCTCGATCGAGCTCGATCACCACTTTCTCCGGCAGCTTTCTATTATACTGTTGCAAGCTGAGTATTGTCGCCTCCAGCTGCTCGGCCGAGAATTCCAACAGACCGCAGCATCGCGGCAGAGAAAAGCGCTGCTTGCCGGCGCTGCCGGGATTGAAATACAGTCTGCCGCACAGCACGACGGCACAGGGCAAGTGGCTGTGACCGAAAATCACCACGCGCGTGTCCTGATCGAAAGCTCCCAGGAACGCATCACGTCCTCGTGGCGCGGGCTTCTCCGTCCGTGCCAGTTTGGCCCAGTTCTCCAATTCGGTTTGCGGCGCCGGCAAGGCATGGAGCATTTCGATCCGAACGGAGTCGCTCGGACGAGCGGGTCGCGAACTTCCCCGCCAAGTCGTTTCGCCAATGCCGAGACTCAGGCTCAAGGGGAGACCGGCGAGTTGTGAGTCGACGTTTCCCTTCACGGCCTGCACGGGAGCAATTCTCTCCAGTTCATCCAACACTTCCAGATTTCCCACGTCGCCAGCGTGCAGGATCAGGTCGACGCCCGCCAACAATTCCGCGAGGCGCGCGTCGAAGAAACCGTGTGTGTCCGAAACTACGCCGATCTTCATCGCGTTGTTTGCTGCTCCTCCGCGATAATCTCTTTCGCCCGCTGCCTGCACGCTTCGCAGCGCGCATGGCTGACCAGGCAGAAGGCTATGCTTCTATTGCACCCGCACGTGCAGGGCTCCATGTTCAAGCGCAGCAGCACGTGGTTCTGAAGCTCCTTACTGAAGGACGCCAGATCCAGACCAGGCAGATCGGTGATATTCGTGGGAGTAAATTGGCCGGCCTCTTGCGGGCAGGTTGAATCTTGAGGGTGCAACGGGGCAGGACGGACATTCGGCCGGTCAGGCTTCAACTGCCAAACCACGGCGGCCAGGGCCACAAGGGTGACAATAAGGAAAATCACGCGTCCGCGCGAAGTGTCCGCCGGACGAGGTTTCCCCAACTGTTGGGGGCTCGTTTCGTCTGTCGACATACTATTCCGAACGCTTTGCGGAAGCACCGCGACGCGCCACTTTCAATGGAAACGATATCGGCACGCTGGTGGGCGGAAGGCAAGCGTGATCGTTGCAGGCCTGATACTCAAACTTCCCCTTCACTTCGTAGTCCCCTGGCGGCACTTTGGGATCGAGCTCGAATGCGACATCCACTCGAACTGTTCCCTCGTATACGGAGAGGGGTGTGTCCGAAAAAGCGAACTTCTTCGGCTCCCCTTTCGGGTAAGTAATATCGCTCCGGGTCACTGCTTTATTCGGATCGAGCTTGACTTCCGTCGGAATCAGATAATCGAGGGTGGGATGATGATCATTAATGTGGTAGCCAGGCAGAACTTCCGCCTCGACCGTCGCCTTCACTACAGATTCGGGATGCGCCGCTCCAGGCGTCATCGTGACTTTTGCCTTGACCACGCGCTCCGGCGCCTGCGCCCAAACCGCCGAGCAGGCCATAGCGAACGAGAAAACCAGCATTACGAGAGTCTTCATAATCACCTTTGGCGTCGCAGGGGCGACCCTTGTCGCCGCCCAGCGCGGCCACGTGCGTCGCCCCAAGCTATTAAACAAGCGCTCGGCTATTCTGAGTGTACATGGGCCTGCAGCCCACTCATGGAGATGCAAGTCGCTGTCATCCTGAGCGAAGCGAAGGATCTGCAGTTCCGGTCCGGCGAACTAACGCAGATTCTTCGCTTCACTCAGAATGACACAGCCCGCGGCGTTGTTCATCCGATCACCCAATCTCCGGATCACCCCGTCCCATTCACGCTCCGGGCTTCAGCAGCTTCTCCATCTGCGCTCGCGCCAGCTTCAGGCTGACTTGGCAGGCCCGGTCCACCTGGCGGCATTTCAGCAGTGTCAAATTGCAGCCGCACGGGCAATGCTGATCGCCAAGCTGCTTTTTCAGAGCTTCCTTCTGCTCGGCGGTCAGCTTAGTCAAGTTCAAGCCGGGAATTTCCGAATCGATGGTGGCGGGATCGCCCAGCGCGATTTTGGTTTCGGTGCCCGCTACCATGGCCGGCTTGAAGTCCGATTTCTCCGCGGCCGGACTCATGGCCAGCAATTGCTGCACTTCTTCCTCGATGATGGCGGGATTTATGCCACCGGTGTGCTTGGCGTAGATACGACCGTCACGTCCGATCAAGAACGTAGTAGGCAGCCCAAGAATCCCTCCGTAGAGTTCTCCGATCCGCTGGTTGCCAACCGCCACCGGATAGTTCATCTTGAACTCTTTGTAGAAATCCACTACCGGGGCAGCCTCGTCGTCCATTGAGATGCCGATCACCGAAAAACCCTGGCTGGCGTACTTCTCCTGCATGACGACGAATCCCGGAATCTCTGCCCGGCAAGGCCCGCACCAGGTCGCCCAGAAATCCAGCACCACCACTTTGCCCTTGTAGTCGGCCAAGTCCAGCCTCTTGCCGCCAATATCGGTCAGTGAAATCGCCGGCGCGTCGGGATGGTCGCTGTCGCCATTGGCCTGGATCATCACGGCGGGATGGATCCAGTACCGGTTGATAAGGTAGAGCCCGCCGACGACGATTAGCGCCAACACCGCACCCACCAGCAGCTTGCCTCGGCTAACGGCTCTAGCTGGCTGAGGGCCAGGATCGAGCGGTTGAGGCGTCCCTCCGCCCACAGAACTTTCAGGTTGGTTCAAGTCCATATTTTCTCCCTTAACTCCCATAGGCGCCAGGACAACCCCGTCACCCCACGCCAAGCCGTATCAGCGGCGGGCTTCAATATCCGATCGGGCCTATTCTAGCGCCGATGCCCTTAACTCCGGTCCCTTCTCGCCGCCTGAGGCATCGCAGCAGCCTTGACTCTTGCCACGGGCGCAGGCTCGCTATGCGCGCCCCTATTTGCGGCTTTAGCGCGCCCTTGCTCCTTTACGGGTTTACGGCGCAGGATCAGAGCTATCGACACCGCCGCTGCGAGGGCCAGTATCGCAATGAATTGCGACGTCGACAACAGATGATTAAAGACGAACCCACGGTCCTCGTCGCCGCGCAGGAATTCGATGAAAAACCGGGCGCCGGCATAAAGAGCTAAATAAAGCACGAAAATCTCGCCATCGCGGGTTTTCCTCGGATATCTCCAGATGAGGATCGCAAAGATCGAAAGCGAGGCCAAACACATGATGGGCTGGGTCGGAATCAGCGGAACATTCAGGGGTGTTCCCGCCACCTGGTGGGCGATTGGGTCTCGGAAGACCACGCCCCAGGCAGAGGTGGTGGGCTTGCCGTAATCACAGCCGGCTGCAAAGCAGCCAATGCGGCCCAGGCCAAGCCCCAGGGAAATGGCCGGAGCGTAAACGTCAAAGACCTTCCAGAATGGAAGACGATGAAGCCGGATATACCAAAGCGCAAACAGCAGCGCTGCGATAAAGCCCCCATAAAAAACCCCGCCCGCCAAAAACGTGTCCCAACTGAAAATCTCCCCGGGATATTGCCGGTAGTAGCCCCAATTGGAAATCACCATCAATGCTTTGGCACCCACCAGCGCCACCAGAAGCAGCCAGGTGCTGAAGTCGAGCAAGAGGCCTGACTCGAATCCCTCCCGCCGGCCGAGGCGCAGTATGGTGCAAATCGCCGCCAGCATGGCCAGAACCATCATTGCCCCGTACGTGGGGAAATGAAACGAGCCGATGCTGAACAAAATAGGGTGCAAAGTCACTCCAGAAACAAGCTATCAGCTATCAGCCATCAGCTCTCAGCAATCAACTCCTTAGTGCCTGCGGCCTGAAGGCTGAGAGCTGATAGCTGACAGCTTCCCTACAGCGTGAAGCGGTTCAGGAACGAGAAATAGCGAGCAATCACGGTGAATTTGTTCGTCGCCATCAGGATGCCGAGCGCAATCAAGAGCACGCCGGAAGTTACTTCAACGGTTTGCAGATGCTTCCGCAAGCCGCCGTAAAGCTTCAAGAACTGGCCCAAACCGACGCTGGTCAGAAGAAATGGAATCGCCAGCCCCGCCGAATATACGGCCAGCAGAAACATCCCCTGGAAAACCGTGTGCCGTTGTGCCGCCAGGGCCAGAATGGCGGTCAGGATCGGGCCGATACAGGGGGTCCATCCGAAGGCGAATGCGAACCCAAGGACGAAAGCCCCCACCAAGCCTCGCCGCGGCTCGCCCGTCTCGAGCTTGGCCTGCCGATAAAGCAGCGGGATTTTCACGAGTCCGGTTAAATGCAATCCGAACACGATCACGATAATGCCTGCCACCAGGTTAAAAATCGAGCGCTCCGCCAGCAAGAATTTCCCCACTGCCGTTGCCGAAGCACCCAGGGTTATAAACACAATCGAGAAGCCCGCTACGAACGCAATCGAATTGCGCAGAATGCGTCCCATCAGAGCCGGGCTCGCCCCAGTCCGCAATTCCTCGATCGTCGCACCGGACAGCATCGAGATGTAGCCCGGAACCAGAGGCAGCACGCAGGGCGAAAGAAAAGAGACCAGGCCCGCCACCAACGCAATCGGGATACTCAATTCATGGGTCATGATTTCAGCCTGCCTCGCTACGCGGCTCCAATTTAATGGATGCAGAATGCAGTTGAGAAGTTAAGGAGTCGTGAAGTCAAGGCATTCAGAGAGCGTGAGATCTTCGACTCCTCGACTCCAGCCGCCTCAACGTGTCCTAACTCAACTGGCAGCGCCGACCTTTAGGTCGGCAGATGCTGGCCTAAAGGCCTGCGCTATGCCGAAACCGAGGCACTTCCAGCCGCCTCGACTTCTCGACCCCTCAAGTGTATCATGACGACAGTCCACGGATGCAGGATTAGGCTGCTGTCTTGTTTGGGTCGTAGCGCCGACCTTTAGGTCGGCAAATGCTGGTCTTAAGGCGAGCGGCGCTGCGATCAACTTGGGGCGGTACCGGCATTGGGGAAACACCTGGAGTCCGCAACTTTTGCTACGCGCTATCATCTTCGATTTTGACGGAATCCTGGTTGACAGCGAACCGCTGATCATGAAGCTCATCCAGGAAATGGCGGCCCGTGAAGGCTGGCTTCTTTCCGAAGATGAATACTTTCGTGATTATCTCGCCCTCGATGACCGGGGAGTCGTCGAACACCTCTGGCGCACTCACGGACGCCCACTGAGCACCGCCCGCCGCAGTGAACTGTTGGCTTGGAAAGCAGCGGCTTATGAAAAGATCATTCACAATGGCCTGCCGGCCATCCCGGGGGCAACTGAGTTTGTCCTTAGCGCCGCCCGGCAATTCCCGCTGGCGATTGCCAGCGGCAGCCTAAGGGCGGAAATCGAGCATCTGCTTTGGAAGTTGGGCTGGCGCGAGAAGTTCTCTGTGCTGGCAACGGCGGACGACTGCGAGCGCTCGAAACCTGACCCGGAAGTGTATCTTAAAGCCCTTGGCCGCCTGCGCGAACTTCCCCAATTGCGCGCATCGCCGCTCGAAGCAGCCGAGTGCCTGGCCATCGAGGACGCTCCCTTGGGAGTCGTGGCCGCACAGGCTGCCGGCATGAGGTGCCTCGCGCTGGCTCACAGCCGCCATCTAGACGACCTCCAACACGCCGATTGGGTGGCCCCTGGATTTGCCGACGCGGACCTGGACCACATTCGCGCCAGCTTCGCGTGAGTTAGTGAGTCCGATCGTGGGCCGGGTTCAAGCTTCGTGTGCGCGAAGGGCGGCAGGAAGTGGAAGAAATCGGCAGGCCCGGCATTCCGAGTGGGCGTGGGCCTGAGGCCCGCCCACTGGATGAAGGTCGGTGTCATCCTGAGAGCGTGTGACTTTTTTCAGTTCGAAGAAACAGCGAATGCTGCTAGAAGAGCTACAACTCACGGCGGATGTCATCCTGAGGAGCCGAAGGCGACGAAGGATC
>Ga0335078_10005208_pt1 | contig 19219 bp, 22 predicted proteins | sample Lox_Sample_32_FD_206711 | JGI IMG/M metagenome (GOLD analysis project Ga0335078, IMG submission 206711) | Soil microbial communities from Loxahatchee National Wildlife Refuge, Florida, United States - Lox_Sample_3.2 | ecosystem: Environmental > Terrestrial > Soil > Wetlands | place: USA... | reverse complement strand
TACCTGGCGCAGAGCCAGGTGTTCGTGGGCGTGTACTGGCAGAGCTACGGCTGGGTCGCGCCGGAGGAGCAGGTTTCCGGGCTGGAGGATGAGTACCTGCTGTCGGCGGGGCTGCCCAGGCTCATCTATGTGAAGTCGCCGGCGCCGGAGCGTGAGTCGCGGCTGGCGGAATTGCTGACCCGGATCAGGGATGACGGTGACGTGTCCTACCAGCACTTCTCCGCTGCCGCCGAGCTGCAGCGCCTGGTCGAGAACGACCTGGCCGTGCTGCTGAGCGAGCGGTTCGAGATGGCGTCATCGAGCGACGGCGCCGTGGGCGAGGCGTCGCTGGCAGGGGCGGTGCCGGTGCCGGCGACGCAGCTTGTGGGCCGCGACGATGACGCCGCGGCGGTGGGCAACCTGGTGCGTGCCGAGGGTGTGCGCCTGGTGACCCTTACTGGCCCGGGCGGGGTCGGGAAAAGCAGGCTCGCGGTGGAGGTCGCGCAGCGGCTGGGTCCGGGTTTTGAGGACGGGGTGCGGTTCGTTGAGCTCAGCTCGGTCCGGGCGGCCGAGCTGGTCACGGCGGCGATCGCCGCCGCGCTGGGATTGAACACCTCGGGCGGCAGGTTGATCACCGACCTGAAGTCGTACCTGCGCGCCCGGCGGCTGATGCTGCTGCTGGACAACTTCGAGCAGGTGATAGGGGCGGCTCCGCTGGTGGCTGAGCTGCTGGGCGCCGCTCCCGGCGTGGTGGCGCTGGTGACCAGCCGGATGGTGTTGCGGCTCAGCGGTGAACACGAGTTCCCGGTGCCGACGCTCCCGGTGCCCCCGATCGGGGCCGACGGGGACGCCGCGGAGGTGCAGGGGAGCGCCTCGGTGCGGCTGTTCGTGCGGCGGGCGCAAGCCGCGTCCGCGGGTTTTGAGCTGACCAGCGGGAACGCCGGGGCGGTCGCCGAGATCTGCCGGCGGTTGGACGGGCTGCCGCTGGCCATCGAGCTGGCCGCCGCCAGGGTCAGGCTGCTGCCACCGCAGGCCCTGCTGGCCCGGCTTGACGACAGGATGAGGCTGCTGACGGGCGGAGCGCGCGACCTGCCCGAGCGGCAGCGGACACTGCGGAACACCCTGGACTGGAGCTTCGATCTGCTGTCGGCCGGCGAGCAGGCGCTGTTCGCCCGCCTAGGGGTGTTTGCAGGAACCTTCGACCTGCCCGCCGCGGAGGCCGTCTGCGCCGCCGCCGCTGACCCCGCGGACCCGGGCCGGGCCGGGCACGTCATGGACACGCTGGGCTCGCTGGTGGACAGCAGCCTGGTGCGGCCGCAGACCCGCAACGGCGAGCCGCGCTTCGGACTGCTGCAGACCATCCGGGAGTACGCGCTGGAGCGCCTGCGCGACGGCGCTGACTGGCGGGAGGCGCACGACTGGCACGCGGCCTACTTCCGGGCGCTCGCCGAGCCGGCTCCAGCCGAGCTGCAAGGTCCCGGACAGCTGGCGTGGCTGGACCGGCTCGAGACCGAGCACGGCAACCTCGGCGCCGCGATGTCCTGGCTGGTGGAACAGGACCAGCTCGAGCCGGCGATACAGCTGTCCTGGGCGACATGGAGGTTCTGGTGGCTGCGCGGCCACGCCGAGGAACTCGCCTCCTACGTGGACATCCTGGCCAAGACCGAGCACCTGCCGCCGCGGCAGCGTGCCCTGGCGCTGAGCGGCACCGGCTTCGGCCTCTTCGCCTGCGGGGACCAGGCCACAGCGCAGCCGCTCCTGGAGCAGAGCCTGCCGCTGTACCGCCAGGCCGGGGACATGCTGGGCGCAGCCACGACGGCAGCCATGCTGGGTCACCTCCTGGCATTGCAGCACCAGGACGCGCGGGCCAGCGAGCTGCTCGAACAGACGCTCGCCCCGCTGCAGGAGGCCGGCAACGACCGGCTCGCCGGACCCGTGCGTCTGCAGCACCTGCTGGACATGGCGCTCGTGTGCAATTTCCTCGGCCAGATCCGGCTCAGCCAGGCAGATCACGACCGCGCAGCGCAGCTGTTCACCGCGGGCCTGAACGCGGCCCGCAGCGCGCGGGACCGGTTCACCATCCTCGTCTCGCTCTACGACGTGGCGCTCAGCAGCCAGGCACAGGGCGATCTGGCCGGCGCGGCGGAACGCCTGCAGGAAGGGGTGTCGCAGTCGGCCGAGGCCAGGGACGAACCAAGCGTCGCCTACTACCTGGAGGCGCTCGCCGCGGTCGCCATCCGGCAGGACAACCCGGAGCGCGCCGTGCATCTGCTCGCCGCCGCAGGCGCGCTCCTGCAAGCCAAGGGCAGCGGCTGGCTGCACGCGCTCGTGCCCCGCGCCGCCCACGACGATGGTCTCCTGGCCGCGCTGCGCTCCCGCATGGGAGATGCGGCATTCGAGCAGGCCTGGACACGGGGACAGTCCCTGGGAGGCAGCCGCGCCGTTGAGTACGCGCTAGCGGAAGCATCACCTGAACCCACCCGCCCAGCCAGCCCGCCGAGAGCCGGCGATACCGGAGCCATCAGCTAGGCGCCCAAACCCGCCGCCAAACGCGTCCCCGGGACTGCCAGGCAGGACCGCCACCAGAAGGCCGATACGCCCAGCCGGACTTGGACCGCTCCGAAATGGCTGATCTGTACTCGTCGGCGCGTTGAGGCCAATGCGAGGGGAGCCGCAAATATTCGGCGTTCGGCGTGCTTCTGAGCTTCCATTACGACGCTGGGTCGCTCAACTCCGCGCCAAGCAGTCTGCCTCAAGACCACGAGTGAACATGCCGGTCAGCGCATAAGGATGTCCGCGCGCTCAACGCGCTCTTCCGGGCATCATCATCATAGGACGGCGCCTCCAGCTACACGCATCCTTGGCCGGGTCACGAGGGGATACCGGACGCCGTGGGTATCTGCTTCCTCGCCTGGCCGAAAGTGAACTCGGTCGGTCAGCCGCTCCTGCGCCGCTCCTGCGCTCGACTGTTGTCCGGGTGTTCCGCCAGATGCGCCGACAGCAGGGCGTGCTGACTTGACCTGGAGTCCCGGACGGGACTGGCAGCGGTTCCGCACCTGCTCCCCCGAATTACCCCGCCGCTGGCGGCGGGCGCTGACCGCCATCTAGTCCGTGGCCGGCAATCCGTTCGAGCGCGCCCGACTCGCCAACCAACGACGGCCTGGGCCTTTGGAGGCGGCACGCGCATGGCTGCGGCTCGGCACAGCCAGGCAACCGGTTCGGACACTATGCGGGCGCGGCCCACATCACCGGCCGGTGCCAGCTTCGGCCAGAGCGCTGCCTGAATGGAGGTGGCTCGCGGGTCTCCGACGGAGCTGCACTCCATCCGCCAGGTTTGTCGGGTCCCGGCCTGACGCTGTCCGACACCGAGAACCGCCTCGCCCACGACCAGGAACTGCTCCTGGACGGACACCGGCGCCTCGCCGACGCCCAGTCACAGTTCGGCATGCGCATGAACGGCCAGTTTCCCGCGCGCCTGGTGGCGCTCGCCTCCGACCCGGGCGCAGATCACCGAACTGTCGACCGCCTTGGTCAGCACCGCGCGCAAGGACTGGATGACCCTGGAGAACCTGGACACCGACATGCCGCTCACCGACGATTTCGCCCAGCCGCCCCTGCGGGCATCGGGCGGCCAGGTGCGCTGCCGCTCTATGTACGGCGCCGCCGCCATGAACAATCCGGCCGCTCGGCGGGTCATCCAGACCTGAACGGACGCCGGGGAGGAGGCACGCCTGCTCGCTCCCCGAGGTGGCGATGAAGCTGAAACTCGCCGACCACCACCGCCATGCTGCCCCTCACCCCGACTGGGAAGGCGGGGCGCTGGTGATCCGCGCCCCGGTGATCATCGCCGCGCTGCGGGAGTACTTCGAGCTGCTCTGGGAACGGGAAACCCGCTCACCGCGCGCCGGCCCAAGCCAACGGCAAGCCGGTTGCCACCGGCCCAGCAGACGGTTCTGGAGCTGATGGCCGAAGGCCCTAACGATGACGCGATCGCCCGCCGCGCCGGGCTGAGCACCACTACGGTCCGCCGCCACATCACGGCCATCATGAACCGTCCGATCGTGACGAGCAGGTTCGCCGCCGACGCCGCGGCTCAGCGGCGGGGATGGATCGGATAAAGATCCCCGTCACGCCGGGGGTTCCTCAGCTGCCGGTGTCCACCGGGGCCGTTGCACGGGTGAGCGGTGGTGGCGGGCATCGCGGCGCTGCTGAACATAAAGGGCCAGGGAAATGGCGTGGGCGAGGACAATGACGGCCGCGACGGTGAAGCCGCTCGGCTCGGTCCGCCGGGCGATCAAGTCCAGCCACGCGGTCAGCGAGGACGACCGCGGGCTGGTGCACCGGCTGCGCCGCAGCGCCGTGATCACCTTCGTCGGCTCGCTCGGCGCGGTGCTGCCCCCATTGAACGGCTTCGTCAGGCGCTTCCCTGGCTAGCTGCAGGAAAATGATCGGCGATCCGCCGTGCGTAGTAGCCCTCCCACGGCTCGTCCGGGTTCTCGGCCGTGTATTGCTTGTCGAGGCTGACGAGGAGGTAGACAAGCTCGCTGCGGACAGGCCCGCGGCCGGGCAACTGAGGTAGCTCCGACAGGTTGATCAGCCAGTCTGCGTACCAGGATGCCCAGTCCGCATCGTCGCCATCGACAAGCCGGTAGACGCGATGGTGGGTCTGCGCTGCTTCGTGCAGCAGGTCCCTGATGGTTCGCGCCGCAGTGGTCATGAAGTCCCTCCCGTGTGTTGCCGGCGCGCCGCGCACCCTGCTGACCGCCCGCTGCACGCCGGCTTGCTTCTGTTGTAGCGGCCGAGGTGGCGGGTATTAGCTTGTCGCGGTGCGGCGCGGTGTTCGTGACTACCCAGCGGAGTCGATATAGCGTTCTGGCCCAGGGAGGGGCGAGATGACAGATTCGGTTGCCGCGGCAGCACCGCCGCGTTACGACGATCTGCGCGCCATGGTGATCAACTGCACGCTGAAGCGGTCGCCGGAGCGGAGCCACACGCAGGGCCTGATCGACCGGAGCACGGCGATCATGGCGAAGAACGGCGTGACCGTTGACGAGCTGCGCGCCGTCGATCACGACATCGCGACGGGCGTGTGGCCGGACATGACCGAGCACGGCTGGCCGTCCGATGCGTGGCCGGAGATCCATCAGCGCGTGCTGGCGGCGGACATCCTGGTGCTGGCCGGGCCGATCTGGCTCGGGGACAACAGCTCGGTGATGAAGCGGGTGATCGAGCGGCTGTACGCGTGCTCGCACCTGCTCAATGACGCGGGCCAGTACGTCTACTACGGCCGGGTCGCGGGGTGCCTGATCACCGGAAACGAGGACGGCGTCAAGCACTGCGCGATGAATGTCCTATACAGCCTGCAGCATCTCGGCTACACGATCCCGCCGCAGGCCGATGCCGGCTGGATCGGCGAGGCAGGCCCAGGGCCGTCGTATCTCGATCCCGGCTCGGGCGGCCCGGACAACGACTTCACCAACCGGAACACGACGTTCATGACCTGGAACCTGCTGCACCTGGCGCGCATGCTCAAGGACGCGGGCGGCATCCCGGCGCACGGCAACCAGCGGTCCGAATGGGACGCCGGCTGCCGCTTCGACTTCGACAACCCCGACTACCGCTGACCCGGCCCGGGCGGGTCGGCAGCCGCGCCAGCCAGGAGCATGCTTGATGGAGATCCCGAAGCCGAGCGAAGACGACAAGCAGTTCTTCAAGTCCCTGATTCCCGGCGGTGCCGGCATCGAGGTCAAGCCTATGTTCGGCAACCTGGGCGCGTTCGTGAACGGCAATATGTTCGCCGGGCTGTTCGGGCCCGACGTCGGCGTCCGGCTCGATGACGCCGGACATACCGAGCTGGCGGTGGTCGAGGGCTCGCGGTCGTTCGGCCCAGCGGAGCGCCCGATGACCGGGTACCTCGCCCTGCCGGCCGCCTGGCGCGCGAGCCCGGATGTCGCGGCGAGCTGGGTGGAGCGCGCGCTGGCGCATGTCCGGTCGATGCCGCCCAAGGTCAAGAAGCCGAAGCCGCCCGGCAAGCGCTAGTGCGGACCAGGCGGCCCGGCCAGTGCGCTCCGGCATCAGGCGGTTAACGGATTGCCAGCACCATGCGCGGCGCAGCGCCGAAGATGGTGTCGGCAGTGCCGCAGCCGGTGAATCCGGCAGCGCGGTAGAACTCCAGCGCATGCGGGTTGGCCGTCACCTCCAGGCGCTCCACGCCCCGCGCGCGCAGAACCTGCGCAATACGGTCCACGAGGGCGGCGGCAATCCCGCGCCGCCGCCAGCCTGGATCGACGAACAGGTCTTCCAGCTCGTAGATACCGCCGCCCTGGCTCCAGGCGGCGAAGCCGACAAGCGACCCTTCCTCCATCGCGACATAGGTGCGGCCTTCGGCCAGGCCCTCAGGCCCCAGAACCAGGTACTCCGGATGAGCCAGCAGGTTGTCACGGTCACCCGCATTGGACAGCGAGGCGCGGCGATACACATCGGCCGCGGCGGGGCGGTCGGCGGGCATGCCGAGCCGGATCACCGGCCCGGCATCTGCCGGGGCTCCGGCGACCGCGGCATCAGGACGACTCGCCAGCCATCCGGGTCCTCGACGGTGACCGCGCCGTTCTCGGTCCAGTACGGTTCTCCGACTCGACGGGCAGATGGCCCAGCGCCGCCAGCCGACCGGCAACCTGCGCGACCTGGGTCAGATCGCCGAAATACAGCACGAGGAGGTTGTCACAGCTGGGCGCCGGCCCCCGCTGCCCTAATCATGATGGGTGAACTCCAGGTGATACCGCAAGCCGGGCAAACCCAGCATCACGCCCGGGCAGTCGGCATGGCCGGCGAAACGGTCAAGCTCGGCCAGCCCGGGCCCGTCGCGGTAGAAGCGGACGACGTCATCGAGCCGGCCGGTGCGGCGGGCGATGCGCACGCACTGCGCCGGCAGCTTCTCCAGCCAGGGCCAGGAGGTCATCGTGGTCCTCACCTTCGGCGATCGCTGAGCTGCTTCAGCAGGTGGATTTCGTCGTGGCCGCGCGGGTAGCCCGGCGTGTAGATCCACACCAGCAGCACCCGCCGGGCCGACGGTAAGTAGCCCAGCACCTCCACCGACTCCCGGCCGGTGGCACGGCGCACCAGCCGACTCGAGTCCAAGGCTCCCTCGCGGCGAGCGTGGCCGAGACCGACCACGGCCGATGAACCAGCCCCGCTGCCCATTGATCAATGATCCGGGTATCTCGCCGGGCCGAAGCCGCAACCAGTCGCCCCGGACGAGATGACAGGACGCCAGCCAGCACAGCACGGGCAGGGAGCGGCGGCACACCGCACATGTACCACGGTCGGCGGACTGGAGAGGTTCGCCGGACCCGTCGCGGCTGCCACTGCCATCCGGCGACGACTCCCCGCTGCGGCCTCGTCGGCCGTGGGATCCGCCCGTCGATTCTGAGGACCGCAAGTGACCGACCCGCCGCAGGGCCGCGACGGGTCGCCATCCGTCGCGGCCTCGCCGTCCACCTCAACGGGCTGCGCCGCGAGGTCGAATCGCTGGCCACCAAGGTGGAGGCGCTGGCCAGCACGCAGCAGGAACACGGCGCGGTGCTGGACGACATCAGCGAACTCCGCTACCAGGTCGAGCAGATCCTCGCCACCCTCACCGAGGGAGACGGCGCCTCACCGGCCGAGTCGTTCTGGCTCAGGATGAGCGAACAGGTGCGCGACGACAAGCTCAGTGAACTGTTTCGACGGGATCTTCGCCGCCGAGGGCGTGAAGATGATACGGACTCCGCTGCGGACACCGCGCGCGAGCTTGCTACGCCGAGAGATGGATACGCAGCGCACGAGCCGAGTGCACCGACCGGATGCTCATCTACCGTGAGCGGCACCTTCGATCGGTCCTCGGCGAGTACGCCGGCCATTACTACAACCGACACAGGCCCCACCAGTCCCGCCAGCAACGACCGCCCGATCAGGTCGGCCAAGCTACTCCCCCGCTGGACTTGCCAGTTCAGCGGCGGAAGGTGCTCGGCGGCATGATCAACGAACGGCCTGGGTAGCTGATCTCATGAATCCCCAAGTCAAACACCGTTCGATGGTTTTGAAGCGCCTGCGCGAGCCCCGGCCGCGGCCGACGATGCCGGGCCGTCGCCGGAGGCTCCAGGCCCGGCGCGAGCCTGTGCACCCTCCATATGAACCCGATGTCGCCTGACAAACCGCTGCCGCCATAGCGTGGTCGGCCGGCGGCCAGGCCGCCAAGGATCAGTTCCTTGGATCACTGCCGCAGGCGCGACAACGCCACCACGGCTAGCTATCCGCCCGAGCGCGGGCCCCGATCCCCTTTTACGACCCCGGAGCCGGCCGCCACCACCGCACTGCCGCGAGCGGAGAAAGCTCGTTCCAAACGTGTGCCAGGGACAGATCAGCGAAGAACGCGCCGGTCAGCGACGTCAAGGCGGCCGGGGCTGCGTTTGGGGGTTGCCCGGCGCAAGGCCAGCAGGCTTCTTTTCGTTCCTCGCTCGCTATCGGGCAGGTCGTGCTGGTCGACGACGTCGAAATTAGCCGGCAGAAGTGACGCTGGCTCACCTGGGCGCAGGCACCACGGCGCCCGCAGGCCAGGCCGGGCGGTCCGCGCGCCGGCGGTGAACGCCTCCCAGGCGAGCAGGCCACCGGCGGCAACCGCGGTCGCGGCCGGGGCGAACAGCGCGCCATCCCAGTATCCAGTGCACAGCACGAGCGCATAACTACCCGGTTCGGGGCGCCACGCGCCAAGGTCGGCGTGCACCAGTGTGATCAAATCGCTCAGGCCACGGCGCCGCGCCTCCTGGCCGAGAAGGCCGAGAGCCACCTCAGACGCATCGACCGCGGTGACACGGCGCCCGGCCGCGGCGGCACGCAGTGCGCTGCCCGAGGGCCCGCATGCCAGATCAAGAACGGGCCCGGCTGGCAGGCCCATCGACAGGGCCCGCGCCGCGAGCGGATGAGCGGCGAACGACGCGGCGATGCCGCCGCTGTACCGGGCATTCCACCTGACCCGGTCCGGGTGCCCGGCGAGTTCGCCGTGACCGGCCGGGCCGGCCGGCTCCCGTCCCATGCTGGCCCCCTGCTAGCAAACGATCAAGATGCGTCGACCAGGATGACGTGGAGTGTGCGCGGCCCGTGCACGCCTTCGACCCGCTCGAGTTCGATATCGCTGGTCGCCGAGGGGCCGCTGATCAACGTCAGGGGGCGATCGGGACGCAGCCGCCTGATGGCCTCGGGCACGAGCGCGACGACCTGGTCGGCCCGGACGATGCAGAGGTGGTAGTCGGGGACGAGGGTGATGGCGCGCCTGCCCTGATCGGCTGAACCGTCGAGGATGATGGTGCCCGTTTCCGCGACCGCCACGGCCGCCGCGGTGATCGCGCCGTCGAAACCGTCGAGCTCCTGCGCGCTGAACCCGTCGTCGGCGACGGCTTGCACGCCGGGCGGAAGCGCGGGCAGATCCAGGCCCGGCGGCACAACGACGCGCCGGGCGCGGCGCTGGGTGAGTGCTTCCCTGATCGCGGCCGCGAGCTCGGCCTGGGAGGTGCGCCGCACGGTTGCCCGGTAGCCGACGAGCCGGTCCGCGAGCAGGTCGATCAGCTCGCCTTCGCTGGCCTCGCGGCGGATCCGGTAGTCGCGGGGCACCTCGCCGGACGTCCCGGCGGCCAGGCTATCCCCGCCCGGCGGGGCCCCCGCATTCGCGCCGACGGCGGCGCGGATCCGCGACAGCACCTCATCGCGCGCGCTCACCGGGGCTCCCCATGATGCTGCCCGGGTGCCTTGCCGGGCTGGTGGTCGCGCCGCCACCAGTCGCGGAAGGACGTTGCGGCGGGCAGCGGCAGGTCGCGCGACCGCGTCCAGGCGGACAGCGGCGGTGGCAGGGAGCGGATCGGGCCGCCGCGGCCCAGCGCGCGCCCGATCCGCCCGGCGCGCTGCGCCGTCGCGAAGCGAGCGGGGCTGGCCATCACCCATGCCGCCGCGGCCATGGTGATCGCTTCCGGGCCGGGCAGGAGGCCGACATGGCGAGCGGCCTCCACGTGGCGGGCGCGCAGGTGGACAAGGACCGAGGGGATGTCGATCTTCACCGGGCAGACGTCGTAGCAGGCGCCGCACAGCGATGACGCGTAGGGCAGCGACGGGTTGTCCTCGATGCCGGTCAGCTGGGGCGACAAGATGGCGCCGATCGGGCCCGGGTAGATCGAGCCGTAGGCGTGGCCACCCGCCCGCTCGTAAACCGGGCAGACGTTCATGCAGGCGGAGCAGCGGATGCAGTGCAGCGCCGACCGGCCGGTCTCGTCGGCGAGCGCAGCGGTTCGCCCGTTGTCGAGCAGCACGAGGTGGAAGTTCCGCGGGCCGTCCGCCGGGGTCACCCCGGTCCAGATCGAGGTGTAGGGGTTCATCCGCTCACCGGTGGACGACCGGGGCAGCAGTTGCAGGAACACCTCGAGGTCACGCCACGCCGGGATCACCTTCTCGATCCCCATCACGGTGATCAGGGTTTCCGGCAGCGTCAGGCACATCCGGCCGTTGCCCTCCGATTCCACCACGCACAGCGCGCCGCTGTCGGCCACCGCGAAGTTGGCCCCGCTGATCCCGACCTTGGCGGAAAGGAACCTGCGCCGCAGATGCCGGCGGGCTGCCTCGGCCAGCGCGGCGGGAACGTCGGTGAGCCCCGGGTCCACGTCGCCCATCTCGCGCAGGAAGATCTCCCGGATCTCCGCGCGGTTGCGGTGGATCGCGGGCACCAGGATGTGCGACGGCCAGTCCTGGCCCAGCTGCACGATCAACTCGGCCAGGTCGGTCTCGTGCGCCTGGATTCCCGCAGCCGCCAGCGCCTCGTTCAGTCCGATCTCGTCGGTGGCCAAGGACTTGACCTTGACCGCTTCCGACGCGCCGGCGGCACGGACCAGGCCTACGACGATCGCGTTGGCCTCACCCGCGTCGCGCGCCCAGTGCACCACCCCGCCGCGCGCCGTCACCTGGGCTTCCAGCTGCTCCAGGTAGCGGTCCAGGTGGGCCATGGTCGCTGCCTTGATCGCCCGCGCCGCCTCGCGCAGTTCTTCCCAGTCCGGCACTTCGCCGACGACGGCCGCCCGCTTCGCGCGGATACTCGCCGTCGCCTTCGCCAGGTTGCGCCGCTGCTGAGTGTCGGCGAGCCCGCGGCGCGCCGCGACGGGGAACGGCTCGGACCCGCGCAGGTGCCCGACGCCGCGCGGCGCCGTCGGCATGCCCAGGAACGTCATCGAGCCTGCGGGCGCGGCGCCGGGATCTCCGTTCGTACTCATCGGGCCTCCCGGGTCGACGCGAGGATCTCCGCCAGATGCACCGTCCGCACGCCCGCACGCAGCCGGGACAGCCCGCCGCCGATGTGCATCAGGCATGAGCTGTCGCCGGCCGCGCACACCTCCGCTCCCGTGCCCACGACGTTGCGCATCTTGTCGGCCAGCATCGCGGTCGACACGTCGGCGTTCTTTAGCGCGAAGGTGCCACCGAACCCGCAGCAGACGTCCGCATCGGGTAGCTCCACCAGGTCGATGCCCGCCACGTTCCGCAGCAGCCGCAATGGGCGCTCCCCCACCCGCAACAGCCGCAGCGAATGGCACGTCGGATGGTAGGTGACCCGGTGCGGGTAGAACGCGCCGACATCCTGCACCCCGAGCACGTCGACCAGCAGCTGCGACAGTTCGTACGTCCGGCCCGCGACTGCCTCGGCGCGCCGCGCCAGCTCTTCGTCCCCACCGGTGCTGGCCACCATCGCGTGCTGATGCCGCACCGCGCCCACGCATGAACCCGACGGGGCCACGATCACCTCATACGGCTCGAACACCTCGACAAAATGGCGGACCAGCGGCAGCGCGTCGCGCACATAGCCGGTGTTCACGTGCATCTGCCCGCAACACGTCTGCGCCTCGGGAAACTCGACCACGTGACCGAGCCGCTCGAGCAACTCCACCGTCGCGCGGCCCACACCCGGAAAGAGGGTGTCGGCCAGGCACGTCACGAACAAGGCGATCCGCATCGGCCTCACCCTCCGGTTCCGGCGCCGGCCGCGGGCTGCGGCACAGCTGCCCCGCTGGCCCGCGCCTTCGTGGACTGGCGCACCACAAGCTCGGGCTCGAAGATCACCTGGCGATGCCGGTGCGTGTCGTCGTCGAGGGCCCGGCCAAGCAGCAGCTGCGCCGCTGCGCGACGTGCGCGGCCACGTCCCTGATACCGACGGGCGGCTTCACTGGCATCCCCTCTGCCTTGTGCCAGTCTGCCTTGTGCCAGTGTCAGGCGAGTGATTGGAACGTGTCAAACGTGTCCCTTCCCGTCTCGATGCGCCCCGTCTCGATGCGATCTGGTTCGATGCGTTCTGGCTGTATGCGTTCTGGCTCGATGCGAGCTGGCTCATTTCGATCCGATCCGATCCGCGGCCGCCTGTCACGCCGAGCCGTCGCCGGCCGACTCGAAGCGGCGCATGTGCTGATTGCCGCGCAGCAGCGCCCGCATGCCCGCCAGGTCGCGTGGCGCCGCGCCGAACGACCGTGCCCGCACGAGGACATTGCCGAAAGCGGGCGCCTTGGCCTCGACCGGCCCTGCCTCGACGGGCAGACCGCATGTTTCGGCGGTGAGCTGGCACAGCGGGCAATTGCACGCCCCGCCGCCGACGACGTGCACGATGTCCACGTGCCGCCCGGGCAGTTCCTGCACCCGACGGATCGCGCGGCGGTGCGCCAGCGCGAGGCTGTCCACGATGCAACGCACGATCTCGCCCTGCTCGCGCGGCGGCGGCTGACCGGTGCGGCGGCATCCGGCGGTGATGCGGCCCGGCATGTCGCCCGGCGGCAGGAAGGCCGCCGGGTTGTCGGAGTCGATGATTGCGGCGAGGGATGGCGCGCGCCGCCTGCTGGAGCAGGCGCTCCAAGTCGGCGGGCAGTCCGGCGTCCGCCCAGCTTCGCAGCGACTCCGGTGGCAGCCAACCGGGCTGATCCTCGCCCAAAGGGCCCGGAAGGCGGATGCGGCAAGAAGCTGATGTGTTCGATGAGCAGGCAGTCTGCGATCAGGACTACCGCCACCAGCGGATGTCCTGGATCACGTGCCCCTCGAGGGTAAGCCGGTGGAGTCCGGCCCGTCCGTTCGGCGAAGCTGCGTTTGCCTGCCTTCGTCAGCCGACGTCAGCCAATAAGCTGATTGACCACGAACTGGGCCCCGGCTTTCAAGGTTCCATCGCCCTCGTAGCCGACTTTGTATTGGTTGTGCGGGCAGCTGGAATTGGAAAATATGCAGGTTACCGCCCCAGGCACCTGGGCCGCTAGGTTGCTGGCGTCGCCGCCCCCGCACACCGCGTCGTGGTAAGCGCACCAGCTTTGCGTCAGGAACGGCACCTTGGTGAAAATACCGGTAGGCGCCGGGTACGGGTAGGTCTTGGCCGAGCTGCATCCGACCAGGTCTGCCACGTCGGCCGCCCTGACCAGCCCCCGGTCGGCGCCGTCTATCCAGCACGGGTCGCCGTACAGCACCACGGCTTTGATCAGGTGCCACTCGCCGGGATTGTCGTTCAGCCACTTGTTGATCACCCAGGCGCCCATCGAGTAGCCGACTAGCGCAACCTCGACCTGGGCCAAGGATGTGCAGCCCTTGATGTAGGAAGTCAGGGCGGACTGCAGGGCCGATTCCCCGTCGTTCACGGCGGCCAGCAGCTGGGCCACATCATCGATCGGCGGGTTCAGCAGATTCCACAAGCTGGCTGTCACGGTGGTATAGGGAACGGGCCAGACGAGTACCTGCCCGCTAATGACGTTCTGCTCGTAGTCGAAGCCTTGTATCTCCGGAGAAGGGGCCGAGACGGTGTCGGATGGACCCTCGCCCATGCCGTGCAAGCCGAAGAAGACCGGGGTGGTGTCGCACAAGTTGGCCGCCGCTGATCGTGCCGCCGCGGCTGCGGGCGGCGCGGTGGCCGGGAGGGTGGTAAGCAGCGCCGCCAGGGCCACGCCCAGGAGAGCGGATCTGCGCTTAATTATCATCATTGACGGGCCCCCCATCTTCGCGCAGCCGATTCTTCGGTTCGCGCATATATTCCCTACAGGCATCCTTAACCTGTATTGAATGATTCCGCAAGATGCTCAAATGGGGCTTTGCGGGAGAATACGGAATACAATAAGCATATGATCTTGAATGATCTGATTCGTCCGGTTAATGCCGCCCATAGGGCATAGGCTGGTCTAAACGCTCGATCCACCGACCGATATGGCGCTCGGGCTGCTGATGCCATTCTCTGTTTTTAACCGCCGCTACCGGTGCGTGGCTGTTTCGGCGCTTACTGTTCGTCCTGACTTGTGACACGCTCGGCTCCCGGAGCGCATGCGGCTCGCTGACCTGCCGTTTTGCGGATCGTGATGAGGGATTTACGCACTAAATTCGGGGCCCGTTAACTTAAGTGGGTCCGTGTGCCCCAGTACGTGCGGACGGTGAGGACAGCGTCGGGCGCGACGGCGGTGCAGATCGTGTACTCCCCGGCGGGGAGCGCGGGATATTGAGCCGGGCGCGTCCAAGACCGGGCAGGCTGTGGCGGCGGCGCTGCTCGGCCACCACTGCGTGGCGGCGGCCGGCCGGGAGGCCCGGGACCTGGGCCGGACGGCGCAGCAGAACTCGTACCAGACCTCTGCCGCGTCGCTGGCCGGGACTTGAAGTCGTGCCGCAGCACCGGCCTCACCACGGTCGGTGGTATCGCCGGCCAGATGGATCACCCGGGCGTGCTCGCGGTCGCGAACGTCCCGCGGCCGCGCCGCGAAGGTCACGACCGGCGCTTGACGGCCACGATGACGCCGCTGCTGAAGCCCAGTTCGGCACAGACGAGTCCAGTATTCTCAAGGAGACGGTGACGGACAACATCCAGGGCAGACCGAAGATGCTCATCTTCGTGGCGTGTGAGGTCCATGTCGTCAACGACGATCACACCACCATGGCGAAGTGCGGCCACGGTCCGGCGCAGCTTAAAGATCTTTCCACCGGGTGCGTCCGCGAAGATCAAGTCAAACTGCCCGAGGCGGCCGACGACCTCGGCCCCGTCTCCTGACTCGAAGCGAACCCACGGCGGCCACTTCGCTGAAAGCGCCGTCCGCCCTACCTCATCGTCGAGCTCGACCGTGACGACCTCGACGTCTCGGCGCGCTCCGAGTCCATGGACCAGCCAGGCGAGCCCGACGCCGACGCCGGTGCCGACCTCGAGAATCCGGCCACCGTCGGGTACCGCCGCGGCGAATGCTGCCAGCAGTCTCCCCACTTCGACCTCGCAGGCGAGCTGGAAACCGGTTCTGGCGGCTCGCTCGTACGCCGCCAGGACGCCCTCGGGAAGCTCCGCACTCTCGGGATGGTCCTCGCTCTCGGGATGCTCAGCACTCTCGGCCACAAGGACATACTGCCGAATACGGCGCACCCTGCTTGACAGCGACCCGTCCGGCATCGGCCACTGCCGCGGCCCGGCGGGCTGGGTGGCCGCCTCACCGCAGGCGTTCTGGGGCATGTTCGGCGCTTGCTTGCCCGACGGCCGCGCCGAACGCCGGACCCGTCGCTGTGGCTGGCCAAGCTCTTGAGCGACGTCCTCCGATCGGCCGGCGCTGCCGTCGACCACGCCGCCGTCGCCGCGGGGCAGAATCTGATCGGTGGACGCCACCCGACCACCTGCCCGTCGCTGCTGACCGACTTCTTCCGCGAGTGCTGCCCGGACAGAGGTTCCGCGAGTTGCGACACCCGGCGCTGCTGTCCTGAGTCGTTGAACCGTCCTTGCGTGACGGCAAGCTCGGGTTTAAATCGCTGGCACTGGTGAGGATTGGAGGATCTGATCGGGGGCGCCGAGGTGCTAATCCACCAACATTCATTTGGGCTGTTCCCGCGCCTGGGTCAGCAGCCGCGCGTCTCGTCGTGCCCCTGGCGCTCAGCAGTGTCAGCTTGGGTATGAGGCCCCCGGTGGTCCGCTGGGCGCGCGCAGAGATCGAGGACCCACTGGTGTACTAGGCCGACGATGCCGCGTTCGGCCGACACGAGTTGTGGTGGCTGGCGGAGGCTCGGCGAGGGTTGTTCACCGGCATGAGGTGGAATGACATGCTGGCCGACACTGATGCACGAACGGGGAAGGAGGAGCTGTGATCCCGTTGTTCGTCTGCCACGCGAATTGCAGCCGGTCGATGATCGCGGCTTACTTATTCCGCGATATTGCCGGGGCGCCTGCGCTGTCGGCCGGGATGCAGGCTGGGCAGTTGCCGGCCGAGCGTGCGGTCGAGATGCTCGCGTACTGGGGGATCGACGCCAGTGCGCACCGCCCGAGGCAGGTCGACCGCGCAGTCTGCGACCAGGCCGAGGCTATCTTAGTTATGGCGCCGCCGTACCTGCGCCGGCTTCTGATTGAGTATGGCGACGACTTGGCGATCAAGAGTCACCTGTTCGCCGACCCGTTCACCTGGCCCGTGTGCTTTTCCCACCGAGAGTACGCCGTGATCGATCCCACGTGGGACCGCCGGGCCGCTAGTGATCTTTGCGCGGAGCATGCCTGGATGCGTGACCGCGTCGCCCAGATCAATGAGGCGCTGCACGGGCGAGGCCGGCCGCTGGTGCCAGCAGCCAGCTACCTGGACCTCCTTGCCGAGGTTGAGCCGACGGATCACTGATCGGCCGGCAGTGTCGCGGTGGCAGAGTTGGTGCCGCAGGCACCGAGCCGCTATTGAGCCTGGACGATCATAAGCTGGTTGCTGTTGTTGTCCCGGAAGAAGAACAGCAGCGGCACCGTGCCGTCGCCGCCCATAAGCTCGGCATCGACATCTACACCCTTGCTCTGCAGTTCGGCGTGATCGGCGCTGGGATCGGGCGACTCGAGGGCGATGCCTGCCATCCGGCCGGGCTGGTAGCCAGCCCGCGGTGACACCAAGGCGACAGCCAGCGCCCCCACCGGGCGGGGCGACCCGGATCCCGGAGCAAATACATTGAATCGTTACCAAACCAGGCATCAGCCGACCCCGGGGTACCTGACACGTCAAGGTGCCGGACCGTTGCCCGGCAGGGTCGGCAACTGGTGTGTGTCACCCCGCTGAAACGCTGCCGGCCTGCTCGCGCCCCGGCGCCTGTGATTTGCTAGCGTCCGCCGTGCTGCCGGCGCTGACGCTGCCAGGCTGGCCAGGTGCCGCTGGCCAGGCATAACCCGGGAGTCGCTGATCACGCGGCGTCTTCGGCGATCACGCACATCAGGTCCGCCAGCACCCGCTCCGGGGGTGCCCGAGCATGCGCACCAAAGTGAGCGCCCGCGGCAGCCGCCGGCCAGATCGCTCCTATGGGACAGGTGCTGCAACAGCGCTAGCCCAGCCTGCGGCACCGCAGCCTGATCTCCGCCGGTGATTTCCAGCTCAGGGCGTCTGCTCGCTCGGGCCGGGTGGCCCGGTGAGATCTTGCTGCTGGGGTCGTGTCACGAACTGGGCGGCCGAGACGATGGGAATTCCCCGGAAGGAACCGAGTTCCTGCATGGCTTTATCGCCCGTCACGATCAGGTCGGCCCGCCCGGCTGCCGCTGCTTCAAGCACGCGGTTGTCTGGTTCGTCCGCCAGCACCGTCACGTGCTCTGCAGGGTCGACGGTGTCGGCGGCTTCGGCAACGGCGGCGACGAGCCCAGCGGGTTCATCGAAGACGGCGGCGAGTTTGGGATAGGCCAGCACGCGGGCAAACTCGCCGAGCAGCGCAGGACTGATCACCAAGGTCACCTGTCCGCTCAGCACCGTATCGACGACCTGGCCTGGCGGCCCGCCCCAGCCGAACCCCCGGCACGAGCGTGTTGGTGTCCGCGACGACCCGCATCAGGCGCTACCGCGGGCCGCCTCGACCGCCTCATCCACGATCGCCGGATCGAGCCCTGCCTCGGCTACCTTTCGGCGGGCCTCGGCGACCCGGGCCGCCAGCTCTTCCCGGCCGGCCCGCGCCGCGGCCTGCCGGAGCTGAAGGTAGGCTTCACGGCTCAGCAAGACGGCCATAGGCTTTCCATGCTTGGTCAGCCACACCTCATCGCCGGTGGCCGCCTCCTCAGCAAGCTGCCCGAGGACCGGCCGGGCCTCCTCCAGCCCCACGAACCGTTCCACCGTCACCACCTCCTTAAGGTAGTCCTTAAGGAAAAGCATAAGCTACCTGCGGCCCGGCTGCCATCTCCGCCGCCCTGGGCCTGCCACGCTGGCGGCAGCGCAGGGCAACTGCCGCCCATCGGCGACCTTGACGCTGCACGCGCCGATTATTCGAGTATCGGCTCATCACCTGAATCGACCCGCGGCAGCCAACCGCGAAGGAAGGAACGTTACCGCCGCGCTCGCGATCGCCAGGAGGGCGCCAAACGTCATGTCGCGGAACGACCGTGAGACTGCCGGACTGCCGGTCCGGCAGAGTATGACAGCCAGGCTGCCGTCAGCCAGAGCCAGGGTCTACCTGGCGACACTGACCAGCGTCTGAGCCAGACCGTATGCACGTGACCCGCACTCTGGGCGGCAGATGCGGAAGTTCACCTCGAAGCGCGCGATGCATAGACATACGGCGGGGCCTGCTGTCGGTCGGGCCATAAACCGTGACTGCTATACGGCAAGCGACGCGAAGAGCTCTTGATAACCGCGCGCCCACCCGCCTGTCGCGGACTCTGCTTCCCCTATCGAACTGTCAAGAGCGCGCAGATCGGGTTGTTCTGTAAGCTGCTGGCCGGCGGTGTTCCTTCACCGTCGGCGTGGTCACCAGCTGCTGAGAGGTGACCAGCCTTATTACACTGTTGGTCCGGCGTCTCTGCGCGTCTCTGCGCGTACCCAGAGTCAAGGCCGCCGTCGCACGCAACCTCGGCACGCTCAAAGAGCTGCTGGAAAGCACCCGCCCAGCCGCCCAAGTCAGTCCGTGACGTTCGTGATCACGCCAAGCCGTCCGGGGGCCGGACAGCAGCCTGGCCTCCCCGGACGCACCAGAACCGCAACTAACCAGCCTCCCTCCGAAATCCTGCGGCCGACGGATGTGCATAACTGGTTTGTCTGGGTGCGGACGGGCCCATGGCCTACCCAGTCCTCATGCGCTCCGAATCGGCAGGGCGGCGCGCCGGACAAGAACGAAATAAGGCTGAATTGGCGAGCGGTCGCATACACTGGCGATATGCATGCAAATGCATAGACATACGGGTGTACAACTTTCGCTCATCGGCATTATGCCGGTGATCAAAGATCACTCACCTTTCAGGCTCGGCATAATGCCTGATCAT
>Ga0335078_10005207_pt1 | contig 19222 bp, 13 predicted proteins | sample Lox_Sample_32_FD_206711 | JGI IMG/M metagenome (GOLD analysis project Ga0335078, IMG submission 206711) | Soil microbial communities from Loxahatchee National Wildlife Refuge, Florida, United States - Lox_Sample_3.2 | ecosystem: Environmental > Terrestrial > Soil > Wetlands | place: USA... | reverse complement strand
ACTGAAGGGTCCTCGACAGGAGCGCCGGCGCATTGATGTAGGTATTGCGGTGAATCTGGCCAAAGCGAAGGAACTCCGCGTTTTCCAGCCCCGGAATCATGCGCAGCACGCGCGCCTGCTCCGCGAACTTCATGTGGTTCTGGAAACCAACCAGGTTGAAACTGCGCGCGCGCAAATTCTCCCGCCGCAACTGCACCGCGGCGTAGGGCCGTTTGCCGGTCCGCGGGTCGGTTAGCCCAACAGGCTTCATGGGTCCGAAGCGCAGCGTATCCCGCCCGCGTCGCGCCAGTTCCTCGATCGGCAAGCAAGCCTCGAAAAACGGGATGCGGTCTTCTTCGATGTGTGCGGTTACCGGCTGGGCCGCGAGCAGCGCATCGACGAAGCGCTGGTATTGGCCGCGGTCGAGCGGGCAATTCAAGTAATCGCCGGTGCCATCGACGGATTTACCGTAGCGGGACGCCCAGAAGGTTACGCGCGTGTCCACCGAATCGGCGTCGACAATCGGGCTGATCGCATCGTGAAAATACAGTCGCCCGGAGCCCGTCAAACGAGCGATGTCTTGCGCCAGCCCGTCACTGGTCAGCGGACCGGTAGCGATAATCACGATTGGCTCCGCCGGAATTGCCGTTACCTCTTGCCGTCGCACCTCGATCAACGGCTCGGCGCCGATTGCTGCGGTCACTTCATCCGCGAATACTTGCCGGTCCACCGTGAGCGCCTGCCCGCCTGGCACGCGAGCCCGCGCGGCTGCTTCGAGGAGCAGGGAGCCCAGCCGGCCCAGCTCTTCTTTCAGCAGCCACGGCGCGGTCGATTCCGCCTCTGATTTCAGCGAGTTGCTGCACACCAGTTCCGCCAAACGGTCCGTCTGGTGTGCCGGCGTGGCACGCGCCGGCCGCATTTCGTGCAGCACACAGCGAAGCCCGCGTCGGGCTATTTGCCAGGCCGCCTCGCAACCAGCCAGCCCGCCACCGGCAATGTATATTGGATCGCGCACGCCGAACTTCCAGGATACAAGAGCCTCTGCGCGACGAGAGAATCCGCGGTGGCGGGGCCGCAAAAACTGGGTGTGCGGCGAGCTATCATGGTTGATCCTTCCAGGGGTTAGCATCGGACTGCCCTGCGGGAGTTATCCAACCACGTTATGACCAAACAACAGTTTGCGATGCAACGGAAACGGCTGCTGGCGGCGCATGAACGTCTCGTCAAGCGCCGCAATGCGCGGGTGGCTGAGTCGAACGGCTGGTTTGTCCGTCACCGACACCCGGTGCTGACGGCAGGGCACACGCCCGTGCCTTGGCGCTTCGACTTGAATCAAGCGACCAATCCGCTCCTGATGGAGCGCCTGGGCATCAATGCCGTATTCAATGTGGGCGCCATGGAGTGGCACGGTCACGTGGTGTTGATGGCTCGCGTGGAGGGCGTCGACCGCAAGTCGTTCTTCGCCGTCGCCGAGAGCGAGAACGGCATCGAGCGTTTTCGCTTCTGGGACTATCCGGTGGTGATGCCAGAAACGGCTGAGCCGGAAACCAACGTCTACGATATGCGGCTGACGGCGCACGAAGACGGCTGGATCTACGGGCTGTTCTGCGCGGAGCGCAAGGATCCGGCAGCGCCTCCTGGCGACCTTTCATCGGCCGTTGCCCAGTGCGGCATCGCGCGCACACGCGACTTGAAGGCCTGGGAGCGGCTGGACGACCTGCGGACTTCGTCGGCGCAGCAGCGAAACTGCGTGCTGCACCCTGAGTTCGTCCATGGCAAGTATGCGTTCTACACGCGCCCGCAGGACAGTTTCATCGAAGCCGGTCGCGGCGGCGGCATTGGCTGGGGTCTGGCATCGAATATGGAGCACGCCGCGATCGATGAAGAAGTGATTTTGGACCAGCGTGAGTATCACACCATCACCGAGGTCAAGAACGGCCTGGGCCCAGCCCCGATCAAGACCGATCAGGGCTGGCTGCACCTGGCCCACGGTGTGCGCAACACCGCCGCCGGGCTGCGCTATGTTCTTTACTGTTTCCTCTGCGACCTTAAGGTTCCATATCGGGTGATTGCCAAGCCGGGCGGTTACTTCCTGGCGCCCGAGGGCGAAGAGCGGATCGGCGACGTCTCGAATGTCGCGTTTTCGAATGGCTGGGTCCGCCGCGGTGAACAGGTCCTCATTTACTACGGAGCTTCCGATACGCGCACCTATGTCGCCTCAACTACGGTCGACCGCCTGCTCGACTATGTATTGAACACGCCGCCCGACCCGCTCCGCAGCGCCGCCTGCGTGCGCCAGCGGATCGCGCTGATCGAGAAGAACCAGCGGTTGCGCGAACGGTAAGCGGCTCGCACCGGAATGGCAGATACAATAATGACTCCCGACGACAGGAAGGCTTGGGCTGCGCGGTTCGAAAAAGAGTTGCTGGGCAACATCCTGCCGTTTTGGATGCTCCACACGGTAGATCGCGAGCACGGCGGCTTCTATGGGACGGTAACCTGCGATCTCAAGGTTGAAAAGGAATCCCCGCGCGCCGCTGTCATCAACGCGAGGATTCTCTGGACTTACTCCGCGGCGTGCTGGCGCTACGGCGCAAAATACCGGGAGATGGCGGACTGGGCTTTCGAGTACATCGTCAAAAAGTTCTGGGACGCGGAGAACGGCGGTGTTTACTGGATGCTCGATCACCTGGGGAACCCAATCTCCGACCGCAAGCAGATCTACGCGCAGGCGTTCACCATTTACGGGCTGGCGGAGTACTTCCGGGCGACCGGTAACGCTCAAAGCCTGGAGCTGGCACAACGCATTTTTCACTTAATCGAAGAGCACAGCTACGATCCGGTTTGGAAGGGGTATCTGGAAGCTCGCGGCCGGGATTGGAGCCCCCTCGCGGACCTGCGCTTGAGCGAGAAGGACCTCAACAGCCCTAAATCCATGAATACTCACCTGCATATCATGGAGGCCTACACCAGCCTGCTGCGCGTATGGAAGGACCCGGAGTTGCAGGCGAAGCACAAAGAGCTGCTCGAAGTAACCCTGGATAGGATTGTGAATCATTCCACGGCCCACTTGAAACTGTTCTTCGACAATCAATGGAACTCGCTCTCCGACGATATTTCGTTCGGTCACGACATCGAGGGTAGCTGGCTGATCTTGGAAGCTGCCGAAGCGCTGCGGGAAAAGGTGCTCATCGATCGCGCGCGGAAGCTGGCTCCTATCATGGCTGCGGCCGTTTACCAAGAGGGACTGGATCAGGACGGCAGCCTTTTCTATGAGAGCAATTCCAAGGGCGTGATGATCGATCCCAACAAACACTGGTGGGCTCAGGCAGAAGCGGTGGTTGGCTTCTATAATGCGTACCAGATCTCGGGAGAGCAGCGATTTTGCGACGCGGCCTATCGGGTTTGGGAGTACATCGAAGAAAAGATCATTGACAAGGTTCATGGCGAGTGGCACGCGAAGCTACGGCCGGGCGGAACGCCATACGGCGAAAAGGAAGATGGAGACGCATGCCTCGTCGGGCCGTGGAAGTGCCCATATCACAACAGCCGGGTATGTTATGAAATGATGGACCGCCTGAAGTAGGAGCTGGTTGGTTCTGCGCGGATCTTAGATTCATTGGAGGTGCTTTCATGCGATACGGCTATTTTGACGACCAAAATCGGGAATACGTAATTACCCAGCCAGATACCCCGCTTCCCTGGATTAACTATCTGGGGTGCCAGGCGTACTTCGGGATTATTTCGAATACCGCGGGCGGCTACTCTTTCTATCGCGATGCGCGCCTGCGCCGGATCACGCGCGGCAGATACAACAACGTGCCGCTAGATGACGGTGGCCGCTACATATACCTTCGCGATGACGAGAGCGGCGAGTACTGGTCGCCATCCTGGATGCCCGTCTGCTGCGATCTGAGCGACTACACTTGCCGGCACGGCATGGGTTACTCCACGATCGGCTCGGCGTATCGGGGGGTCTCGGCAAGAACCCGCTATTTCGTGCCGCTGGACGAGAACCTCGAAATCTGGCAACTTACTTTGCGGAACGAGCGGCTAACACCGGCCGCGATCTCGGCGTTTTCGCTGGCGGAGTTCTGTCTCTGGGATGCGCAGGACGATGCCACCAACTTTCAGCGAAATCTCAGTATCGGGCAGGTGGAGATCGACGACGAGGTCATCTACCACAAAACCGAGTATCGGGAGCGCCGCGATCACTTCGCCTGGTTTGCGTGTTCCGAGCCGCTGGCCGGCTTCGAGACGCAGCGCGAGGCATTCCTCGGTCCCTGGCGCGGCTGGGACAAGCCGCTTGCGGTGGAGCGCGGCAGGACCTCGAACTCACATGCCCATGGATGGTCGCCCATCGGCTCCCATCATGTGAAACTCGTACTCCGACCCGACGAAACGCGCCAGGTGGTTTTTGTTTTGGGATACCATGAAAACCCTAAAAACGAAAAATTCGATCCGCCAGGTTCCCAAATCATCAACAAAAAGACGGTGAAGCCCGTGATTGCGCACTACCGGGACAAAGCCAATGTCGATGCCGCGTTTGATAAGCTCCGCGCTTACTGGGATGAACTGTTGGGAATCTGCCAGGTGACCACGCCGGACATTCACACAGACCGCATGGTGAACGTGTGGAACGCGTACCAGTGCATGGCCACCTTCAATATGTCGCGCTCGGCATCGTTTTACGAATCGGGCATCGGCCGCGGCCTTGGCTTCCGCGACTCGAATCAGGATTTGCTGGGCTTCGTGCAGATGGTGCCCGAGCGCGCCAGAGAGCGGATACTCGACCTGGCGGCGACCCAACTACCCACCGGCGGCGCCTATCATCAATACCAACCGCTCACCAAAAAAGGCAACAACGATATTGGCGGCAATTTCAATGACGATCCGCACTGGCTGATCATCGGCGTCGCGGCTTACTTGAAGGAGACCGGCGACTGGAGCATTCTTGACGAGCCGGTGGAATTCGACAACCAGCCTGGGAGCGCGCAACCGCTATATGAACACTTGCGGCGCAGCTTCCACTACACGCTGGAAAGATTGGGGCCGCACGGCTTGCCGCTGATCGGCCGCGCCGACTGGAACGATTGCCTTAATCTGAACTGCTTCTCCGATACGCCCGGCCAATCGTTCCAGACCACGACGAACAAGGAAGGCAAAGTGGCCGAATCCGTGTTCATTGCCGGCCTGTTCGTGCTGGCTGCCAAGGAGATTGCCGGGATCGCGCAGCGCCGCGGGTTGAAAGAAGAAGCGGAGATGTATCTCATGGAAGGCGCGCGCATGGAAGACACCGTGCGCAAGCACGGCTGGGACGGCGAGTGGTTCGTTCGCGCCTACGATGACTCCGGCGGGAAGATCGGCTCCAAGGAATGTGCCGAAGGCCAAATCTTCATCGAGACCCAGGGCTTCTGCGTGCTGGCCGGAATTGGCCTGGAAGACGGACGGGCGCGTCAGGCGCTCGATTCGGTGCGCAAGCACCTGGCCACGCCGCACGGCATCGTGCTGCAGCAGCCGGCGTACTCGCGCTATTACCTCAACCTCGGCGAGATCTCGTCTTACCCGCCGGGATACAAGGAAAATGCCGGCATCTTCTGCCACAACAACCCGTGGGTGATTATCGCCGAAACCATGGCGGGCGACGGCGATAACGCGCACGATTATTATTCGCGCATCAACCCGTCGGCGCGCGAGCGCATCAGCGACGTCCACCGCTGCGAGCCATACGTCTATGCGCAGATGATCGCCGGCCGCGACGCTCCCACGCACGGAGAGGCCAAGAACTCCTGGCTCACCGGCACGGCGGCGTGGAATTACTATGCCATCACGCAGTGGATTTTGGGCATTCGGCCGGAGTTCGAAGGTCTGCGCATCGCACCCGTGGTCCCGGAGCGCTGGCAGGGCTTCGAGGCCGTGCGCAAATTCCGCGGCGTGACGTACCGCATCACAGTGCGCCGGGCAGGCAAAGGCAATAACGTCAGCCTGACGGTGGATGGAAAGCCGATCGAAGGCGCCGTCGTTCCCGCGCCGCCCGCCGGAACCACGGAAGTGAACGTCGAAGTGAAACTGGGATAAGAGCGGCGGGGCGATAGACGGCTCATATAGACCGACGCGCCACCCGCAAAGCAGTGCACTCGAGGCGCACCCACGGCGAGCGCATACCCTCCGCTTAAGATCCGGCGGGCAAGTTCGAACAGCGCCCGGCACGCCACCTCACGGCGAAGGCGTTCTAGGCGGCCCCTACCACACCCGACACGCGTTGGCGCTCACCATCGGCTGCCCGGTTTTGCACGAGAATGCTTTCTCGAATTCGGGCATGTTCTGCAGGGTGCCGATGGCGCGGTAGCGGCCGGGCGAATGCGGGTCGGTGAAGGCGCGCTGGCGCGCCTCTTGCGGCGCCTGGTTCTGGCACCAGACCTGCGCGAATCCCAGGAAGAAGCGCTGCTCGGGCGTGTATCCGCCGATGGTGGTGCCTTTGCCGCCGAGCGCGTTTTCCATCGCCATGTAAGCTACCCGCAAGCCTCCGTTGTCAGCCGTGTTCTCGCCCAGCGTCAACCTTCCGTTCAGTTTCACATCGTCCACGGCGGTGAAACCAGAGTACTCATCGGCGATGCAGGCGGCCCGTTTCTCGAACGCGGCGCCATCGGCCGCGGTCCACCAGTCGCGAAGATTGCCGTCGCCGTCGAACTTGCGGCCCTGGTCGTCGAAGCCGTGCGTCATTTCGTGTCCGATCACCGAGCCGACTCCGCCATAATTGATCGCCGTGTCGCGCTGCGGATCGAAGAAGGGCGTTTGCAGGATACCGGCTGGAAAATTGATGCTGTTGAACGGCGGCGCGTAGAACGCATTCACGGTGGGCGCCGTCATATTCCATTCGGTCTTGTCGGTGGGTTTGCCGATCTTGTCGAGATTTCGCTGGCGGGCCGCCTCCGCCATGCGCACGCCGTTGCCCAGGTAATCGTCGCGCGCAATCGCCACCGCGCCGTAATCGCGCCACTTCTTCGGGTAACCGACGTTGTTGGTTATGGCGGCCAGTTTGGCCAGCGCGGCCTTTTTGGTGTCTTCCGTCATCCACGGCAGTGTTTGGATGTCCTGCCCCATAGCTTTCTCCAGTTGGCCAATCAGGTCGGTGATTTGCCGCTTGGCTTCGGGGCCGAATGCAACCGCGATATACTTCTGCCCCAGTAGGTCGCCCAGGCCGCGGTCCACCGCCTGCACGCAGCGGAACTGGCGCGGGCGCGGCTCGCTAGCGCCGGTCAAAACCCGCTGCCAGAAATCGAAGTCCTCTTTTTCAAACGGCTCGGAGAGCAGCTCCGCGAAGCGGTGCAGCAGGTGAAAAGACATGTATGCGCGGAATGCCTCCATCGGCTGATCCACGATGCCGGCCCCGATCCCTTTCAGAAAATCGGGATTGCTGACGTTGAGGGATTCGAAGTCCGGTGCGCGCATGGCTTTGAAATAGCCGTCCCAATCGAAACGCACCAGCTCCGCCAACTCGGCCTTGGTCATCATGTGATAACGCTTGAGCGGGTCGCGCATGCTGACGCGGTCGGTCGAATTTTGGGCCAGGATGGTCTCCAGGTCTAACACCATTTGCGCGTGAGCCTTGGCAGCCTCAGGCGGCTCACCCGCCAGCCCGAGCATTCTGGCGACATGTTCCAAGTAATGCCGGCGGATCTCGACTGACTTCGAATCGGTCTTCAGATAGTACTCGCGGTCGGGAAGCGAAAGGCCGCCCTGCTGAATATTCGCGATAGTGCGATTTGAGTTCTTATAGTCCGTTTGTGAGTCGAACACAAAGAAAACGTTCACCCCGATTTGGTGAAGGCGCACCGTCTCCTCGAAAATGCCGCTGTGATCGGCGATCGCGCTGATGCGGTCCAGCTCGGGCTTCAGTGGAGTAAGACCCTTAGTGTTGATGGTTGCAGTATCCATGCAGCTGGCGAACTCATCGCCGATCTTCTCCTCGGCTTCGGTGCGGCCCGGCTTCGCCACCGCGGCAGCCTCGAGAATCTGCAGCAGCACTTTCTCATTGTGCTCGCTCACCTCAGTGAAGCGGGCATAGCGCGAGCGGTCAGCCGGGAGCGGGTGCTGCGCAATCCAGTTGCCGCAGGCATATTGATAGAAATCGACGCAGGCATTCGCAGATGTGTCCATCGCGCGAACGTCGACCCCGGAGCTGGACGCGGCGGGGTCGGCCGCCAGCGCCAACAGCGGCGTGAACAAAGACACCAGCACGAAACGAGAATGCATGGGAATCAGACCGGACCTTTCTCTATGGTTGAGGCTCTGATAGACCAGCCCGCAAGCGAGCGCCTGGCGGGCGAGAACCGGCTCACACCCGCGGCGAGACCGCCGGCGCCACGGACAGGCTCGACACTGACTGACATTCGATTAGTCGCCCAAGAACTTGCCGATCGGCCGTAAGCCTTTGACATTATCACACACGGCTTTGATCGCGGCGGTCATGGGAATCGCCAGCAGCAAGCCCGGCGCATCCCAGAGAAAGCCCCAGAGCATCAGCGAAAACGTCACCACCAGCGGATTGAGATGAACGCGCGAGCCCACCACCTTCGGATACAGCAGATTCAGCGCGACAAGGTGGAGCGCTGCCACCACACCGATCACGCCGACATAGATAGGCACGCGATTGAGCGCCAGGGCCGAAAACAAAGGGGGTGCCATGGCGAGCGGCAGTCCCACATAGGGCACCAGGCTGAGAAACCCGCTCAGCGGCCCCACCAGCATCGGGTACGGCAGCCTCATCATCCAGAATATGGCAGAACTGGAAACGGCCAGCATGAACCCAAGCACGAAGTTGCCCACCACGAAAGCCCGCACCATCTCGGCTACGCCCTCGAGGCTGCGCGCTGCCACCAGGCGGTCTTCGCCGTGGAAGAATTGGAGGAAGCTGCGGTTGATGTGGTCCCGCCAGCTCAGCATGAAGTAAACCAGAAAAGGCACGAACGAAACCATCAGCAGAATCTGGTAAAACGAACCAATGTTGGCGGAAACGAAATCGGCTACCGGGGTTCGCTCTTCGTGAATTCGCACTTCGGGGATTATGGCAGGCTGGGCGGGAATCACCGCTTGCGCGGGCTGCGCTTTAGATCGCTTTCCGGCGTGGGCCTGCTGCGGCGGGGGAGGAGGTGCCGGCTTGCTGGGAACGAACAGGCGCCATGTCTGCTGTTCGGCGTCGCCGACCTTCTGTTGCACGCCCTCCACAATCTGGCCGATGCGCTCCCCGTAGCGCGGCAGGTCGCCCATCAGCACGGCGAGCTGCGCATAAGCTCCCGCTCCCACAATGTAAAGAAACAGCAGCGCCAGGGTGCAGATGACGAAGCTGGCCAGGGGCCGGGGAAAACGGATGCGTGTGAGCAGGACCACGAAGGGCTCAAGAATAAATGCGATCGTGACCGCCACGATCGAGGTGATAAAAAAAACGCGGCCGAAATACAGCACCGCGATAATGACACCGATCGCCACCACGGGGAGAGCAAGCTGTCGCGCATCGTGTGCGGCCTTCGCCGTACTGGCGGCAGTGCCCGACTTGGTGATCAGCGCCACGGTGCAAGTCGATCCTTTTGTCTCGAATGTAACATGCGGGCGTCTATAATGTAATGGAATTGACTGCAGCGCACTCCCGCATCCTTGCACTCGATCTCGGCAAGCGCCGTATCGGCCTTGCCATCAGCGATCCATTGGGCATCACCGCGCAAGGCCTTCCCAACCTGGAGCGCGCCAATAAGCGTACGGATCTCGACGCTCTTGACCGGTTGGCGCGCGATCGCGAGGTCGGCACATTTCTGATGGGCAATCCCGTGAATATGGCAGGCTACGAAGGCCGGCAATCGGCGTGGGTGCACGAATTCGCGGGCGCGCTGGAGCGGCGCACGGGCCTGCCGGTGAAGTTCTGGGATGAGCGCCTCACCTCCGTCGAGGCCGGCCGAGTGCTGCGCTCGAGCGGCATCAGTATCCGCAAGCGGGCTGCCGCCGTCGACCGGCTCTCCGCCGTCATCCTGCTGCAAAGCTATCTCGATTCGTTATGAAACTGCTGCGTCGTCTTGGCGTGGTGACTCTTGCGGGCTTGGCCGCCGCTGCCTGGTGCGGCTGGCGCATCACGCGTCCCTACCAGGCATTCAGCGGGGAAACTTACGTCGAGTTTCCGCGCGGCACGGGCTCCCGCGCCCTGGCCCTGGCGTTGGCCGAAGCGGGCGTCGTCCGCAGCCGCTGGGACTTCCTGCTGGTCAGGGCGCTTTCGCCGGGCCGGGTGCTGCACGCCGGCGAATACCGCTTCACCCGCCCGGCATCGCCGCTCGAGGTCTTTGACCGGATTGCGCGTGGCGACTCCTTTTACTATGCGCTGGTGGTGCCGGAAGGTAAGAACATGTTCGACATCGCCGCGGCCGCCGCGAGTTTCGGACTCTTCTCCGCGACCAGCTTCCTCGACGCGGCGCGCGACCCGTCGCTGATTCGCGATCTCGACCCCGACGCGCCCACGCTCGAGGGCTACCTCTTTCCCAGCACGTACCGCCTGAGCCGGCACACCACTCCAGCCGAGTTGTGCCGCATGATGACCGCACGATTCCGCGAAGCCTGGAGACGCGTCGACGGCGCGGCGTCCGCGCATCGCACCGTCACTTTGGCATCCCTGGTCGAGAAGGAGAGTAAACTGCCTGCCGAGCGGCCGCGCATCGCCGCTGTTTTCGCCAACCGCCTGCGCCTGGGAATGACGCTCGATTGCGACCCAACCACCATCTATGCAGCGCTGGTGGAGGAGCGCTATCGCGGCGCGATCCATCGCTCCGATCTGGCCAGCGGCAACCCGTATAACACTTACCGCCACGCCGGCTTACCCCCCGGCCCGATCGCAAATCCTGGCTTGGAGTCGATCCGCGCCGTGCTGGCGCCCGCCGAAACCGATGCGCTGTACTTCGTGCTGCGGCCCGATGGCTCTGCCGCGCACCAGTTCTCGCGCAATATGGCCGATCACCAGGCTGCCGTCACCCTGTACCGCCGTGCCAAGAAAAAGTAAGGTTGCCCAGGCGCAGCGTCCTTCCTCCAAGCGCAGGCTTGCCGAATTTCTGGCGCGGCGTCAGCCTGAGCGGATCACCGAGGAAGTGTGGCTCGAGGCGCGAACTACACTTGCCCCGATTTCCGAAACTTACCTGCGCGATTTGCTGCAGGCCTCTGGCATTCCCTTCGACCAGCCCTGGGCCGGCATCCGCCAGCACAGCTTCGAAGAACTGGAGCAGTCTCTGCGCGAGATGTTGCAGGAATATCGCGCATCCCATGCCGCAGGCGACCGCGAGCGGGCCCGTTATGCCCGCCGCCAGGTGATTGCCGCGAAAGACCGCGCGAAATTCGCTTCCGGCAACCGGCGCAGCAGCCCTGAAAAACGCGCGCAGAAAGAAGAGATGGTGCAATGGATGCTGGTTTGGCTGGAAAATCCCGATGTATTTCCCGCTTGGGTAGAAGCGCGCAAGCGCCGGGAGCCTCCGCTCGCGAAGTGATCCCGATATGTTCCGCTATCGCCGTCAAGTTCCCACGTGAGCAAGACCGCCAGCGCTACGCGACGATCGCTCCCATCCGGGAGGTGTCATACCCGGCCAGGATCTCCAGCTTGCGCCGCAGCGCGGCTCGCTGCAATACGTCCAGGAAGGCTTTGACCGCGGGCAGTTCCGCGGTGCGCTTGCGCATCACCAGATCGTAGCGTTCGCTGTGGAGAGGAATGAATTCCAGACCGAAGGTCCGGGCCGCGCAGCGGGTCGCAAGGCAAGCATCCGCATCCCGCGAAAGGACCCCATAAGCAGCCGCCAGGTGTCCGTAGGCGATGCGATTGTATCCGCGCACGTTCTTTGCGTCCATCCCGCAGTTTTCCAATAGCCTGTCGAGCAGCGCGCGGCTACCCGACCCTCGCTCCCGATTGACGAAGCGGACGCCTTTCCCAGCAAGGTCCTCGATCCTTCGCAGACCCTTCGGGTTCCCTGCCGCGACTGCCAGCCCTTCCTCCCAACGCGCGAAAGTCACTACGCGGAAGGCCTCGCCGGGATAGTGTTTATGAAGAAATGGCAGATTGAACTCCCCGGTCCCATCTTCCAGGTGCGAACCGGCGATGTGCACCTTGCCTTCGCTCAACCAGGTAAGCGCGAGCTTGCTGGAAGCCCCGGCGGACACAATTTCTACCCCGCTGATCTTTTCCACCATGTGGGCAAGAAGCCCGCTGGCGGGGTCGCACCCGGCCAATAGAAGCCGCTTCTGGCCCACTTCTTCCTTAGCGAACAGAGCCAGATGCGCGCGCTCATCCGCTCGTCCGGCTTGCTGGACCACCCCATCCGATTCCGGGATGAAATAAGGAGAGGCGCTGACCGGAACGCCGATCCAGTGCGATCCCACCTGACAGACGCGCACCGGTTGTCCTTTTTCCACCCTCGGGGAGAGAATTTCGGCGGCGAGAGGCCTGGGTGGCTTCTCTTCCCCAGCGTGCAGCAGGAAGAGATCGTCGACCGTCACTTCCAGCTCGCGCGCCAGTTGCAACGCAACTTCGGTGTTGGGAACGTACGTTCCGGCTTCGATCGCGTAAATCGTTTGCCGGCTCACGCCGACGCGTCGCGCCAGCTCGGAGGCGCCAATGCCTCGGCTCTTTCGGATTTGCGCCAGGCGGTTCTCGACGTGCGGTGTCATAGCAGGGACGTGCTCGAACGGAATCGCGATCGTTGTGGATAGACGGCCAGTTCACATTGTAGCGTCGCGCCTGAACCGGAGCTCCGGGCGCGCGTCACCATCGCAACTTCAGACCGAACTGAATCTGCCGTGAGGTAGTGGCGGTGCTGGTGATCAAGCCGGCGGTAGGCGAAACGCGTGTGGGGGTGAAAACAACGGCATTCGGCGTGTTGAAGTTGGCCCGGTTCAGGACGTTGAAGAACTCCGCGCGAAATTGCAGGTCGAGGCCCTCCCTCAGCCGAGTATCTTTGAGAAGGGACAAATCCCACGTCGCCAGTCCGGGCCCGATCAACGTGTCTCTCCCTAAGTTCCCATAAAAGCCGCTATTGCTGGGCGGCGCCAGAAACGCCGCGGGATTGAACCACTCGTTCGGAGTGCCCAGGATCACGGGGCCGGTAAATGCCGGGTTTGCGAAGGGCCGCACAGGGTTCCGCGTGTCGCCGTTGTTCGAGGGGTTGTAGCTGAGTTGCGGGGTAAACGGGAAGCCGCCCTGGAGGGTAACGAGCGAGTTGATCGTCCAGCCGCCCGCAATGGCATTGGATGGGCCCGTCGCGTTCCGCAGGAAATGCCTTCCCTGTCCAAACGGGAGTTCATAGACTCCGCTGATCGCGGCCGTGTTCCGGACGTCGAAATTCGCCAGCCCCCAGTCCGCGGCAAGGTCGAAGGGGTTGGAGGCCAATGCAGGCTCGCCGCCCGAAGCTGTCGAGTTCAGCGAATCGCCATCATCGAGAGTCTTGGACCGCGTATACACTCCCCGCAGCGAGAAACCTGTGCTGAACCGGTGGTTTACTTCCAGTTGCAGCGCCTGGTAGGAGCTGTCTGCTTCTGAGAAATACGTCCAGGTATTAGGCAGAGCGGGGTTGGCCTTAATCGAAGTCGGAACATAATAGGTTCCATCCGGAACCGGCGTGCCGGCGATACCGGCCGGGAAACTGGCGGGGTAGGTCGCGGGACATGGAGCCGCGGGACAGATGACCGGAAACGGCTCGTTGGCGTCGATGCCAAGAATTTCATGGTATCCGTGCGAGCCAACGTAACCGATCGTCAAAGCAGTACTGGGGGTGAGTTCCTGCTGAATTCGCAGTGACCAGGAGATCAGTGCAGGTGTCTCCAGGTTCGGCTGCACGCCACCGGGCACCAGCTTGGCCGCCGGCGGAACAGCCGCCGCCGGCAATACCGGCAATTGCGAAACCGGAAGATTGGGAAGGCTGTAGGTCGGATTGAAGGGCGCATTTTGATCCGTGCGGTAACCCAACGCGTCCTGCAAATCGTGATACATACCGAAGCCCGCCCGGATCACCGTTCGGTTTGGGTTTAGCGGCGGGCTCCACGCCAGCCCGACACGGGGCTGTGGGAGGAACTTCCCGTTGTTTGCTGTGTATGCCGAGTCTCCGATATGAGGCTCAGTCGAAATGACTCCGTTGATGAAGGTGTAGGTAGCGGCTCGGCCATGCGCCTCGTTCCAGCCGGTGGTGAATTCATCGCGGAATCCGAGCGACAGCGTGAGCCTGGGGCTAAGCCGAATCGCATCCTCGGCGTAAAAGGCGCCCAGCCATGCGCGCCAGTCGAGTGGGGTTGGCGAGGGATCGTATAAAAGCGTTCCCACCGTTCCTTGCAGGAAGGTTTGGAGGCTGGTGAAGGTCGCCTGCCCATACTGGCTCAAGGCGAGCAACTCGTTGGACCGCAGCCGCTGAAACCAGGCGCCCACGCTGAATTGATGGCGCCCCCTGTTGAAAGACACACGATCTTCGTAAGTGAAGAGGTTGCGCGCCATGTGGAGATTGCTTCCATTATTGCTGCCCGCCAGGCTGAGCTGAGCGGTTGGATTCGATGCGGCGCTGCCGCCAACCACGACCGCTCCCAGCGGGTCGCCGGCCAGAAAACCGGGCAAACTTGCGGCGGGCGTTCCAGGAGTCGGCTCTCCGGTGAAAAAATAGCCCGCGCGCGAGAACCCGACACGAGCTGTGTTGAGTGCCGCCGGCGAAATCACGTGGATTTCCTCGAGACTCGCCACCTGTTCTCGCAAGCTGGCAACATCCGCGCTGTACAGATTGGTGCTGGTGGGTGTGAAATCGGCACTGTCGTCGATCGTGTAGGACGCGTTCAGGAAGTCATTCTGCGAGAAGACCTCATCCACACGAGCCGTTCCAAAATCGTCGCGGATGGTCTGCAGCGGGCTGTTGAACGCCTCGGCGATGCCCCCGAAGTCCGGTGCGCCGGGTGCTGGTGACGGCCAGGCGGAAACGAGCGGCGAAACCCCGACGAAAGCCAATCCTGACGCCGGGCAGGGATTCGGCGCGGGGGTGACCAGCGCACAGGGCAGATACCCGTTGCGTGCGTTGCCGTCCGGCACAAGATCGACGCCTGTCTGGTGCAGCCGCTGGCGATATCCCTCGTAATTGCCAAAAACGAAGGTCTTTGCTTTCCGTACCGGCCCCCCGGCGGCGGCCCCGAACTGGTTGCGTTGGAAGCCGGGGACAGAAACCGGGTCAAAGAAATTGCGTGCATCGAACGCGCTATTCCGGAGGAATTCGTAGAGCGACCCGTGGAACCCGTTTGTTCCGGACTGCGTGACAATCAGCACTTGCGCCCCCGGGCGCTTGCCGTACTCCGCGCCGTACGAATCCCGCAACACGTTGAACTCGCGTACAGCGTCCACGCCCAGCAATTGCTGGCTGGCGCCACCGGGCTGCATATTGTTTTCGGCCGCGCCGGTGAATTCAATTCCGTTCAGGAGGAAGAGATTCTGCTGCGGCCGGTTGCCGGAAACCGCAAAGTTGTTCCCGTTGGTCGAATTGGATACGCCAATTCCGCCGGTCTTCTCCCAGGTGAAGTTGACGACGCCCGGGTTGAGAGTGAGCAGCTCATCGTAGCTCCGCCCGTTCAGCGGCAAATCCCGCATCTGCCGCTCGCCGACCAGCCCGGAGATATCGTTGGTTGCGACGCTGACCTGGGGGGCGTCTGCATTCACTGACACTTCTGTGTTGCCGCCTCCCACGCGCAGGCGCAGATCGACGGTGGCGCTCTGGCCCACCACCAGGCGGATACCCGTCCGGACCTCGTCGCTAAAACCAGGCTTTTGCGCGACAACTTCGTATTCCCCGACGGGCAGCGAAAACACCCGGTACAGCCCGGACCTATTCGTAACGGTAGCCCGCGAAGCTTCTGTCTCAAGGCTTCTCACGGTGACGGCGGCGGCGGAGACAGCCGCGCCGGACTGGTCGGTGACCGTACCCGAGAGCGTTGCCGAAACCTGAGCGGGCAACTTCGCGGCGGCCGGCCCGAAAGAGAAAACACCAACGATCAGCGCGCATTGTGCGCGCCGCCAGTGGCTCAAGCCCCGCAGGCAGTCCGCTGGGTTCCCTTTTGTTCCCCCTGAGGTGTATGTCATTTATACAGTGTACTGTAGTGTATAACAATCACATGGAATCGCTCCGCCCCGAACACGCGCCATCGCATGGCTCGCCGCTGGCCGCAAAGATCCTATGTAGTCCGGGGCGGCTCCGTTTTACGGATATACAGAAAAGCTGTACAGGCAAACTGTATAAGTGATATGCTGGTCTTGTGAACGGCTCCGCGTTCGAACAGAACTCCGAACTCGCGTCGGCGCTGGCATCCGAGATCCGTGGTATCGCCGGCAGACTCAAGCGGCGCCTACGCGATCACGGAGGACAGCACAATCTCACGCCGTCGCAGGTTTCTGTTGTTCTGCGGTTGGAGAAGGATGCTCCGGCAACCGTTTCCGCTCTGGCGCGAGCAGAAGGCATGCGCCCCCAATCGATGAGCGCCGTGATCGCTCCATTGCAGGAGGCTGGGCTGGTCCAAGGCGACCCGGACCCGAGCGACCGACGTCAGACTCTGATGTCTCTCACCCCCAAGTGCCTGAAGTGGCTTCGGGACGGCAGGGCCGCAAAACAGGACTGGTTGACGGCCACGATCTCGCAAAAGCTTTCCACGCGCGAACAGGAGAAGCTCCACGCGGCGCTCGAACTGCTGACGCGACTTGCAGAGGAGTGATTCCGGGAAAAGGAGCGCTGAGGCATGAACTGGCTTGATCTTGTATCGTATTTCTTCGGCGGGATTTTTGCCGCGAACGCCGTCCCTCATTATGTTGCCGGTGTGATGGGGCGTCCATTTCAAAGTCCTTTCGCAAAACCGCCCGGCAAGGGGCTTTCCTCTTCCAGGGTCAATGTGCTCTGGGGCTTTCTGAACGCGATCGTTGCGGATCTGCTGGTTCTGCACGTCGGAACCTTTGATCCCCGGGCGGCGAGCCATACGGCGGCATTCGGTCTGGGCGCGCTGCTCATCAGTTTGGGTTCGGCGCGTCACTTCGGCCAGTTTCATGGAGGCAACTCACCGTCGCGCCCATGAAGATTCCCGTACGCGATACTTTCCGCTCCCTGAGAATCTTTAACTTCCGCTTGTGGACTGCTGGGGCGCTGGTTTCCAATGTCGGCACCGGGATGCAGCGCGTGGCGCAGGACTGGCTGGTGCTGACCCAACTTACCCATCGCAATGCGTCGGCGCTGGGGGTCGTGATCGGGCTGCAATATGCTCCGCAGCTGCTCCTGCTGCCCTGGACGGGGCTAGCCGCGGACCGCCTGAATCAGCGGAAGCTGCTGATGTTCACTCAGGCAGCCATGGGGATACTCGCGCTCGTTCTTGGAGCTCTCACGCTGTTCGGGGTTATCCGGCTGTGGGAGGTGTATGTGTTCGCCTTGCTGTCCGGCTCAGCGGCCGCTCTAGACGCTCCCGTGCGGCAGACGTTCGTAGCGGAGATGGTCGGGGATAGGGACCTTCCGAACGCGGTGGCGCTGAACTCGACCTCCTTTAACGCCGGCCAGTTGATCGGTCCGGCGGTGGCCGGTTTACTGATTGCGAGGGTTGGCATCGGGTGGGCTTTTCTCCTGAATGGGCTATCGTTCGCAGCCGTTCTCCTTTCGATGTCGCTTTTCCGTCTGTCAGCGCTTCGTACCAGCGCGCGGGCGCACCGCACAGCCTCCGGATTTCTGGAAGGGTTCCGGTATGTTTGGGGGCGTCCTGATCTGAGAGCGATTCTCGTCATGCTGTCCATTGTGGGAGCCTTCGGTCTGAACTTCCCCATCTTCATCTCCACCATGGCCGTGAATGTCTTTCATACTGACGCGCGCGGGTTCGGTCTGCTCAACTCCATCCTGGCCGTGGGCACCATGGCGGGAGCATTGTTTGCGGCGGCTCAAACCAGACCGCGGATGGCGCTTCTGACAATTGGCGCGGCGGTCTTTGGAGTCGGCTTTACACTGGCCGCTCTTGCTCCCGGCTATTGGTGGTTTGCGGCTGCTCTCGTGGTGACCGGCGCGGCCGTGCTGACGTTCCTCAATGGCACGAACAGCATCATGCAGCTCTCGACAGAGCCGGCGATGCGGGGGCGTGTGATGGCCTTGCGCGTTGGCGTCGGACTTGGGGGAGCTCCCATCGGGGCTCCTATCGTGGGCTGGGTGGCCAACCACTTCGGTCCGCGCTGGGCGCTCGGTCTCGGCGCCGCCGCCGGTATCGCCGCTGCCCTGGTCGCGGTCTCTCTGCTGAGCCGCCACCAAGAACCCGTGCCTGCTCAGGAGCCCGCCTCATGAATTCGCGTCCGGGTTCGATGTTCGTCCACCACAGGTTGCAGGGACCTCGTTCAGATTGCCGAGTCCCGACCACAACCCCGCCCGCGTAGCCATCGTGCGAGATGTTTAGCTTGTCGCAGACCGCACCGCTCGGCTCAGCCCGAGAACAACGTCACGACGGGCACGGTCAAAGACCCTCTTTCGGGGTTGGCAGAGTTGCTTCAGGCTCTTCACGCGCGCGCTCGCCCGCTGTCGTGACTGTTCTCTGCTCGGGCAGACAACAGATGATCTCCCGCTTCGTCCATCGCTCAACAACAGCCCGCACCTCTTCCATGCCGAGAGTGCGTGTTGGCGTAGAGCCTTTAAGTTATTGACAATTAATGGTTTGGATGGTAGCGCTAACGGGAATCGAACCCGGTGACCGCCAGTCCAGTTCAGTCCAGTTCGGTCTAAGTAGTTGTGTTTTCGGTCCAGTTCGGTTCGGCACCAGGCCGAAAAGGGCCCCACGGACGGCTGACGTGCTGCCCCGGTGCTGCCCCGCAGCCAGATTCGGTTGCTGGGATCCGCGAGGTCATTTCCCGGTTCATGGGCAGCGCCGACATGGCTGGCGTGTGGTTGCGCTCGACAGCGAAGCGGTTCATGCTTGATTTGAAAGAAAAGCCCCTCAATGCAACTCTCGGCGAAAGCTCTAGCGATCGTGTCAGCGATTCTCTGGGGCGCTAGCATACTCCTGGTCGGGCTCGTCAATTTAGCTGCGCCGTCCTATGGCAGCAATTTCCTGCATGGACTCAGCTCCGTCTATCCCGGATTTCACGACTCACGTACGGTACTCGACGTGTTGGTCGGCAGTGGGTATGGAATCGTCGACGGCGCGGTTGGCGGCTACCTGTTTGCCCTGCTCTACAACTTGTTTGTTCCGCGCGCAGAAA
>Ga0335078_10005206_pt1 | contig 19222 bp, 18 predicted proteins | sample Lox_Sample_32_FD_206711 | JGI IMG/M metagenome (GOLD analysis project Ga0335078, IMG submission 206711) | Soil microbial communities from Loxahatchee National Wildlife Refuge, Florida, United States - Lox_Sample_3.2 | ecosystem: Environmental > Terrestrial > Soil > Wetlands | place: USA... | reverse complement strand
ACGAGCTGAGGAACACCGCCAGCAGCCATGCCGCCGGGCTGGGCGGCGGGATCGCCCGGTCCGGCGCCTTATCCTCGGGGAGCTCGCGGGTCTCGTCACTGAGCGGCCGCAGCAGCACCGAGATCCCCGCCACCGCGCTGAGCAGGATGAACTCCTCGAACAATGTGTCGATTCCGCGATAGTCGAAGGTGATGGCCGATACCACGTCGGTAACGTGCCGCTGCCCTGGGGCCAGTCCGTTAAGCATCCGGGCGTAGGCAGTGAGCTGGCTGCCGAACGACGGCAGGCCGGCCAGTCCGGCGCCCAAGGTCATGGCCAGCGCCGCCGCGGCCACCGCGAAGAACGCCAGGCGTGCACTGCGGTTCATTCTCGGTGGCTCATTCCAGGTCCTTCCGTACCTTAGCCAGGCTGAGCAGCACGATCAGCGGCAACGCGATGGCACCCACCACGATCTGCGACAATGCCACGTCTCCTGCCTGCAGTGACAGGTAGAGGAAGGCGAGCCCCAGCCCGAAGAACCCGGCCACGAAGGCCTGACGCAGCGGATCCCTGGTCAGCACCACGGCGGTGCCCGACGCGGCCGCCCAGGCCAGCGCGACCGCGATCACCGCCTCGCTCATGGTCGCTCCGGCGGAGATCCAGCGGACTCATCCTGCGGATCCGACCAGGTGGCACCGTGCCGGATCGCGATGGCGCGGGCGGCGGCGTGGCCGACAAGCGGGTTGGCGGCGATCAGGATCACGGCCACGCCGATGGCGGCCAGCCCTGACGCGGAGAGGCCTGCGTGCACCACAACCGAGGCGCAGATCCCGGCCGAGCCGAGCATCGCGGCCGGTGTGACCAGGTGCAGCCGGTCCAGCGGGTCGTCAAGTAGCGCCATTCCCGCGCACGAGCCGACCACGACAAGCAGCCCCGCCACCAGCAGGACCGCCGAGATCACCCCGGTCACCGTCATCGCGCTGTACCCCTCACAACCACCGCTCAAGGAATCGCGCGAAGGCCACCGAGCCTCCGCTTGACAACGCGGCGAGCACCACGGCCAGCGACGCCAGTCCAGGCTCGCCGTAGCCGACGGCCAGGCACAGCACGGCAAGCGCCTGGACCGTGCCGGCCAGCCCCAGGGCCACCATCCGGTGCTCGGCGTCGAAACGCCAGCACACCCACGCGCAGGGAATAAGCGCCACCTGGAGCACAAGCGCCGCCGCAAGGAACCAGCTCATCCTGGCGGCACCGGGCGCACATCGGCCGGGTGTTCATCGGACGGCGGGGCACCGGCCAGCTGGTGCACAAGCGCCGTTCCTGCTTCCATGTCGATGTCCAGCACGATCGTGTTCGGTGCCGCGGACAGCAGCGCGGTCAGCACCGCGTCCCGCCGCGCGGCCGGCCATCCGCGGGTGTCCGGCCCCGTGTCAAGCGGCACGGTGCGCAGCGAGCCCGGCGCGGCCGGGCGGCCGGACGCCTTGCGGGCGGCCAGCGCGAAGACCTGCCCGGTCTCGATCACCACCCGCCACGGCACGGCCGCGAGCGTACGCAGGTCGGCGGCCCGGACGCTGGGTACCATCTTTCCGCGCTGGCTGAGGAGGTACCCGACGCCCACGGCAAGCGCCGCCGCGACCGACCCCGCGACCAGGTCCTGCACGTCTGACTGGCCGGCAAGCACGATCCACATTCCGAGCAGCGCGCCGGCGTAGACCAGCCCGCCTGTCACCAGGAACAGCCGCCTCGGCCGCTCCGGCCCGGGCACATCGCGCTGCCCGGCATCCCTGCCGGGGGTCTGATTCGCCATGCGATGGCGTCTTCCCTGGCCTGCCATGGGCAAACGTTTGCGTTCTCGCTGGACGCGGGCGGTTTGACGTGCCGGGGCGAAGGTAGCTACCGGCATGTCGAGAGAGGATCGATCATCCATGGGCGTCCGTACCTGGATTGAGGGATGGCCCGCCTACCGGCAGGCCACAGGGACCGACCGGCTCGGCCGGGGCGCGGCGGTCAAGAGCGGTGCAAGCGCACGGCTGACGGCGCGCACCGCGTCCGCCGACACGGTGGTCAAGTCGGTGTGCCCGTACTGCGCGGTCGGCTGCGGGCAGGACGTCTACGTGACCGGGGGCAAGGTCACGCAGATCGAGGGCGACCCGGACTCGCCGGTGTCCCGCGGGCGGCTGTGCCCCAAGGGGTCGGCGAGCCTGCAGCTCACCACCGGCAGCGCGCGGCGGTACCAGGTGCTGTACCGGCGGCCGTACGGCACGGAGTGGGAGCCGCTCGGCCTTGACGAGGCGATGGACATGATCGCCGACCGGGTGATCGCGTCCCGGCGGGCCGGCTGGCAGTGGGAGTCGGACGGCAAGCGGGTCAGGCGCACCATGGGGTTCGCGTCGCTTGGCGGGGCGACGCTGGACAACGAGGAGAACTACCTGCTCAAGAAGCTGTTCACCGCGCTGGGGGCGGTGCAGATCGAGAACCAGGCGCGCATTTGACACTCCGCCACCGTCCCCGGTCTGGGGACCTCGTTCGGGCGCGGCGGCGCCACCACGATGCAGCAGGACCTGCAGCACGCCGACTGCATCGTCATCGAGGGCTCGAACATGGCCGAGTGCCACCCGGTCGGCTTCCAGTGGGTGATGGAGGCCAAGGCACGCGGCGCCACGGTGATCCACATCGACCCGCGGTACACGCGGACAAGCGCGGTGGCCGACCTGCACGTGCCGCTGCGCGCCGGCTCGGACATCGTGCTGCTCGGCGGGCTGATCAGCTACGTGCTGAGCAGCGGGAAGTTCTTCCGCGACTACGTGGTGAACTACACCAACGCGGCGACGATCATCGGCGAGGAGTTCACCGACACCGAGGACCTGGACGGGCTGTTCTCCGGCTTCGACGCCGACAGCCGCTCCTACGATCCCAGAAGCTGGACGTACGAGGGCACCGAGGTGCAGGCCGCGTCCGGTGAGCGGGACGCGGAGTACGACGTCCGCACGGCGGCGCGCGGCGAGGCGCACGGCTCGGGCGGCGCGCACGTCGGCACGCCGCGCACCGACCAGGCGCTCGAGCACCCGCGGTGCGTGTTCCAGGTACTGAAGCGGCACTTCGCCAGGTACACCCCGGAGATGGTGGAGCAGGCGTGCGGCATACCGCGGGCCGCCTTCGACCGGGTCTGCGCGGCGATCACGGCGAACTCAGGCCGGGACCGGACCACCGCGTTCGTGTACAGCGTCGGGTGGACGCAGCACACCGTGGGCGTGCAGTACATCCGCGCCGCGTCGATCCTGCAGGCGCTGCTCGGCAACATCGGGCGGCCAGGCGGCGGCATCCTCGCGCTGCGCGGGCATGCCTCGATCCAGGGATCCACCGACATCCCCACGCTGTTCGACCTGCTGCCCGGGTACATCCCGATGCCGCACGCGCACACCAACCAGGACCTGGACAGCTTCGTCGCCGCGGAGGGCACGGACAAGGGGTTCTGGGCGAACATGCGGGCCTACACGGTCAGCCTGCTCAAGGCCTACTGGGGCGACGCCGCCACGGCGGGTAACGATTTCTGCTTTGATCACCTGCCGCGGCTGACCGGCAGCCACTCGACCTACGAGACCGTGATGGCGCAGCTCGCCGGTGACTGCGAGGGCTATTTCCTGCTCGGCGAGAACCCCGCGGTCGGCTCGGCGAACGGGAAGCTGCAGCGGCTCGGCATGGCCAACCTCAAGTGGCTGGTGGTGCGCGACTTCTCGCTGATCGAGTCCGCGGTGTTCTGGAAGGACGGCCCGGAGATCGACAGCGGCGAGCTGCGGACGCGGGACATCGGCACCGAGGTGTTCTTCATGCCCGCCGCCGCGCACACCGAGAAGAGCGGCAGCTTCACCAACACCCAGCGGATGCTGCAATGGCACCACGCCGCGGTGGAGCCGGCCGGGGACGCGCGCAGCGAGCTGTGGTTCAGCTATTGGCTGGGACGGCTGATCCGGTCGAAGATAGCGGACTCCACGGACGAGATGGACCGGCCGGTGCTCGACCTCACCTGGGACTACCCGGTGGAGAAGTGGTCGGAGGAACGGGGGCCTGGTGAGCCGTCCGCCGAGGCGGTGCTCGCCGAGATCAACGGCTGGGACGCGGACGGCAAGCCGTTGCCTGCCTACACCGAGCTGAAGGAGGACGGCTCCACCGCCTGCGGCTGCTGGATCTACTGCGGCGTGTACGCCGACGGTATCAACCAGGCCGCGCGTCGCAAGCCGGGCAGCGAGCAGAGCTGGATCGCACCGGAGTGGGGCTGGGCCTGGCCCGCGAACCGGCGGATCCTGTACAACCGCGCGTCCGCCGACCCGGAGGGGCGGCCGTGGAGCGATCGCAAGGCCCTGGTGTGGTGGGACGCCGACGAGGGCAAGTGGACGGGGCATGATGTGCCCGACTTCGTTCCGGATAAGGCACCAGGCTACCGGCCGCCGCGGGACGCGACCGGGCCCGCGGCCCACGCGGGCACCGACCCGTTCATCATGCAGGCGGACGGCAAGGCGTGGCTGTACGCGCCGGCCGGGCTTGTCGACGGGCCGCTGCCCGCGCACTACGAGCCGCAGGAGTCGCCGCTGCCCAACCCGCTCTACCCGCAGCAGCGGAACCCGGTGCGGCAGGCCAGGAAGTTCGCCCACCCGGACAACCGGTTCCAGCCGAGTGACGGCGCATACGGCGCCCAGGTATTCCCTACGTGGCCACCACCTACCGGCTGACCGAGCACCACACCGCGGGCGGGATGAGCCGCTGGCTGCCCTACCTGGCGGAGCTGCAGCCGGAGTTCTTCTGCGAGGTGTCGCCTGAGCTTGCGGCCGAGCGGTGCCTGGTCCACCTCGGCTGGGCGACGATCGTCACCGCGCGGAACGCGGTGGAGGCGCGGGTGCTCATCACGCAGCGGATCCCGGCGCTGACCGTGGCGGGGCGCCGGCTGCACCAGGTCGGGCTGCCCTACCACTGGGGGTGGGCCGGCTACAGCACCGGCGACTCGGCCAACGACCTGGTCGAGATCAGCCTGGACCCGAACGTGCACATCCAGGAGGACAAGGCGTTCGCCTGCGACATCCGGCCGGGACGGCGGCCGCGCGGCGCGGCGCGTCCCGCGCTTGTCCGGGAGTACCGGCGGCGAGCCGGGATCACCGAGCGGACGGGGACGGCACCATGACCGCGATCGACGTGCAGATCGGCCCCCGGCCGGCGGGGCAGCCGGACGGGATGGACAGCTACCCGGGCGGGCAGCCGCGGATGGGGTTCTTCACCGATACCTCGGTGTGCATCGGCTGCAAGGCCTGTGAGGTGGCGTGCAAGGAGTGGAACGGTGTGCCCGAGGACGGGTTGGTCCTGACCGGCATGTCGTACGACAACTCGGTCGGGCTCGGCGCGGACACCTGGCGGCACGTGGCGTTCATCGAGCAGCAGCGGCCGGTGAGCGTACCGGACGGTGACCCGGCTGGTGACCCGGCTGGTGACCCGGCTGGTGACGCCGACGCGGGCGGCGGGGACGGGGACGGCGGGCTGCGCTGGCTGATGTCGTCGGACGTGTGCAAGCACTGCACGCACGCCGCCTGCCTGGACGTGTGCCCGACGGGGGCGCTGATGCGCACCGAGTTCGGCAGCGTGGTGGTGCAGGCGGACGTATGCAACGGCTGCGGCTACTGCATCCCCGCCTGCCCGTACGGGGTGATCGACCAGCGTAAGGAGGACGGGCGCGCCTGGAAGTGCACGCTGTGCTACGACCGGCTCGGCGCGGGGATGGAGCCGGCCTGCGCGAAGGCGTGCCCCACGGACTCGATCCAGTTCGGGCCGCTCGACGAGCTGCGTGAGCGGGCCGCCGCCCGGGTGGACCGGCTGCACGAGGCGGGCGAGGCAAGCGCGCGGCTGTACGGGCACGACCCGGGGGACGGCGTGGGCGGCGACGGCGCGTTCTTCCTACTGCTCGACGAGCCGGAGGTGTACGGGCTGCCACCGGACCCGGTGGTGACCACGCGGGACCTGCCGTCGATGTGGCGGCACGCAGGCGCGGCGGCATTGACGCTGGCCGGCCTGGCCGCGGCGTCGTTCGCGGCGGGCGCGCTCGGCGAGCGGCTCGGGCTCGGAGGACGGCGATGAGCGACGGGCGGTGGCGACGGCGCGGGGGACGTGCCGAGCGGCCGATGGTGCCGCGGGCCGAGTTCACCTCCTACTACGGCAAGCCGGTGCTCAACCCGCCGGTCTGGAAGGGGCGGGACATCGCCGGGTACTTCTTCCTCGGCGGGCTCGCGGGCGGCTCGTCGCTGCTCGCGGCCGGCGCCGACCTCACCGGGCGGCCAGGGCTGAGCCGGGTCGCGAAGACCGGGGCCTGCGCCGCGGGCCTGGTGTCGCTGGCCGCGCTCATTCACGACCTGGGGCGGCCCGCGCGGTTCATCAACATGATGCGGGTGTTCAAGGTGACCTCGCCGATGAGCGTGGGTACCTGGCTGCTCAGCGGTTACATCCCGGCCGCGGCGGTGGCCGCCGCTACGGCGCTGACCGGGCGGCTGCCGCGGCTCGGCGCCGCCGCCACCGCGGGCGCGGCGGCGCTCGGGCCCGCCGTCGCCGCCTACACCGCCGCGCTGATCAGCGACACCGCGGTGCCCGCCTGGCACGACGGCTACCCGGAGATGCCGTTCGTGTTCACCGGGTCGGGCGCGATGGCCGCGGGCGGGCTCGGCCTGCTCGCCGCGCCCGCGGGCGAGTCTGGGCCGGCCCGGAACCTGGCGCTGCTCGGCCAGGTCATGGAGATGCTCGCGTTCGAGCGGATGACGCGGCGCATCGGGATGGTGGCCGAGCCGTACCGGGCCGGGCGCGGTGGCGCTTACATGCGCGCGGGGCAGGTCCTCGGCGCGCTCGGCGCGACGGGGGCGGCACTGACCGGCACTCCCCTGCTGCCTGCCGGGCGGCCGCGCCGGGTGGTCGCGGCGGCGGCCGGTGCCGCGCTGATGGGTGCGTCGGTCGCGACCCGCTTGGGCGTGTTCCACGCCGGGATCGCCTCGGCACGCGACCCCAGGTACACGGTGGTACCGCAGCGGCAGCGGCTGGAGGAGCGGGCGCGGGCACGGGCGGGCACGGGCACGGGCGGGCACGGGCGGGAAATCCGGGGTTAGTGGGAGTCGCGGCCTACCTGGTGGCCGCTGGCGCCGGTGAGGAAATCGAGGTCGCAGCCGGTGTCGGCCTGCCGGACGTGCTGGGTGTAGAGCCAGGTCCAGCCGCGGGCGGCGGCGGGCGGCGGCGGGGCCCAGGCGGCGCGGCGGGCGGCGAGCTCGTCGTCGGGGACGTCGAGGGACAGCGTGCGGGCCGGGACGTCGAGGGTGATCCAGTCGCCGGTGCGGACCAGGGCGAGGGGGCCGCCGGCGGCGGCCTCCGGTGCGACGTGCAGCACCACGGTGCCGTAGGCGGTGCCGGACATCCGCCCGTCGCAGATCCGCACCAGGTCGCGGACGCCGCGCTTGAGCAGCTTGGCGGGCAGCGGGACGTTGGCGGTCTCCGGCATGCCCGGGTACCCCTTGGGGCCGCAGTAGCGGATGACAAGCACCGTGTCCTCGTCGACGTCCAGGTCCGGGTCGGCGGCGACCGCGTGGTAGGCCTCAGGCGAGTCGAAGACGAGGGCGCGGCCGCGGTGCTTGAGCAGGTGCGGCGAGGAGGCGGACTGCTTGATGACCGCGCCGTCCGGCGCCAGGTTGCCGCGCAGCACCGCGGTGCCCGTGCCGGCCGGCTGGAAGGGCTGGTCAATCGGCATGATGACGTCGCGGTTCCAGCAGGGCGCGTCCCGCACGTTCTCCGCCACCGTCTGCCGGGTGACGGTGAGCGCGCCGCCGTGCAGCAGGCCGCCGAGCTCGCGCATGACCGCGGGCAGGCCGCCGGCGTAGCAGAAGTCCTCCATCAGGTACTTGCCGCTCGGCTGCAGGTTCACCAGGGTCGGCACGTCCCTGATGAGGGTGTCGAAGTCGTCGAGTGCGAGCGGGACGCCGAGGCGGCCCGCGATGGCCAGCAGGTGGACGACCGCGTTCGTCGACCCGCCGATCGCCGCGTTGACCCGGATGGCGTTCTCGAACGCCTCCCTGGTCATGATCTGGGCCGGGGTAACGTCGTGCTCGACCAGGTCGACGATGACCTGCCCGGCCCGCTGTGCCGTCTCGTAACGCCGTGAGTCAACCGCCGGCCAGGACGCCGAGTACGGCAACTGCATGCCGAGTGCCTCGGCCATCGACGCCATCGTGGACGCGGTGCCCATGGTCATGCAGTGCCCGTCGGACCGGGACATGCATCCCTCGGCGAACGCGCACTCCTGCTGCGTCATCCGCCCGGCGAGCAGGTCCTCCTCCCAGCGCCACACCGCGGTGCCCGAGCCCACGTCGGTCCCCTGGTACTTGCCGTTCAGCTTCGGCCCGCCGGTGATCATGATCGCGGGCAAGCCCACGCTCGAGGCCGCCATCAGCAGGCCCGGCGTGGTCTTGTCGCAGCCGGAAAGCAGCACCACGCCGTCAAGCGGGTTGGCCCTGATGAGTTCCTCCGCCTCCATGGCGAGCAGGTTGCGGTACAGCATCGCGGTTGGCCGCAGCAGCGTCTCCCCCAGGGCCATCGCGGGGAACTCGAGCGGGAAACCGCCCGCCTGCCACACGCCGCGCTTGACCGACTCGGCCACCCGGTGCAGGTGGACATTGCACGGCGCGAGCTCCGACCACGTGGTCGCGATGCCGATCACCGGCCGCCCGTCGAACACCTCGGACGTGAACCCCTGGCCGCGCATCCACGACCGGTGGTTCATCCCGGCCCGTCCCGTCGCCGCGAACCACGCCGCGCTGCGCCTTGTCGTCATGATCCATATGTATCGCTACGCCCCGGTGCCAGGGAAGAACTGCCGCCGCACCGGTTAGCTGCCCGCCGGCCGGGAAACAGGGAGCGGCCCCGGCGAATCGCCTGGGGAACGGCACGGCGGGCGGACCGCGAGCTAGCGCGCGGAGCAGGAGGACAAGCATGCGCAACTACCAACGCGAGGCCACCAGCCAACGCGAGGCCACCAGCCAACGCGAGGCCACCAGTCAAGAGGTGCGAGCGGTCAGAGGCGGAGCCTCACTGGCACCGCAGCCGCACTTCGTTACCTCCCGCGCCGGTACCAGTCGCCAGCTGCCACGCGCGCCCGCACAGGGCTACCGCCGCGCGCGAGGCGGGCGGGCTGAGGTCCTCGCGTTCCCGTCCGGCAACAGCAGTCACGGGAACCTCTCCGGGCAGCACGGCTGCCCACGGCCGCCCCGGGGATGAGCCGAGTGCGCCAGGGGCGCCGGCCGACGGATCATCACCGGGTCGAGCAGGAACCAGGGGCCCGCCGCCAGTTGTGACGCCAGCGTTCGCCGGGAACCGCAGGAACCACGGCCTGCTGCGCGCGGTGGCCGCGGCGCGGGCCGGCGGCATCGCGGCCTGGTGCCTCACCGGCCCGGCGCCGAACCCCTCGCCGACGCGTGCGACGAGGCCGTCTGCGTGTACCCGGCGGGCGCGGGCGCTGTCGCTGACCGCGACGGTGCAGGAGGCACACCAGGTGGCGCTGCGCCTCATCGGCCTGTCCTGCTACGCCACGGTGACGTCAGGTGCGTGAACGGCTTGGCCCTGGGCCTTACGAATTTTTGAACGGAGAAAGCCCTAGCGGCCGGATTCCGTTTGAATCACGCCTGCCCGGGTACTGCGCAGCATCGTGCCAGGACTCTCAGCGCCAGGACTCTCAGCGGTTGCGCCTGCTCCACTCCTGCTCGTCGCCCCAGACGCGGTCAAGGTCGGCATCCAGCGCGGTCAGGCCGGACACACCTGCCGCGAGCCGCGCCCACTCGGCGTGCTCACGCTTGCGGCGGGCAGTCGACAGGAAACGGCACGTGATCACGGCGATCCAACCGCCCAGCACGGGCGTGCACGCTATCAGGGTCAGCACGCTGGAGTCCACGGGCAACCTCCTGGCACACGGTGTGATCAGTGATGCTGGCATCCGCCGCTACCCGGAAGCGCACGGTTAAACCTCCGCTCCGCGACGCGGCCGCCGCGCCGCCCGACGGGCCCGGGCAGCGCCAAGGTAACGGCGGTGTATCGTCGGGTCAGGTAACGACCCGTTGCCTGGGCTGCGCCCGCTACCGCGAGACGACTCGGCGCCGGCATTCCCCGGCCGGCTCAGGCACCGCGGAGGAACGGTATGGCATTCTCACCCGTGCGGTTCCCCGTCCCGTCCCGCCGCGGCGCACCGCCGCCCGGGCCGGCAAGTGACGCCATGTATCACACCTACCGCTCGGACCTCTCACAGGTCCGCGCCCTGGTGCTGGAGCAGGCCAGGCTGGCCGGCCTCGCCGAGGACAGGGCCAACGACCTGGTGCTCGCCGTCAGCGAGGTGGCCGCCAACACGCTGCGGCATACCCGGTCCCCGGGGACCCTGGCCATCTGGCACGACGCGGACGAGCTGGTATGCGAGATCCACGACGAGGGCGTGATCACCGATCCGCTGGCCGGCCAGCGCAGGCCGCCGGCCAACGCGTCCGGCGGGCACGGGCTCTGGATCGTGCACCAGGTGTGCGACCAGGTGGAACTGGCCTCGGACCGCACAGGGACGACCGTGCGGATGCACATGGCATTGCGCCGCGGCGGCAAGACGGCCTGAGCCGCGGCGGCAAGACGGCCTGAGCCGCGGCCTCGCGCCGCACCGGGAGGCGCCCGCGCCGGGGCGACGCGCGCCAGCGGTGCCATTCCTGTGGTAGAACTCGGTTGTGGACCTGCTCACGACGTCTGTCGCGACGGTCGAGTCGGAGAGCGAACCGTACACGCTGGTTGAGCTTGTCGGAGAGGCCGACGTGACCAACAGCGACGCCCTGCGCGAAGTGCTCGATGCCGAGGTGGCCAGGCAGCCGAGCACGCTCATCATCGACCTGTCCGGCCTGCGCTTCATGGACTCTTCCGCGCTGCACGTGATCTTGCGCGCCAACCGGGCGATGGACCGCCAGGGGGGCGTGCTCGCGCTCGCAGGCCCGCGCGAGCCCGTGGCGAAGATGCTCCGGCTGACCGCCGCCGACCAGCTCGTTCCCGTCTACCAGAGCGTGGCCGAGGCGAGCGCGGGATAAATTTCGCACCGGGACGTTTACCGGTAGCCCCGTCCAGGATATGATTCCTTCCAGTGGTGCCTACGACGCAGGCACGTTCCACGCCATCAGGGCGTGCGTGCTTGCGTGGCCACTTTCTTCGCTGAAGCTTCCCGGCCTCCAACGGCTCGCCGTGATGGGTAACCCGCGGTGAGAGAGGCTTCACATGAGGATCGCCCTGGTAGCACAGCACGCCACCCCCCTGCCCACGGGCAACGCGGGCGGTAGCGGGCAGGCGAATGAGTCACGGCTGCGCGAACTGAGCCGTTCGCTGGCGAGCAACGGGCACCGGGTGACCGTCTACGCGCAGCGTCACGGTGCCACGCTCCCCGAGCGTGCCGAGCTCGACCCCGGCGTCTGCGTGGAGTACATCGGCTCGTCCAACGGCCGCCCCGCCGCCGCTGTTGCCGAGTCTGACCTGCTCAAGCGAGTGCCCGAGTTCAGCCGCCCGCTGCACGAGCGGTGGCGCGCCGAGCGCCCCGACGTGGTGCACGCGGTGCGCTGGACCAGCGGCCTTGCCGCCCTTGCCGCCGCTCGCGACCTGCGGATCCCCGTGGTGCAGACATTTGACTCCCTCGGTGTTGCCGAGCGGCGGCACCACCTGATGCCACACGATGCCGGGGTGGAGCGCATCCGCCTCGAGCCCGCGATCGGCCGCAGCGCAAGCGCCGTGGTGGCCGGGAGCTCCGACGAGCAGACAGACCTGGCCAGGCTCGGGGTGCCGCGCAGGCACATCCGCGTGGTGCCGTGCGGCGTGGACACCGACGAGTTCTCACCGGAGGGGCCGGTCGCCGAGCGCGGCACCCGGCCGCGGCTGGTCACCATCGCCGACCTGAGCGAGCACGACGCGCTCGCCAACCTGCTGCACGCGCTGTCCAAGGTGCCCGGCGCCGACCTGGTGGTGGCCGGCGGCCCGCCGCGCGAGGAACTCCGCGGCGACCTGAGCTTCCGCCGGCTGGCCAAGCTCGCCGACACCCTCGGCGTGTCCGGCCAGGTGGCGTTCGCCGGCCAGGTGGGCCGCGCCGCGCTGCCGCCGCTGCTGCGCTCCGCCGACCTGCTTGTCAACGTCAGCGAGTACGACCCGTCCGGCATCACGTCCATCCAGGCGATGGCGTGCGGCACCCCGGTCATCGCGTCCGCGGCAGGCGGCCAGGCCGACGCGGTGCTTGACGGCACCACCGGCATCGTGGTGCCGCCGGGCCGCCCGGCGCTGCTCGCGCAGCGGATCCGGCAACTGCTCGGGCACCCGATGATGCTCGAGGCGTTCAGCGTCGCCGCCGCCGACCGGGCGCGGTCCCGCTACTCATGGGACCGCATCGCGCACGAGACCATCGCCGTCTACGACACCGCGCTTGACGTGGCGGCCATGGCCGCGTAGGCCCAGGAGAACGGCCGCCTCGGCCCTCCCCGTCAAGGCCCCGTGCCCGTCAGGCGCAAACCACCCCGCGCGCCAGGCGGGCACGGCCCATGTCAGAGCCCCGCTCGGTGCCCGGGCCAGGGTCAGGTTTGGCCTGCCTCGTTATGGACAGTCGGCGGGAAACCACACCGAACGGGAGGCAGCGGTGGGACAGATAGCATCCGAGGCGCTCGCCGAGCGGCTCATCGACTGGGGCGTCGACACGATCTTCGGCCTGCCGGGCGACGGCATCAACGGGATCATGGAGGGGCTGCGGCGGCACAAGGACAAGATCCGCTTCGTCCTCGTGCACCACGAGGAGGCCGCCGCGTTCATGGCGACGGCGCACGCGAAGGCGACAGGGAAGATCGGCGTCTGCCTGGCGACGTCGGGCCCCGGCGGCATCCACCTGCTCAACGGCCTGTACGACGCCAAGCTTGACCACGTCCCCGTGCTCGCCATCACCGGCATGCAGGAGACGTCGCTGCTTGGCACCGGCTACCAGCAGGAAGTGGCGCTCGACAAGCTGTACGCCGACGTCGCCGAGTACGACATGATGATCTCCAACCCGGTGCAGATACCCGCGGTGACCGACCTGGCCATCCGCACCGCCTACGCGCGGCGCGGCGTCGCGCACATCACCATACCCAACGACATCCAGGTCGCCGACGCGGGGGCCGACCCGTGGCAGCACGTCGCGCCGGCCAGCGCGCCCAAGACCGCCGCCGTCTACCTGGCGCCGCCCGGGCTGCCGTCCGCGCAGGACCTGCAGCGGCTCGCCGACTTCCTCAACGAGGGCGACAAGATCGCCATCCTGGCCGGCGCGGGCGCGCTGCACGCGCGGGACGAGCTGCTCGCCGCCGCCGAGGCCCTCGGCGCGCCGGTCGTCAAGACGCTGCCAGGCAAGGCGGCGGTTCCCGACGACTCCCCGTACACCACCGGCGGCATCGGGCTGCTCGGCACCAAGCCGTCCGAGGAGCTGATGGACGAGATCGACACGCTGCTGATGGTCGGCACCAACTTCCCCTATACCAAGCACCTGCCTGCCAGCGTGCGGTGCGCGCAGATCGAGGCCGACCCGGCGCGGGCGGGCGCCCGCATCCCCACCGAGGTGCCGGTCGTCGGCGACGCCAGGCAGACGCTGCGCGCGCTGCTCCCGCTGCTGAAGCAGCGCGCGGACAACGGCTTCCTGAAGAAGTACCAGGGGGAGATGGACACCTGGCGGCGCAACATGGCCGCGCTCGAGGACCCGGAGCGCGACCCGATCGCGCCGCAGTACCTGATGGCCGCGGTCAGCGAGCTAGCCGCCGACGACGCCATCCTCACCTGCGACAGCGGCACCATCGCCACCTGGGCCGCGCGGCACTGGACGATCCGCGGCGACCGCCGGTTCTACCTGTCGGGCAATCTCGCCACCATGGCACCCGGCCTGCCGTACGCGATCGGCATACAGCATGCCTTCCCTGGGCGGCAGGTGATCGCCTTCGTCGGCGACGGCGGGTTCGCGATGCTGATGGCCGAGTTCCTCACCGCCGTCAAGCACGAGCTGCCCGTCAAGGTCGTGATCAACAACAACAACGCGCTCGGCCAGATCCTCTGGGAGCAGATGATCCTCGGCTACCCCGAGTACGGGGTGCGGCACTCGGAGCCGTTCGCGGACTACGCGGCGTTCGCCACCGCCAACGGCGCGCTCGGCACGAAGGTCACCAAGCCGGGCGAACTGCGCGGCGCGGTGCGGCTCGCGCTCAACCACCCGGGCCCGGCGCTGCTCGACGTGAACGTCAACCCGGCCGAGCCGCCGCTGCCTGGCAGGGTCGAGTACGAGCAGGCGAAGAAGTTCGCGCTCGCCTTCCTGCGCGGCCAGCCGCACCGCGCCACGATCGCCACCACCCTGCTCAAGGACCGCATACAGCAGCTCAAGTCATTATCTCGGGGTGAGCCAGCGCTCCATGCAGTTGAGTAGTTCCTCGATGTCGATGGGCTTGGTGATGTAGTCGGTCGCGCCGGCGTCGATGCTCTTCTCACGGTCGCCCTGCATGGCGCGGGCGGTGACGGTGATGACCGGCAGCCTCGTGTACTGCGGCATCCGGCGGATGGCCCGGGTGGTCTCGTAGCCGTCCATCTGCGGCATCATCACGTCCATCAGCACCAGGTCGATGCCGCCCGCGGCGAGCTCCGCGATCGCCTTGCGGCCGTCCGTCGCCTGGACGACGGTCATGCCGTGCATCTCGAGGACATCGGTGAGCACGAAGGAGTTGCGCGGGTCGTCGTCGACGACGAGCACCCTGTGGCCGCGCAGCACGTCGTGCGGCATGGCCGCGGGCACCGGCGCGACGTTGCCGTCGAAGGCCACAGGGATGCGCGGGTACGTGCCGCCGTGCTGGCTCAGCGGCAGGTGCAGGCTGAAGGTGCTGCCGAGACCGAGCTCGCTGCGCACCGTCACCTCGCCGCCGAGCCGGGCGGCGACCTCACGGCAGATCGCCAGGCCAAGCCCGGTGCCGCCGTACCGGCGGCTCGTGGTGCCGTCGGCCTGCTGGAAGGCGGAGAAGATGCTGGTGAGGTTGTCCCTGCCGATGCCGATGCCGGTGTCGGCGACGGAGAACACGATCCACGGGTCGCTGCCCGGCTGCCCGGCGGCGGTCTCGATGCGCAGCTCGACGTGGCCGCGCTCGGTGAACTTCACCGCGTTGGACAGCAGGTTGTAGAGGATCTGGCGCAGCCGCTGCTTGTCGGTGAACACGTCGGCGGGCACGCCTGGCCCGGCGTCGATGGTGAACGCGAGGCGCTTCTCCTCCGTCAGCGGGCCGAACACGCCGCGCAGGTCCTCGATGAGGCCGGCCAGCGCGAACCGCTCCGGGTTGATCTCCATCTTGCCCGCCTCGACCTTGGTCAGGTCGAGGATGTCGTTGATCAGCCGCAGCAGGTCCGAGCCTGAGGAGTGGATGACGGTCGCGTACTCCACCTGCTTGACGGTGAGGTTGCCTGCCGGGTTCTGCGCGAGCAGCCGGGCGAGCACGAGCAGGCTGTTCAGCGGGGTGCGCAGCTCGTGCGACATGTTGGCGAGGAACTGCGACTTGTACCGCGACGCCTGGTCGAGCTGCTTGGCGCGCTCCTCGATCTCCTGCCTGGCCTGCTCGATCTCCGCGTTCTTTGTCTCGATGTCCCTGTTCTGCGCGGCGAGCAGCGCCGCCTTGTCGGCAAGCTCGGCGTTGGACCGCTGCAGTTCCTGCTGCCTGGACTGGAGCTCGGCGGTCAGCCGCTGCGACTGCTCGAGCAGCGCGTCGGTGCGGGCGTTGGCGATCATCGTGTTCACGTTGACGCCGATGGCCTCCATCAGCTGCTCGAGGAAGTCGCGGTGCACCTGGGTGAACGGCCACAGCGAGCCTGCCTCGATGACGCCGAGCACCTGGTCCTCGAACACGATCGGCACGATCATCACGTTCACCGGGCGGGACTCGCCGATCGCCGAGGAGATCCGCGCGTAGCCGGCCGGGACCTCGTTGAGCACGATCGGCCGGCGCGTCTTGGCGACCTGGCCGATGAGCGACTCACCGACGAGCACCTGGCCGGGCACCTCGTCGCCTGGGGGCAGCCCGTAGCCGGCGATGAGCCGCAGCCGGGTCTGCGCCTCGCTGGCGTCGGCGAGGAAGAACGCGCCCTGCTGGCCGCCGACCAGCGGGATGAGCTCGTTCATGATCAGCTCGGCGACCACCTCGAGGTCCCGCTCGCCCTGCATCAGCGCGGCCACCCGGGCCAGGCTGGTCTGCAGCCAGCCCTGCTGCTGGTTGGCCTCGGTCGTCTCGCGCAGCGAGCGGACCATGGTGTTGATGTTGTCCTTCAGCTCGGAGACCTCGCCGGCCGCCTCGACGGAGATCGTCCGGGTCAGGTCGCCGGTGGCGACCGCGCTCGTCACCTCCGAGATCGCGCGGATCTGCCTGGTCAGCGCGCCGGCCAGCTCGTTGACGTTCTCCGTCAGCCGCTTCCAGGTGCCGGACACGCCCTCCACCTCGGCCTGGCCGCCAAGGCGCCCCTCCCTGCCCACCTCGCGGGCCACCCGGGTGAGCTCGACGGTGAAGCTCGACAGCTGGTCGACCATCGTGTTGATCGTGGTCTTCAGCTCCAGGATCTCGCCCCGGGCATCGACGTCGATCTTCTTCGTCAGGTCGCCCTTGGCGACCGCGGTGGTGACCTGGGCGATGTTCCGCACCTGGCCGGTCAGGTTGTTGGCCATCGAGTTGACGTTGTCGGTCAGGTCCTTCCATGTGCCCGCCACGTTCGGCACCGTCGCCTGGCCGCCGAGCATGCCCTCGGTGCCCACCTCGCGGGCCACCCTGGTCACCTCGCCGGCGAAGCTCGACAGCTGGTCGACCATCGTGTTGACGGTCTCCTTCAGCTCCAGGATCTCGCCGCGCGCGTCCACCCGGATCTTCTGGCTCAGGTCGCCCTTCGCGACCGCGGTGGTGACCTGGGCGATGTTCCGCACCTGGCTGGTCAGGTTGTTGGCCATCACGTTGACGTTGTCGGTCAGGTCCTTCCAGGTGCCGGACACGCCTGGCACGTTGGCCTGGCCGCCGAGCATGCCCTCGGTGCCTACCTCGCGGGCCACCCGGGTGACCTCGCCGGCGAACGCGGACAGCTGGTCGACCATCGTGTTGATGGTCTCCTTCAGCTCCAGGATCTCGCCGCGCGCGTCGACCCGGATCTTCTGGCTCAGGTCGCCCTTCGCGACCGCGGTGGCGACCTGGGCGATGTTCCGCACCTGGCTGGTCAGGTTGTTGGCCATCACGTTGACCGACTCGGTCAGGTCCTTCCACGTGCCGGAGACGCCCTGCACGTCGGCCTGGCCGCCGAGCCTGCCTTCCGTGCCCACCTCGCGGGCCATCCTGGTGACCTCGCCGGCGAACGCGGACAGCTGGTCGACCATCGTGTTCACGGTGTTCTTCAGCTCCAGGATCTCGCCGCGCGCGTCGACGGTGATCTTCTGGCTCAGGTCGCCCTTGGCGACCGCGGTGGTGACCTGGGCGATGTTGCGGACCTGGCTGGTCAGGTTGCCTGCCATGAAGTTCACCGAGTCGGTCAGGTCACGCCAGGTGCCGCCCACGCCTGGCACCTCCGCCTGGCCGCCGAGCCGCCCCTCGGTGCCTACCTCCCGGGCCACCCGGGTGACCTCGCCGGCGAACGCGGACAGCGTGTCGACCATCCCGTTGATCGTCTCGGCGAGCGTGGCGACCTCGCCCTTGGCCTCGACGGAGATCTTCTGGCTCAGGTCGCCGCGCGCCACCGCCGTGGTGACCTGGGCGATGGCCCGGACCTGGCCGGTGAGGTTGCCCGCCATCGCGTTGACGGAATCGGTCAGGTCCTTCCAGGTGCCCGCGACCGCGGGTACCTCGGCCTGGCCGCCGAGCTGGCCCTGGGTGCCCACCTCGCGGGCCACCCGGGTGACCTCCGCGGTGAACACGCCGAGCTGCTCGTTCATCGCGTTGAACACGGCCGCGATGTCGTTCATCAGCGGGTCCGCGCCCTCGGGCAGCCGGATGCTGAAGTCACCGCCGCGCACCGCGGTCAGCCCGGTCAGCAGCTGCTCCATCTGCTCTTGCTGCCCGGTCTCCGTCGCCACCGGCATCGCCGATCACCTCTTCGTCGCGGGGTCCCCTGCCTAGGCGACGAATGCCCCGCCCGGGGCACTCGCACCAGCGCACACGTAGTCCCATCATTGCATTGCGCTACGAGCTCGTGGGGCGGCCTGGACGCAAAGCGACCGAAGCGACCCGCAAGCCAGGCGGCCATACCGAGGGAAGGTTCAACGGCCGGCCTTCGGTGGCACCACGCACCCGTTCCGGAGATAAGGTCGTTGTCCAGAACGGACGGGGGATTCACCTTAACGCTTTCTTAGCGGCCGTGAGGCGGGGATGTCGTTTAAGTCGTCGCCTTTGGGCGAGGTTAGGTCCGTGTGGCATCGAGGTGATGATCTCGCGGGGGGCGCGGTGAATCACGTCGTCCACTTTTACGGTGCGGATGACGAGCTTGCGGACAGCGTCGGCCGGTACCTGGCCGACGGCATCAGGTCCGGTGAGGGCGTCGTGGTGGTGGCCACGGCACCGCACCGGCTGGCGTTCGAGGCGAGGCTGGCGCGTGACGGACTTGACGCCAACAGGGAGCGGCGGGCCGGCCGGCTGCTCACCGTGGACGCCTCCGGCCTGCTCGGCGGCTTCCTCGCCTGCGGCCGGCTCGACCATGACCGGTTCGAGGAGGCGGCGTCCGCCCTGATCGGCCGCGCGGCCGCCGGCGGGCGCCCGGTCCGCGTCTATGCCGAGATGGTGGCGCTGCTGTGGGACGCGGGGGACGTGACGCTGGCGATCGAGCTTGAAGAGCTGTGGAACAACCTCGGCGCGCGCCTGCCGTTCGCCCTGCTGTGCGGGTACCCGGCCAGCGTCCTGGCCGGCCAGGGCGCCACGGTCCCGGTACGGGACGTGTGCGAGCTGCACTCGGCGGTCGCGGACCAGCGGAGCTTCCCAGCCGAGCGGAGCTCGGTGCGGGCGGCAAGGCAGTACGTGACAGGCCTGCTCAGCCAGGCAGCCGATGAGGCGACCGCTTGCGACACGGCGATCGTCACCACCGAACTCGCGGCCAACGCGGTGCTGCACGCCGGCTCCGGGTTCACCCTGACCGTCTCCAGGTCGGCGGCGGGAACCAGGATCGCGGTGCGGGATAACAC